>Ga0247778_1000767_pt1 | contig 26521 bp, 18 predicted proteins | sample UWRJL049202B5_FD_179939 | JGI IMG/M metagenome (GOLD analysis project Ga0247778, IMG submission 179939) | Plant litter microbial communities from Arlington Agricultural Research Station in Wisconsin, United States - UWRJ-L049-202B-5 | ecosystem: Environmental > Terrestrial > Plant litter >...
CCCAGATCCGCCCAGAACCTGGGCGCGGAGGCCATCGTCTTCAACGTGGACAAGGAAGGCTGGGCCCTGGAATTCGAAGAAGAGGCCATCATGAGCGGCAGCACCGTGGAACATGTAAAGGACGCCGCGCCCATCATGGGGAAATACTTCGATATCCTCTGTATCCGCACCTTTCCCTCGCTGAAGAATAAGGAAGACGATTACAGCGAACTGTATATCCGGCAGTTCATCAAATATTCCGGTATTCCCGTGATCAGCCTGGAGAGCGCTACCCTTCATCCTTTGCAAAGCCTGACGGATGTGATCACCATTACCGAATCGCTGGCGGCCGCCGCATCACCCATCGTTCGTCCAAAGATCGTCCTCACCTGGGCGCCCCATGTAAAGGCGCTGCCCCAATGCGTCGGCAACAGTTTTGCCCAGTGGATCAATGCCTGGGGCAAGTCGGGGAAAGAACTGGACTTCGTTATCACCCACCCCGAAGATTACGAACTGGACGAAAAGTTCACCCATGGGGCCACCATCACCCATAACCAGGATGAGGCCCTGCAGGACGCCGACTTCGTATATGTAAAGAACTGGAGCACCTACCAGGACTATGGCAAGATCTATTGCAACGATCCTGAATGGATGCTGACCGAGGAGAAATTACGTCTTACGAATAATGCCAAAGTGATGCATTGCCTGCCGGTCCGCCGGAATGTTGAGCTCAGCGATGAAGTGCTGGACAGCCCGTCCAGTATCGTGACCCTGGAGGCTTCCAATCGCGTATGGGCCGCACAGGCGGTACTGGCGGAGATCCTCAAGAACAGTTTCTAGTTTATAGTTACTGGTTTCTGGCTGACAGTATTAAATCAACCAGGAACCCAAAACCAGAAACCTGAAACCCAAAACCAGAATTCCGGAACAGCCGGAATCACTGAGACCATTGAAAAAGACAAAATGGCCCGAAGTAAACATGGAACATGGAACTCTCTGTAATTAAAATAGGCGGCAATATCATCGACGACGAACAGAAGCTCGCCGCCTTTCTCGATGTTTTTGCGGCCATCAAAGGCAAAAAGATCCTCGTCCATGGCGGCGGGAAACTGGCCACGAAACTGGCTGAAGGCCTGGGCATCCGGCAGCAGCTGATCGATGGCCGCCGTGTCACGGATGCGGAGACCCTCAGGATCGTCACCATGGTCTATGCCGGCACGATCAACAAAAATATTGTGGCTCAGCTGCAGGCCCGTGGTTGCGAGTCCATGGGATTTACGGGCGCCGACGGCAATGCCATCCTGGCCCATAAAAGATCCCACCCCACCATCGACTACGGCTTTGTGGGCGATGTGGACGCCATCAATACCAACCTGTTGAGTCATCTTTTGCTACTGGGCATGACCCTGGTTTTTGCCCCCATCACCCATGACGGCAAGGGACAGCTGCTGAATACCAATGCCGACACCATCGCCCAGGAGATCGCCCGCGGTCTCAGCAGCAGCTTCACCACTACCCTGGTCTATTCCTTTGAGAAGAGCGGGGTATTGCTGAATGCCGATGACGACCGGTCGGTCATCGCCAGGATTGACCCCGGCTATTACCAGGAACTCAAACAGCAGCAGGTCATCTTTGCCGGTATGATCCCTAAACTGGACAACGCCTTTGCCGCCCTGGATGCCGGGGTGGAAAGAGTTATCATCGGACGTGCAGAAGAGCTGCCCGCATTATTGGAAGGAAAAACAGGAACAACCATCGCACATGCATAATCCAACTATCCAGGCCTTACAGGCAGAGGCCGTCAGTCTTCTGCGCCGGTTGATCGCCACCCCCTCCTTCAGCAAGGAAGAGGCTGGCACAGCAGGACTGATCCAGGACTATCTCGCCTCCAAAAGTATCCCGGCCCAGCGGCTGCAGAACAATATCTGGGCTAGGAACAAATATTTCGACCCGGCCAGGCCCAGCCTGCTGCTGAACTCCCATCACGATACCGTAAAACCGAATAAGGCCTATACGCTGGATCCCTTTACGCCGATCGAAAAGGATGGCAAAATATATGGACTGGGCAGCAATGATGCGGGCGGTCCGCTGGTCTCGTTGATCGCCACCTTTATCTATTTCTACGAGCGGCAGGACATGTCGTACAATATATTACTGGCGGCAACGGCCGAAGAAGAGATCTCGGGCCATAACGGTATCGAGCTGCTGATACCCGAACTGGGGAACATCGACTGGGGCATCGTGGGCGAACCCACGCAGATGCAACTGGCCGTCGCAGAAAAAGGCCTGCTGGTCCTGGACTGCACCAGCCAGGGCAAGGCCGGGCATGCTGCCAGAGAAGAAGGAGAGAACGCCATCTACAAGGCTCTCCCCGACATCGGATGGTTCCGGCAACACCGTTATCCAAAGGTCTCGGACCTGCTGGGTCCGGTGAAAATGAGCGTTACGGTCATCGATACCGATAACAAGGCGCACAATGTCGTCCCCTCCCAATGTCATTTCGTAGTAGATGTCCGGGTAAACGAATTGTATACCTTCGAAGAGATCCTGGACATTATCCGCCAGCATGTTTCCTGTGAGGCGACACCCCGCAGCCTGCGCATGCGCTCCTCCTCCATTGCATTGGACCATCCCGTCGTACAGTCTGGGATCCGCGCCGGGCGGAAATGCTATGGCAGTCCGACGACCTCCGACAAGGCACTGATGCCCTTCCCCACCCTGAAGACGGGACCCGGTGATTCGGCCCGGAGTCATACAGCCGATGAATATATTTATATAGAGGAGATAGAGAAGGGCATTGAAGGGTATATTCAACTGATTGAACCGATACTGTCCGGATCCGCCGGAGCATAAATTGATAACTATGAGTGAAAACAACAAACTCTGGAGTAAAGAAGGCACCAGCACCTCCCAACAGATCGAGACCTTTACGGTAGGCCGCGATAAGGAATTCGACATCCTGCTGGCCGAATACGATGTGCTGGGCTCACTGGCCCATACGCAGATGCTGGAAGGCGTAGGTCTGCTCAGCAGGGAGGACAGGGTGCTCATCCACAAGGAACTGAACAATATTCTGGCAGAGATCCGCAAGGGCGAGTTCGTCATCGAAAAAGATATTGAAGATGTGCACTCCCAGGTGGAGTGGCTGCTCACAAAAAGGATCGGCGAAGCGGGTAAGAAGATCCACAGTGGTCGCAGCCGGAACGACCAGGTCGCAGTAGATATCAAGCTCTACCTCCGCGCCCAGGTGCAGGCCCTGAAAGAAGAGGCCAAACAGCTTTTCGACCTGCTCATCAGCCTGAGCGAACAATACAAGGACAAATTACTGCCGGGCTATACTCATCTGCAGATCGCCATGCCCTCCTCCTTCGGACTCTGGTTCGGCGCCTACGCGGAGAGCCTCGTCGATGACATGGAAGTGTTGGCCGCCGCCTGGCATGTCACCAACAAGAATCCCCTGGGCAGCGGGGCCGGATACGGATCCTCCTTCCCCCTGAACCGCGAAGAGACCACCCGGCTGCTGGGCTTTGGCAGCATGAACTACAACTCCGTCTATGCACAGATGAGCCGTGGGAAAACGGAAAAGATCGTCGCCACCGGACTAGCGAGTATCGCCGCTACCGTCAGCCGCCTGGCCATGGACTGCTGTCTGTATATCAACCAGAATTTTGGCTTCATCTCTTTTCCGGCGGAACTGACCACCGGCAGCAGCATTATGCCCCATAAAAAGAATCCCGATGTATTCGAACTGATCCGGGCCAAATGCAATCGCATCCAGGCCAGCCCCAATGAGCTAACCCTCCTCCTCAATAATCTGCCCTCCGGATATCACCGCGACCTGCAGTTGACAAAAGAGATCCTTTTCCCGGCCATCGAAGAAGGAAAGGCCTGTATGCAGATGACCAGGCTGATGCTGTCCCGGATCCAGGTGAAGGACGATATTCTCCAAGACGAGAAATACAAATACCTCTTCAGCGTGGAGGCGGTCAACGAACTTGTCAACCAGGGTGTTCCATTCCGGGAAGCGTACAAACAAGTGGGTAACCAGATCGACAAAGGAGAATTCCACTACGATTACAAAAAACAACTCAACCATACCCATGCGGGCAGCATCGGCAACTTATCCAATGATAAGATCGCGGCGGCTATGGAAAAGGTGCTGCAGAAATTTTCCGCATGAAAATTAAGCCTTTCGTTAGAGAAGTCCTGTTCCCGGGACCTGCGTTCACGGATCATACCAAGAGCAAAGATCTATTTCTCGAAAAGAGCTAATATATTTGTCGTATTCAAGACATTACCGTCTGTATCTGCCTCATAGGTTCCGTAAATGTAGGCTGTAGTTACCCTGCCAGCGCCGAATAAATATATACCAATGTCAAGACCTGGTACCGACTGCTGTTTTAAGATGATGGGGGATTTGTCGGAACTTTTGCAAAACGTTACATAAGGATCTGCCATCAGCTCGTCTCCCCAGTCGCTGGTGTACTTCACCCGTTCCAGTAAAAAATAGTCTTTGGGAAAATCAGGCAGGATATTGTGAATAGTATCGGTGCGCAGCACTTCATAAAAAATCGAATACTGCTTCACCACCATATCGATAGGTTCTGTGCCCAGCTCGGAACAGAAGTTGGCGATTTTCATCTTTATGACATTTTCCGGGGGATAAGATATGCTTTCTTGGTCAGACTTCACTATTACCGGGCGAAAGGACGAGTCTATTTGAAAAAAAGTAAGCCCATCAACACTGTCTTTTATGTCGAATTGCCCTGAAAAATCGACATTGCCCGTCTTTATGTTGACCAGTTGCAGCGTATCCTTACCCGAAGGAATATACAGTATGGGCGATCCTCCGGTACTAGTCAGCCATACGGGATCCGTGCTATTGCAAAGGAGCTTCCATTCGTGCAACATGGCAGGTGCTGTTGCTACCCTGCCTCTATAATCAAATGTCAGCTGGGTGTACTTATTCAGATCCAAATTCAGGCCCCTGCCGGTTACCAGTTCCTCTTTTTTACAGGCGGCCAATGTCCATAGTGAAAGTGCAATGAAGAGATTTTTTTTAACTGTTGTATACATACTTTTTCCGATAAAAATTAAAGTAAAGAAGCGCGCAGCCGTGGCTGCGCGCACCTAAGATTATGCATTAAGACGCTCAAAGAACTTTATATAGTTTTTCAAAAAGACATAAGGAACTGATCAATAGGTTTTAGGCTGGAACTGTGTCCATCCACTGCCCCAACTGCTGCCTGAAGCGATAGCGCCCTTGCTGGCATGTGCCGCAGTAGTAGCTAAATTCGCCAGGCTGTACGTGGTGCCGATGTGATAGAATGGGTCGCCGGTAAAGATTACGCCGACGGAGGCGGCAGCAGTATTGCCGGTAAGCGTGCTGGGAGCGGTGGGGCTCGAAACCAAAACACCCGTATAGGCATTATTGCTGAAGGTGGACGGGTTGGTGATATTTTCAAATACCACAGCGGTATCATATCCCACGATGAGGGATGATTGAAAATCCAATGAAGTAGCCCTTCTCCAGCGAAGTCCGAATTTCAGCGCCGTATCCTGTACCGCGGCGGTTCTTATTCCGACAAAGGTAAAATTACGCAGCGTGGGTTTGGTTTTTGGCGATGCACCACTGCCGGTGCCATCATTATCAGATTCCAGGCCATTGGCATCGGGCAAACCTCCGCTCTTGCTATGCGTGGAAGAAGAGTCTTTCAAGCTGATGGCATATTGGATCGTTCCGCTGTAACCGAAATCGAAATCATAATCGTCGTCGTCGCTGGACAAAGCGATCAGATGATTGGCATTGACCGTGCCGCCAAAGAATTCGAAGGCATCGTCAGCGCTCCAGGAAACCTGGATATGGTTCAGCACTGTTTTGCTGCCAACACCTCCTAAAGTAAGACCATTGATCTCATTGTTAGCGGTCAACCTGAATCCGGCAAACTCGATACGTACAAAAGTTAACACACCTGAGCTGTCCGTAGCAGTGGAGCCTCCGTAATTGACATCCACACCGGTAGGCACAGGATCAGGAATACCTTCGATCCTTTGAGGTACGGTCTGATTGATCGGCGCATTGCCCAACAATACAACGCCGCCAAAGTCGCCCGCCTTGCGGTTGGTGGCATTGGGCGATGTAAATACGATGGGAGCTGCGGCGGTACCATTGGCAATCAGCTTGCCACCCCTGGTCACAACCAATACACCTCTCAGGCTCTGGCTGCCGTAAACCGGGTCGTTATAGGTTTTGAAATTACCGGAAGTAAGGAAGGCACCCGGCTCGATGGTAAGGGTATTCCCCGGCGCAACATATGATACGCCATCGATCAACCATATCGTATCTTTGTCAAGCAAAGAAACGGTTATAAGGCTGTTGGCGTCGACAGGTACATGCTTTTGTGGCCTGCTGGGCAAACCTGCCGTAGCAGGGCCATCGAACTTTTCTTTCTCATTCGTCTTTTTGCAGCTGGAGGCAGCTATAAAAACTACAAGTGCAGCAACTCCTGCAATTTTTAATTTTTTTTGAAACATTTTTTAGTATTTACAAAATGAATGTTACCTTTCAATGTTATTTTTTCTGTATAATGCGTCTGCTTTGTAGGTAACAATGACGAAGCAGCGCATTTTTTATCCCTGGCAGTGCCTACGCCTCACTTTATTATTGGATGGTTTGGCTTTTACATATGAAAGCTCGAAACCCTGGTTCGACAGCGGGCACAAAAGGTTTAAGATCTTTAAGAGCAGTTAGACCGGACTTGCTTTTATTACACACTTGAAAGAAGGGAACGAACCAAGGGATTTTATGAGTTAATACAGGGTTAATATTAAAATTTATAGGTTAAGGTGACTGTGAAATTCCTGCCGTTCCTTTCCCGGTATACGATCCTGTCTCCATTTTTCTTACTGTAGGCAAGGGACCCCACCTGTTTCTGGACGCCCCCATCATTTTCATATGCCTGCAGGTTCTGATAATAGAACCGGTATTGATCGAAGAGATTGCTGGCATTTACCTTTATCTCCAATTTTTGTTTGAACAGCTTGATATATACCTGCGCGTCCAGCACGGACCTTCCGTTCTCATATTCATTGTGCTCAGGCCGCACCTCGAGGGCATAGAGACGATACCCTGCCCGGTTGTAGCTTACGGTAGTCCCCCATGTATTGCCCTGGTACATAAGCCCAAGATTCACGATCCAGGGTACCTGCCCGTACAGCGGCCGTTTATAGGCGGTGGTGTCGGGGGTATATGTAAATATATCTCTGCCACCGTTCGATGTGACCTTGACCTGATTTTGTATCACCCGGGAACCGATCAACGAGGCGTTGCCATAGAGGTATATATTGTGCAACCAGGAAGTATTCGCGGCAATAAAGCCCAACGATTTACGAAACTCCATTTCAATTCCATAGTTTTTTGCATTGTGCTGGTTGATAAAGGTAAAATACCGCCCGAAGGAATTTGCCACATCCCGGACCAGCTCGATCGGCTTATCCATATATTTATAAAAACCAGTGACCGATACTATTTCATTGGCGGAAGGATACCATTCGTAGCGCAGGTCTATATTGTCGATCAGTGTAGATACCAGGTACCGGCCTGTGATGGTGCCATTTAAAGAATAATCATACATGCCAAACCAGGACGACTCTCTGAAATTGGGACGGACGGCTGTTTTACTATAGGCGGCCCGCAGATTCATCTTGGAAGTGAAGCTATAAATGATATTGGCGGAAGGCAGGGCTCTCCATTCTTTGTCAGTAAGATTACTGCCGCGTTGAGTCGCCCAGGCAGGGATCTCACCGGGATAGCGCCGTTTCAGGTATTGATCACTATTTTGGTTCAGGTTGAAATATTCAGCCCGAACACCGTAAATCAACCGCACTTTGCTGAAGAGCTTCTGATCTGCCATGGCATATATAGCATGATTCTTCAAATTCCCATCATACGTTACACCATTAAGATAGGTGGCATAATAATAGGCCTGGTTCAAATCCGTACCCATGGCAGCCGGATCGAACAAACCCTCATAGGACATGGGCAGCGGACTATTGATACCGCTGGTCATCATGAGCAGCCGGGTGGAATTCAGCGAACGTTGCTTATAGGCGCCGGCATAGCCGATTTTGAACAGGCTCTCCACATGGTGACCTTTTCCAAACAGCCGGCCAAAGGCCAGTTTCCAGTTGCGATCGGTTTCTTTTACGTTTGTCCAAAAACGCTGGGGATACGTATTGATATCTCCGATTTCATTGCGCGTATAAAGTAAAGGGGTCTGGTAATATTCTATACCCTTATAGGTAGTAGTATAGGCGCTGCCCGTTATCCGCATGTCCCTGATATCCTGTGCTATGGTCGTGGTGCTGATCGAATACTCCGTATTTATTTTTCCGGGCAGCTGGTATTCACCCTGCAGCACGTGCTGCCTTACCTGGGTAATCTCCGGTAGTTGAAACTGCCGGTAGGTGATACGCTGTGGATTTGAATAATTGTCAAGGGCGGTACTTTCGTCATATTCCTGCGCATACATGCTGGTGAAGAGGTTTTTAAGTCCTATCTTGAACCGCCGGCCTTGCAGACCCAGGTTGAATAGGCCGCCAAATGTGCTGTTGAACCGGTAACTGACTCCACTGCCTCTCAATTTGTCCGTTGCGGAAATGGAGGATCCTGTAGTGTCCATGAAATTATTGGCATTTTCTTCTCCCCTGACATTATTAAAGGGCACAATTGTCTGGTTATTACGCAGACTTATACTTCCTGTAAAGCCAAAGCGCAGGTCTTTGCCCAATGCATATGCACGCCCCACCGCCACGCGATAGTTTTGCAGCGGCTGCGCGGTATAGCGGTATAGCCTGAGCCCCTCATTATTTATCCTTTTACTTTGAGCAATGGCGTCGAACGTGTTGTAGGGTAATTTTTTTTCTCCGTCAAATACCGCTCCATCGCCATCGGCCGGGTTAGGGACGGCCCCGGGTGGCAATCCATCCTGGGAAAACTGCCAGGTAAGTATATTTGCAGGTGGTTTGCTGTTCTTGTCTTCAAATCCCCAAAAGTGGTTGTCACTCCTCTTTCCCAATTGATAAAAATCCTTACCGGTGCTGCGATCATTAAAACCAATGCCGAAAGACAATGTAGTAAAATTTGTGGTGGGTATGTCCATGGTATTGATGGACACCTGTGCGCCGCTGAACTCAGCAGAGAGCTCAGGTGTAGCGGTCTTGTTTACCACCACATTGCTCACTACTTCCTGGGGGATCGCGTCAAAGGAAAAATCCCGAAAATTCATACTGGTGCTGGGCGCTGCAATACCATCTATCATTCCCAGGTTATAGCGGTCCGTAAGACCCCGGACGACCACATACCGGTCGTTGATCGTAGTGACGCCCGTGACACGCTTGAGCACCTGCCCCATATTGTTATCGGGCGTACGAGCTATCTGTTCAGCCGAGATCCCGTCAGTGATCGACGCGGCATTTTTTTGACGCAGGTAATGAGCCGCGATACTTTCTTTCCCGGCCGAAGAAGTGACTACCACGGTCTGCAGCCCGTCCCTTTTTCGTTTCAACGTCACGTTCAACTCATAGAAAGGAGCCACTTTGAGCCGGATATCCGTAACTCTTTTCTCCTCATATCCCATCGACGAGACGACGGCGATGTAATTACCCTCCGGCACGGACAAAGAAAAAATACCCTCATCGCTGCATACGGTACTGTATGTACCCACAGTGACCGTAGTGGCCGCAAGGGGCATCCCCGTTTCGCTGTCGACGACCTTTCCGGAGACCCGAACGTTGGCCCTCGGCGCGGGGGAAGGTATTTTCCCCAGTACGTGTACTGTTATGTTGTTGCCTTGCACTTTAAGCTCCATGCGAACAAAGCGTTGCAAGTCGCTCAATACTTCGTTCAGCGGCCTCTCATTGTACACCAGGTTGGTTACTGCAATACTTCGGGCTACGTTCTTATCATAAGAAAAACGAACGGCGGACTGGTTTTCAATAGAGGTAAAGACTTTGTCGAGGTCGGAATTCGTTTGATTGAACGTAATAGGATAGACTGGTACGCTAACCTGTGCCGGAGAACCAATTGAAATAAAAAAAGATACGATAAAAACAAAGATTGCCGGGATAACAGATCGGACAATCAACGAGGGATTTGTTCGGAATTCAGCCGTCATTTTAAATGGAAATTTTAAAAAGGTCAGTATGAAGAAATAATTACGGTGTTATAATATATTTGCCACCCTGTTTTTTATATTTCAATGCATGAATAAACAATAGTCTGTTCAATACCTTTTCTATGGGCTCACGGGCGAAAGTACCTTTTACATAATACTCGTTCTGCCTGACGGATGCTCCAACCTGTATTGTCACGCCATAAATAGCCTCCAGTTTCCTGGCTGCCTTTTCAAGGGCCATATGGTCAAATACCAACTCACCATTCCTGATCCATTTATTATATTCATGCGCGTCGACTTCTTTTACCGTATTGTGCCTCGAACGGTCAATGGTCACTCTTTGATTTGGCTTCATGTCGAAAGTCCATTCGTCTGCCTGTATGTTGACCTTTCCTTCCACCAGCGTGACATTGATCTCATCTGCACCGTCGTAGGCATCTATATTGAAGCTGGTGCCTTTTACCGTAGTGATGCTATTGCCTGCATGAATGATAAATGGTTTGTCAGCATTATGCGCCACCTGAAAATAAGCCTCTCCCGAAAGTGTCAATTCACGCCGCCGGACATTAAAACTGTCCCTGTCATAACGCACGGATGCATGTGCATTCAGGTAAATGGTGGTTCCATCCGGCAACCTGATCTTTCTGATGGAAATGGCTTCGTTATTGGACACCTTCACCCATCCCCCGCCGGCAAACTGCACTTTGGGGTTTGCGCCGGCGCCGGATCTCCAAATAAAGAGCCCTCCCACCAATGCCGCCACCAGGATACTGGCAGCAGCCAGCCATCTGACCATTGTGGTGGATACAACAGGCGTCAGCAGCCGGAATATTTTTTTTCTTTCCTGCCTGAATACCTGTTCGACTTCCGGATCAACACGCTGACTGCCATTGATGTTATCACTGATGCAGGCGTCGAAAAGGGATGTATCCCCGCCTTCTAAATATTTTTCAACAGCCTGTGTTTCCTCATCGGTACATTGGCCCTCAAAATATTTTTGCAGCAGTTCTTTTGTAATGTCGATATTCATAATCAAAACTGGTTTGGGGGTTAACCTCGATACACACATATGACAAGGGGATGAACCAATTGCATTTATGGAATTAACATGGTGGTAATAAAAAAGTAACAAAAAAATAAACTTAATTGTCTCCCAAAATCCGTATTGCCTGACATCCGATCATTGCGTATCGTCATATGCGGTGGTCCGCAAAAATGTCGGATCTACAGGTTAAAAATCTATTTAACATTTAGTTTACATTAAAACAATAGATTTGAATTACAAATCTTATCTGGAATGTCAGCCTATACTGCAAAAGAAAAAAAACAACAATTCAGCAAGGCATATGATCGGTATTATCGATTGCTATATGTGGCGTTTGTTAAATTGACTAGAGACGAAACAACTACCAAAGATATTTTACAGGAAGCTTTTCTTAAACTTTGGAACAATTGGGAGAAGGTGGATTCGACTACCGATATGATGCCTTTGATATATACTTATGCCAAGCATATTTATCTAAACGAGATCAGGAGCAGAAGAATAAGAAAGGCCAATTTGCAATTGCGGCCAAATACAGAACAAAGCACAAGTGCGGACGATCTGATAGCAGCCAAAGAGACATGGCGCAAGATTGAAACCTCGGTAGAAAAAATGCCACATAAAATGAAAAAGGTATTTTTACTCTCCCGATTTGAACTATTGACAAATGAAGATATTGCCCGGCAATTATCCATTTCGTCATTCACCGTCAAGCGGCACATCCAGGACGCATTAAGCATTATCAAGAGGGAAATAAGCCAAACTTAATTGTGCGACAGTACTACATTATAATAATATTACTCTGTTCTTTACAATTGATGCCAGGATGCTCTAAGAAAGATCTTGCCGGCCCTCAGAACGTAACAGATCAGTCAATCAACAAATGGGTGTTGAACAGAATGGAGGTTTATTACTATTGGAATACTTCTTTACCCCATAATCCCAGCTTTGACCAGGAGCCGAATGTATTTTTCAATCAACTAAAAAACGCTTCCGATCGCTTTTCCAGGCTTTACTACAAAAAAAATCCACAAGGATTTGACGGGACACTCATCAATAATTTTGGATTTGATCTGATTGCCGTTGAAACCTCCACAGGCTTTTCGGTCTCCATAGCCCTGGTTGTTCCCGGCAGCACGGCTGAAACGAGCGGACTTGTACGAGGGCAGTACCTTTCCGGTATCAATGGACAAACGCTCACGCAGGACAATATTCAATCCGTTACGGAAAGCGCTCTTAGGCAACAATCCATTGTGCTGCAAATGAAGCAAGGCGGAACCATTACGCTGCCTTCCGCGTATATTGGAGAACCCGTAGTATACCAGCAATCGGTTATTCCCACCGGCGATCACAAAACCGGCTACCTGGTTATAGGTCCTTTCGACTATTTCGGCGTATATGATATTCTAAATGCCTGTCAATATTTTAAAGCGCAGCAGATAGACAATCTTATCATCGATCTGCGCTATAGTCCCGGAGGAAGCGTTCCTTTTTCCGCACTGCTCACTGCCTTATTCGCGCCGGTAAAAGGGGATCAATTGTATACTGTCTTTAAAGGAAACGCCAATGCCAAAACCATTGAAAGCACCTTTCAAAATGAATTGGCCAAGCAGCCTGAAGGCTATAGTTTCACGATGGCAAGCCTTTTGCCCTACCAATTGAGTTTAGCATCTTTGTACATTCTCACGACACGGCAGACAGCTTCCGCAGCCGAATTAATCACCAATAACCTGAAACCATATGTCCGGGTAACACAAATAGGTGACAGGACTTTGGGTAAAGACATGGCATCGTTGGCCATCGAGGATGAACGACAACCTCCCATCATGACGGATATTACAATATATCCTATGGTTTTCAAACTGTATAATGCGCAGGGTAATGGAGACTATGCGCAGGGACTCATTCCAAACTATAGCGTATACGAGACCGATAATCTTCCGCTGAAACCTTTAGGGTCAACAGAAGATCCATTAATCAGAAAGGCAATGGAAATCATTACAGGACGTGTAACGAATAGACAAGGTATAACGAATGGGTCGTTGCTCAATCCAACTGGTATTTCAAACAGGATAATCTTTGAATCCAGATCAATACTCAGCAAGGGGTCGGATCTAATATTTGTACCTTAAGCAGATCATGGTTATTACGATAAGGATATACAGGCGTATAGCATCGAACAGATAAGAATACAGAAATAAGACTTACTCACTTCGCAGGCTTTTCACGGGATTCAACAGCGCTGCCTTTATCGCCTGGTAACTGACTGTCATCAGTGTTATCAGAATGGCGCAAAGCCCCGAACCCGCAAATATCCACCAGTCAAGAGCGGTACGGTATTGATAATTGTTCAACCAGGCATGCATGCAATAATAAGCAGTGGGTGCTGCAATGAGGAGCGCCACAACTACCGGCACAAGAAATTCCTTTGACTGCAGCCGCCATAAGTTAAACACTGTTGCACCCAGCACCTTGCGCACACCAATTTCTTTGGTTCTTTGTTCGGCCACAAATGAAGCCAGGCCAAATAAACCCAAACAGGAAATGAATATCGCCAGCCCGGCGAGTACCAGCGCCAGCTTACCAATTCGTTGCTCGTCAATAAATTTCCTGGCATATTCTTCATCGGCGAATATATAATCAAATGGTGCGTCCGGAGAATATTTTTTGCATATGGCCCCTATCTTTGCAACCGCATCCGTCGTTGGGGCGCCGGGTTTAATCCTGATATTCAAGTAGCCGGCATCCGGCATCTGGTAATAAAAGGCCTGCTTTACCGGTTCATACGGCGACTTCATCACTACATTTTTTATTACGCCAATAACGGTATATATTTTATTCCAGGTAATCGTTTGACCAATGGGATGAGTAAGACCCATGTATTTTGCAGCAGCCTCATTAATAATAATGGTAGAAGAATCTGTTGCCAATTGTCCGGAAAAATCCCTTCCTGCGACAAACTGCCAGCCGACCGTTTTTCCATAATCAGTAGAGACACCGCAGCTATTAAATTCATCCTGGAAGCCTGGCGTTTTATCCTTCCATTGCAAACCACCCACTGTCCGGCTACCCCTGGTAATGGAATTGCCCGACTCCGCAATTGCAGATACCATGCCTGATTGTAACAAGTCATTGCGGAATGCATTAAAATGCTGATGGTACTCTTCCGAATAAGGTCGAAGCACAATCAACCCATTGCTATTGTAACCGGAAGGGCGGCTTTTTGCGAATTGAACCTGTCGATACACGACAATGGTACCGATTACCATTACCACTGACACGGCAAACTGTAAAATCACCAATATTTTGCGTGGCGCCGCAGACGCTTTACCGGTATTGACAAAGCCCTTCAGCACTTTTACCGCCCGGAAAGAAGATAAGTAAATCGCCGGATAGCTGCCGGCCAAAAGGCCCGTAAAAAAACTGAAGCCGAGCCCTGAAATCCAAAACAAAGGATTATTCCATAGTATCCTCATTTCCTTACCGGCAATCGCATTAAAAAAAGGCAGCGCCAGCTCGACCAATAGCAGGGACAGCGCGAATGAGCCGGCCGCAACCAATACGGACTCCGTATAAAATTGCATCACCAACTGGGTGCGCAGCGACCCTACGGCCTTCCGCACTCCAACTTCTCTGGCCCTTTTTTCACTGCGGGCAGTGCTCAGGTTCATAAAATTAATGCAGGCCAGCAGCAATACAAGCATGCCAATAATCCCAAACAGGCGCACATATCCTATAGCCCCATCAGTATTGATGCCATTTTTAAAATCTGCATACAGGTGCCAACGGCTCATTGGTTGCAAGAACACGAGGGGTTTAAATGCAGCGGCATCAACACCCGGCGCCTTTGCCTTAATATCCTTTATCCTTGCCGATACATCCTGAATATCCCTGTTGTCAGCGACCTGCGCAAAGAGCTGGAATGAATTCTGATTCCAGTCGCCTGCCGCATCCTTGTTTTCTTCCATGGCCGCATACATTTTCCAGGGCGCTATAAAATCCAGGTTGTTAAAACTTGAGCTGCCGGGGATATCTTTATACACTCCTGCCACCTTTAATGGTACTGTGTCAAGTGTGATAATTTTCCCGGTTGCATTCACATTGCCAAACATTGTTTGTGCAACTGAAGCCGATAATAAAATGGAAGAAGTATTCTGCAAACCCATTGCCGATCCGCTTAACATATTAAGGCTCAACATTGCAGGCGCCGCGGGTTCCATAAAATTGCCCTGCCGCGAAAAGCTATTTCCCCCCACCTTCAATATATGGGCATTTTTCCATGAGGACAAAACGATATACCTGAAATCCTGCCCAAATTTGTCACGGAGTGCTTGCGCCAGCGGTATGGGTATTGCTCTGTCTGTATGTATGTCACCGTTGAAGTGCTGGTGCTGCATGACCTGCACTATCTTATTGTAATTCCGGTGAACTTTATTGAAGGATAATTCTTCATATATCCACAGACCAATCAGCAGAGCAACCGCCATACCAACTGAAAGGCCTCCGATATTGATAAAAGAAACCAGCCGGTTCCTGGTAAAGTTTCGCCAGGCTATTTTAATATTATTTTTGAACATGCATCAATTATTTAAATGGAACAAGGTCGTAACATTGCAGCCGCCATAAGTGTGCCAGCGCCGCACGGCATTATTTACCAGTCGTTTATGAACTTGTGTGGTTTGCAGGTGTACGGATTCAATACACCGGATGTACCATTTATAATTTCGCTGTTTATCGCGTCATTCCACCCATCTTTTTCCCAGGAACCTCGCATATTCCTGCACAGCCGCCCGCAGGGCCGCCGGATCCATCTCATCCGTTAACCATGCAGGCATTGCATCGATCCTCACCTTGCCCGCAGACTGCGTAGACTTCCATGTTCCCGCCACCCTGCCTTGCCAAAGGATCACCGGGCTGACAATATCGTTTTGCCCTGTCCGTGGGTAGGCGGCCGGCAGGATGTCAGCCTTGTCCTGGTAAGCCAGCGTATATTCATCAAAGGCGGGCAGCAGCCGGACCTGGCCGGGCCTGGCGCCGGGCCCGGACCTGGCACGAAGGCCGGACGAAACACCGGGGCCGGGCGAGGCGGTGGGGGTGGACGCAAACCAATACAACCGCCCATTTACCCGCAGGCTGGACAATTCCCGCCCGATCATCTCCATCGACCTTTTCCCATCAGTAGCGCGCAGACCACTCCACCATAAAAAATCCTCCACGGTAGCGGGCCCATGACTGGCAAAAAATTTCTGCGCCAACATGGCCAGGGCCGTCTCTCTGTCGATCCGGGGCAGGACAGGCACTCTTTCATCCAGCAGCATATAAGAGAACCGTCCGCCACGCCGGGGACCGCTGCAGATCAGTCCGTCCAGTTCGGCATCCGTCAACAAGACGTCCACGCGAAGCTCGCCCAGATCCAGGTCGTGCTCCTTAAAGACAAGAGACAACTCCGATCGGGTCAATGCTCGCCCGCCTTCCAGGGCCCCAGCCATCACTCGCTTACACCGCCGGGATAATTTCTCTCCGATACCCAGACGGTGCAGGATTTCCCGGTTCAGGGTCCGCAGCGGGGGCGCCGTCAGGGCTAACATCCAGCCAATATCCTCCGGGCTCACAAATTGCCATTCAGGCCGGAGAATATGCGTCCTGAGGATCGCACCCTCATTGAACGCCAATTCTACCTCCGCATCGGTCAACCCGCCAATCCTCGCGCCAATTGCCCATTTCGCCGCCGAATAATCCGCAGCCCGGATACAACCCATCCAACTGACCAGCTGCTGCGGACGGGTGAACCTCCCTGCCCCGAGCTGCTGATTGGTAAGACGCTGGTTGGCAATATCCTGACTGGTCATTATACAAGATTACAGCCGGGGAGTGACAACAGTATGTCAGCTGGATCGGAATACATACAAGAATGAATATGAACTTTGTCCGGATTTAACGATTATATCTTAAATTGTCAGACCAAGTTTACTGTATTATGAAAATCTTCCATCTGACAATTTTGGTTGCAACGCTGGGCTTCTCCGGAATATTTACATCCACGGCACTGTATGCACAACCGTCCTTAAAAGATAAAGAGATCTCTACCACCAATTCCCCAGCCTTCCGCGCCGCTGAGGCCGATGTACAAACGATGATCTTGGAAAGGATGGCCAGCCGTGCAACGACGCCGACCGCAACGACTCTTTCTGCAACGACATCTCTTGCGGCCGCCCTTCGGCTTGGCGCCGATACCAGTTCCAAGGCCCAGGCCCTTACAGATATTCAATCTCACTACGAGGACTATAAAAAGATCGCCCTGCAGATCTGGGACTATGCCGAGGTCGGCTACAAAGAGGTAAAGAGCACTGCGCTGCTGCAAAAGACTCTGACCAATGCAGGCTTTGCCGTTAAGGCAGGCGTAGCCGAAATTCCCACGGCCTTTGTCGCGACCTACGGATCCGGCAGCCCGGTCATCGGAATATTGGCAGAATTCGACGCCCTTCCCGGCCTGGCTCAGCAGGCCATTCCGGAGAAGACAGCCATCGAAGGCAAAAATGCCGGCCATGGCTGCGGTCATCACTTGTTCGGCACGGCCTCCGTAGCGGCAGGCATCGAAATCAAACGGCTGATGGACGAGAAGAAGCTGACCGGCACTATCCGCGTGTACGGATGCCCGGCAGAAGAAGGTGGGTCCGGTAAAGTATACATGGTCAGGGCGGGTCTGTTCAATGATGTCGATGTGGTTATCCACTGGCATCCCGGAGCGGAGAACAGGATCACCCTGACCAGCGCACTGGCCAATAAATCAGCCAAATTCCGGTTTCATGGCCTTGCAGCACATGCTGCCGCCTCACCCGATAAGGGGCGGTCTGCCCTCGATGGCGTAGAGGCGATGGATAATATGGTCAATATGATGCGCGAACATATCCCACAGGAGACCCGGATCCATTATGTCATCACCAATGGTGGCAAGGCGCCCAATGTGGTCCCGGATTTTTCTGAAGTCTATTACTACGTCCGCCATCCTAAAAAAGAAGAAGTGGTCCGGATCTTCGATTGGGTGACCCAGGCAGCAGGCGGAGCAGCGATGGGCACACAGACAAAGGTGGACTACGAGATCATCGGCGGTACCCATGACCTACTCATCAACAGGACCCTGGCAGAAGACATGCAGCAGAACCTCCTGCGGGTAGGCGGCGTCAGCTATACTCCGGCCGAGATCGAATTCGCAAAGAAATTACAATCTTCCTTTACCTATAAGGTGCCGGCGATCGAAACCGCGGCAGCCATTCAACCCCTGAAGCCGGAAGACGATGCGGGCGGTGGTTCCACCGATGTAGGAGATGTCAGCTATGCCGTCCCTACCGTTGGGTTGGGAACAGCCACCTGGGTTGCCGGCACGCCGGCCCATAGCTGGCAGGCCACGGCCTGCGGCGGCACGGAGATCGGCACGAAAGGAATGATGGTGGCAGCCAAGACCATGGCCCTTACGGCCATCGATTGCTTTGCCGATCCGGCCCTGATCGGAAAGGCAAAGGATGAATTCAAGAGATCCAAAGGAAACTACCAGTATAAGGCATTGTTGGGCGATCGCAGGCCGGCCTTGAACTACAGGGACTGAAAAGTGTTAGAAGTTGGAGGAAGAAGGGACCCGGGGGAAGACAGGGATCCTGCTAAACGAAAAACACATGCAAAAGATCGTCGCGGCCGTCATTTTGGGTATTCTCGTCTTTATAGGGTGCATCCTTTTCAACACCTTCAGTGCACGGCCCTGGCCTTCGGCCAAGGCAGCCCCGCTGCCACCCCTGCCGGATTCCGCCATTGCCCACATGAGCCAGGCTATCCGGATCGCCACTGTCTCCCCCCAGGAAACCAGCAGCATCGACAGCCCCGCCTTTAACGCGTACAGAGCCTTTTTAGAGGGCGCCTACCCGCTCGTGCATAAACAAATGACACGGAACACCCTCGCCGGCTATAGCTATGTATATACCTGGAAAGGGTCCGACCCATCGCTCCTGCCCATCATCCTCATGGCACACTATGATGTCGTACCCGTTGAACCATCGGCCATCAAACTATGGACCGTAAAACCTTTTGGCGGAGAGGTCCGCAACGACAGCATCTATGGCAGAGGCGCCGCAGATGACAAAGGCAGCATGATCTCTATCATGGAATCGGCCGAATCTCTTTTAAAGACAGGCTACACGCCCCGCCGTACCATCATGCTCTGCTTCGGCCACAACGAAGAGTCCACGGGCGATGGTGCCAAGGCCGTTGTCGCCTGGCTGCAGCAACAGAAGATAAGGGCCGAAATGGTCATCGACGAGGGCGGTGAGCTGACCACGGAAAAAATAAAAGATGTCGCAAGACCCATCGCCATGATCGGGGTGGGTGAAAAAGGATATGCCACCTTCGAATTGTCCGTGGAAAAGACCGGCGGCCATTCATCCAGGCCCGAGCGCGAGACCGCCATCGATATCCTGGCAAAAGCCCTGGTCGAAATGCGGCAAAAAAATACACCCCGGCGTATCCTGCCTGTCACCCGGGAGTTTCTCCAAAGGGTGAGTGGTTCCTCCAATAGTTTTTTGAAAAAAATGGCCATCAACAACCTCTGGCTCTTTGAAGGTCTCGTGATCTATCAAATGGCGGAGGACAAGGATGGTCTCGCCATGATCAGCACGACGATCGTTCCTACCATCCTGGAGAGCGGGGTCCGCGAGAATGTCATCCCTTCCAATGCAAAGGCCATTGTCAACTCCCGTATCCTGCCCGGCGAAACGGCAAAGGACGCAGCGGAATTTATCCGTAAAACGATCGACGACGAAAGGGTAAAGATCCGCTACACCGGAGACTTCACCACCGACCCCTCCCCCACGACAGAATTCCAGTCACCGGCCTTTGCAAGAGTAGCGGGTGCCGCCACCGCGATCGTCGATGACGTTATTCCCGTGCCCACTATCATGCTCGGCGCCACTGACTCGAGAAATTTCCGGGCCATCAGCGACGGGGTGATCAACTTTTGCCCGATTATGGACCCCAAGGGTTTTCACGGTATCGACGAACGCATCGGAGTGAAGGATCTTCAGCGGGCCATCGCATTCTATACCATTATTTTGAAGGACGCGCATTAGTGCACACTAATGCGCCAGCAGGTCGACTTGCTGACCGGGTCCGCTGAGTCTCATTTCCCTGATCTCACCCGGCCCCTCGAATTCGATCCTGATCCCCATGATCTTTTTGATGGAATTGGGGTGATCGATGGAGAAGATGGGGATCTTGTTCAGACTGATGCTGAGACGATGATCCGCCACGGTGCAGGTCAGATCCTGAAAATTCCGGAAGTCGCAGCCAAATGCGCTGAGATCATGATCTTTGCCTGAGGTCCAACGGTCGCCCGACAGCAAGCCGATATCCGAGATACAACCTTTGTCCACCAACGGGATGATGATCGCGCTCATCTTGCCCAATACGGTGATCTTTACTTTCCGGCAGAGACATTCTTCGACCGTGGCCGTATTGCGCAGGGAAGTGGTAAGCGTAAAATGATCGGCCGGGATCTCATCGATCTCACGGACATTGGTGAAGTCCACCCATGTATTGTTGAACAGGGCTGCTCCGGTCTTATCCTTCAATAGCGATGCCGTAATCCCCAGGGTGGCGCCTCCGATCATCCGCTCACCGGCAGTCAGGTATATGGGCAGGGGCTTCCGCTCGACAATACCCTTCCACCCTTTTGTAGGTATAAAGACTTCGCAGGTCCGCTTCGATTCTCCGTCCACGACCAGATGCGCCACAAAATAGCCAGGGTAATAGTATAAAGAGGTATAGGCGGTCCCGTTAGGATCGACCTCTTCCCGCCTTGCCGGATCCCAGGATTGCTGGATCATGACTTTTTGAGGATGCAGGGGCCTGGCATCATAGGTAAAGACGACGGAGTTGGGCAGGTCATCTGAAATCTTTCTGCTCTCAAACCGGAGACCGGGTGGATCCGCCGGCTGCCGGGATCCTGAACTGCGGCCCAGTCTGCTGCTGAAAAGGGAAAGGACGCCGACCCCGATAATGACTACCAGCACAATGGTGCTCATCCGTATTTTCCTGCGTTTGCCTCGCATCGTTAACTCATGGCCCGACATAGCTGACTCATGGCCAGACATAGCTGAGCCATCGCCCGGCGCCGTGAGTGGATCTGCCGAAAGCTCCCGGGCCGGCAATGGCGCCGGCGCCTCCTGCTGCTGCAGGAACTCCCTCCAGCTGCCGCAGCCGGCAAAGCGTGCCAGGGCATTCAGGGTCGCCGCCGTCGGACTACTCTCATACCGCACCTTACCCCAGATCCTCTTTAAGGTAGAGACACTCAGCCGCACCGAGGTCCGGGCAAAGATCTTTTCGCTGAGATCCTCAAAATCCTCGTTGGTCCAATCGGCGGGATCGCCCCAGTGGAGGTCAGCCTCGATCAGCCTCCGGCAATGTTCTATGGCAGTTTCTTTTTTTATCACTGGTAATGAACAAATTATAACTTGAATACCCTTGAATCACTTTTGAACGGGCGCCCCGCCGGCGAATTGGCAATTTTACGTTCAGGTTAAAATGATCCGGTCAAAATTTACACCCGGATCAGCATTTTCTCCAAATTTAATTTCTTTACTATGAAGCGCATGCATTTTCCATGGCCGGTCATCGCAGGAGTCCTGGCCTCGCTGAACGTCTACACACAAACCCCTATTCCCCTGGACCAGGCCCACTGGCGGATAAAGGCCGACAGTGCCGTGCAGGAGACCTACCTGGGCCGGTCATGCCTGAAGCTGACGAATGGCACCGCCACTCTGCCTGATGTCCAATTTACCAACGGCATCATCGAATTCGATATCGCCCTGGTAAAGGACCGTTATTTCCCCGGCATCAAGTTCCGCGTGCAGGATACGGCCAACGGCGAGAGCTATTACTTACGTCCCCACCAGTCCGGCAATCCCGACGCCATGCAATATTATCCCGAATTCAATGGCTCCGGCAGCTGGCAGCTATACTATGGAAAAGGATACAACAACCCCCATGTCCTGCCGTTCGACCGCTGGTTACATATCAAAATGCTCATCAGCGGCACCAGGGGCGAGGTCTACTTCGATGATGAAAAAACCCCGGTCCTGTACATGCATGCGCTGAAAAGACCCGTCGCAGCCGGCATGATAGCGTTCCAGAACGGCGGCCCCGTGCCTGTACGCCTTGCCAATTTCAGCTACCGGTCCATGGACTCCGTCGCCCTGCAGAACCCGCCCATGGCGCCGCCCCAACTGCCTGCAACGGTCGTCAGGAGCTGGCAGGTATCCCAACCTTTTGCGGAGGCCCTGGTAAAAGACAAACCAACCATGCCCGCCGGTCCCTTCCATTGGCAGACCTTCCCTGCGGACGAAAGAGGGATCGCCGACCTCTCCCGCCTCGCAGGCGCCGCACCCGGCCGCAATACCATATTCTGCCGGCTCATCGTGGAGGCGGATCGCGACCAGGTAAAGAAGTTCACCTTCGGCTTCTCCGACCGGGTCCGGGTCTATTTCAATAGCAAACTCCTGTACGCCGGTGAAGATGTATTCATGTCGCGGGACTACCGGTTCCTGGGTACCATCGGTTATTTCGATGCCGTTTTCCTGTCGCTGAAAAAAGGGAAAAACGAAATATGGATGGCCGTGTCGGAGGACTATGGAGGATGGGGCATCCAGGCCCGGTTGGATAATCTTTAAATTTTCATATCTTCCGTAAATGTTACCAACGACCGGAACATTTATGCAACTGGTTCTGACCTGTCTTCTCCTGGCCTTTTCCCGCCAGGCCTTTTCACAGCCGCCTACAGACTGGAACGCATTCTCTCAAAAACAGGATGTCAGCGCCTACCGGGGAATGAAATTCAAAGTGGAGGCCGCAGTAAGAATGGAGGCCATCGACGCCAATGCAGAGGCCGAATTATTTGTCCGCATCGACAATGCGGATCAATCCAGGGGATTTTTTGATAATATGACGGACAGGCCTATCCGTAAAAAAGAATGGCAGGTCTATACGATCGAAGGCACCATCGACAAAATGGCCCAATCCATCAATTTCGGCGGGCTTTACTATCACAAGGGCATATTCTTCTTCGATGATTTCCACTTTTCCATCCTGAACCGGTCAGGAATGTGGGAAGAAGTGCCCCTGGCGGAGAGCGGATTTGAGAGCTATCCCGATGTCATCGACCAGCATTGGCATTATTTCACCAATCCCTCCCCTTTTGTTCCTTCTCTCTCCGGCGAGAATGTCTATAAAGGCCGGCGGTCCTTGCGTATCGACGGCAACCTGTCCACGCCAACCAGGCTATATGGCAGCAATGACAGCGCGGGAAAATATGCGGGCGTCAACGGCATCCGCCTCTATTATGAGGAATACGGCAAGGGCGCCCCCCTGCTGCTGCTCCATGGCAACCGGGGTTCCATCGCCGACTTTAGCAAACAGATCGGGGAATTCTCGGAAAGGTTCCGGGTGATTGCCGTCGATTCCAGGGGTCAGGGCGCGTCCTCCGAGAATGGACTGCCCTATAGCTATCAACTATTCGCAGAAGATATCAACGCGCTGCTGGGCAGCCTTCACCTCGACAGCGTATATATCCTTGGCTGGGGTGACGGAGGCAATACGGGGCTGATCATGGCGATGAAATATCCGAAGAAGGTGAAGAAGCTGGCCGTGATGGGCGCCAATATCTTTGTTGACGAGACCGTCGTCGACAAAGCCTACCTGAAGAACCTGGCGGAACAGAAAGAAGAAGAGAAGGGCGACAGCAGCGTTCGCGCCCGCAACGAGTTGAGGCTGATCCATCTATTGGAGACCGAGCCCAGGCTGCAGTTTGCTCAGCTGGAACGGATCACCTGTCCCGTCCTGGTCATGGCCGGTGAAAAAGATGATATAAAGGAATTGCATACCCGCGATATTGCGACGCATATCCCCCATCATCAGCTGATGATCTTTCCCGGCGGCACCCATTATGTGCCGGTAGAGAACCCCGGACCCTTCAACAAACTTGTGGCCGATTTCTTTTTGGTAACCAATAATTAACGCAGCTGCGTAGCATCGACCCGGGAAGGGGTATCTGTGCCCGCAATGATGGACCTGGAGCTCAGCGCGATCGACTTGATGATACGGGCCATGTTCTTCATGTCCAGCGTGCCGATCTCATCGCCCTGCGTATGGTAGAACTTCTCCGAATCCATCTTGGAAGTAGAGATCGTATGCGCCGGCACCCCCTGTCTTGCTAAGGTTGCGTTGTCCGAACGGTAGAATAATTGCTGGTCGGGATAAGGATCGGGGTGGAAGGAGAACTCACTGCCCACGAGATTCTTTTCCAGGATCTTCCCCATGTCCGTTTTTTCATATCCGGTGATAAAGGCGCTATTCGTGCCCCATTTGCTCTCTGTCCCGATCATTTCGATATTGAACATGGCCATGACCTTTGCCGGATCGAATTGCTGGGAGAAATACTTCGAGCCAAATCCGCCGATCTCTTCGGCCGTGAAAGTGACAAAGACCAGGGTCCTTTCGTTGTTCTTCAGCTTACTGAAATAATTCGCCAGCATCATAACTGCCGTGCTGCCGCTGGCATCGTCATTGGCGCCATTGAAGATGCTGTCCTTTTTGTCATTGGCCTGACCCACACCCAGGTGATCATAGTGACCGGAAAAGATAACGTATTCATCTTTCCTGCTTTTCCCCGGAAGGATACCCACGACATTGGCCAGCCGCTGTTCACTGATCTCCTGTTCGGCTGTGATGGAATAATGACTGGGGTTGACAAGGGTGAGGACAAAAATAACGTTGCGGGGTGATTTGAAGGACTGGCCGGCAAAGGAGGCCAGCCGCCTGAAATTTTTTGAGAAGGAGGTATCGACCAGGACCAGGTAGTTCTTTTTGTCCTGGCTGACATATTTCATGGCCGCGGCGCCGAGGTTATCGCCGGCCTTTATGTAGGCTTTTTCATAGCCGCTGTTGTCATTCAGGGAGACATGAGCCGATGAAGAAAGCACGACGATACTGGTGGCAGGCAGTTCCGTCCCGTCCAGGCTGCCGGATGCGGAGATCAGCGTGGCCTTGATCATCGAAAAAGGTTGGTGATAGTTCGCGCTGTTATTCCAGGTCTGAAGACCTGCGGCCTTGAACTGGCTGGCGATGAAGTCAGCTGCCCGGTCGATGTCGGGCGAAAAGGTGGCTCGTCCCCGCATGGCGTCGGAAGACAGTACTTTTTCGATCTTTTCCACGGCGGAAGGATTGATGACGGCGTCGATATCCTGTGCGGCGAGGCGGCTGCAGGACAATAGAATAAGGCTGGCGACAAGGAGCTTCATATGTGTAAGAGAAATTTATACTATCCGGGGAATTACAAACTCATCATTTCTTTGAACTTTACGGTCTGTCTGCGGCTGACCTCGATCTTTTCCCCACCCTTCATTTCCAGCAGGAGACCTCCGTTGAAATAAGGCTCGATCTTTTCTATCAGGCGGAGGTTGACGATATGTTTGCGGTTGGCGCGGAAGAAGACCTTTTCGTCCAGCCTCTCTTCCAGGGCGTTTAGTGATTTCAGGATCAGGGGCTTGTTGGGGCCAAAATAGACCTTAGCGTAATTGCCGACGCTCTCGAACAGGCGGATGTCCGATAATTTAACGAACCAGCAGCGTTCGCCGTCTTTTACAAAGACCTGGTCATGTTCATTGAGGATGCTGCGGTTGACGGAAATCGTATGATCCGACAGGGGTTCTTTATCTTCTTCCACCTGCAGTTTCTGCAGTGCATCTGCCAGCCTCTTCGGCTCAACAGGTTTGAGGAGATAATCGAGGGCGTTCACTTCAAAGGCCTTCAACGCATATTCGTCATAGGCAGTCGTGAAAATGACATTGGGAGCCCGTTCAAGCTCAGCGAGCATGTCGAATCCGGTCTTACCCGGCATCTGGATATCTAAGAATATGAGGTCGGGGTTCAGACTGTCGATCTTTTCCACGCCTTCGCTGGCATTGGCGGCCTCGGCGATCACTTCGATCTCGGGGAAGTCCAGTAATAATTTCTTCAGTTCATTTCTGGCAAGACGTTCGTCATCTATAATAATGGCTCTGATCATAAAATTGTGCCCGAGGGCTTTTTATCCAATTTATCCCTCGGGCCCAATTCGTTTATTGATGGGCCTTCGGCCAGCAGACCTGTGGTCTGCTTTGATTGTGCCCGAGGGCTTTTTATCCAATTTATCCCTCGGGCCCAATTCGTTTATTGATGGGCCTTCGGCCAGCAGATCTGTGATCTGCTTTGATTGTGCCCGAGGGCTTTTTTATCCAATTTATCCCTC
>Ga0247778_1000769_pt1 | contig 26425 bp, 29 predicted proteins | sample UWRJL049202B5_FD_179939 | JGI IMG/M metagenome (GOLD analysis project Ga0247778, IMG submission 179939) | Plant litter microbial communities from Arlington Agricultural Research Station in Wisconsin, United States - UWRJ-L049-202B-5 | ecosystem: Environmental > Terrestrial > Plant litter >...
TTTTTTTTTTTTTGGAAATTTAGAGTGAGGAATGGATATGGAAATTGATTCATTTGTCTCTTTATTTGTGCGGGTTGGTGTGGGGACGTTTGCACAGAGGGTTTTTCTTGTTACAATTACAGGGATCGATTTGGCGTGAATGCTCTATTGGGACGCGCGAATATGGGAAAGCGGCAATGATATTTCCTCTGACGCCAGGATACATATACATCTACGTCTTTATCTCTTTCTTTCTCTTCACCATGTCCTTCTCTAAGCCTATTGCAACCCCTCACTCATCACCAAACATTTCCCATACACTCTTCGGTGGCGTATACTCGCCGACTCCAACGCTCTTGTAATCTATGTCGAGTCTATCCACCATGATTAGTATTATTTCTTCAAGGGGTAGAAACAAGAACATACCCAAAAGCCCTCGGCCCACCCATCTCGAGACCCTTCTCCGTCGTCCACACCGGCGGGCTTCTCAATGCAACAACACTGACCCTCAGCCCATACTTATAATCACTGATCCCCAAGGGTGCCCCATTCGCTTTATCCATCACCGTAATCAGATCCGGACATATCGCCAGCACTTTATCTTCCTTCCCTTCTTCTTTCAGCACAGCGCTGAGATTCTCATTTTCGAATTCGATGAAGAGCGAAGTGTTGCTTGGAGTAGAAGGAGAGTCGGAGAACGGTTCTAGGAGAACCGAACCGCGCGTGAAGCCCGAGGTTACTGCGCGCGTGACGGAGATAATTTTGCCGGTGAAGAGGAGGATGCCGTCTTCGTTTGCGAGGAGGGAAGTTAGAGGATCTTGTTTTAGGGAGCGGGAGAGGGCGATAGAGCGGCCAATTTGCCAAGCTTAGGGGCTGTTAGTATGGAATACCTAGAAAGTAGGGGCGAATGACATACCGTGAGAGAAGCTGTTTTGTGGCAATGTCCGGGCTTCAACACCGTAAATGGGGTTGGTGCACATCCCAGTTAGGGAACCTAGGTCTACGCATGAGCCCCGCATCAGGTCTTCGGCTTCCTCATTGTCACGAGCTGCTGTGAAGGACTGCATGAGAAAGGTAAGTTAGTGATTTTCTTGCTCGCTGGCGGCATTTCAACCCACCTTGGTTTCTCCACATCCATTCGCCACGGCTGCAGGAACCACGGGAAGACCATTAAGGCAACGAACTGTCTGCCATATAAAAGGATACGCTCTAGCGACAAGATCTGTGTCTAGCACGCTTTTCTTGAAGCGGTGTGCTGCGAGAAATGCTTCAAATGCATTCATCCCACCGATCTCGTTAGGGACGACAGCGTCGAAGGTTTTTAATCCAGCCGCCTTCATGACTGCGTTCATTGCGTCCGTAACTCTGTTGGGTAATTAGACATATCGCGAATTGGATCGATGGGCTTTCTTACTCATTAAGACCAGGTATTCGTTCCAGATACACACTTGGCCCGCCCTGTACGGTTCGTTAGTATTACGTGGCTGGACCTACTTCGATATATCTTACCATGAAGCCACTGACGAGAACAACGCCATCATCTGGAAATGTATCTTGCCTCCGAATGGTTATCTCTCCACCATTCCGAATTGCCTCCAGACATGCGATATAAGTGGGATATGGCTCTCCACAGCTCCCGACCCCCAGAACGCCAGTCCCATCCTGCAGGAATTGCAAATCTAACTCTGATAGGTACCACAAATCCCCTTCAATTCTTGGCCGGTATGATTTAATGTCTATTCTGTCGATAATATCGTACGAATCGCCCTTTGAAACAGCGTTGGCGTCGTCAGAATCCTCATTGGGAACTATTTCAAGATCTGCTTTCCGAAACGTCTCGCCATCGAGTAACGCCTCGGGAGAGTCAAAGGTTTCTTCGTAGCCATCAAGAAGGTCTCCTACCACACGAACAAGGAGTCGAGTGGCACCGTTTGTAACGTATGATATGGGTACAGCGTCTATTTCCACCACCTCAATCGTCTTTTTGTTGCCGCCAGCAGCAACACATCTTTCAATCGCCAGGGATTTTGCGTCTTCAATCTCTTGATCAATGGTCTTCTCTCCAGGAACGACAGTCGTGTCAACGGCACCGCTGATTTTTCCAATCTGGTACACGTTAGCTATCTAATGGGGGAGCATGAATTGAGTGACATACCGCAGCGCCCACCGCATTAGCGACTTCCAGGTACTTGGGACGAATGATCTGCCCCACCCCAGCGATCCTATCGGCGATGATGATACTACCACCTCCAACGAGGATCACTTTTGCATCTCCTTGTTTTGTTTTGACTAGATCAATAGCTGCTTCTAGAGCTCGTGCAATCTCATTCAGACCCGACACTTTGATATTAGACGGCACAAGACTATCGGTTTTGTCGTTTGAGAACACAAGGTCGTTCGCCTAGAACACTGATTAGTGGAGTATTCATTGTGAATGACCACGAGATTCGATCAATTTGCCTTTGGTCTTGGATACTTACAGTCATAGTTGCTCCACCGAAAGCGATACTTTCTCTTTCTAACTTTGAGCCGACGGAATCTGGGCCGACGGAAGTTCGGGTGTCTTTAACACGAATGATTGAGCCGCCACCCAAAGCAATGCTGTGAACATCTGGTATAGTGAAGTTGGTTCTGACACCGGCAATTTTGACGAAGGCAGCGGATTGCCTTGGATATCCAGTCTTCAGTAGCGCGCAGATGTCGGTCGTAGTCCTGGAACGTAAAGTCAATTTCAGTTGACTGAAGGATTACGATGAATCTTACCCTCCAACATCAACCACCAGAACTTCTCGCTCATCTGGTGTATCAAGATTCTGGGACTTTGCTAGTAAAGCAGCACCTCTTGCGCTGTTTGTGGGCCCGGAAGAAAAACATCGAACTGGATATTCGGCTGCAGTGGTTGCTTTGCTCAAAGTCCCATCATTGAGCGTGATGTACAAGTTGCATTTGCCCAATTTCTGCACAGCATATGAGAATCCAGTAATGACATGACGAGCGAAGCGCCGTAAACTGGCATTGAGGATACCAGCATTCTCTCTTTCTAGAAAGCCCAATCGACCAATTGCGTGGGAGCAGGAGATATCGTATCCAGGACCAAGGTGAGAGGTAAGAATAGAGCGTGCCTCTTCCTCTTGGGCCGGGTTTGAGGGAGAGTAGATCCCGATGACTACGATACTCGTGATAGATTTTGACTTGATGATATCCGCCTGCTCCTTGAGTTGCTCCACGCTCAGTTCGGCGATAGGTGCACCATCAACTAAGGAGGATCAGGATCTGTCATGAATTCGGTGGAAGGGAACTTTGAATGATAGCAAGGTATTTGTGAATGGAAACCCCCACGCCTTGAAGATTTTCGCGCCAAATTCAACCCGACGTACCTTGATATCCGCCATCAACGTATCCGACGTGACCCTGCATCAAATCCCTCAACTTTGAAGGAAAGTCCACGAAAGGCGGTGAGCCCTTGGAGTAAGGACCACATAATCTGATGACAGCAACTTTGTCCAGCTTGCTGGAGTCTTGTTCCAAGACGGCATTGACGAATTGCTTCTCCGAATTAGTCCAAGACTCAAATCAGAGACATAGCGCCACAATAACATCAAAAAAGAAAAAGAGTGAGATCTGCCCGCGCCGTGCCGCTCCCTATCTAAACCTTATTCCCCGCGATTGGTAACAAAGCATCAAAGGCCTCGGGTCTCCGAACGATGCTCCGAGTTCCACAGCAACCCGAAGAAGCTATCCCCAGGATCATATTTAGAAGGAAACTTCGTTCTCACCGTCGTGCCAATCTTCACCGAGTCCACGTGACCAGGAGGTATCTCCGCCTTCTTCACCACCTGCTCAATAGCTCGTTCGACGCCTGCCTGGATATCCGAAGTGGTGGGAGTTTTGTGCCAGGCGAGGACATTGTCGCCTTGAAGAATCACAGAGTCGGTGTTAGTACCGCCGACGTCGATTCCTATGACGCACGAAGAGAGTTTGGAAGGCATTGCGGCAGGAGCTAGGACGGGTCGAGGATGCTCAATAGATATCTGAATAGCAGGCGAAGACATCGACCAGCATCGCGGGCGTTCTCATCACCAGAATATAAAGAGGAAAGAGGGATCTTTTGAGGATGGAGATGGAGATCCATTATACCCCGTCGACAACGTGGTCGTGGATCACCTCGTGGCGCTCCGTCCCACGGAATAAGCACCTGTCACAAAAATTCACATCGCCTAAATCACAGATGGTTTGACGACGTCTAGGTCTAGATCTGCAACGGATGGGTACACCAGGAATGAAGGTTATAGGAGCGATTAACGCGGCGTTAGAAAGGATTGGCAGATTTTGCGGTCCTGAAGCAGATATTCACCAGTCGGCTGGGGTTGCAGACCCGAGTTTCGCGGACGCTGAACGGGTCGTTGTGATGGTTTGCAGCTCGTCCAACGGCTCTCTTGAGTAATGAATGCATGAATGCCGCCATGCCAGGGCCGAGAGGACGAGTCAGGAAGGAGAGATGGAGGTTGAGACTGCCTAATGCAGCACTTTAGGCGACCGTTGCCGGAAGCGAGAGCTTTGCTTTGCTTTCTGCTAAACGCCGATTTTACTACTCTACTATATGTATTTTTGCTTGCATAAAAGAATTGTGAAACCACATAGATTTATGAACCAGTCACGAGCCGGCCAAGCGTAGAAAGCGTAGAAAGCGTAGAAAGCGTAGAAAGCGACTCGAACAAACGATATCGGGGATGGTTATTGGACCATGGACCGTGGACCGTGGACCGGAGGAGGGGTGACCATGAAGTCCCAAGAGAGGTCCTCGACCGGGGATTCCATGCATGTGCTTCGGCAAGATAGCACTTGTGCTTCATCGGGCTACTATCAGCAAGGATACAGAGCTCGACCTTCACCCACACTTCACCGGCCGTCCACACAGAATGCTTCGTGGCAACGACGGTGTGCTTCGAAGTGCAGAGCGGCTGCAGAATTGCTCACGCGAAGAACACCAACAGAACACCAACACAGGGGATGGACGGCCTAGACAGCGGGGCAGATGGCAAATAATGCAAACTGTGCGAGTCGGTCCACGCTCTTGGGAATGGACATGGGCATGATGGGCCGAAATGAGCCGCCACAGCTTGGGGAACTGGTCCGCGAAAGCCAATTCCATGGGCTTCAGACCCCTAATTCTGCAGCAATCCTTCCCGTCCCGCAACTGCACGTCTCTCGTCTCCTCATTCTGTTTCTCCAGTGAAGCAAGCACAGGGCAGGGTCCTCCCAAGATCCATTACTTAGCAGCAGTCGTCTGCTGCGTATTGGGCTGCCCATCTTCGAGCTATTTGTCACTCAAATCCAATTGAGACGAGAGCTTCACGCCAGCGACTGTTCCACTGAACTCTCTTGAATCCTCTTTCCTCGCCATCGTCGGCAAACGACTCATAAACTTCACCGCCATGGCGGAGAAAGAATATATAGCCGAGGGCGAAGGCGATCACATCTCCAAGTTGGCTTTCACCGCTGTCGCTGCACCTGGTCAGCCATCCAGTGTCGACTCTTCAAAGCCCCATGAGATACACGATCTCGACCAGTATGTGCCACAGGGCCCTCCAGCGTCAACCAAAGAGGTGTGGTCATACTATGCTTACTATGCGGGCAACAATGGAATTGGCTCTTTTCAATAGTAGGTGCTGATGACCTTGGGTCCCATACCCCGCTCTGACAGAGCTTTTTTCACAGCTCCAACCTTCTGTTTCAGAACTTGATCTTCCAGGCTGGATTCAATCCAAATGTTTTGCCTCTGGGCAGCTCGACCTGTGATGTCGATCCAACAGCACCATGCCACGTCTTCTGGGCTGGCGGAACCAAGGAGTATACGTCTGTTGTCTTGATTGGAACTGGCTTGACTTTCCTGGGCCAGTCGCTACTGTTTCTTTCAATAGGTAGTCTGGCAGACTTTGGGAATTGGAATCCATGGGTCGTCCGTGGATTCTCAGTCCTCTCTTGGGCATTCGAATTTGGCTTTTTGGGTGTCAAAACAGCTGCGAAATGGAGGATTGCAATGGCACTCTACATCTTGAGCAGTAAGTCACTGGAGGTGCCAAGTTCAACTGGAAGAGCATATTAACCGTTCGTTCAGGCATCACTTGGTGGTCTTCCTACGTGTTTTTCAACGCTATATTTCCCAAACTCGCACACGATCTTCCCGAAGCTCGAGAGGCAAGAGAGGAGCTATTGAATGGCACCATCGACAAAGAACAATATGAACGAAAATGCTCGATGGCAAGGTCGAAAATAATGAACGTTAGTTATGGCTGGAATAATGTTGGATTTGTGATCTGTTGCGCCTTGTCACTGGGAGCCCTTTTTGGTGTCCACGCCGATGATGGAGTTGAACAAAACAACTGGGGCTATTCGGTCTCTGTAGCGGTCTGTACTGGATTTTGGATGATCTTCGCCATCCCTTGGTTTTTGTGGGAGAAGAAGCGCCCTGGTCCGCCGTTGCCCAAGGGTGACAACTACCTGACTTTTGGATTCAAACAGACCATTTTCGCCGCCAAGCAAGCCTGGCAGTTGAAACAGACATTCTTCTACTTGATTGCATTCTTCATTTTAGCAGATGGCATTAACACCGTTATTACTCTGGTAGCAATTGCCCAAACGCAGGCCGTTCAATTTTCGGCTACACAGAATACATACCTGATCATGGTCCAAGGCGCGTCCGCCATGGTAGGCGTATTTGGAGCGTATTACATCCAAAAGATGTTCAATCTCCGAACGAAGACTATGCTTCAATGGGCGAATTTTGGCTGCCTTCTCCTGGCTCTTTGGGGTATGATCGGAATCTGGACGGATAAATTTGGGTTCCACAATCTGTGGGAATTTTGGTTATTCGCTGCACAATACGGATTTACGCTCGGGGCTCAATTCTCATACGGTCAGGCATTCATGGCTGAACTCGTGCCGCGCGGGCGCGAGTACATGTTTTTCAGTCTTCTCGGGATTGTGTCCAAGGGGTCCGCTTGGATTGGCCCGATTGTCAGCAGCGCAATTGTCGACGCCAATGGCAACCAATGGACGCCATTCCCATTTGTGGCAGCTTTGATTTTTGTCCCGTGGGTTGGCATCTTTTTCATTAGTGAAGTGAAGAGCCGAAAGGAGTGTGCTATATATCTCGCGAAGGAAGCGGCGGATTTGAGAAAGGTCGCTGAAGCGGCCGAATCTGAAGACCACAAAAAGGCGGACTCTTTTTAATTACAAGCGAAGCGATGTCTAAACTTATTTTTTAATATATAATGCTATTTATGCGCCAGATAGACAGACATATTTACCTATGGTCCATCTAAGAATGAAATATTATCCATTCGGGTCAAGACTGGTTCATCACTTGCTACTTCCCCGTCTTGTTCAGCCCACAAACCCCTCGTAACAGTGGCCTAGAACAAGTTAGACTCCACGAGAACCAGGCCTGGTCTCACCAAAAATCTTCAGCTTTGTCTGTCCCCAAAACCAAGCTGCAACATCGGTCCGTCCGGGCCGTGCCGCTGTCCGAATCCAAGGGCGTCCCAAAGACGGGATTTATAGCCACTCGGCCTTCCAATAACCTGTTTTTCAACCTTTCCAGTATGCTCTCACACCCAACCATGCCCTTTTCATCTATATGTTACATCAGAATCGACTGATCCTCAGCTACAGCTGAAAACAACGAGAAACCTTCCAGACCACGACATGTCTGTTCGCAAGACAAGATCGAGATCAGAAATGCCAAACGACCTTGGTAAGCAGGGTTGATTGGCTACCGTTGCGGCGGGTTTTTTAACCCTCGTTCCAAAGACCTTCTGGTTGGCGGTACGTCTGTCTCAGGGTGCTTGCTGTGCCGTGGTGAGACTTTTGGCCGGAAAGGGGTCTGGGGGTAGCCTTAAGGGGTTCGTTTCGGGTATTGCACGTACTCCCTGGGGTAAGCAAGCAAGCAAACACGTTTTCGTGCGGGATCTTGGGAGTTCGTCTTCTAAAGTGGCCTGATTTTTTATCTGCCGTCTTCCTTGGAAAAGTTTATTTCAGAGTTTTATGCTAGGCTTGCTTACTGAGCTTCCTTCCCGAGAAGGGATCTGCGGTCCTGCATGGAGCAAGAAATGAAGTTTCTTTTTGATTTTGACATGGACGTTTTCTATCATATTTTTAGTGAGATTTTAGTGTCTCGTTTGCAGATACGGCGAATACGGGCTGAGTTAGGTTATATCCTCTTTTTTTGCTTTTCTTGGCCGCCTTCCTCCACACACAACCTGGAGCTGGAGGGACTGCACAAGTGGCCGTGCTTTCTCCATGAGATCCGTTCCTCCACCATCACCACCACGCACAACCGACCCCGGGCAGAGAGAACAAGATGGCGCATTTCCACGTGGAATACAAAGATCCTTCTTCAGCACAATTCCCCGGCCCCACTTCCCTTCTGCATTCCATACGACTAACACGACACCGCGCGACGATAGCTTCGGCTGATTAATTGCCGTGATCGACGGACTGGAGCCTGCACCTCAACTCCAACATCGCGGCCACGTCCACCTTCAAAACAACCCTCCCGAACGCGCTGGTAGCACGTCCGGACGACCTCCACACGACGACTTCGAATGCAACTGCTCTTCAGTAAACGCGAATATGGCGCCGGGTATGGGCATCAAGGCTCCAGTCCCGCGAACGAGGACAGGTGCGCTATCCGAGTGGCAAAACGGCTCCCGGGATTTGAATTCGTGCTAATGTCATCAAAAAGGTTGTCTGACGTGCCGCAAACGCAAAGTGAAGTGCGATGAGGCAAAACCGATTTGTAGCCGGTGTCAAAGGCTTCAGAGGGAATGCACGTGGAGCGATGAACTGCAAGTCATACCGCATAGGAGACAGCCGGAATATACAACCTCCTCGTCTACCGGCATGATCACCAACGGCTCTAACCACCCAGCAATGCAACTGAGCAGTCCTTCTGGACAAAGTTTCGTTATTGAATTCCCTAATATCGATAGGCCGACCATTCCGTATATTCACCACTTTGTCACGTTTTGCTCCCGTTTCCTGGTGTATCCGAATGATAGTGAAGGAAATCCTTTTCAGGAGGAATTGGTACCGCTTGCGATCTCGTCCCCGGCTTTGATGCATTCCATGGCTGCTCTTGCTGGAGCGCATTTGTCGAGGAGTCAACGCAGCCATCATGAACTTAGCGCTGCAAATCACTATTCCATTGCTCTCAGGGAGTTGAACCAAAGTCTTTCGGATCCGGCAGTTGCGCGTTCAGATTCAACTTTAGGAGCTTGTCTTTTGCTGTGTGTCTATGAGGTATGAACTAATTCTAATGTAAATTTGGACAAGTATGCTTATATATTGTAGATTTCACACTCAGATAACTCCCGCTGGCATGAACATCTCCAAGGTGCCCGAGATCTAATCCTCTTCCGCGGCGGCCCCCAAAAGGACAACTACCTAACACGCTTCTTCTCTCTCCTGGACGTCTCCGGCTCTCTTTCCGCTGGAGGAGGAACCCTACTAGAAGGAAGCTACTGGCTAGAAAACGACCTCGATACTGAAGCATCCAGTCCTCAGCAGAAAATGAAGTGGCCGTATTATGACGACGACTCCGTATCCGCAGTCCACCAATTCCATCACTTGATGGTCTACATGGCCAAACTTTCCGCCTTATCTGCGGAAGCTATGAGCGACGAGGGAATGAATCATCCAGAGGTTATTGCAGAGAAGGCGGCGAGCATTCGTAATGACTTGAAGTTGTGGTGGAGTCGATGTCCTCCGCGATTACGGGATCAGAGTAACGACTGGCGCCGAATTCCACGACCTCAAAAACTATCTGTTGCGGAAACGCTGGAAGAAGAAGCTTTTAGTAGCACGAAAAGCGTTTTGGCAGGCTGTTTTATCTACTTGAATCATATTCTTGACCCTGTTGGTCGGGAGCCGCAGAATCAGGAGGTCATTGATGCTATTTCCGAGATCTTGGAGATCGCAAAAGAAACTCCTGAGGGATATGGATTGGAGATGGGGTTGTATTGGGGCCTCTTTATGGCGGGCATTGCGGTGTTCAATGACCCCGTTGCTGAGGATTTGATTAGGAGGAAACTGAAGAGCGATACCAGTGTCAGCATTTATGTGAGTTTTCTTTCTATGTTTATTCAAAGCATAGCTAATTGGAAACAGCATGCGGATCGTGTCTTAGATTTACTCGAAGTACTGTGGAAGAGGCAGCATCAGTACAACGCAAAATACGACTGGCGACAAGTCCAAACTCAGATGGGCATACAAGTGTAAGGACCCCTCTTCAACCCCAATAATCCTTCAAAACTTTATTTGAGCGCCAAGACTGATTGTTTTCCTCTTTCAGATTTATTTTCGCGTGAGATCATTACCATTGGACGAGTGTTCACGTAAAAACGAAACTAGGAACGAGGCGTAAGCTCTGACTGGACTTCTCCACAATGCTGTGGTGCCATTGGACGCTAAGTGCCGAAGCCACCCCACCGCTGCATGTCGGGCGAGGCTTATGTCCGCGAGGCTGCATGAAGCCAATGGTCGATATAAAGAGTTGAGAATGGCCGGGTAGCACTTTCGACAAACACGAGTCAGAGGTAGATTCGAAGTATATATATACACCAGGGCATAGAACGGAAGTACCAAAGGACGACTCAAAGTCAGAAGGTTCAACGAGCCACTCTGAACTTCCTACGCCAAAGCCGCTCAGCCTCGCCATCATGTCGTCCCCTAAAGGCGCAATTCTCCTTCTAGGAGGCACCGGCAAAGTCGCCTCGCGCATAGCACCCCTCCTCTCCTCCGCAGGTTACACCACCCTCCTCGCCTCACGCTCTGGCACATCTCCGGCTCTCCCCAACATCTCAGGGGTGAAGTTCGACTGGGACGACCCCTCCACCTACCCCGCGCCCTTCTCTTCTCTAATATCCGCCATCTTCCTCGTCGGCCCTCCAATTATAGACATGTTCTCACCAATGAAAACATTCATCGATCTCGCGCTATCGAAAGGAGTGAAGAGATTCGTACTGCTGAGCGCGAGTTTGCTGGACGTGGCGGATGGTCCGGCTATGAGTCGGGTATCGAAGTATGTGAGTGAGAAGGTGCCGGAGTGGGCTGTGCTGAGACCGACTTGGTTTATGGGTACGCTTCCGTTGAATATGTGGGATGACGATCATACTGATTCGTATAAACAGAGAATTTCTCAGAACAGCAATTCCTCCCTACAATCCGCGACCAAGATATCATCGTTACTGCCACAGGCACAGGCCGCGTTCCGTTCGTTTCTGCAGACGACATCGCTGCCGTTGCATACCGTGCCCTTACCGATGCTACTGCTCATAACACAGACCACCTTATCCTCGGTCCGGAATTGTTTTCATATGATGCAGTAGCGACACTCTTGACCGAGAAACTTGGAAGGAAGATCACACACGTGGTTATTAGTGAAGAGGAGATGGCAAAGGCGATGATGGGTTTTGGGATTGGAGAGGACTATGCGAGGATGCTTGCTGGGCTTGATACGGCGATTAGGGAGGGGAAGGAGGACAGGTTGAATGGGGTTGTGAAGGATGTTACGGGAGAGGAGCCGAAGAAGTTGGAGGTCTTTGTTGATGAGTGTGTTGGGAGGGGAATTTGGGTGAAGAAGTGAAGGGAGTATCGTATGGATACTTGGTGGATTGTGATATATGTTGAAGATTCAAGGACTCAAATATATTTAAATCTGTTCTTGTACAATCTCGCTCTTTTTTGCTTGGGATTGATTCTTTCTTCTGTGAGCTTCATGGTGCAATCAGGTAGTTCGTGCCCCAAACTTCGATTCGTTTGGAACACCAAACGCAGTATTCCTTAGGGAAGCAGTGTACCCGAGCCACGACTTTCATGACATCTCTTTCAGCAACGGCCAATGAGTCATACCGAAATCCGGGACCCTCAAAAACATTTGGCCGGCACTCAATGCCGGCATAATCTCCACACTTCCCATTTTCGGTGCATTATTAGCCAAACCGGGATGAGCCCGGGCTGTGTGACGCCAAATTAACGTTGCTACTCTGATTTTCAAAGGGCGCTGTGATTGGACTTCGCGTGCCCGGCTGCGGTTGTTGATATTGTGTGTCTACCGTGGGTAGTATTCGAAGGTTTCTCTTGGCGGCGTGTTTAAAATCCCCGCTTTATACTTTTTTCGTCATACTAGCTTTCAGTTGTCGAATTTCTTATTCATGAGCACGGCACCTTACGATACGATCAGTAACAATGCTCTACTTACTAGGGTTGTCACTTGCTAGTTCTTTGGCTGGTAAGTCATTTGATATACTAGATTACCAAGTTTACTAATGCTTGTTAACAGTACGGACGGTCTTCGCAATACCTCAGCAGACGATTTATAATTCATCGACGACTTTTTCTACAGCCTCAGCTCCCGCGCCGACTGCAACTCGCACCAGCATCGTCTCACTTCCAGAAGATGATGAATTCAGAACTTGCTGGTCCTCCCACTACTCTTGGTCTGTCCTGAGTCGTGAAATTCTTGATGCTAGGTCCACCGCTCTCTGGACACCTGTATCCGTGATCCCGACATATGTATCAACAGCATGTTGCTGGGACGTAACGGAAAAGACCACAGATATTCCAATCACCACCCTCTGTGACGGCTATCCTCGCCTCGTTCGCCCACCACACGTATTCCACAGCCAGAGCAGTACTACCACCCTATACAACTACACGGTCAGAACTCAAGGAGAACTCCCATCGATGACTTCTCCCCTCCCACACTGTAGCATGGAAAACGACGAACCCTCCTGCACACGCTTCTGGGCCGAGTGGAACTCGCACTCCTACTACCACACCAGCTACGACAACTCTATTTACTACGGCCAACCACCCTGCACATCACCTGTAGTCGCTTGCCCAACAACCCAACGCTGCACGGTCTCCGCAGACGTAGTAACAATGTACTACTGGCCCCAAACCACCACTTCTGGCGATTTCTGCGCCCGCAACGGCACCACAGTAACTCCTGCCCCAACCGACCCCCCGCACCCAAATACCGTCACCTCAGACTCTTTCACCTTTACCTCCCCCAGCGTCTACATGATGGGCTCGCGAGCCTTTGGCTGGGTACGAACCGGATACTATCACCACCACGATGTCGGCTATCTATGCGGCACCAGCACCACCGCCTTCACATATTCCGCTGACCCATCAGATATATCCACCGCTGCCTGGCTAGCGAAAGGCGATATAAGGAGTATGGATTGGACTGATCTCACCACGATTCACCGTGATGCTTTTGAGCGGAATTGCTATAGACCGCGATGCACACGCCACAAGACTATTCCGGCGGGCGAGACGCCGTATGTGGTGGTGCCTTCGGGAGTGAGATTTGAGGAAAAGGAGTGGGAGATGTGTGAGGGGAGGGAGGGGTTCATTCCGGTTCTTGTGCCACTGGGGGAGGAGGATGATGATGGAGATGGAGATGGGAAGAAGTTTCTGGTAACAGTGAGTCGGACTGTGCCTGCGAGTGCGAATGCTGTGAAGACGCAAGCGGAGACTATGCCGACTTCGGATCTGGATTCTGACAGTGATACTGGTGGTGATGGTGATGGTGATGGTGAGGAGGTAACCGAGAGTGTATCAGGTACTGGAATTTGATGTAAGGTCCATAAGAGATGTACCACTTGGAAGAAACTCAATCATCAAAATTACCTTATCGGAAGCGACGCCGTATGGGATTTTCCTGCGCAGGAAATCTCCCGGGCGCTCTTGGTGAGGTTTTCCTTGACAGGATAAGGGTCTAGGGAGCTCTCATCCGTTTCCAGATCTGAACGACTCATATTCCATAAACTAAACCATACCGATGACTTGACAACTCCATCGACACCTGTCTGTGGGTGATTTGCATCAGACTTTCCAGCACAAATATTCTCGTATCTTGATATATCAATTTTGCGACGCTGGAATCGCATGGAAACCGGAATGTTTTGACTCCCATTCTAGATGGAGATTCACATCTCGTAGACAACAAAGTCCAAGAGGTTTTATAAGGCGAGCCTTGAGTTTTGATGCTGATGGGGTTATTTGGAAATATTCCGAGCGGCAACGAGCTTGAAAAGCAGCGAGACCTCTAAACATTCCGGGAGATTGGAAATTGAATTAATTCATAATTCGCTGACTGGTAGATAGATGGCTGCGTCTGCGCAGTGCACAAGCAATAAAGAAGAGGGTCTTGCTGCGGGTTATGGTCTTCTTTGTCAGTTCCTACACTGAGTATCATGTCTCGTCGAATGAGAAAGATGCTTGTAAATGTAAAGGATATTAGATAAATGTTTCTTGGAGAGACAAATCTTCGAATGTCTGATCTATTTGAAGATTTTCAGTACCGTTAAGTGTTCTGACAGGTGGGAGAATTCCGGCTTCTTGAACGTCATACTCGACCAGCCAATCGCATCGGAGTATCTCTCTGGTCGTCATCAGTCGTGTGCTGGGTTGCTAGCCCGCGCCTGCAAACCTTTCTTATCTTGTCGATCCAAATTCCTCATTCCCTTGGAAATCTGCAACACACAAAACCCCGCATTTAGGTACCTGGGAGACTGGAAGTTGGTTATCCACATAAGCTCGAATTGGCTGTTGCTCTCATCGGTATCCTCTTGTCATAAATGGTACCAATCCAGAGCCTTCGTGTTCATGCACATTGCAGCAGTCGCATTGCGGGGAAACTTGGCGTGAAGGTTATCTGTGACCTCGGGACGCCACAAATCAAGCCCTGAGCTCAGTTGGGATCTTGACACTGGCGTCCTATGACAGCACTTTCTTCTGGTCTAACTGTTCAAGGCATGCATCGAGAAGGTGGGCTGGAGGTGGCGCAGTCTCGTTCTGGGCTCGAGCTCGACCAGAGCTTGAGGTTCTGAGAGGTGGGGAACGCCCAGATGCTTCCTTCATGTGAGATGGATGCGGGATTTGCAGAGCTGCAACAGAGGCAGCTAGGACGGAATGTCACTATGGGCACTTAATTATGACTGCGGAGTTTGAGTGAGGCTGAGGCCAGAGGCTAGATGGGCCATCTATCATAAGCCTCGGTTGCCGCGGTCATGGGTGCAACCAAGATATTTGGGGTCATGACTTGCATACAGCCAATAATGAGGTCTTCGCGCTTAAAATACGTTCGGAAACGTTCTCAGAACGGAATTCTGGCAACCCGGACACATCCAAGAAATATTGATTCGAAAGCTGTGGTTTACACATGCTGACTTTCAGCGTCAGGCCACGAGCGACTCAGGCTGCCGTCGCCAAAGTTGGCTCTAGCCCAGGTCTGAAGTTTGTGCCCATAGACCTTCTGCCTCGTAGAACAGGTATCAATGATTTCTGTCATTGATCATTTCCCAGTTTTCCTCTTAATGGCCATTCCTGGGATCAGAATCTCGGGTATCACTGAAACAGTCAATCTTGAGGAGTCTCTACAGACGTTCTGAAAATGTTCATTTCCTAACGTTTCAAATCAGCTCGATCTTTTTATTTTGTTAATGTTGTTTGTGAGCACATGCTGGATTGCGCACTCCGAGGTCTTGGTTGGCTTGTAGATGATAATGCTTCTTTCTTATTATTGTCACACAGTGTATTATTCTATCCTCGTGCCTCGGACCGTGTCTCTTTGCTCTCGATGATTCGTGTCTCCAACCTGAATGGAGTTGGGCAAGCGTTACACTAATACAAACTATACCAAAATCCCCGCACTACTGCTCCTTAGAAGCACACGATGGACGATCGCGGGGTACTTCGCGTACTAAAATGGAGACGGTATGGAGTTGGTGCTTTCGAAATAGCCAATCCGCACATGATGATTGGCACTACTGAGACCTAATTTAGTGGGTCATCCCATCTCGCGGGGAAACACTCCAAGAGGGGCCTGGAGCGTGACAACTCCGAGGCACAAAAGATTAGGCATGTTACTTAGACTGAGCCCTTTCTCTCTTCGCGTGGTTTGATTCCTGTCATCTTTTACCTCTGCATTTATTTGCATACTTTGTTGCAATCGAATCAAATCTAATCGAAAACATCAAAGTCACAGGTCACAATGGCTACTCCAAGCAACGGAGATCTCGCAATGGCGGAAAAGGGTTATTCGAGGGAATTAGAAGATGGCAGTGGGAGTGGGAGCGGTATTGATACCGTCCCAACCAAAGAAACAAACCACCATTCGTGGGACAACCACACTTCTTTCAACAAATATCCGACACACGAGGCTGGTTATGAGAACAAGGTAGGCAAGCGCTAGGAGTGACCATTAGCAGCTCGTTTCGCTGACTGAGCTCTTCACAGGTCACGTTCGGATTCTTCATGACGATGTTGGGGTTCAGTTTGTCATTCGTGATCGCTGAAGTCATCCCTCTCTTCTTGATTACCCTCTTTACAGTTATTTCCTACGATCTTGGAGATGGTGAGAAGGCGATTTGGCTTATTGTCGCTCAATTCATCGCTGTTGGATCCATTGTACCCTTTGTCGGCCCTCTCGTCGATTTGATCGGCCGGAAAATGGTCACACTTGTCAGTTTGGGCTTGATCGTTGTGGCCATGATCCTTGTTGGTACCACTCAAGACATTGCTGGGATCATCGCGGCCATGGCTATTTCTGGAATCGGCATTGGCATTCAACTGCTCACATCCATCGCAGCGGTCACAGAACTAGTACCAACCCACAAGCGCGGTATCACCATCGGCTACATCGTTATGGGTTTCCTGCCTTTCGCACCCGCATCTCTTTACGGCCAACTTCTCGCTGAAGCCAGTTGGCGCTACGTCGGCTTGGTCATTGGTGTACTTTCTCTCATTGCCATGGTGATCTTGGCCATTTTCTACAAGCCTCCACCAAGACCCAACTCCATTGGTCTGAGTAAGAAGCAAGTCCTCGGCCGTATCGATTGGGTTGGTGCTGTCCTAGGTATTGGAGGAGTTACAGTATTCTTGGTCGGTCTGAACTGGGGTGGTCAGGACTACCCATGGCACTCTGCGCATGTCATCGCAACCCTGACAGTCGGCCTCGTCTCTCTGGTTGCGTTCGGTTTCTGGGAGAAACTCGGAACCAACCACCCCATGTTTCCAATGAGGCTAGCAAAGGAAAAGCGCCTCTTTGCAGCAATCTGCTTCTTGTGTCTTACCTCCGGTATCAACTACATCCCGGTCGTTGTCTTCTGGACCATCCAAGTGTACACCGTCTACGGTGCTTCGTTCAGAGAAGCTGGAATCTACTTGCTTCCAATTGGTTTCTGTATCGCTGGAGGTGCAGTCATCAGTGCTGTGATGATGACTATCTTCAAGAAACATATTCAATGGGTCCTTCTTTTGTTCTGCATTATACAAACAGCGGGTGAGTCGCAATGGAATAGCGCTCTTCTGAAATACTTTCCCACTAACAAAATCAAGGTCTTGGTTCCATGGCCGCAATTGATCCTGAGAACATCAACACTGCATGGGCTCCGCTTGTGATAGGTCTCATTGGAGTCGGCGGTGTCTTGCTCCCCAGTCAAATTGTGTTCTCCATCATCAGTCCGTTCGATCTCATTGGAACTTCGGTTTCCCTTTCAATCGTCATCCGTGCCATTGGTCAGGTCATTGGTGTCTCCATGTTCTACAACATCTTCAAGCACCATCTCACGGACCGCGCTACCAACCAGCCGTTACTATTCGCCTTTCCCGCCCTGGAAAATGGTCTTACGTTCCCTCCGGGAGAGGATCCAACTGCTGTCATTACTAGTCTCATCACCGCCTTGGCAGCCGGCCCCTTTTCCTACTATGCGCATCTGTTTCCCGGAATTGACACCCCTGAGCAAATCGCCGCTATTCAACTGGCTGGCCACAATCTCTACAAGGGTGTCTTCCCCATCTTGTACTTCATTTCCATTGCCTGGGGAGGTGCAGCCATCATTGCGTGCTTCTTCCTTACTGGGTAAGTCTTAGAACCCTTCGAAAATTAACTCAACAGCGCTGACATCTCATCTAGAATCTCCGAGTTCATCAACGATCGTGTCGCCGTTGTCTTGTAAGAGAATAGAGAAGAATAGTACCAAGAAAGAAAGAAATATATAAGCAAAAGCTATTTAGCCTTATGAACACAAATGAAATAACATAATATAATATATGCTCCATCAATCGCGATGAGCACTCTCCCTCAAGGAATGTGTATCACGTCTTCTATTTGATACTCATCCGTGAATCTCATCATGCGACCAAGACAAACGCCCAACCCCCCACAAGCAGTCAGAAGTCTACCGCCAAGCAACCTCCTGCATCTATCGCTTTGACTTGTAGTCCCCTGCCAGCATTATAGTAAGCGAGCCCCTATTCCCATTTCCCCGGCCCCCAAATATCAACAATCGACTCCAATCCCTGAATCAACAATCTATGTTCCAAAAAAAAAAAATCCAAAAAATGAAATTGAGGCTTTTGCATCAGCCGTGAATCGAACACGGGGCCCATCGATGTTGTTGAGAGAACTCATTGGCAACTGAAGAAGACGTTAGTAGATATTCAAGTGGTGATTGAGATAGTGGAAATGCTTACCGATGGATTTTACCACTAAACCACTGATGCTTTGTGCTATTTGTTGGGGGAATTTCTCTTATTTTAATATATGAATGTATTGTGCGGTGGAGACTTGGAATTTTTTTAAAGCGGGGGAAGGAGCCAATTGGAGGCGAGGGTGAGTGGGGCGGATGGAGATATATCGGGTGAAGGAGAAGGAGCAATGGTGGGTGACGAGGATGAGAATTTATTCTTAGGGCTGAGAGGAAGGTTGGGGCTTCTTGCTTATTTTTTCGTAGTTTGACTGAGGAAGAGGAATTGTGATTTTTGCTTTCAAATTCACAGCTAGGCAAGTGCGGAAATTAAACGTGGTTGTCTTAATTCAAGTGATAAATGTACCTTGCTCTATGAAGTCTAATTGTAAAGAGTTGCATAGTTTGTTTAAGAATTTTAGGTGTTGGAATTTGAAGTCTGGTTCCCCTGCGTCGGCGCCGATCCTGGAATCACTGCTGTCTGTATATTGTCAGAGTTTAAGTTTCTCCTGTTCTACAGCAGTATAGGTTTGCATCAGCAGTACATTAATACCTCTATCAAGTGCCCAGATTTAGATACTGGTAGCAGCTGGCGTAAATAAGAAAGCCTTCGCCTCGTTGAAAAGGGGGGCCTGACACGTGACTATCAACCATCCCTTACATTTTCAGCAGACACGCATATTGGCACAGCCATTAATCTAATCGAGTTGCAATGCTCGATATAAGGGTGGACAAGCTTTAGACAGACGTCCAGGTGTGGTTGCTATGACAGCCTTGCGAAAAGGGTAAGTCCCCCTTATCCCGACCGTCCATATGAAAGAGTCGGTCATAACGGAGAGAAACATATAAACTCGTCTTCGAGATTAGGCGCTGCTCCACACAACCATGTATAGAATCTTTAATGTACTGTAGTTCTATCACGTGGTACCACCGCCCGGGCTTTTCTTTTTCCTTCGCCGTGCCAACACACTCGCTGCAAGTTCCGTCTGGCAAGGCAGATCACCCAAGCGGCAACCAGCAAAAGGATACCTTATGCGAGCCGAATGAATTCTCACCCAGTCTTTTTAGCCATATCGGCGATGCTCGCTGGCAACATGAGGCTGACCTCGAGGCGGGACGGTCAAGGCTCCGCTGACAGATATGATACAATATGGTCGTTTGCTCCAGTCCAAGCCTGTGCGTTGTGCTCTTTTCCCTTTTTAAATTATAGATACAAATCGATCTTCAGAAGCCTGGATTGCAATTTGTTGCCCACCTCACCCGAGCACCTTACATTCCAAACAGCATGGACCCTCTCTCCATTACCGCCAGCATTGTAGCCCTGGCCGGCATTACCGATACTGCATTCAAACGAGGCTACCGGCTGGTCAAACAAGTCAAAATGCCGATGAATCAATTACTGCTCTTTTCCGTGAAGTCAATGAGCTCGGAGGCGTCCTGTACCAACTCAGCAACATTGCCGATCAACTCAAATCCGACGACGTACGTATCGACCCAACTTTTAAAGTCGATCGAATACGCGCTTGTCAAATCACTCTAAAATGGTTACAAGATGTCATCGACAAGACTTGTCTTTCGAGTAATACCGAGGCAGTTGGATCCGGCAAAACCGTCAAATGGAAAGGCATGCGGTGGCCATTGTCAGTCTCCAAGTCAAAGGAGCTGACAGCAGAAATTGCACTCCATAAGACCTCTTTAAGCCTTGCGCTTCACACCGATAGCTTGTAAGTACATCATATCGTGACTTGGCAATAATTGATACTGATATCACTTTGTGTTTCAGGACGGCATTGATTGAGAGTTTGAGGAGGCTCGACAAGAATGACAAGTCGATCACCCAGGCAAATGGCCAACTCGACACCATTGGCCGATTTCTCGACGCAAACTCTGCCCAAGCGCAGATTTCAAGGCTGAGTGAGTGATTCTGATCAAGATCTGAAGACTGAAACTGGCCCGGAACAGGAAACGCTAACATACCTGTAGGCGAAAAACGGAAGAAAATGCTTTCTTACTTTTCGAAGGTTAATTCCTGGGAGCGGCAGGGTATGGCTATCAGACTCCGCCATCCCGGAACAGGGGTATGGTATACTAATAGTATTGGGTTCCGAGAATGGCTTACGGGAGAGAAAGGAAAATTGTGGCTACATGGGATTCGTAAGTTCGTGCTAAATGAGAGCTTCTTCGTACTAACGTGTTTGTTCAGCGGGCGCTGGGAAAACGGTGATAGCGTAAGACGCGCCTCGTAAAGTGCCCGTGGGATTCAAAACTTATTTTTTTGGTTTAGTTCGTCCGTAATTGACGAATCTCGGAGGGTCGCTGATGAGGATAACGGTACCGCTCTCGAGACCTACACGTATGCTTCAAAATAACTCTAATACGCTATATAGCCCTTGTGTTCTTCTATTGCGACTACAAAGATACTACAACGCACAATGTTGTGAATATTCTCCGGCCCCTCATTAAGCAATTGGCTCTTCAACGAGAAGATGCGCTGGAAGATATGGAAGACTTCCTCCGTGAAATCGACGGTCAGACACAGACAGAATGGGATCTAAAAAGAATATTGTCCCAAAAATCTCAAGACGATTTCTCGGCCTTACTTTCAAAAATGTCGTGTCGCTTCAAGCGTGTCATGCTCGTTATTGACGGACTTGACGAGATCGAGCTTCAGAGAGACAAGACTGTACAAGTATTACATAATCTCAACACACCAGATAATACGATCAAAACATTGTTTACCAGTCGCAACCTCCCCGACATCAAACGAGCGTTGGAAGACCACGAGGCGGTTTCAATCGCAGCGCAGAGCGACGATTTAAAGCTCTACGTGAATTTCGAAGTGTTTAACCGAATAAAGAAAGACGAATTGAACGTAGACGAAGCATTGCGGTATGAAATTATACAGTGGTTGATCCATGAAGCAGCGGGAATGTAAACAGCATTGATCTTCGTTGCCATAATTATTGACTCAACTGATGCCATGTTGTGCAGGTTTCGATGGGTATCTTGCCAATTGGATTACCTCTTCCAATTACCCAGTGACAATGATCGACGGAAAGCGATGAAAATGCTGCCTCCAACTCTCTACGAAACTTACGATCTTATACTCGAGCGAATTCGTCTCAATGGCTCTCAGTCTCAGGTTTTTGTAAGACGGGCTCTTCAACGGGTTTCATTCGCAGTACAACCCATGACCGTCGATGAGCTACTCGAAGCGTTAGCCATTGACATTGGGGATACTGCTATTGACCAGGGGAAGATGACCAGCAAAGGGTTTCTCTTGAAGAGCTGCCAAAGCTTCATCAGATTGAACGGTGAGACCGGGAAATCGAGCTTGCTCACTTCTCCGTCAAGGAATATCTCCTGGCAATCGATCCAGTCAGAACACCAGCCGTTGCCTTGTTTAAAATGGACGTAAGCGTTGGGGAAGTCCAATTAGCGCGATGCTGTTTGACGTATCTGAATTTTGAGACGTTCGCCTGCCCACCATCAACTGAACTTAAGGACTGGGAATCTATCACTACGGACTTGAAATATATCACTCAAAAGCACCCATTGCTGAACTATGCTTCTATTAACTGGATGTCATACGCACACGACCATTTTGGCGACTCTATTATCTTTGCTGAAGCCACCAAATTGTTCGGCCCATCCAAGAGCAATAACTTTATTGTATGGTCAAAAATACAAATCTTCCGCGTTCATGCTCAACATGGCAACTACATTTATATGACGACATTGCACTGGGCGGCTTCTTTTGGACTTCATCGAGTCTGTGCATGGCTGCTTGAGCAAGGGTGTAATGTGAATAGTCCCGAGCCTTATGCATATGAAACGCCCCTGATTTGCTGTCTCGGTAACGAGCTGAAAACAAGATATGGCGCATATCGAAAACGAGAAGCCTTGGTTGATTTACTGATACAATCTGGAGCCGACGTCAATTTAGGACAGAGGGGTGCAAAAGAGTCTTTACTTTCAACTATCCTTGAAGAGTCTTCCGACAGCGACCTAGAAAATGACTATCGAGCAATAATCTCGCATCTTCTTAACGCTAATGTTCGAATTACCGCACACGACATTGCTATCGTGCAAAGCAGATTTGATAGAACTAGTATGATTTGTCCCAAGCATATGCTGCTTCTGCAAAAAACGAGCCTACCAAATCTTGAACATGATGCAGTAGAATCTTTCATGATCTTAAAGTCCCGTTGGAAAGAGTCTGATACACGGGAAGCGACGACGACAGACCTCAAAGTGACATTCGAGGGCCAAAAGATTTTGGATCAGTCACTTCAGTCTGCGGTCAAACATGGTCAGTCAACGACGGTGTCAGATGTGTTAAAGAAGTTATTTCAAGGTCCGAGTCAAGACTCAGCTACAAGATCCGTACAATCGGCGCTTCGTACTGCTGCCGAATACAATCATTTTGATATTCTGAAGCTTTTGTTCGGTTATACGAAGGATGTTGATTTTATAGATGATGAAGGGAATACCCTCGTCCATCTCGCTATTAAAAGCCCTGCTAATTTCTACGCCTCGGAAAATTGTCCACCTCGATCTACGGATACCTTGGCTTGTCTCCTGGAGCATGGGGTAACAATTGGACATCTCAACATGCGACGAGCACATGCTATACATTCTGCAGCCTACAACGACGATCCCGCAATTTTGAAGATGCTGCTGCAACGAATTTCGGTTGACGATCCTTTGTTATTTACTTGCAACACGGATGACAAAACTCCCCTGTGGATTTCCCTGGAACGGAAAAACGATCTAGCTTTAGAGACGCTTTTGGATTACTATAGCGTGGAAAGCCTATCAGCGTATACTCGCAGAAACCAGACTTATCTTCAACGCGCAGTACTCCGTGGTACGACTAAAGCCCTCGAACTACTTCACAGCCAAGGAATCTCACTCAATGAAGTAGCTTTTGATGGTTCTACCGCCATTCATCACGCTGCAGCAAACTCTGAAACAGCGACAAGTCTTGTTTATCTTGTGCAAAATGGCGCAAGATACGATGTACAAAACACTGAAGGGCTTCTGCCTTTGCATGTAATTTGTCAAAACACCTCCAAAGCAGGCCCGGATATGTTGCGATACATTTCTAGGATGGATGGATTCGCGACCAGCCGATCACTCGACGGACGGACACCTCTTCAATTTGTGGTTGAAACCGCCGAAGATAAGTTCACTGAGTACTGTATCGAAAACATCGAGATCCTTCTTCAGGCAGACCCTTCAACTATTGATATTTCTGATTGCACTGGCGGAACTCCCCTTATCGCACTGAGCAAAAAATGTGCCTGACCCGATGATGGCCGCCCTTATTACACTTCAGTTCGAGACAAGTCTAGCAAGAGATTTACAGACGCCATGAAACATCTAGTGACCAACGGGGCGAATGTGAAAGCCTGCGACATAGATGGCAGGTCAACTCTGCATTACCTGTGCGGATGTGTTCCAACTGCTGGTACACAAATCGTCGTCTCAATGCTTTTGGCGAGAGATGCAGATTTATCCGCTCTAGATGTCAGTGGAATTTCGAGTTTTGAACATCTTCTTGGAGTAGGGAGTCGAATAATGCAAGCCAAAAACTCTTGTTATCCGCCATCAGGCGTATCAGCTGCGTTTGACTTTTGGCAATCCACCGTAAGGCTTGCGATAAACGGCATGTCACTTTCACAACTGAACGTCCCCCTTTTAGGTAGCTCTAAGCCTCTTACTTGTGCCCTCAAGATGAGATATGAAGACCTGACGAATTCTCTCATTGCCAAAGGCGTCAATATCGATGCTTTGGACGCGGGCTCGGATGAATCTGCGCTAGATGTCGCTTGCGATGAAGGATGCACTCCAGAAATTGCACGAACATTACTGGAAAAGACTCAAAGAGATTTGAACGCACACACAGGCCAACAAGGTATGTCGCTTTTGCAAAGAGCATGCGCATCATTCGATTCCAATCCCATGGTTCAACAGTTGATCTCAGCAAACGTCGATCTTGAAGTCATGGACCGTTCCCTGGGACGCAGAGCACTCTTGATTGCCTGCGAGCATCCCAATGTCTCAAGCGTGAAAGCTCCTCTGGACTCCGGCGCGAATCCTAATGCTCAACGTGATGACAAGTCTGGCACAGCTTTGCATTTTGCTGCAAATCAGGGTTCTCTGGCCTGTGTTAAGTTGTTGGTTGAGTTCAATGTCGATCTAGATATTCTAAACTCAGCAGGAGACTCAGCACTACTATCTGCGTCTACATATAACCATTGGCCCATAGTCAACTTTCTACTGCAAAGTGGCTCGAGACCTCTGATAAATGCTCAAGGAAAACATCTCTTGCTAACAGCAGCGTCGAATGGATCAGTTACAACTATTCAAACTCTCTTGCGGGTATCACAGGATATTAATCTGGAGATGACTCACGAACTTGACGGGCAGACTGCGCTACTTCTGGCAGCCGAGAAAAATCTGGCTACGGTAGAAGTACTCGTTTCCGCTGGCTCTCGGATTGATGCTGTTAGCAAGTATGGAAATATTGTTCATCATGCTTTGCTGTCAGAAGATCATGCTATGTCTCTTGTGATTCTGAACTATTTTCTTTTGCAAGCAGTAGATTGGACTGGGTTGGGTGATTCGATATTCCTAAACAACCAAGAAGAGTGGGAAATATTGACTCGGGCTACTCCACTGCATCATGCAGCCTATCGATCGGACCCCCGACTACTTGAGTTTCTACTCAGCCGAGGGAAGTTCGATGATGCCAATTCTCAAGCGGATCCAACAGAATTTTTAACTCCGCTTCACATTGCAGCCATGAGCGGTTTCCATCACGATGTTGAAGTTCTCTTAAGATATGGAGCTGATCCTGCAGTCGCAGATCATGTACGGGGGTGGACGCCGCTGCACCATGCAGCAAGGCATAATAATGGGGAAGTGGTTACCCAGCTGTTAAAGCATGAAAATTGTGGTATAGATATCGAGGACAAAGAGGGACACTCCCCAATTGTCTGTGCATCCATTAATGGGAACCAAGATATTGCCAAGGAAATCCAACAGCGAATGCGACATACGGCTACTGTCAAGATAGAAGCTTCGGTCACCCCAACTACTGGGCCTCCCGAGCCAAGTAGTCTGAAAGTGATAGAAACTACCGCTCAAGCTCCAAGTCTTGAATCGCATGACCAGTTTTCAGCTTTGTCACCATCATTCGGAAGGCACTGGAGAATACCTCTTCAGGGCCAAGCCCAACTTGCAAATGCTATAGCTGGAAACACAACTATTTACGCCGTCAACAAGACCGCATGCGAAGAAAATGTTCTGAGACTGTTAGAAAATCATTCGGCCCCGGGAGTTACTTGTTTAGATCAGCACCTGAAGTGGCAACTGAGTTGGACTCCAGCCGCTGATGCTACCGGAAGTTTAGATTTGATGTTACCAATGGAAATAACAGCAGAGAATTGACGGTTTGGAGTCATTGAGTCTACACCTAGTATCTCCGATCCGGCAGCAGTCTCTGCGGTTGCCCAAAACGCACCCGCTCAATCTAGATCTGAAACAGATAACTAGGCAGTCTCCGATGGCGGTTCAAAGTTGAAAGAACAAGAACCCTTGACCATTTCTACCAAGAAGGTGGTAACAAGAATTGGCAGCGCTGCCATGCATCATAATATCAACTCGATTCTACACCCCGGCCGAACGACCCACGCCTGGATCCCTACACAACACTCATCACCCCAACAGCAAAACCCACACTGAAAGAACGTTTACAGTTGGCACTCACACTGACCGCAAGCGCGTTGCAACTCCACAGAATACCCTGGCCAAACGATCACTTCACCAAAAACGACATCCTGTACCTCAAATCCACCTCTGGACCACCAAAACGTCTCGCGCTCCTTCCTCTCAAG
>Ga0247778_1000770_pt1 | contig 26290 bp, 18 predicted proteins | sample UWRJL049202B5_FD_179939 | JGI IMG/M metagenome (GOLD analysis project Ga0247778, IMG submission 179939) | Plant litter microbial communities from Arlington Agricultural Research Station in Wisconsin, United States - UWRJ-L049-202B-5 | ecosystem: Environmental > Terrestrial > Plant litter >...
GTTTCAGGTCGGCGATCACCTCTTTAAGAATTGGCCTGTCAGGACTATCCCACGCAAGGTTAAGGAAGTCGGAATTGAATGACAACAAATAACCGCTGAGCTCACCTTCAGGATGGAATTCCTGAACACGACCCGGAGGTATGATAAAGATGCTGTTGTCCGCTATTGGATACTGTTCCAGATCGATCCTGCATACGCCCGAACCATGCGTTATCCAGATGATCCTGTAATGCGCCTGTCTCGTCGGCCAGCAGAGCTCACAGCCGACTGCCGGTGATTCCAGCGTGCTCACTTCGAATAAACACCCTCTTTCGACGGAAAGGCGGGATAGTCGTAAGTCTGATTTCATAATTGACAGTTTTAGAAATGATGGATGATTAACCCAAGTATTACAATGGAGGTGATAACAGTGATACCCACCCCGAACACGAAAACCAGGTACGATAGCCGCAGGTATTTATACCTTCGTCCAAGAACGACGGATTGCTGGTGAATATCCCGTATGAGTTCGGCATGCGGCCACTGATTCCCGTTTTTCAGTAGATCAGGTTCCATTACCGGCATCTTCGGCGTCGTTGCAAATAGGCTCAGCACGATGACCCCTATACAGGTTACAAGGGCTTCCGCCACAGGCAGGAAAATGATCGGGTGCTCGTTCTCAACCTGGATAACGGACGTCAGGAACACAGATAACATGGCGCCGCAGGCCCTGACCAGGATATGCGATTTGTTATCGGCCTGAAAATTCAGCGACTGGTTATTGCTGCACACGGTAATGGCCGCCATACAAGCTTCTTTTTTCATGTTTCTACCTCCTGCCATTTACGCCCCTGCCGGGAAACCCCGCACCTGCACGGGGCCCAAAGGACCTCAAAGAAAAATCCTGCGCCCGTTGGAAATTTTGCATCCTCACCTGACCCCTATCGCGCATTTGCTGTTCCCTGTTGAGATCTGATGGCAGCGCGCCCGGACGATCAGGTGCTGCACCGCCGGCCGATCGGGACTGCCATGCCCCATTCTCCCCTCGCTGAAATACATTCCCGCGCCTGTCGGACATGGTATTGGAGGCCGATCTTGACACGGCCCGGTCACGATCGGCCGGGCCCGCATTCCGCCATGGAGAAAACCCGTCCCGATGGCCCGCAGTAATACCAGGCCTGTTCCGGTAAATATTGTCCCTGCTATGAATACCTGTATGGCCATCCATTGCCAGGTTCCGGCCGTAGAAACTCCGGGGCCGGTATCCCCCGCCAAAACCCCAGCAGGAAGGATGGTAAAACCCCGGCCCCCACCAACCGCCAAACCAACCACCCCCTCCAATCCCAAAACCTATATTGAACCAGTCGAACCCAAACCCCGCACCAAACCCCCAGCCATACCACGGATTGTAAACCACATTGAACCCCCATGACCATGGCCTGGGATAATAATAATTTCCTATCCAGGGATCGTAATAGAACCCGGTACCAAACACAACAGTCGGCCCATAGATAAAATTATTCAGGTAACCCGGCGTATACCCCGTATAGATATAATCAGGCGTTATATCATAGATATCGACAAATTTTGTATTGTAAACCGGCGAGCTGGGCGGTATCCTGTCCACATCCGCCGGCCGGGTCTCACTCGGACTCCATGGCCCAACTGCCGTTGCCGATACGAACCATATTCCATTATCGACCGAATAATAACTGCCATTATACAACAGTACCGTTGAAGAAGTATTGATGGCATATTGCAGATCTGTTCCCGGGATAGCCTGAAATTCCGCCGGCCCGTCATAACTGACATGCGTCGTCGCCGTCTTCCGGTCTACCTTCGCAGTTTGCGGGATCTGGGCATCCATAAGTGCCTCCCGCGCAGCATCCGTCCCCGCAACACTTGCCAGGACATTATCCTTTGGAGAACCTTCCGGGATCCTTGCAAAGTCAGCAGGCAGCCGATCCGCGCTTATATAGCTCCATTGCCCGCTGCTGATGGACTTATTAAAATACCATCGGCCCGACAACAACAGATAATATAACTGTGATTGTGTGTCCAGGAAAAGATCATTCGGCGAATTTGCAACGTATAAGAGATTGCCGCCTTCGATGGGCAAAAATGCAGGATTACCGTTTGTTTGAACAAGTTCTGCCGGAGTGGTGCTGACGATGACGGCAGGAACAGAAGATGCTGTTGCGGCAGTACCGGCATCATCATTACTTCTGTCCGGGTTTTCTTTATCGTATGCCTTTTCGATCCTGCGTAACCGCGACGACACCTTGCCGGGAACTGGAGCATAGGGACCCGTAGCCGACGCAGCGCTATACCAATGCCCACCGCCATAAAGATAAAAGACCTTATCCTTATCCTGCACAATGGTGAAAGGACTATTGACCACCGCATCAAGACCCCAGTCCTTATTCAGTTGCAATCTTGGTGCGCCGTCTATCGTTACCAATACAGAGGAAGAACTGGCATAAATGATCGCGGGGACCTGCGTATTGATATCCTTTGACAATTTACGCTCGTCGAGATCCTGCTGCAGGGAAGTCAGTACCATGTCCAACGAAATAGATCCGGCAGCCTCGGGCAATTCAGCCTCCAACATAGCCTTGAAATAGTCAATTCTTGCCTGCGCAGAATCTCCCGGGATCTTCAGGGCGTTTACAGTAACGGATCTAACCATTAATATCCTGTCCTCCCGATCACTTTCAACCCTGGCCGTCGACCACAATGTGCCAAACACCGGATCAGAACTGTCTTTTTCCAGCACAGACACGGCCGACCGCGATTTCAGAATATTCCCGGAAAAGGAATCCGGTTGCGGCTGGTAAATTTTAATAATGGCGCCATCCCCGGCAGTCAGCGTTTTCGGCCAGTCCTGCTGTGCACAGACGCAATGACAAAGAAAAATCCCGCACCCAAAAAATAGCCATTTCCATAATATTATCGCCTTTTTTTTCATAGCTCCTTGTTTATAATGATTAAGAATTGATGCCACACTCATTTTTTTTCCGCCTGTGCACAAGCCCCCCGGCTATTGACATTATTTGAAAATTAAACGAGATGAGTTGCCCGATATCGCACCTGCATCGCTGTTTACGCTTCGGGTCCCTGCTCATCCGGTCAAATGAAGACTTCAGCGCAGCGAGCCCGGTATACACCTCATTTCGAAGCATTTTATAGGAACGAAGGTCCACAGACCTACCCTCCGTATAGTCGATGACCCACCGTAAATAATTGCTGTTGGCCGCCTCTACCCTGGCCAGGTGCCCGGCAATGAATGGGAACTCCCAGATGGGTATTACCAGGTAATTCGCGAGGAACGCGGCCGCAGATCCTATGAGATTATCAAACAAACGCTCATGAACAAGGGCAGCGCCGCCCAACCCCTCCAGGCTGTATACTAAAAGCACGGAAGAAGTTACAAAGGTGATAAAAATGAAATAGTTGATCTGTAGAAAACTATACGCGGTAGCCAGAAAGATCATCAGCAAAATAAACAGGATGTCCTCGCTATGGATAAAGAAGATAGATAATACAGCCAGGCCACTGCCAACGATAGTCCCGGTAACACGATGAAAGATCCTCCCCTTACTGATACTATAGGCAGGCTTCAGCACAAATATGATCGTATATAGGATCCAATAGCTATGAATACCATGTGCAAAACTGTCCGCAATGACAAATCCCGAAAAAGCCGTCAACGATACCTTTATCGCATGTCTGAACGTAGTGGAATGAAGATTCAGGTTATCGATCAGCAAACGAAGACTGACAGTCGGTGAATGCATAAATACACGGCAGTCCCCTTCAGACAGTTGCCCCGGCACGGCCGTGCCCAAACCCTTTAGCCCGATCTCGATACGACCGGCTTCGGTTTCTGCATTATCTTCATCAAGACAGATAATGGCATCGTATAATTCCACCAGGTCGACAAAGGCAATGACGAACCTTTCCCTGCTTCTGCGATCAGCATCGATGATCCCATTCCGGTTGAATAACATGACACGGAGATCTTCATGCACCGCAGTAACGACGACATGCTGCTTGATCAGTTCTTCCCGCAGCCTCTTCCGGTCAGCCTCGTTCTTCCCGTCAGCCTCGTTGGAGAGAGACGCCACCTTTATTTGCAGGGATCGTTCCGTCGCCCGGATGCATTCGATAAGAATCTGACCAGCTTGCCTGTCTGGTCTCAGGATATACACCAGGCAGGCCAGTGCCATCTGCCACGTACCGCCGCCCAGCAGCAACAGGGCATTATAATAGACCTGTTCACCTGTGGGATGCCTGAACAAGGTCAGACATAGCACCATCAGCACATGCGTTCCGATCGTCGCAGCGCGCTTGCCATAAACGCTCAGCATGGAAAGAAAGAAACAAAATACCAGGACCAGGACGGACTCGGCATAGATATTACCGCAAGGAGACCCGCAATAAGACCCGTAAAACCAATAAGAAGGGTACATACCAGCATCCCGGCCCTTCGCTCTCCAACAGGGCCCGTCAGATCGGAGACAGCCACACACAGGGCGCCAATCGAAAAGATAAGACCCTGTTTTGTGTGATCATGCCATGCAAAAAGGACACCGGGCAACATGACGCCGATCATCAACCGCACCGCGTCAGTAACATACCGTCCGGATATAAAGAATAATATTTTTTGCATGTTGTAAAATTGATCGTCGGACTACACAACAAAATTAATTCTTTAAATATCCGGCTCGCACTGCACCCACCGCCTATGCCATGTACTTATCGCAGCAAATAGGGTTTAAAACGGAGGTAACCATAACATTATGCACACGCCGGTTGTAAAATGCTCATATCACCAAATAGCAAAAACATGAAAACAGTATTTCTATTCCCGGGTCAGGGTTCTCAAAGGGCCGGCATGCTGAAAGAGTACTCTTCGGGCGATATCATAGTATCCGATGTATATACCGATGTAAAAGAAATATTGGGTCAGGATCCGGCGTACCTTGACACCGAAGAAAAAATTAGATCTACCGTGTATGCACAACTTAGTTTACTGATCGCGTCTGTAATATCCGCAAGACAGTTACAGAAAAAGGGGGCCAGGCCGGATTTCGTGGCCGGCCATTCCGTCGGCGCCTTTTGCGCGGCCGTGATCGGCGGAGTCTTGTCATTCAAACAGGCCTTGACCCTCGTGCATACCAGGGGATTGTTGATGGAAAAGGCTTATCCGCACGGATATGGCATGGCCGCCCTGACAGGTATATCGGAGACAGCCCTGAACAAAACCCTCTCGAAATTCAACCTCATTCATGAAACCGTCTACCTCTCGAACGTAAATGCCGCCGATCAAATGGTAGTTTCAGGCAACCTATCGGACCTGCAGACACTCATCCGTCAAATGGAAAACAGCGGCATAAGAAAGGCTAAACTGCTGAACGTTGCTGTACCATCACACTGCCCCCTGCTAAACAATGTCGCGTCCGCCCTGCAAGAACAGCTGGGAAAGATGGAACTGCAACAGCCCTCCATTCCGTACGCATCCAATCACAATGGAAGGGTCTTGAGAGATAGGGATGCCATCCGCGAAGACCTGTATAAGAGTATTGCCACCACATTGAGATGGCATGATGCCACCTCGCTCATCTTTGAGCTGGGTGGAAGGATCTTCATTGAAATGGAACCGTCCGGAGTCCTGTCAAAAATTGCCGCATCGACCTTCCCCGACGCAAAAGTTTTATCGCTCGGGGATGGCAACATGGATACCGTATCCTGGCTCTGGAACAGCTATCAGCAAAATACAATCTGAGTAATTGATACAATAACCCAAATAAAAAGGAGGATAACATGTCTGTAACAACATGGACGGCAAAACGAGATGAGAAGGCACGCAGGATTAAGAGTATTTCGCACCTGACCGCCGGTTCGATTCTAAAGAAAGAAAATATTGTCGAGGCGATGGAGCATTTGCTTCAGCCGGGAGACCGGGTCGTCCTCGAAGGAGACAACCAGAAACAGGCCTCCTTTCTCTCGGAGATCCTGACCCAACTGGATCCCAAAAAGGTCAATTCACTGCACATGATCATGTCCAGCATTTCACGACCCGAGCACCTGGATATCTTTGAGAAAGGCATCGCAAAAAAGATCGACTTCTCTTTTGCAGGACCGCAGAGTCTGCGCATCTCGCAAATGATCGAGGACGGCAGCATTCAAATAGGCGAGATCCACACCTATCTGGAATTGTATGGCCGCCTCTTCATTGACCTGATCCCCAACGTAGCCCTGGTGGCCGCAGACAAGGCCGACAGACACGGCAACCTGTATACCGGCCCCAATACAGAGGAGACACCCGCAATCGTTGAGGCCACAGCCTTTAAGGACGGCATCGTGATCGTACAGGTAAATGAAATAGTGGACGAGCTGCCACGGATCGATATCCCCGGATCCTGGGTGGATTTTATCGTGGAGGCTGACAAACCTTATCAGCTGGAGGCCTTGTTCACCAGGGATCCTAAACTGATCACAGAGCTGCACATTCTTATCGGGATGCTGACCATCCGGGGTGTATATGAAAAACACAAGGTCAGATCGCTCAATCATGGCATCGGGTTCAACACCGCCGCCATAGAATTGCTATTACCAACCTATGCAGAAAGCCTGGGACTAAAAGGAAAGATCGCCACCAACTGGGTGCTCAACCCCCATCCTACCCTCATCCCGGCCATAGAGTCCGGCTGGGTGGAGACAGTCCATTGTTTTGGCGGCGAAGTAGGGATGGAGGCTTATTGCGCGGCCAGACCGGATATCTTTTTTACCGGGCGGGACGGATCGCTACGTTCGAACAGGGCATTCGCACAGGTCGCCGGTCAATACGCCATCGATATGTTCGTTGGCTCGACACTCCAGATAGACAGGAATGCCAATTCTTCCACCGTTGTTACGGGACGCCTGGCCGGCTTTGGCGGCGCACCCAATATGGGACATGATCCCAAAGGCCGCAGACACTCTACCCCTGCCTGGCTGGACCTGATCACTTCCGATGATCCCCTGGCCAAAGGCCGCAAGCTCGTAGTGCAGACAGTAGAAACCTTTGAGAAAGGACATACGCCGGTATTCGTAGAGAGCCTGGATGCAATCGAGGTGGCAAAAAAGGCCAAACTGGCAACAGCCCCCGTAATGATCTATGGCAACGACGTAACCCATGTGGTAACAGAGGAAGGAGTAGCCTATCTCTACAAGGCGGAAGGAGAAGAAGAAAGAAGACAGGCCCTCAGCGCAGTAGCAGGGGTCACCCCCATCGGAAAAGATGTGGATGCAAAGACCATCTCCTCCCTGAGAGAAAGAGGCATCGTAGCCTATCCCGCGGACCTGGGCATCGCCAGTACCCAGGCCAGGCGATCCCTGCTGGCAGCAAAAAATGTAAAAGACCTGGTGGACTGGTCCGGCGGCATCTACAATCCCCCGGCCAAATTCAGAAACTGGTAACAGCTAAACCTTTACACATGAACCATTCCCCGACAACAGCGGCGAAAGAACAGATCGCCGCCGCACTGGCAGGTTTTGCAGTACGATCGCTCCTGGAAGAACTATGGCTGACGCCCAAGCCCGGCCTGGTCGATATGAACGACAATGGCAGTCATCTTGATCTGACCCCGGCATTGATGGAAAGATCGGCCACCGCGCTGGAAGATACTTTTTTCGAAATGGCAATGGCCTCCTATGGCAAACAGCCAGACCGCCATCTGAGAGAAAGACTCGCAGCCATCGGCCGTCACGGAGAACAGCTGATGCTGATACAAACGGGACAGGTCAATACACACAAGGGAGCCATCTGGATCCTTGGTCTGCTGACAGCAGCCACATCGATCCTGCTCACCGGCACCGGGCAGCTCCGTGAAGGTATCCCCTCCATATTGACCACCGCCGGAACCATCGCAGGCTTCCAGGATAGATACCAGCCGGTTACCACCACCAACGGCGACCAGGTCAGGCGACGCTTCCCGGTCCGTTCGGCCAGGGAAGAGGCAGTGGACGGCTTCCCTTCCTTACGCCACACAGCCCTGCCGGTCTGGATGGCATTCCGGCATGAAGAAGAGGCCGTTCGCAGACTTAATGTTTTGCTTGCCCTGATGTCGGTCGTCGATGACACCTGTATCCTGTATCGCAGCAATATGAAAATATTGAAAAAGGTACAGCAACAGGCAGGCGGGATCATAAGGACAGGGGGAATGGGAATAAAGGCCAACGGCCTCAAATATAAACAACTGGACCAATTCATCACAAACCACTGGATCTCTCCGGGCGGCAGCGCAGATCTGCTCGCAGCAACGATCTTCTTACACAAAATTTGTAACCAATATAAAAACAACGGAAATGGAAACACTTTCATTTAGCAGCCCGGCACGAAAAAAAATAGCACAAAGAGCCCATATAGGCGTGGTCGGTTCGGGCGATCTTGAAATATTGATCGAACCCACGACCAATAAACAGACCGAATTTATTGTTCGCACCGCATCGGATGGCTTTAAGGAGACCTGGAAGGCAGTCATACAGCGATTCACCGCCCTAAATGATATCGACGCAAAAATCATCATCAACGACTTCGGCGCAACCCCCGGGGTAGTAAGTCTGCGCCTTTCCCAGGCCGTGGAAATTGCAAACAAAAAAAACTAATCAACATGAAATCAAGTTTCACCGAGCTAAAAGGACGCGAACGCGCCCAGGCCCTTCTCGACAATAACAGCTTTACCGAATTGCTGGGCCCATTCGATCAGTTGGAATCACCGCATCTTGAACCACAAGGCATCGTCCCCGAGAGCGATGACGGGATGATAATCGCCAGGGGTAGCTTCAATGGCCAGGCAGTTGTCATCCTTTCTATCGAAGGCGCCTTCCAGGGAGGAGGCATAGGAGAAGTGTGCGGAACAAAAATTGCCGCATCTCTCGAACACGTCCTAACCGACAATAAAAGAGGTAAAAAGACCATCCCGATCATCATTTTCGATACCGGCGGAGTTCGCCTGCAGGAAGCGAATTACGGATTGCTCATCATCTCCGAGATCCACTCGGCCATCGTTGCCCTTCGCCCCCATGTTCCTGTCATCGGCCTGATACCCGGCAATGTCGGCAGCTTCGGCGGCATGTCCCTTACAGCATCCCTATGCTCCCACCTCATCGCGACAGAAATAGCCCGCTTCGGGATGAACGGCCCGGAAGTGATCGAACAGGAGGCAGGCATCGCCGAATTCAATTCCAGGGACCGCAGACTGATCTGGGATACCATCGGCGGCATCACCCGCTTCCACACCGGCCTCGTCGATCAACTCGTTGATGATGATCTGCAGGCATTCAAAACCGCCATCGATCTGGCCATAAAACAAAAACCAGGTATCCCGCGTACCCACCAGGTCGACCGCTTTCTCTCAGCGATAGACCAACTGGACCCTGCTGAAAAAAATTCAGCCGATGCCGTTGCCGCTTTCCTGGGTCAGCAGAAAAAGGTGTCCAGGACCATTGAAGATGCCGGGACACCCAGCCGCGGCCGGACCTGGTTTGCAGCCCTCACAGGCAATGCCCCATCGATCAGTGACTTCCCTGGCGTTTTAGTCGCCGACAAAGAACTCTCCGGCAAATTGACAAGGTACATCGCCGTAGTTCCCAATGCAGCCAACCGCTATCCCCGTGCCCGCCATGGTGAGGTAGGGCTGCAGGAAGGTTGGGAACTGGCAAAATATATCCACCAGGTTATCGGGGCCGATGCAAATGCAGACTATAAAAGAAATATTGTAGCCATCATCGATGTCCCCAGCCAGGCATACGGTTACAATGAAGAACTGATGGGCATCCAATTTGCCTGTGCAGCCGCCGCGGATGCCTATGCCACAGCCAGGTTCAACGGTCATATTGTTACCGGGCTTATCGTCGGCAATGCTATCTCCGGGGCATTCCTGGCCCATGGCCTTCAATCCAGCAGACTCCTTGCGCTGAATGATAAGGCCATCAATGTACAGGCCATGGGCAAGGCATCGGCAGCACGCATCACCAAACGCACGATCGCCGAAGTAGAGGCAGCCACGGAAAAAGTGCCGGCAATGGCCTATGATATAAAAAACTTCTATAGCCTGGGCGCATTGGATGCTTTGATCGATAACGTAAACGCAGACAAGCCCACTGAAAAAGATGTCGAAAAAGTGAAGTTGGAACTGTCCACGGCGATAGCAGCAAATGATTTCACCCTGCAACGGCGTCTGAATACAAAACCGGCCGTTACAAACGGACGGGTTACATCCATTTTGGTAAGAAGTGAACTGGACCGGCAATGGAGCTAAGACCACATGACCTGCTCAGGATCCGGGGAATGGAAGACCTTTACCAGGAACTTCCATTCCCTGACTGGGCAAAAGATTCCATTTGGCGAACACCCTGGGTTGTCGTCCGCAGAGCGATGGACAGATCGGGATTTATCCCGGTCGGAATAAGAGGCATACAAAGAGGCTTACGTTGCGCGGCCTGGCTATCACCCATAAAGATAATCGAGGTCATTTCTCCCGCGTTACTTGTCGATCCCACAGGCTGGGCAGCCATCTATCGCGACGACAGGCCGGCGCCGGTTCAAAGCCTCCTGTCAATAACGCCACTGCTGGATCATACAGGTTTTGAATGGGGCCCGACAGGCAGCCTGGGATTCGAACTGGCTACCGGCATCCCATCGATAAAACCCAACAGCGACCTCGATCTCGTAGTGGAAGTCCCGCAGCCGATCTCCATTCCCGCAGCCCGATCGCTGCTGGCCGGGATGGAGGCGCTATCCACCGTTCGCCTCGATGTTCAAATGAATACACCCGCCGGAGGAGTGGCATGGAAAGAATATTGCAAAACCGAACAAGTATTGGTAAAAACAGCCATTGCGCCTGTTCTGCGCAAAAAATATACATTATGGGACTAACAAAATATAACACAATTCGCCGGTTGTCCTCGTTTCCTGTAGGATTATTCGGATCGACCGTAGCGATGGCAGGGCTCGGCAGCGCCTTTAAAATGGGACAGACATTATATGGTATCCCTGAATCCTGGGATACGGTGATTATCATCACCTGCTGGATCGTTTTTATAACCCTCATCGCCTCCTATGCCCTGAAGTGGTTTATTTATCCCGGAAAGGTCATAGAGGAACTCACACATCCCATCTCGGCACATTTCGCAGGTACCTTTTTCATATCCACCGTCCTGATCTCGGCCCTGACGACCCCTTTCTCAATGCCGGTTGCGCGGGTTGTGTGGCTGGCCGGAACGATCGGCGGCTTCATCTTCCTGTATGTCATGACGTCGAGATTGCTAAAAGGAAACCTGGTTGCAGCCAACACAGCCCCGGCATTGCTCATTCCCGGCTTAACCGTATTGAATGCAGCCACGGCAGGGGCGGCCATGAAACTCAGCGAATTTGGACATTTGGCCCAGATCTCACTTTTTTCAATGGGGATCGTCTACACATTTACGTTTTTTGTCCTCATCGCGTCCAGGATTGTACATGAAGCTCCTCTCAACAACTTCCTGCGGCCATCCCTTTTGCTGATGTGTGCACCCTTCGAGATAGGCTTTCAAACCTACATATCGATTGCCGGCCATGTCGATCTCTTTGCAACGGGGATCTTTTATTTCGGACTCTTTATTTATGCCGTATTGTTCTTTCATGTCTTTACCAGGAGCCTTCGATTCGAAACCTCCTGGTGGGGCGCCTGCTTCTCCACAGGGGCATTGACCAACGCAGCCTTGCATTATGCCATACTGAATCCTGATCCGCTGATAAAGGTGATTGCGGCCATCATGATCATCGTTTTGACCGGCCTGATCCTGCTGACGGCTTACTACTCCCTCAGTCACCTCTTTTTTCCCCGTTCTATCGCTTCGGAATCGGCAGCTAGCGAAATACCGCTAGCTGCCATTACCAAAAAAACAACATAAATAATTGTAAATAAATGCATTACAACATTGGCACGAAAATGATATTACTATGGGCATAACCATCACAAAACCAAAGTTTATGTCAACTGGCATCTTCCCCAATCGCAATGCATGGTCCGCAGCTCAACCCCCAAAGTCATATGTCCATACGGGGCAGCATTTTTCGATCGACAAATGGCAGGGAGACAAAAATAGCCTGACGGGTGGATATGAAAAAACCACCACATTCAAGTTGATCTGGATGACCCGGGGTCAGGGCAGCTGTACGATTAATTTTACACGGTATGAACTCAATAGTTCGGTCATCTGTTTCATCCCACCCGACAGTACCTATCGTGTAGAACACGGCGTTGAGAGCTCCGGGTATATTATTTCATTCCGGCATGACTTTATCCTGCTGCCTTCAGACCAGATCGAACAGGAATTCTACCGCGACTGGATCACGACAATTAAACATATTGCCATCATAGAGGAAAAGGGGGCCCTTGCCGAGATGGAGGAGATCGCAGGATGCATGCAACGGGAGTACAGCCAGTATTCCATGCTACGCCCGGACATACTCTGCGGATGGCTGAAGATCTTTCTGGTGTATGTACGGCGGGTATCGACGCAGAAAGGGATGGACACGGAGTTATCCAGGCCAAGACAGCTGGTGAATAAGTTCTATGCACTGCTCGATAAAAATTCCGGCAAACATACAATGGTATCGGAATATGCAGCGCAGCTGGCGGTAGCGCCCCAATACCTGAACGAAACAGTCAAAAAGATCTCCGGCTACCCCGCCAGTCATCACATTCAGCAGCGCACCATCCTCGAGGCCAAAACCCTGGCCATACACTCCACGTATTCACATAAAGAGATAGCATATCGACTCGGCTTTATTGATCCTGGCCACTTCAGCAAATTCTTCAAGAACTATACCGGCCAGACCTTTAAGGAATTCCGGAACCAGAACATGTTCATAGCAAAATATAAATAGGATAACAAATCATCAACCCATAATAAATAGACATCTGGTACCGTTAGTAACGAATTCAATATCTCCTAAACTGACAATACCATGAAAAAGATCCTCTTAAGCTCAGCAGTACTCACCCTGTTCTCCATTTCCATTCTTATTTTCCAGTTAAGCTGTAAAAAGGATGCCATTGCACAATCGGCTACGCCATACGTATTGCCGGCCGCGACGACAACTTCACTCGGTGGTGTGATAGCCGGCAGTGGATTGAGCGTTACAGCCAATGGCACCTTGTCGGTGACGCCCGGAACCGGCGGCCTGACACAGCAGAACATTATCTTATATATCACAAATGAAACCAGCACCAACACATATGAATATTGGATGGCCAATCTCGATGGCACCAATAAGCATAAAGTCAATATTACCCTTGGCGCCAACATTGTTTTGAGGGACGAGGCCAGGCTTACCCCCGACGGCACCAAGATCATCTTTACGGCAGAAAATACGACTACAGGCATAGATGCAGTATATTCCGTAGCCATTGCCGGAGGTGCTCCCACAAAGATCATTGACGGCACCGCCACAGCCAGGATCGCACTAAATGGTGTTAATTAAACCACATTAAATACCCTGATGATGAAAATACAATACTATTTTCTTGTTATTGCTGCAGTGGCATTAACACAAAATACCCTTGCCCAAAACAAAAAGTTGATCCGTCCTGTCTTTACACCTGAAAAACAATTCGAACTTTCAACAACTTTGGAAAAGGAATACTATGCAGGCAAAGAATCTATGACCAATCAATTGTATAGGCACAATTATCAGCTTACGGTGCTGTCAAAAGACACCAATCAAACGACGACCATAAGAGCAACCTATAAAGGCATATATTTCATTCTTGGCGACAAAAAGAAGGGAACAATAACAGGCTTTGATTCGCAACGTCCTGATTCGATGGTCGGCGCAGCCAGGGACGAAGATTCAAGGTACACCAATGATCTGTATATGCAATATAACCTCGCACTCATCGATCAGTCATTTACAATATATATCAATCAAAAAGGTACAATAGAAAAAGTGACGGGGGTAGATTCAACAAGTGACTACGCCTTGACAAAAATTAAAGGGAGAGACCCCGAATATATCAGGGGCTTCAGGGCATCGATCAAGGCATCCGATGAAAACGAAGATCTGAAGGCTACATTACAACGGGCATTTGATTATACAACTTCCCGGCCTGTAGGTATTGGAGACAGTTGGATCAGATCCTGTCCAACCGACCTGGACCCCATCAACGTCAACTACACCCTCAAGGCAGCGGGCGGAGACAGTCTTCAGGTAGCACTTGCTGCCAGTACTCTCAATCAGAAATATAAAATGACGATCAAAAAGACCGGCACCTACACCATCGATACCCAGTCAGGCCTTTTACGAAATGGCAGCATGCGTGAAGATATAGTCACAACGGCAGCCAACCCGCAGCAGACCAGGATGACTACAAGAGAAAAATATACTTTACTGGTCAAATAGCATGGCTAACCTCACATTATTTGCGGATAAAACTGGGCAATCAGATCCTGCTCGGTTTTATCAAGCTCGTTGATCAGCCTGGGCTTGTCCTGGGGCCATATGTCTTGATTCCTCCAGATATCGCCAAATTCCCCAAAAGTTACGAACTGGGTATCGGGCCAACGTTTTTTGGTACCCGATACCCACATTTCGAGAGCGCCGCAAATAAGGTCCTTGCCCATCTCATACACCATTTTGCACAATTCTTTTCCTTGACAGGGTCTCGCCCTGCCACAAAAAATTTCTTTTCCCCAAAAAAAGACTTCGTGCCTCCAATAACCGGGATTCATCTCGCCGCCATCACGCCAAAGGAACACACTGCCCGCGTATTTCACCAGCAGGTAGACAAAGATCAGGAAAAACTATCCCGTAGACATGAACAAACACCAGGTCGCCCATTAGGCACAAAAATAAATGCCGGCCATATTAGTTTGACCTTACAACCTCTCCCCAACGTGTCCTGCCATTGTCTTCAGGATGCCTCTCCGGGCAGCTTTCCGAAGTCATGCGAATTTTGTTCGAAATATTACATCCGCAGAGCCCGCAAACTTTTTTCCCGGTCCTATACCCGATCTCTTCCGTTAGCCCCGCCGAAGGTACCAGGTTTTGCAAAAGCCTTTGAGGATCATGCAGGTGCGGACAAGCCAGACAGGCTTCTTCACGGCGTGCGATCACATCCCTTCCTGCCTTGGTAAATCCCGTCTTTCCCCATCGCAGTAAGGCTCCCGCGGCCTTGCCGACCAGTTCCATGTTCGAATATTCGGGGCCGCCGGCCCTGGGCATCACAGGGTTCCCCATCAGCTGTGCCAACATCTCCGGAGAGCCCTTGCTGAGCAGGAGATTGCGCGCATACGTTTCATTTTGCAGGGCCGCCAGCAACACTTTTTCCGGAACTGCCTCGTCCAGACCCAATATATTCCCGAATTGCCGGCACTGGTCAGTCAGTCCAGCGCCGGCGTCAACTTGCTCAAGGATGGTATTCATATCCCATTTATTAGAGTGTCATTGAATGATGATCCACGTTGCCCGTTCACTGGCCCACAAACACGGACGTATTCCCGTCGGGATCCAGCGGCGCACCATCCGCGGCCTTTACCTTTGTTACCGTCACCTTGTATTCCTTGCCCTCCTCAAAATCGGCGATGATCTCCACCAACCGTCCATTTGTCGACACCAGGCTCACCGAACCTATGGTTACCGCTGGGTCGAATGCATAGTTCGCAGGATCTGCCGCGGACTCCCCGTCGAGTTCGAGGTTGAATTCCAGGATAACATAGGCCTTACCGTCCGACCGGACACCAGGATCGTTACCAATGATCTTCAGCAAAACCTGCGGAGGCTTCGCACAAGCCGGCAGCCCGCCGCCAAGGTTCGCATAGTAGATCGTTTTGATCCGGCAATCGATGGATGGTTCGTCCTGTGGCATATCCACATTTCCACCGGCCACAGTCTTATCGATATACCGCCAGAATTCGGTTATCTGGTCGATAGCCCTGTTGCTGATCTCGCCCGCGTTAAAATTCCATGCCGTCGGCATCATCAATCCCATGCCATAATAATCCCCCAGGATCACTGGCAGGGGGAACTGCCCCTCGTACTGGTGCATTTTGGTTAGCCGGGCAATGCAATGCGAAATGATAAAGGAATGGCCTTCGATATACAGACCCTCCAGGCGGACAAGCCCCCCCGATATCACCACATGCTTCTGCCCATAGGCCTCAAAGGCATATGCGTTCGGCCTGATATTTTCCCAGTCGAGATAGAAGTTGAACTTCGGGTAAAAAGCGCCGAACAACTGGAAAAGATAGCTGATCCCCGCTATACCCGTTTTGTTGCCAAAAGGCCGGAAATGAGCCTTGGGATTGGCGAGTATGGCATCAACCTGGTCCTTGTCAATGAACCTGCAGGCATCCTTGGGAATATACGCGGAGATCTCGGCGAAAGGCTTGAAATGCTTTGGAAGCCTGACTGCCGTATTGGCCGCCTCCGCCAGGCTATACACCCCATTGGCGATCCTATGGTCTGCGTGCAACTGGTCGTATTCCTTGCTGCCGATGACAGGGGCCGTCACGAACTGGGCCCCCAGCACGGTCGGGTTCACCATCAATGCGAAGTCACCGACCACAAAGCCATTGGCACAGATCAGGTGCCCGTTGATCTCACCCTTATACTCTTTATTGATCGTGATATGATGCATCCCGCCAAACCAGTCACCCGATCTTATACTTACAATCCTGACCGGATCCCCTTCCATGGAGACCAGTTCCTCCCCCACCACCAAGGTACAGGCCTGCCTTATTTGCCCACCCGCCAGCAACACCAGCTGATCCTCAGACGCGATAAGCCCCCTGTCACCCTCGCAATAGATAAAGTACATGGTACAGGTAATGCCGCTGTCCGGGTCCGAAGGCGGAACGCCCTGGCTGAAACTGACTGGCGCAGGAATCCACTCCATCGAGATCTTTCCACTTTTAATGCTCAGGTTGCCGCCCAGCACCATCTCTTTCTCCTCGATCTTTTCGATATTCTTTACCCCGGAAGGAATGGCGATAAGCGTCCCATAGGCGAGACAGGAGCAGCAGCAATAACAGGGACGGGATTTATAGCCGGGATGGGCCAGAAGGAAATCAACCTGGTCCTCGATGCTTGAGAAGACATGCTCATCGCATTTTACCGGGTTGTATTCATTCGCCGCACATACGGTTGCATTATACGCTTCACTGTATTTGAACGGCGAATAGATATTGTGGTTATGACAAAACTCGTACACCGCCGGGTTGTCTTGCTGAGCTTGCGTACAGTGATAAGAAGAGCTTGTGCCCAGGTAGGTGGGACAGGGGGGCAGAGACTGCCCTTTTAGGCTGTTGTAACAAAAAACCGGGTCGTAGACTGGAATTTCACTCATAAATGTGGGTTTAATGGTTTATAAAATTTATTTTATACGTGCTGTCAGAATGGGTTCGCCTGGTAGACAACGACCAATGCCATATCCAGGAATTTTTTCGGGTCCAGCGCATTGTTCAGGGGGTCTCCGGTCAGCAGAACCCCGGGTGTCTTGCTGATGATGAACGAAAAAGTCCAGTTTACGTCCGACCCATCACCGGTAATGACCGGGACCAGCTCGCCGAAATTATCCTTGATGACGATAGGCTGCGCATTACCGTTGCCGATGGTCAGCTTGATGAACTCATTGTCCTTTGGCCCGTTCACATCGGCGTCACCTGCCGCCTCGATCTGCACAAGTATCGAATGAATCCTGATGTCCTTCAGGGTGGTCAACAGCCAGTTGTCCGTCACCCTGAAGCTGATAGTCTGCTCGTCCGCCACCGGCAGCGTAGCAAACAGCTTGAACCAGCCGGCGGAATACGCCTGGTTCAGGTACATGGATTTGGCCAGAAGGTTCTGGAATTGGGGTTGGGTGCCCGCATACAGCTCTTTCACTTTCCCCCCGAATCCAGTCCCGCCGTCCAGGGCCGTGTAGCGCAGCTTCACGATCACATCCGAGATGCTGTCGAAGTTGATGCGGTTCGTTTCAGGGGGCAGGCTGAATGTCCAGCTCGATACAGCACCGGTCCCCTCGAAGGGCAGATAACGCTGGTCGTTGAAATCCAGCTGGAACAGGCCGCTGTCATCCAGTCCACCGGATATCGCGATCTGCTGGCTGGGCATCCAGTTGCTCCGCAATACTCCGGGAGGAGGCGGTACCGGAACAGGCCCTCCCGGATTGGCGCTGGTCATATAGATCAGGTAATTCACCGCCGATGCATTGGTGGGGTCCGCCTTCAGCAAGACAGTATTCGACACCTGCGTCAGGGTCGCATTCAGATTCTGATAGGGACCGATTACCGCCGGCAGAGAGATCGAGATAGTCTTGATCATCCGGCAATAATGCCCCGGGAAATCAAAATCGAAGAGCCTTTCGCTCAGGGTAAAATTCAATAACCCGCGATGACCGTCGTCCTTCCCCCATACGAACCGCAGAAATTCCCGGGGGAAGGCCTGGCGCAGGGAGATCGTTTTCTCGATCTCAAAGCGCCTCGGATTATTATTGACATAGGATTGCTCCATCTGCTGAAGGGAAAACATCAACCCCTCTCCCGCCAGCAAACCTTTGCGAAGACTATCCCAATAGTTATAGCTGATAAATACGTCATCCCGGCACAGCTCATATTGATACGCCGTCTGACAAGCCAGCGCCGTATTTACCGCCATTTGATAACTGTTATAATACAGCGAGGAAATACGGCCGACCATCCATTGGTATAATTCCTGGTTCGTGAACTTGCTGCGCAGAAAAACATCCACCTTCCCCATCTGTTCGATGGTCTTCAGATTCATGGCCAGGTCCTGCCGGTTGTAAGCAAGTTGAATATTGGCCGCGTCGAGCTGCTGGGTGACCTGGAGCAGATCGTATTGTGCAGTCTGCTGCTGCAGCGCCCATTCTTCATTTCTGCGCGTGTACTGGGCTATGGTGGCATGTACAGATGCGCTCTGGTTCAGCATGGTGGCAACGCCTTCGCTGATCGCGGCGCCCGTGCTTATCGCATCCCCGAAAGACATGCCGCCGTCGGCAAATCCAAAAATATCCGGGGCCAGATATCCCGCTATCGAGATCCCCCTGATGCCCAACGCCAGCCCCTGGGGTACCATGGCCTCGGCCGACAGCAGGAGGCCAAGGGTCTCATCGCCATTCAGACCGGCCTTGATCAGACCACCGTAATAGTTCAGGCGATATTGGGCGCTCTGAAGGGCTTGACTCAGGGAATTGATCGTATCCGCCTGCATATCTATCTGCTGTTGCTTCATGACGGTCATCATATTCTGCAAGACGATCTGCTGAGAAGAAGTCAGCAGGGCGAGGCCTTCGGCATCATTCTTCTCCAAGGCAGACATCAGGGCATTGCCTAACTGAACGACGGTGCCCGCGATATTATAGGCTCGTGCCAGCACAGCCGTAAACCGGTAAAAGGGAACGGCAGGCTGCAGGAGGTCCTGCGTATTGAGCACGCCATTACCGGCAGCGGCCGCTTTTACGAGCTGCATCGGATCGATCAGCGGGTCAAACAACGGCAACGGCTGTTTTTGCCCGTCAATATTGAGACAATGGCGAATCTTGTACAGGCGGTCCTCCACCCTGTCCCAATACGCGATGAACTGGGCATTCTCCGGCACACAGAAATAAACATCCAGATCATTGTAGCCGGTGCCCGGCGTTCCTGTATTCACGTCAATAATTCCCCCGGCCACATTCTCCAGGTCGATGAGGAACTGGGGGATGTTGCCGTCCTTGTAGTGTTCGGCGATATCTGCGAAAGTGGCGCTGGGCTGACTGACGCATGAGCCCACATTCTGCGGACGCGGGCCCAGCAGGTCATAGGCGTATACATATAACATCGTGGCGGTCGTGATCGATTCCCAGGTGTATTGGGTAAACTCCATATCCCCCCAGTCCAACAGGTTGTCAACATACTGCATCACGGCATTCTTCTCATATGCGCCGATACGCAGCCTGGCTATGGCATCCGGATCGAATGGATCGTCATTGTAGATCTTTATCTGGGCGGCATCTTGCAGCACACTCCTCAGTGATTGTACACTGTGGTTGCGGAAAGGGTCGAAATTCCAGTAGCGGCCCAACGGGTCGACCAGGTAGCTATTCCGCAGCATGTTCTGCATCTCCCGGGCTATTCTCAGGTTCGTACCATTGGGGTCTATATTGAGATCCAGCCCCAGCACAGCCGCGACCTGCACCACGGTCGCAAGGTTCCCGGCCCCCGTCACCCGCCCTGCGTTAAGATAGTCCGCAGTGACCAGCGCCGCAAAAAATTGCTCAGACTGAGCCTTGGTAATATCCCTGTTGATAAAGGAGTCCGGTCCGACGACGAAGGGAGGGATCGTCGGGTTGAAAATATATTGGCGCCAGGTCTCCGAATCATAGAATTGCTGGTTATTGTTCAACAAGTACGCAACCAGCGTAGGCGCATAATAAAAGACCTCCCAATAATAATACCCATAAGGGCCTGAAAAAGCCACCTGGTTATCGTAAAAGGCCTCGGGCAGCCCCACTTGCGGAGCCGGGTCAAAATCTCCAAAGCAATGCCCCACATTGACGGGCGCCTGCTGCGAGCTCAGCTGGAGCAAGGCGTCGACACCACCCGCAAACAACCTTTTACTTATTTCCTGGACAGCCCCGGTCGTCAGCCTGGTCGTGGTAAAGCTCATATTATCATCGCCGGGCCCAATGTGCACGGCGTCACTGACATATTGCAACGCCGTACGTCCCGAGGACAGCAGCACATTCAGCACCCAGAGCGCCTGCTGATCCGTGATCTGCAGGATCCCCGAGATCATGTCAGGAGTCACGTTTGCAGCCAGCACCAGGTTCACAAACCCATTCATATCTATCAGTTTGATCCCTGCGGCCTGTAATCCAATGTAGATGCTTTGTGAAAGAATACCATTGATCCCCACACCGGCCCTGATAAAACCTGACGACGCCACCCAGCCAAAACCCGTCGCGACATGGAGGGCATCGGTGATACTGGGGATGACACTCGTCGTTTCGAACAGGAAAGTGCCCGAAGGATGCACGAAAAGAAAGGAACAGGGCGCATTGCGGACCGGCAAGACCTTCACCCCCGGCCCCTGTGGCGAACCCAGCAGGACGGTCCCGACCTCGCTATTCGCATTAGCCGGTCCGGCCACGGCAGGATTACCGGCGTTCATACCTTCGGTGTAATTTCCCGCAATGCTGTTGTCCGTAGGCAGCATGACAAGTGCGCCGGAGGCAGGATCGAACCCTGCCACAAAGGTAGACACCATGTTCAGACCGGAAGGATCATCGGCCAGGTAAATAAATTCCGGCTGGCCGATCAGCCATGAAGGATTCAGCATATCATCGATCACGATCGTATCATTCAACGGCAGCTCTGCATTCTTTTTCGCATTCACCACCTGGTTGTAATGACTTACCGCGCCTTTGATGGTCTTCTCAAAGGAAGTGATTGCGGCATTCCTGACAAGAGGGGGCGTCGGGGGAGTCAGCGGAGTCGCTCCGGATGCCGCCCTGAGCAACGGACCATAATAAAGGACGAGCTTCTCACCGCTCAGCCTGCCTGCAACAGGATCCGTGAAGCTGCTGCCGCTTACCGGCGTCGCAGCGACCTTATGCCAGTAGAGCTCCTCCGTGCCGAACAACGAACCATCAAATGGTTTGCCCAGGTCCACAGAAGCCTCTACATTGATGACCCGGTCATCGGTAAGGGACTGCGGCTGTGTCCAGTTACCGCTGAAATCGATAAAGGAATACCGGATGGAGGCCCTGACGATCGTACACTTTGCATTGGCGGTCGCAGTAGTCGGATCATTGTCCTGTATGGAAGAAAGTTCGACCCAAAAAATGAACAGACGGTTGAACACATAGACGGGCGAGATATACGCACCCGTAATGGTAATATCTATCTTATTCCATTGCGACCAGATACTGCCCGACCGGCGGGTGATATAGTAGAAGTTCGCCGGATCCGTCTGCGTCCGGGCAAAAAGAAAGAGGGTGTCGGCCGCCCCCAGGTCAGGATCGTGTACCGTGTACTGGCAGGCATCCACATATTGCAGCTTTGCCAGCTGGCTGAAACTGTCGAGATATTTCGAAAAGGCCCTGCCGGCAGCGGCCTTGTTGACTTCGCCCTGCGATAGATCGTTCTCCAGTTGCCGGAACTCATTGGTCTTTGTTTTCCGGAGCGATGGATTCAGGTAATTTTCGGGATAAAGGAACACCTGCCTGTTGGCTTCCCATACCCGGTAGCTGGTCAGCCAGGGCCACCAGCTGTTCGGAATATCGTCGGTGCTGATACTGACGTTTCTTTCCAGGTTCAGCCGGCAGCGCTGGAGATAGAGCTGTGCGGTATTCAACGCCTGCCGGATATAGGAGATCTCGCTGCAGCCGCCCATGTCCACGTCGATCAGCAGAAACTCATATAAGTTCCGCGTAGTCGTGATGTCCTTATAATCCTGCCCGAGTTTCCAAAGGCTGAAGGCCTCCAGGATATTGCGCTGTTGCTCCAGGAAAGGACCGTTGTACTTCTTAAATACCGCCCCCCAGGCCTCGTCGCCAAAATGAGCACGCAGGGCTCCCGTCAACGCATTGGCCCGGTCGGTGAACGCCACCCAGTTCTCCTTCTTGTCCGCAGGCAGGAGTTGAAGACCGGCCAGCGAATACAGGAAATACATGTCGAGTCCCAATTTCCCGCCCAGTTGGAAACAGGTATTGACCTCATAGATCTGGCTCACCGTGCTGCAGTTCTTTCCAGCCCCGAAAAGAATATCACAGACAAATTTGCACTGATCCGGATGCCAGCCCGTGAGCGCACACAGCTTGTCCATCTCGGCCTTCGTGACCTTGTCTTCAGCCGCCAGGGCGAGGTAATGGATGAATATATTCCGGTTATCCTGGAAGGTTCGGACCATGCTCTTCATCTTCCAGATATTCCATACATTTGAGAGGAGCAGCGACGAAAAATTGAAAATGCCGCCGCCATCGACATACGCCTTCGGGTATTGGTATACGTTTTGGAGTTCATCCGGGGTCAACAGGATTTTTTTGGCCATGATCAGATGCTGGGCGAACATCAGGATGAATTTCTTCATAGTCTCGCTGTCCGGACTTTCCTCCAGGAACATAGACAACACCGAAGAAACCCCCTGGATACCGGCCACACCCGACTGTAATACTTTCACCAGCTCCGTACCCGCATTGAAGAATCCCGCGCTTCCTTCAACCAGCAATGCCTGCTGGGCCGTCAACCGTTGATTGAGCCTCGCCTGCGCATCGTCCAGCTGCCCCTGGTCTGGCACGATGATCTTGCCGTCGGGCAGGACCAACTCCTTTATCTCCTCTTTGTCCGCATCGCTCAGAGACTTGAGAATGACGCCATCCGCATTGATAAATCCATGCAAAGGCAACAGGAAATAATTGTAAAACGCGATGGAAACATCCCTTTGGATCGTATTCGTGATAAAGCCCGGGGGGAGGATCAGCAGCGGCTGGACCGAGACACCGAACGATTTCAGAAAGGCAGCCAGTGAATCCTCCGTATAGCCAGGGTCCACATACAGGCTGTTGTTGCCATTGAGAATATAATCCAGTTCATACACGGTGAACCCCGAAGCGCTTATCCAGTCTGCCAGATCCGCCAGGATCTTGATATCCTTCGCAGAGATCAGGCTATCCTGCTGCCGGCCAGCCAGATGCAGCAGCAACAGATAATCGGCAACGGACATACCAAGACAGTTGGCCAATAACACATGCCGGTAGAGCAGGGAAAGATTACTGACGCCTAATGAGATCATGGCATCCCCGGGAAGGAAGAGGGCGGCTATGGCAGTCAGCTCATTGTTTGTAGCCTTGATACCCGATAATACCCTTCTGGCATAATTGAGCGAAGATGGATCCGGGGCATCAGGAGTACCGCTGATCTTTTCATCGAACAAGGGTTGACTGACTATCCAGTCCAGCGGCAGACTCTGGTATGCCGGGTTATAGAACAGGGCATTCGGCTTTACGTCCGGAGCGACATGCGTAATGGGATGATAATAGTCCAGGTCGGCACCATTTCGGATCAGGGCCGGATCATTGAAGATGGAATCGAACAGCGCCCGGGAGGGCTCATCCTCCCCCATACCCGTTGTCTTGATATCGAACCAGCATGCCGCTAAGGTGACAGGAGGAATATCCAGACGATCGGCCAGCGCCTTCACATCGGCCAGTGCAAGGATCGTATCTTCATCGATAGCGGAAAAACCAAGAGACAACATTACCCAGTCAAGCGTCGGGTAATCCCAGCTCATCGCAGCCGCCAGCCTGACAAAACGGTTGATGCGGTCCAACCCGTCATGGTCGAGATGGGTGATCTCCTCGAATGGCTTCAGTGGATCGATCCTGTTGACCGAAATATCCATAAATTGATTACCCGTCAGACCCTGATTGATAAACAGCCGGTGAGCCAGATTCATGGCCTGTGCGGCGCCGGTCTGGGCTCCGTTCCAGGCGGATGGTTCCCACGTACTGTCATACCCTTTCATCCATTTCCCGGTGAAAGAAGAACGGTCGGCGCTCATCGTGAACTCAAATCGACCTTCGTTGTCAGGGGGATCCATGCTGGCTTCCGACCAGGTGCCCGAAATAACGTCGTTCTGCATGGTGCCCTCCAGCGTACCATAAAAATAATCATAGGACCCCACTACCCGGTCTCCGAAAAAGATGAGCATCAGCCTTGTCCCGAATTGAGAAGGAGTATATACATACGTAATGCCATAACGCTCCTCAGCGGACAGATCCTGCCAAAGAAGGGACAGGAAATCGCTGCGGTTCAGCGCAGTCTGGGCCAGCATACTTTCTAACCGCTCCAAATTACCGTTGTCGTTCTCCCCGATAGCCGTTCCGTAGGCTGCCGTAAGGGCCAGAGCCCCGGGTGCAGGAGTAGTGACAAGCTGATAGCTTTCCAGGAACAGCCGGAGGGTTTCCACGGCAACACCCAACGGCGATTCACCGCGGGGATCAAAAGCGGCGATCACCTGGCTCAATGCCAGGTCGAATTGTCCCAGCAGCGCACGGACCTGGTTCAGCGGCTGGTTATAGGGAGTATTGAAGGGATATACACAAGTGGCCATCGCCTGCCAGACCGCGATGTTTGCGCCAACAGGGCTCTTTTTGATCAGCGCATTTAGAACAGTATTCTCCAGGATCTGGTTTACGATCTGCAGATAAGGGATCATCGTCGTGGTGTTGCCGCAGGTCAGCTCTATCTGCCAAAGATCCGGTCGCCTGTCCTGCAGACTAAGACCCGGTGGAATGGGATTGGGCTTGGTCTTGTTCGGAATGGTGATCGCCTTGTCGATGATACGCATCAGATCCACAAAATAGGCCGCGGCGCCAAAGATCGACCTGCATTCGGAGCAGGAACAAAAATTCAGGCTGCCGAATATCTTCTGGTAATCGGACAGCTCCTCGAAAAAATCGGTAAGGGCTGTACCGAAATGATTTACGGCCATCGCCCGGTGATAGGGAGATGCCACCATGCTGTGTACATTGGCCAGGAGATGCATGGTCTGGTCCTTTACCTGCAGGGCCTTATCATAGACCTGCCTGGCCAGGACATCCCCGTTGCCGGAAGAATCGCCCCCCGCACCCGCAACATCATCCCCCTTGCCGGAAGAACCAGTCCCCTGATCCGCGAGATCTTCCCCGTTGCCCGAAGAACCCGCCCCCTGATCCGCGAGCTTTGGCCCGTAAATCCGAACGAATACCGTCCGGCTCATCGACAATACCTCCTGGGCAGAGCCTATCCGACAGGTATGCAGCTCCAAGGCCGTATGATGGTCCGGGCTGATGCGGACAATACGTTGCCACCGGCGCAGCTCCTCCAGTAGTTCCGGCTGTAAAGGGTCGGCCAGTCCTGACCGCTCCGCAAACACAGGGTCCATCAGATTTTCGGAATCGATATCAAAATCTCTATGCGTGTCATAGAATCCGGCAAGTGATGCCGGTACGATTGCTGTAGATCCGGTAGAGTGCATCGTTATTTTTTTTAAATATTAAACAGTATGAACATGTTCAAGTTCTTGGGGCCGGTTGGCTGTTTTTCCCAGGCTCAGGAATGGATTGGCCGCAATCCCCACCTGGCGGCTCAACAGCTGCCCCTGCAAAATGAAGGGATGCAGGCCAATATTTGGAATTCCCACCTGCCGCAGCGCATGCGAGGTATGGCCCACACAACTATTGGCAAGCCCGTTATAGAGCAAAGGATCGCCCAGCGCATCCTTATTCGATGCGATATTGCT
>Ga0247778_1000771_pt1 | contig 26244 bp, 32 predicted proteins | sample UWRJL049202B5_FD_179939 | JGI IMG/M metagenome (GOLD analysis project Ga0247778, IMG submission 179939) | Plant litter microbial communities from Arlington Agricultural Research Station in Wisconsin, United States - UWRJ-L049-202B-5 | ecosystem: Environmental > Terrestrial > Plant litter >...
GCTCCATCTCCTCCATCTCACCAACCAGGAAAACACCATTGGGGCCCACGATTACCAGTCATGTATTTGAGAAGCGTCGGGGGAGGTGGCGGGACACGCAGACACGGCTGTGTCGTAACCGATCTCCCGGACCCGGTAGAGCCAATTAAACTGAGAAAGCGACGGTCACTCTCGATTTTTCCAGGGGCGAAGAAACAAAAAGTCAACAAACAAGACCGTTGCCCATTAATCAAGAAGCTTCCGGCAGAGATTCGAATACTTATCTACCGAGAAGTTCTAAATTCATGGGGTTGGTCGGAACGAATACACATAGTGAAGAAATCTTCTCATGGGGGCCGGCAACTGCTCTCCTACACGAATTGCAGATTTCGCAGTAACGAAGACTTCGAAGCTGCCCGGGTGCTACAGGCTACAAATTCTTCTACTGATCCAATCGAGCAAATGCACAACTATGATGTGAATGGACCTTGCTGGCGCGCGGATCTAGATGAACATGGGAACAGTTCGGCGGCTCGAATTAACGAGACACCCCTTTCGTTGTTCCTTACTTGCCGAATTATGTAAGTTCGGCCCGGATTTCAAAGTCATCGCTCGTGGTGAAAGATCCCGTCTAAAGCGTCACAGTTATTCCGAGGCAATAAACCTACTTTACTCCTCCTTCTCCTTCGATGTGGTCGGACTGTCCACCGCTTATAGATTTCTCTCACTTGTCCCACTTCAACGACTCAATCAAATTCGCTCACTTCAGATCTCCCAACTCGAAACTCCTGTGGCGTACCGTTTTCTCGAAAGAGTCCCGAAAGAGTGGTACCCGTCAACAGAGAAACAATGGATAAGAGTTTGCTCAATCCTGAGAGCCGCGGAATCGCTACGGACATTGAAAATCACATTTTCCGAGTTATCGTGGGAACTACCATGCTCTGCCGAGCAGGAAGAAAAAATGCTGGCATATCTTGTGGGCATTCAAGTGCCGAGAGCAGACTTCTTACTCCAGTTTCCCTGGGTTTATGAAAGCGACTTCATTGAGAGGATTTCTGAATCTACTTGTACAGTGCAGAGAGGCAGGGTGCCACCGTTTGGAAAATTCGGACGAAAAAGAAGGAGACGTGAGATTGCTCGCCCGTCCGCATGTGGAATAGTCGTAGGTTGGGTGTGTCAGATTACAGCTATTATTGTATGCTGTCCTTGTATAGCCATATACGGCTCAGTTGGCAAACTCAAAGAAGTCGCAGGGCTAGAAAATTTCCAGGATGGCCCGCATTAGCTGGCACGGAGAGGTGTCTTTTAATTGCTTCGACCTTGCCTTATCTTTCTTTCGTAACCGTTTGATTGAATGTATCCAAGATAGTAGCATGATAATTGGGAATATAGAGATATGAAGGTACAAAAAAATTTGACGCGAAGGAAACACTGGTTAAGTATGTTGTGGGAATAGTCACTTATTCGGTCGATCACGACGTGGAAAGTGCAATACTTGATATTAGAACAAGCCTTCTGTCTTTTAGCAACTTTACGAGTCGGGACATATTTTAATTGACCCGTAAGCCCTTTTAGTATGGTGTGTGCCGAGTCACCGAGTATAACGCGGTCCGGCCGACTAGTGCGCGGGGCTGTTGTATGGCGGGGTAGCAATCCATATCATCTGCACTTGGAACTAGTATCACCCTCGGGACTCTTCCTGTATTTGAACCTATTGAAATCTAAGTATTCAACCTTGTGAGATATTTCGGACTTGCAGTATCGCGCATTCAGTTTCCTCAAAATCCATTCCCAAAATGGCCAGCCAACCTCCTAGCGCTAGGGCCATCGTAGCTCATGAGCCAAAAGATGGCAAACCTAACCTGGCAATGGAGAACGTGGTACCTCGAGACTTACAAGCCGATGAGCTGCTTGTGAAAGTGGTTGCTACAGGCGTGTGTCACACAGATCTGGTGTTTGCTTTGTATCCAGAAGAGCTCGGCGGGCCATTCCCTAAAGTCCTCGGGCACGAAGGTTGGTCAAGACTTCGACTCTTATACACTGGGGTCTTCCTTAACTGACTTTGACAATAGGCTCTGGGTATGTCGAGAAAGTCGGGTCGGGTGTGACAGGTTTCAAACCTGGAGATTCCGTGCTGATGTCCTTCGTCTCATGCGCTGAATGCCACCATTGCCTCGACAAGCATCCTGCATTCTGCGATAAGTTCTCTCTCATGAACTATCTAGGAGAAACGAATGTATTCGATAGAGCAGCGGGTGGAAAGTCCGCGGGAGTGTTTTTTGGGCAGTCAAGTTTCTCTAACCTGTCAATTGTCAAAAAGACTTCCGTGGTGAATGTCTCGAATCTCATCAAAAGTGAAGAATAATTGAGGTTGTTCGCTCCTTTAGGATGCGGTATTCAGACTGGAGCCGGTACAGTTGATAATCTGGCTGGCGCTGGTCCCAAAGACGTTGTTGTTATTCTTGGATTAGGTGGGGTTGGACTTGCGGCTATCATGGTGAGCTCTGGGATTTGAATCTTGAGGTCATTTGCTAACTCGTGATCATAGGGCGCAAAAATAAAGGGCTGCAAGACTATTATCGGAGTTGATTTATTCGCAGAAAGAATCAAGTTGGCAGAAGAGCTTGGCGCTACACATGGCATCAACACTTTCTCCAAAGATGTTAATCTTATAGACGAAGTGAAAAGAATAACAAATGGTAATGGGGCATCTGTTGTTATAGACACTACAGGTGCCATGAACCTTATAGAGGCTGCGCTGGAGTTCACTGCCAATCGGGGTCAATTCATCCTTCTTGGAGTTCCACCAGTAGATGGCAGTCTCAACACTCATCTTATCACTTTCATGCAGGTATGGAATTTTTCAAACTTCACCGATACGACTATTGACTTGTCCACAGTCAGGGAAAATTCTAAGAGGAAGTATCGAAGGCGACGTCACACCTTCAGTAGTAAGTGGACCTGATGCCAAATAATGTTCGCCATATTAACTCGAGCCTAGTATATCCCAAATATGATCAAATGGTACCGTGATGGAAAGTTTCCAATCGACAGGCTCGTTAGATATTACCCGGTAAGATCTATATCGAATCTTGCGACGTTATGCATAATTTCTGACTCCCTTTTTTCGGGGACCACAGGCAGATGAATTCGAGACGGCCTTATCAGATATGAAAACTGGAGCTACGATCAAGCCTGTTCTGGTTTGGTAGATATGACTTTAGTAAAATTCATTAAATTCATGGTTCTTGCGAAGATGGTATCATAGTCCCAGGGGAAAGTAGCCAATCTTTCCCCTGGGACTGGCTTTGGCATTGAGCTCAGTCATGTGATCGTAAATGCGAAGCACGTGCACCGCCTCTTCCTTCGTGGCGCAGCCACCAGAGCTCTTCTCAATGTATGAGCATCAAATCCGTCAAATCTTACATCACACATTCAGTCCATATTTCCCAGACATTGTCGTAATTCACTCATATACTCCTCGCTTTATTCCCCCCAACTCGATCTGGCCAGACGTGAAAAGAGACATCGGCCAATTCTCTCGCGACTTCAGCCTTTAGGCAGACATCATGACACACGACTCAGCGTCAGGGGCTGATGCCTCGCATACATCGCACGGTGCAGACACTTACACCGATACGAGCTTCCATGTGAGTTTCCCTGCCTCCAGACGTATCTCTGGTGATCCCAATCGTCCAAGCTTTCGAAATGCTCACGTGATCACAGCATGACCATAGCAGTTTCAACGATCACTCTCACCACCACAGCCATCACCAAGATAATCACCACCACGACGAGCATCATAACCATCACAAGCATCATCATCATCAAGACTTGCCGGAGGAAGAACCTTTATACCCGCCTCCAGCCTATGGTACGGAATGGCAGGAGACTGACAGACGGGAGTATTATGAACCACCGGTGGAAGGAAACATGGCGGATATGAGGCAAGTTTGTGGTCGTATATTTATAGCGGTATTTATTGCTGCGTGGTTAGCGGGAGTTGTATTCATTGTGAGTAAAGGCCTTCAGATGGGCACCTGAAAGTCCCGATCGGAATCTGGACTCGATTCTCGAAACATGAATATGAGTATATATGAGAAGGACCACCTCTACTTTCGAAAATATTGGGAAAGACTTTTTTGTACTGGAAATCTTTATACCATTTGCATGTTATTTGTTATTGTCTGTTAACTTCAGATATTGGGTTCTCTTCTCAGTTTTGATAGGATAGATCCAGACCCAAAACGAAGGGCAAATTGATTAGCGTGTGATTTCGTATTATATACACTCTGTCAGACCTTATTCAATGTTGACTTGATAGTATTATTGATTTGAATGAAAGCCGTCGGAGATAATACATCATACACATCACCGTGGCCCCATATCAAGTGATTTGGATGCCTCATGACCCATCCCCAAAGGCGAATAAAGAAACCAGTTACGAGTAGCCTGGCTTAGCGTCAATCCTATTAGTACTTAAGCAGTTGGAATCGTCTTTGCAGGCCATCCTCCTTCGACTACACCGCACACTCTACTTGACGATTTACCCTTTTTGGTGCCCCCAAAACGTCGAAGCACCACATACAATCTCCTGAATGTTAGCTGAACAATTAAGCAATATGTCGGTAGTCTCAGACTTCGGAGAAGGACACCCAACTCCCTTGACAACGATTCCAGATTCACCAGTGAAGGCTGCTGACCCAGAAACACTTGAAGGACAGCGAGTAGGCGCCATCTTGAGGGTCAAATGGATCTCGAATTCCATCAACTGCCATCCTGCCGTTGGTGATTATGTCAAGATCCTCGACTTCGATCTCCATGGATGGGTCGATGTCGAAAATATGCGAACAGGGGGCAAGAGTAGTATCAAGTGGGAGGTCATGTTTCCAGTCCCCTACTACAGAAAATGCCTGTGTTCCTTGGGAACCTGCGTTTGCGTCTACGGGAGCTATGACGATTTTGTGGTTCGTCTAGACTTGAATGGTCCTCTGTCCTTAGAAAATTGCTGATCGAGTTTGGTGAATTCAGAAAGATCACCCCACAGTCAATGCGAAGTACATCGACTCTTTCGAAGCGGTAAATCCACATTCACGAGAAGGTCAAAAGGTCGGAGCAATTATGATTGTTAAACACAAGACCCGCTATCCTAAGGGCATGGGCGAGACGCTGGGGGTCGAGCTGGGTGACTGCGTTGATGTGTTGAGTTTCAACCAGAAGGACACGCAACTGCTGCAGGGGAAGAATCTGAGAACCGGAGCGGAAGGTAGCTTGTATTGGAATGCATTTAAGTGGGTTGGAGTTAGACAGGTCTGCGGATGTGACAACTAGGCATGCTACTGTAGGTACGATAACTTCACAAAGAGTATGGAGTTCCACAATTCCATTACGAATAGTAAAGGAAAGTGATTACTAGGATTGGATGGGATTGGAAGGTCTGGAATAGGAACTGGCAGAAATTACTCCATTAGTGCCCAATTCAATGCATGTTAGAGACCGGAAGCGTAATTCACAAATTTAACATCTCGCGTGATATCTCTATGTAGTGTTTTTTGGAAGTCTCAGACTTAATGTTAATGCCGGAGATGAGGAAACCAGAAGGCGAGTTGCGCTGAACCGTGTAACTGAGGCTAGCGCCCCCTTGGAAATTTAGCGAGGATCGCTAAATTACAGTGGTGGGGTGAATTTAACCAACACCCCCAGACCAGTTGCACAACGTTGAGAATCCTTTTCGGACTCTGATGCCAACCGTAATATCTCGGCATCAGCATCAAGAGACACAGAAGCAATGGACTCGACTACAAACACCTCAATTCCACCATTTGCCATCTTGAGAGGACTTCCGAGCCAGACACGGATCTCCAAGGTCAGCTCGCCATTTGACTTCAGCCACTATGGCCGCGTTCCGACATCTGAAATCCTCCACGAAGCCGCAACTATTGTCTCCCAGTATTCCGACGCCGACCTTTTGGAAATCAAGCACACACTTCAGGACTTCGTCAGCCTGACACTTGAGGATTTTCGCCATTCGAAGTGCTCCGTCGAGCAGCCAAGCGGAGCATGGCTCACCATTCGAATGACAAAAATCGACGAGTCTACCCCGCCGAGATGGCACAGAGATGGTCGCATGTTCTCCTGCAGTGAACCGGGGGAGATTCACAGCAAATATGCTATCACATTACTTGGCAACACGACACCTGTATTGGCGGAGAGCCGCTTGGTATCTGAGGTTATAGGCGACGATGACAGAGACGAGGATGTACAGGCCTACAGAGCTGAGAGACTTGCTGGCGAGCCGCTGATTCCTATTGATCTTGGAAAGATAATTCGATTCAGCTGGGGACAGAAGGATTCTCCTGTCCATTCGGAGCCTGACCAGAAGGGGGACCGTATATTCATCTCGATTCTTTATGGGACTAGGTCGGAGATAAAGGAGATGTGTGCTTGGCGAGAAGAAGACTATGTTGAGTAGAGATGGTCGATCCAGGTGAATGTGGCCATGCCAATGACTGAGGGGAAATGCTCGACATGAGGAAAACTCTAGCAGTAGCAAGTTATCCTATGCAGTAGATCCTATTATTTGGTGACTAGAACAGCGTGAGAGATTTTGACAATTATTTGGGTCTCCATCAAAGTATTATTTTCCACAAATACTGCCTATTTTACGGAAGTCCGGATTCGTAGGTGATGAGTTCTTTCAATCTGCGCGTTCTTTGTTTTTTAATCAATCTTAGCGGTTTATTTGCTCTCTCCTCCGCGTCTGTAATTCATGTCTTCCGCTCCTGGATCAGAATCAGGTTCTAGATCAGAATCATATAATGTAGTATACTCAGCTTCTTCAATGACAAAATAAATCAATAGTGGATAGTTTAATGGATAGTCTGAAGATATACAACTCTCAGAGGCCTTGAAGTTCTTACGTATCCTGCAACCTTATTGGTCAATCGCCGGCCTCCTACTCCCTGTCTGCGGCTCGCGGGATGGGGGGCCTGCTGCTATGATTATAAAATGTTAGCAGGTCAGCGCAGCCCCCTTTCAAAATATCCTTCAGACCAAATAAATTTGGTCTCAGTGACATCGAAACAGTGAATATGAGTTGAGCCTGTGAAAGGCTGAAGATGATGGGCAGGCAGTCTCTCGCGTGAGCTTAAGACAATACCATCTTCATTAGTTGACAGCCTCAGCCTCTTGCAATTCCACTATCCGCAACTATTTCACCATTAACCAGAAAGTGTTACAACGAGAAATAGACCATCTTCCCCTGCGACTTTCTCCGCCGCTCAAGTCATCCGGGTCTACCTCAGAACTCTCGGATCTTTCATATATCTCAAAACTCTGAGGTCTCAATATGCCAGGTTGCCGAACAGAGAATTATCCCTCCGTTCCGATCACCGTTGCGGACACGTGCTCACCAGAAGGCCAGCGGTCGGGAGCTGTCCTTGTCGTCAAATGGATCTCCAAGTGCCTTGATATTAAATACCATCCTAAGCCACACGATCATGTCGAAGTGCTGAGTCTTATCTTTTGGATGGCGCGGGTAAAGTCAAGAATCTACGAACTGGTGCCATCAGTACGGTGGAATGGAGCGTCTTCTGTCCAGTTCTATGGCATTATGAGAGCTGGGAGGACTTTCAAGTGGGTTTATAGTTATAACCACCTAATTCTTATTACTGATCTCTGAGCTAGACGCGCTAACCCAGGAAGGAGGGTAAAAAAATCTGGTAACACCCGCACTCATGCATAGACCAAGGCCAGATGGTCGGCGCCATCCTAGTTGTTAAGCAAAAGCCTGGTTTCATCATACGCAACTTACGCAATCCGCCTCTCGCTTTTGAAGTCTACGACCGCATCAAGATCATCGAATTTTGCAAGGATAGCGCGGCAATAATCAAAGGTCAGAATCTTCGCACTGGGGCAGAAGGATTCATGTACTGGAGTGCTTTCAAAAGAGTTGGAGAGAGAGAGATCTGCCGTTGCAAGAATCAAGCTTTCTAGTGCGAATACGATGACTTTGAGGTAAGCATGAAGCGATAGACGATGGTTGACGGGGTCAATGATACCTGGGCACTGATGGAAGATGGAAGTAAAAAGGGTCGGCAAATCACTGGATGATATTGGGAAGTTGTTTCTTTCCTAGGGTCTTCGAAAAGCAATTGATGCCGGAACTGTGAAGAATACTGGAAGGGAGGGTTTGCCTGCATTTGAGGCATTGCAAATGGCTATCATCATTGCATTGAATGGCAATATCCTTCACTATTTGAGTCTCTTATTTTAATCCCAACATTTTCTCTTCGAACCATTTCTAGAATCGAAGGGAGGTGCATGCAAGCTTCTCAAGGCCTTTCTCCGCTTGGTAATCACCAAGAGTGCATCTCGTTTGGCTTGACTGGTAAATTTAATTGAACTGTGGACCAAGTCTTGATTTCCGTTCTTTGTGTCTTTTCAGGGGTGGCTTAGTGGAGTGTGACTCTGAAGCTCGCTCTTTCCTCAAGTATATCTTCATCGGGTAAAGTTCCCCTTCTTCTCAACGTCCCTTCCCGATTCGGTTCGGATCACTTTGCCTCCGCCCTCACACCCAACGCAGCTTCCTCCCATGAGTCTCGCGCCAGTATTTCAGTTCCTCGACCCCATTTCTCTTCTTCTTCAACACCATTCTGAATCCTGTTTTCACCCTCCCATCGACCCTTTTCATGCATCAATTTGAAGCAGATCCTCTCGTCTCGCGCAGATGCCTTGACTAGGTCACAATACTGAAGCACTTTCTCTTAAAACCATTTCAGACAGGTAATCTACAGCGGCAAGATCTCTCAGTGACGTTTATGGTTGCTCAATGTGGAGATCTCAACATGCCAAAAGTAGCCCGGACTCTGGAGAGAATTTGTGGACGTGCTGATATCTCATCTCGGTGTTTCTCTCGATGGTCTCGCTTTCAAAGCATCTCTTTTCCAAATTTACCACCCGAGCCCTCTTCCTTCTCCTCTCGACCCGCGCGCGATGGCAGAATACAAGCACGACAGAGCACCGACAGAACGTAAATCAGAACCAGGTAAGTATCCCGAGCCACTTTGGAGATTCGGCTCGTGCCTAACGCCGTTGCAAAGCTTCCAAGAGGTCTCAATGCTGGCACAATCATGCTCCCGAGAGCATGCCCGAGTTGAACACCGCGAAGTGGCCCCCTCGCTATGATCCGGGATATACGTCGGATTTCGACTGGAAAATGCCCTTCTCGTAGTGTGGATTGGAGTAGCCATACACTTCGCATCTCGTAGGCTTCTCGCAAACATCGCGACCCTCACGAAGTTCTGCACCTCCAATTCCTCTGCTCCAGCTGCCACTTCAAACCGATAGCAAATAACATCGAGCCCTGCCTCGACGACAATGAGGATGGGCGATGCTGGGGATTGCGTCGGCATGCGAGTAAGCACCGATGGCGAGCGAAAGATCAGACAAAAGCGAGTAGTCACAGCCCGGTTTTCTACCTTGTGCGACGAGCTTCGAAGGCAAGTGCCGTCCTAGTAGTCCGTTCTTTTCGACTTCGGCCAGTGAGCTGGGCCACAGTCTCTTGACTGAACTCCGAAGTATCTGCAAGACGATCACTTTCAAAGGCCACCAAGTTGCCATCGAAGCTCTATGGGTATGTGATTTCATTAGGCATTAAACTATTAGCAGACGCGCAAATGGATTATTAAGTACAGTTTTAGTCAGCGACCACCCATGATCTTATCCCTCTTCAAACAAGCTCAGTGTCCCCATCTACAATACCAACTGTTCTTGATTCCCTCCTCAGCCCATTTTCAGCAATGCTGATAACAACAGGCTGTGACTTATTCATCCATATCCTCTCTCCTATGGCAACATCGGCAACCGTGCTTGGCAAAATATCCGTTATTATACTTGGCATGGCACTGGTGTTACCAAAAGCCAAGCTGGGCAATGAGTCATCTGCCGACTCCCGATTGACACGTACTTTAGGTAGTGCAACATGATTCGGCGTAGTGGAAACTCGTAACGGTTTCGAAATCGACATGGGTGATGGAGAAGCTCGCGGAGACGTACCGGGAAACGCCATGTCGTTCTTTGCCTTACCGATCCACAGCATCTGCTCGTGTTCTCTCAGGTATCGGTCCCCACTGAAAGACTTCTGCACAATAGTCCGCGTACGCATTCCCAACGCGCGCCTTGCATCATGCTGCTCATACATTCGTTTTGTGATTCTTGCCACGTCATCGGGTGTTGGGTCATAAGGGAATGACGAGTCTCTTGTCACTTGATTAGAATCTTCGTATTTGGCGTATTCCCCCAGGAGAGCAAGAAGCTTGATCTGCGCGCGTGCCATAGCGACAGCATCATTGGGTGCCACAACAGCGCTGTAGCACGAACCATCATCCGGGTTGGTGAGGACGCGTAATGAAGCACCAACATCGGTGCAGACGACGGGAGCACCTGTAAGCGCTGCTTCGCCGAGAGCTAAAGGAAGACCCTCCGAAACGGAGGAGTTGAGAAACACCCACTAATGCAAAGTCAGTTGCTGTGTAAGAGTCTCTCGAAGAATGAAGACATACCGTTTTCTCGAGGACGCTAAGAGGGTCTGCTTCTCCCTGAAGCTTGACTTGATGCCGGAGAGTTTTTGAGGCGATAATTTCTTGGCATTGAGTTGTGTAGGACGGAGCTTTGTCAATGGTGCCGTATATGTCGAGTCTAAAATCTCTGAAGCCCCACTTATTGATAATAATATCTGCAGAAAGTAGCGCCGTCTTGATATCTTTTGCATACCTATAGGGTAAAATTAGCAGACGAAAATAGGAAACGAGGATTGAGATTGCCAGGCTTACCAGACATGTGAAAGCATAGTGACAGTGGGTATTTTCGACTTGATTTCTTTTACAGGAGCAAAACGCTTGCATGAGTTAGCAGGGTTACGCCTGAAAAGAAGTGACAAGACTCACCTCCATATTCGTGATTCCATTTACCACTGGGTCAATTTTCCTTTTGAATGCATTCCGATGCCCGATTCTCCCTTGACAAGTTCCAATCTCCACTTCCCAGCCGGGATTGAAGAAGTCTGCACAAGGCAAGATCGTATCCGCATGATGTAGCGTCAAAACTGAAGTCATTCTCATCAATCCTAAAAGTGAGTTTCGTACAAATGGTGCGAGAGGGCATAGGGCCGAAGACAAGTATAGATTTGTCTCTCGCCAGCTGATAGCATGATCCCAGATCTGCAACACGCAACCCCGCTTTATCTTACATACCACACCGTAAGAAGCACTCACACTATGATGCGAAGCCTGAAAGACAGCAGGCATCTTTTCTGGAAGTGGGATGGCGAAGATGAAGAGATACCGAGACCAAATCTCCAGAGCTTGCTCTAGCTGTCCCAACGTTGGAAGCTCGGTCTTGAGCCATTGGGATGAAGGACGCGCATTTGGCGATGTCTGAGAAAGCCAAAGACGGCACCACGCAGATTTAACAACCTCGCTTCGCCACGTCTCGCTCCAGTGCTTCGTGCCCTTGAAGTAACTATTCAAGTTCACCAGCGCGCGCGTCAACTGTTTGATATCCTTGACATCATATTCGATCGCCCTCGCACCCATGATCATAGCCTCCAGAATCGGCACAAAAGCGCGCTCGATATCGAGGCGTGTAGCATGCGTGGTTATGTGCTCGATTTGCGAGTCTAAGCGATTGGCGAAGAGACCGTGTGTTGGTGTCAGGAGATCGAGGCCCCAGAGTGGGATGATCTTCAGGGAGTGGACGTTGCGCTCTATTTGGCGTTTGGGAAGGCCGAAGTCGTTAGCGGATTCGGAGACCATGTGCCATTTTATTGTGTTGAGGTTGTTGATTACATCGCTGCGACAGGCGGAAACGCCACCGCCCTGATGGTAGAGTTAGTTCTTGATGATTGAAAAGAGGAGGGGAGGGGACGTAGGAAGGGAAACTACCTCATTTGGCCATGTCCCAGTATCGACGGCAAGAACATCGAGCTGCGTCTCATCTGGTTGAGTCATAACTTCGGATCTCGTCCTACTGACAGCATCCCCTCCTTGGCCGAAGCTATACAGATCATTGATCTTGATCGCCAGCGGCGTCATGCTGGAAATGCCATTGTCGAGATCAACGCTGGCCATCACCGCATCTCGGTTCTTGTCCAAGTAATCCACTGCTGCTTTCAAATTACCCAGATCGCGCTTTCGCCAGTATGGTCTCAGTACTGGGTCACGACGTAAGAGTCGCTCGTCGAGCCAGCGAACGATGACCCCGTCGAAGTTTGGGTCTTGTTTCCATGCTTTCCAGAGCCAGGAACGGGTTTGAGTTATTGAGACGGGGTAGGTTCGGGTTGAGAGGCCGAGGGCACGTGTGAGTGGGTTGAATTTTATGGTGCTGAATCCGAAGAGAGGATTATCGTCTAAGATAGAAACGAGTTTGGGCCTCTTCAAAAGGCCCAAGTGATCCCACATTATCAACGGAGGCGTGTCTACTCGCTGACCGTTGAGTGTGGTGATGATGGTGGGGTGAAATTTGTGGTCGTAGAAATATTTGCATTCCCATACGTCCGCGTCGACCACGAATGTTGCTTCTGTAACTTGGGAATGCGGAATCTAGATTGTTAGCCTAGCTTCTGAGCTTAGACGAGGGGAATGGGAACGTACCCAGGTCTCGAGTTTCTCCGGCTTCCTTCGCGGAGGAGCACACCATGAAACCGTACAGCTCAAGTGAGGAAGCACGAACTCAGCACGAAGTAACGCTTCTGAATTTCTCGGGGTTTTCTGATAGTGATATTGGAACCGCACAAGATTGCCATCCTTGACGTACGAGCCGGAGTCAATTTGGCCTTTCCAGTTGTAGTTGACGGATTGCAGGTTATTCTGCCCCGCGATACATTTCCTCGTGATAGGCGTAGAGAGAAGGTCGCTCTTAGAAAGTCTTTTTGCAGCATCTGTATCAGTATGATGATACTCGTATAAGTAGTCATTGATGGTTGATCCACGGGCCATCTCTAGGCGTCTTTGGAGAGCCATGTTGCGAGAGTACATGTTTACTGCGCAAAGTTCCTTGTCTGTGGTTGGCTCTGAGGTGTGATCACCCTTGTATTGGAGAAGCTTGAAGCTGTTATTGTTGATGGGATGAACGAATCCAGTATAAACACCGTCGAGGTTCCGAATGAGAACGCGCCGGCGTTTAACAGTCACTTGCATTCCGTGGATATTCTTCCATAATGCGGCTACGCTCTGCCTTTTGTGGAACTATCATGTGTTAGTCAATGTCATTTGCTTTCGAACGACTGGGACCCAGTGGAAATGGGGATACCGACGAGAAATACTGGCAAGAGAAGCCGTTGGACGCTCTTGGACCACAGCCAGATTCCCAGAAGGACACTCTTTACGATGAAATTCCCAGGGTGACGAGCTCCCGGGAAGGTATGTGTGACTTCTCGCTGGTACTCGGGATCTGCCACAAAAGCGATTGAGAAGAATTTGCAGAGCATGCCTAGATAGTGGTAGGCAAACCCTAAGAACACACGAATTCGATCATAGAAGGAGTATATCGGTGGAGTTGCAGTATTCTCGTGGAGGTCAACGACCGGGAGAACAGGCAAGGAGGCAACTCTGGGGAGTTTGTGAGATCTGCTTGAAAAATCCCCTGTGACCCAAGATGTGGCACGACTCAGAGAGATTGCACTTGTCAGTGCTGCGTAGTTGCTTCTCTCAACGTGAGTTTCAAAACTAGCACCAACGGGAAAATTGAGCTTCTTGGACAAGACAGTGACCTGGTCTTCGGCAAGAGGGGTAAAATTTCCAGTACATCGGTTCATGAGATACCACCGAATCTCCAAAGGCAATGATTCCCATTCGAGATCAGGATCAATACCCAAGCAGAGGTCCGTCAGAAGTTGCTTTCTTAGAACCTCTAGGAGCTCGGAAGCGGTCCCCACTTTTGAATTGATCTTCAGTTGGCGTTCCAGGACACTGGGTCCGGTAGCATTCTCATTCCAGACACCACTGTTTGACCACAGCGTTTGTGCAAGCACTGAATCTCGGGTACTATAGCTCAGGTATCGCTCTGCAGTAACCTGGATGAGTAGTTCAACCACTCTGCAATCGCATTAGCAAAGGCTTAAATTTTTACAAGGGAACGTACTCGTGGTAGAAACCGGGAAGGGGATCCTGCCCGCGGGAAATGCACTTTGTAACACACCCAACCAACAAACTGACCGCGGCGCCATTGGTATGACTCACAGCTCTTATAGCGCGGTCATACCTCGCGAAGTGGTCAACCGACACAAGTTCAACTCTGATCTGTCCACCTTTGAAGAGTTTGCCACTGAGGCTCAGCAACTGTTCGGCTTCTGGAAAAGCTCGTTCGGCTAGGCTGCTGAGCTTCGTGTAGGCACATTGATTCAAGATTTGAGAAACCTGATGTCCGAATGACGAATTGGGGTCGATATGCAGCTTTTCGGACTTGGGGAGCTCAGCGAGTTGGTCGTACAGCCCTTTTAATTCCGGCTGAGACCACGACTGCTCTGGACCCGGGCCACAATAGAAGTGACACAAGCCCTGGGCGCTGGCTGGAGGATGCTCCTCCGGTTTTCCGACGATTTTCGCGGCGAATAGTGATAAAATAGCAACTGTCCAAGTTGCCGAAGCAAGCGCGATGACATCAGAGTATACGAAGCGGTGGAGCTTGTTTTCGAGAATGAAGCCGATGGGAAGACCGACACAGACGCCCACTATGAGGGGTTTTAGAGCATGCGGCCCGCAGAAGATCTTGGTGTACTAAGAGAGCGTAAGTATGTTAATATTCCAGAAAGAACTTTGGCCATACCTGATACCATAACAACCCTGTAGTACGTAGAACGAAATATTAGCAGGCTTTCACGAGTTTTGGCCTTTTGAGAGGTTGAGGTAGTCACATACCAGTGTAAGCTCCCACATAACATAAAAAGATGATCGCCTCTTGGCTCCTCTTCGCAAAAATCCAGATCAGGACGGTGGTAAGAGCGAGGCCCCAAATGTGCCACAACAAGTAACGACAGAGCGTCTTCCAGTAGAGGGTCTTGCGGTTCTCCAATCTGATCTTCTCAGCTTTTGGGATGTCAGAATCGGACGGAACAATGTCTTCGTCCGCTGTACCAGCGCGCTCGTGCAGCTTGGCAGCATTGAAGTCGAGCAACACAGCTCCGATGAGGTAGTATGCAAGTCCGAAGCCGACGGGTATTCTCAGAGATATTGAGGCAGAGCCGAGACCAAGCACTTGGCCGCCGCAAATGAGCGAGACCCACTTGTCAAGGAGTGCTACCACGAAGTAGAGTATGGTGCAGCCGATCTGAATGAAACGTTAGCATTACCCGCGCTTAGGAAGACATGCGGCTTACCTCGTCACCCGCTTGTCGCCAGTGTATGAATCCATTATGGAAGCGAATCCCTAGTTGCGACTTCTGCAGGGACTCTAAAGCGACCTTCGTAGTAACGTTCCACGATGAACTAAACATTATGGGCTTGGGAATACCCATGAACCGGCAATACCAATCCTGAATACGTCAGCATTTAGCCAAATTGCAAATTTGAGTCTGAGAACCTACCATGAGGAAAACTGTCGCTTGATATGATTCAACCAATTTTGATACCATTGGATCAGTGCTGGCTTTGGTAAATATTGTTTGTCGTTGCTCTGCAAGGACCTCACGTTGCAAAGATTGCCGGGCCAGTGTCAAGATTTTTGGATCGGTTAGCTTCTGAATGTCCTCACTTTCGCTGATCGAGAGTCTTTCCACGAACCAGCTCCTGAGAGCCGCGTCATCGATTAGGGTAATCTTTTGGTACCAAGTTGTCCAGCGCGAGCCTGTGCGCCGAACTCCAAGGAGTAAGAGTAGAATGAAAACGTAAAGCACCGTCAAATAGATTCGGACATCGTTGTGTGGAACAAAGATTGTGACGAGAGGTGAAATGAAGAGCACTGGTATGCAAGTAATGATTACACTTCGGCCCTGTATCATCATATTAGTTTCGATGCAGTGCAAGGACAGTCAAGAATTTTGGGGTACTTACTGACTGGAACCCAGAACCGATGAACTGATAATTTGCCAGAGCCGCCAACAAGCAGAGATACATCGTCAAAGCAATGAGATATAGTACGAAGATCAGTGCTTCATGGAAATTGGTGGTAGTGACGAAAGCGATGAACCCGATCAGAGCGGCTATCATTGTAAATGCGAACCCACCCAGCAGCCGCGTTACCACAAAGTAGTTCATGGCAGAGAACGCCATTGATGCTAAATAGTACGTTCCACCGCAAGTGATCCAAGTGCCGATTGCACCTGACAAGAGTAGTGAGATCATCAATGCAACTGTGGCGCTATGTTGTTCCTGGTCACTCATACCTACACTCAGGTAGAGGCCGTGGCCAGTGGTGGTAAGCATAGTGATATCAATGAGAGCAGGAATGGCGAAGACGCTCAAAAACGTGAATTTTTGGTACGTAGGCATTCCACTTGACTTTTGATTTATGTCAACGTCCATTTGTGCTTCTGAGTAGGCGGAGTCGAGCGTCGTTTGCTTATCTTTCATGATGGGCGGTTGGTGTTCAGTCATGCAATAGTAGCTGCGAAACTTCTCAGAAAGGAGTTGCCCGAACTGGCTTGGACTCATATCAAAATATGACTCGCATCTAGAACCAAGCGCAAAGAGCTCGGCGAACGCAGCGGCCTGATCTGGCTGGTCATTGAAAAGCGGATTTCGGTCCGTGACTTCGATATATACTTCTTCGAAGGCGATCTTGCGTACGGTACAGAAGACAGACATGTTGAAAATGTCGCTGATCGAATCTATGGGGGTGCTTTGAAGAGATGACTCGAGGGCTTTAAAGATTGCGTTCAGCTCGCTCTGGTTACGGTTCTTGAGGGCGCTCAAGACCTTCTCTTCTGATTTTCTAAACAAGGATATAGCACTAGGCAAATCAAGATGTGGACTCTTGCACTGGCAGTGCCATCTTAACCTTGTCGCAACCAGCTCTTCCGCCCCGATAGTACCTTTGATATACTCGACCGTGTTGAGTGTCTTCAGTTCATGCAATGTGGGAACATCAACTAAAGTATCTCTTGTTGCAGATTGCAGTCGTTTGAGAAGCTCGTCTGTCTCCGATTCTGGTGCGAGGGAAACGCGTTGCAGCAACAGAATGCTTTCATCCGGCGTCAGCGACGAGATGTCCTGCATCAGCCGCAGAGGCAACCCATGAGGCGAGACGAGGGATTTGTGCCACATTCCGAAGGAGATCTCAGCGGCAATACATTGACGTCGAGTAAGCCCTTCACTGGATAAAGCGGTATGCAGCAGAGTGCCTAGTATATCTTGAGCGTCCTTGGAGATGTAAAATTCGGTGCAATTTTGCAGCGCATGATAGGAGGCCCAAAAATGCTTGCTACCAGTTCGCTGAAACCCTGAATGCAAGCCAAGAAAGATTCGAATACCGCCGCTACCATCATCGAGTGTCGAGCCTAATGTATCTGCGAGCTCTTCCACGAAATCGGGCTCACAAGATGCGCCAAGAGTCGTCGTTTCCTTCCAAAAGTCGGTCTCGGCGATGAACTGGCTGAAAATATTTCCATATCCTCTCAATGTCTCAGCGCTGACCTCGTCCAGAAGGCCAAGTTTTCTGAGGTTTCTTTGAGAAATTATTATTTCCTGAAAGTCATCCTCAGTGACAGCAGCTCCTAAAGGAGCGCATCCCAGCCCGTCAAGACTCCCACCCATGGAAGTCACGGATAGAGGATCTCCCAACATTGTGTCCTTCAAGATGAACCAGTCGGTATCGCGAGGAGGAGCAACAGCATTTGACGAGAACGGCGAAATATCGTGCATACATGTGTTTAGTTCCACAGTCTCAAAATCCGGCAACAGATTTGCGAGTAGCTGATTGACTGGCGGACAATGGTGGGACGATGCGACCTTTGATAATCGTTGGTCAGTTTGATTTTTGAAATTGGGGGATCAAGTACTTACAGTTCGCTTGTGTCTCCATGAATCATGGAGCTCCATGACATGAGGTTGTTTCAGCCAATCGAATGCGCTCAGAGGCTCAAATGGAACTGCATCAACAGCTGCATCATAAAGTGCATTGTGGGGCCCTATCCATGGCACAGCGCTATAGAAGCTGCACCACGAAAATGTTCTCTTCAAGACAGCATTCGAAAGGATTACATCGTCCTTCATAGTATCCCAGATCAAAACCGTGAAATCTCTGAGACACGATTGTGAAACAAATGCTTTCATGGTCATGCGAAGGTTTTCCATCTCGAAGCAGTCCCGCCTTTCTCCACTGTCTAAAATAAGAGCATTCCGAATCACGAGACCGGAGATTGCCCCGGCGTTCAGGACATTTGGGTCATGAAGGAAATTGGGCGCTGATGTCTCCAAAAACACTTCAAGATTGAAGGTAGAAAGTGCATCGCATACAGCGTGGAGGACTTTGCTCGAGATGGCCTCCCACCCAGCGAGAAGAACACCAGTAAACCCAGTGCTATGACCCTCGTGATCCTGGAACCGGGTCAAGATGACTGTCATCAACTGATCGATCCCGGAAACCAGAAAGGCTACAGAATTCGCTTTGCTTTCCTCCGTCGGGTGCAGCATCTCCCCAATTTCAAGTCTTCCGATTATCGATCGCGATTCGCGTATATCGTCAGAAAGGTGCGCTAGCGCCGCAATAACATTGATTTGAAGGGGATTCAGTATTACTGCATCTCGTGCGCATAGAAGATTTGCTTGTTCTGCCGAAATTGGACTATCAAAAGCTCCCAGATATACGCTGAGCGATTTTGGTTTTGTTTTGTCGGGATTTTCGAGTGTCAATTGTGACCGAGACGCTGTATATTTCTGGATATGGCTCGTGACCTTGGCAGATAGAACGTCGGATGGTCCATTCTATTGTAAAAACGCGGCAGGGTCAGCTCTGGTATAGAACGGGGGGAAAATTGATGTTCTGAAATAAAAAGTTGGAAATGGAAAAGTACCTTCTGTGCAAGATGTTTGTATAATCTTCTTAGCAACGCAAATACGATATAGATGGAGCCAATAAAAATGGCGACGAGCGCGACGCTGATGAGCACCTATTTGATTTTAGCACAATAACAAAAAGTTCCATAGAGCTTACCCATTGCCACCAAAACTTAAAAAGATGAGACCCTCTGCCTGCATCCACTGGAAGGATGTAGGTATTAACCATCTTTAATCACTGATCTGGATGGTGAAGCTCCCCATGAAAAAGATCAACAATCGCTGGTACCGGATTAAAAACGAACGTGGGCGTAGCATGGAATCCAGGTGCTGTGCATGCTCGAAGGTATGAATGCTGAAGTTTGTACAACCTCGTAGGAGCCTCTTTTCGGAGGCGGTCAGGTTACACTATTCCAAAAACGAATGACAGATATGCGGGAAAAATAAGAAATGATGGGTTGGGAAATTTACGGCACTTGGAGCTTAATGAGAGCTGGGCGGGTGGGTGAGAGAGAAGTGCTTTGCCAGCCACCCGTGACACAGGCGAAATGCTGTTGACGGTCAACTTCTCGGTGGGTCTCAAGTTAGGCTCAAGCACGTATGCTGAGGCACGACCTGGACCGGTCCAAGAAACGTGGACATCTACTGATCTCCATTTGGGGATTTTCAGCTCCAATGAGAAAAAACAAACCCGAAGGTCCGAGATCTGGGTCGGAGATTCCATAGCGGGTCGATCAGATGGCTCGTATAGCCAGAACCCCAAGAGAAAATGGGCTCCCAGAGAAATCACGCTATGAAACAGAAAACGCATAACTCAGAGGCTAAGGATTCGGGCTTTGCATGCACACTAAAAGACGATGGCGTAAGAAGGAAACGCAGGAGTACGGCGTGATGCCTGAGCGGGACTCTTCGACTCCACGATATCGTCGTGCATTATCATAACCGAAAAGAAAATTTCTTTGAGCGCTTGCCACATGAAGATCAGCCACTAGGCTTGAGGCCGGGATGGAGCGAATCGTAGGTGCTGTGGGTGGGAAAGGATAGCATGATTCCAAAATCCAAATGTAGTGCCAGCACTGCAATGGCGTGCGTCGAGGTTCGATTCCTGCTGGATGATGCAGCCCGGAATAGAATGGTCGTTCCCAATGCTAAGGGTTGACAACTGCGGAACCTTGAGGCTGTTGGTAGTTGGAAGTGCTCGCGTTGCATGTTGGGAGACATTGATGTTCTTGGCGTAGATCTTCACCCCACTTTGCGGATTACGGTGTTTTACCGTAGTCAGCGCCCAGGAAACACAAGATCTACCCTTGTAATACTGTATCATAAAATAAAGGTTAATTCAGGGGTCCGCAAAACGCTAATGCGGGGCGAGCCGCCCCCCTGTAAACCGCCGCTTCAGGTTAAAGCCAAGGTTAATATCGACGTTCGCCGCCTTTAACCACATCATCCACATCCACAACATCCACATCTCCTACTTGGTACTTCCCCTCTCACGCTACTACCACTTTCCTTCTTGTTGCATCTCACCTGCATCCGCATCGGAACGAACACATCCCACCCAGCACACAGGCACGTCGTCCAGTCCCAACCCCGCAATATCTGATCTTCCTCCTTCCGTGGAGCTTCCACTCAATCCCAATGCCGCCCCCGCCACGCCTGACAAGTAGCAATGCAGGCGGCCATGACCATGACCATGACCATGACCATGACCCGAACATGCTTTCCTCGGGTCATCTTAAGACATCATCGCTGGCGTTCTGCAAACTTTCAATAGCGTGGAGGGCCAGAGGCCCTCGGTTTCTCAGACCGCTTTTGACGGTAACATACCACGCGTCTCTGGGTCATGTTGGCATTGCCAGTGACGACCTGATGGCATGGAGCTGGGTTGGATGATTTGCTCTTGCTTTGAAGTCCTTCCCGCGAATTACTCTTCCGGTTGTCATTCCAATTTTCTACGTAAGCCATGGCTGAAAAAACATCTTGGACTCCAAGTGGGCCTCGTATTTCCAAAATGTGTACAGCAACCTTCTTGATCCTCTGGATCCCAACTAGTATATACACTTGAAGAGTCCGCACAGCTGTCCTCGTTATTTTTGAAATCCGTTCACACTTTTCGGAAAGATCTGCGCTCGAGGTTTTCCAAGATGCTTTCCAAATTTTTCCTCAAGTCTGCCGTCTTGGCAGCGTCTCTTTCGTTAATCTCTGCATCTCCTGCCCCACAGGCAAAGAGCAGCAAGGTCAAATCAGAACCTATCATTAAACCTTCCGCTACTCGAGCAGCGGTCCCTGTTGTCGCGACAGTAGCCGCAAAAGTTGACAATGTCGTCGTCAATTCGAACACTTCAACAATCAACGCGCTTGTAGCCGCACCAGCCGCTGTCGTCGCTGCCACTACAGTGAAAAGTACAATTCTCATCTTCGCTCGAGATACTGCCTCTTCATACTCTGCATACTCGGGTCTCAATGGCTACGATATTCCCTACCAGGTTGTCATCGTCCCTCAGACCGGTATAACTCTCCCCACGCTCAACAGTAGCACAACATCCGGCAACTATGGAGCCATTGTCATTCTCTCTGAAGTCAGTTACGACTTTGGTGCGAACGGTTTTCAGAGCGCTATAACTGCGGCGCAATGGGCAACATTGTACCAGTATCAAGTCAGCTTCGGTGTCCGAATGGTTCGACTTGATGTCTTCCCCTCGGCTGATTCTGGAACTTCTGCTATTGGCGGTTGTTGCAACACTGGCGTCGAGCAGCTCGTTAGTATCTCAAGCACAACTGGATTCCCAACTGCAGGACTCAAGACGTAAGCCACACGTTCGGTTTTTAAAATCTGTATCTTTCTAACTTGACTAGTGGGGCTGGAGTGAGCACTGCAGGACTTTGGCATTACCCCGCAACTATCACCAACGCTACGATCGCAACCGAGTTTGCTCAATTCGCTCCGACTACCGGATTCAGCACGACCTCTACTGCCGGTGTTATCAACAACATTAGTGGCCGACAACAGGTATGAACAGCATTCACGTGATGTTATAGACTCTAATAAAATGCTAGATGGTTTTCTTTATTGGTTTTGCAACTGACTGGGCTGCAACTTCCAACATCCTCCAGCATGCATGGATTCACTGGGCTACACGAGGGCTATATACAGGGTACCGCCGTGTGAACCTCAACACGCAAGGCTCGTTCACCACTCAGCGCAAAATTGTCAACTGGCTAACAGATGTTCTAATATAGTTGACGATATGTTCCTAGAATCGGACATTTACAGTCCTGCCGGCAACACCTTCCAAATCAAGCCTGCTGACTTGGCCCAACACGTGACATGGATGAAAACTGTTAACGCCAAATTACCATCTGGCAGTAACTACTTCATCGAAATTGCTCACAATGGTAACGGGAACATCGAGGTAATTCAAATACACTGTGCTTCATTTAACAAATGCTGACGTGGCTTTAGGATGCAGCGAATAGTGCGTCCGGGAGCCAATGTGGAATTGGACCTATCGAGTATGCCGGGCAAATTGACACTCCACTTGAGTTTATGAAACCCCTTGGCACTGGTACAAACCTGTGGCCTTCAACCCCAGCAAATTATCCCTATACGACTGCTTGCACAAATCTTGACGCCCTCAAGACCTGGTGGGCGACACCAAGTAATCGCGACGCGTTTGCTCACGTCTCGCACACTTTCACCCACGAAGACGAGAATAATGCCACATATTTCGATATCCATCGCGAGATCTCATGGAACCAGGCTTGGCTCACCCAGACTGGTATCGCCGCAGCCTCAAAATTTAGCCCTAAGGGCCTCGTCCCACCAGCAATCACTGGACTGCATAATGGAGATGCTCTTAGAGCATGGGTGGAGCTCGGTATTACGAACGTTGTGGGGGACAATACTCGACCTGTCTTGATGAATACCGTTAGTATTCCACGGACTTCTGATATCATTTATCGCGGTTGCTGACAATTGATTTCGTAGCAAAACGAACATTGGCCATTGCTTAGTACAGTCGCCGCAAACGGTTATGCTGGTGTTCAGATTAATCCGCGTTGGGCCACTAACATATATTACAACGTAATCTCCTCCTCAACGACCTGGCTGATATGTATTGACTTTCTTAGTGCGATCTTCCCGCATGCACTGTACTTGAATGGATAAACACATCCGCAGGCAGTGGTGATTGGTACGCCCTACTTGCCGTCGAGAAAAACACGAACATCCGTCACCTCATGGGTCTCCATCATGACCCCTTCATGTTCCATCAAGCCAACTTGAACTACCAAACTGCTGGCCAAACAACAATCAATGGTGTCAGCACCAAGTATTCAATGTTACAAGCATGGGTCGAGACAATTGTACAGGAGATGATCCGACTGTTAGTATCATTGTTTAGAAATGCGCAACTCAAAGACTAATCTATAATTACAGTGTTAACTGGCCTATCATCACGCTGAAGCACGATGATGTAAGCCCTCTACTTATTGTTTGGTGTCAAATTGCTGACCACGATACAGATGGCGGCTGCATTTGCCAACCGCATGGCCAGAGACGCCTGTGGTGCAAGCCTGACGTTCAACACAAACCCAACCGCCAAGACTATCACGGGTGTAACCCTGACAACCACAGGTAACACTTGCTCTGCCAAGATTCCCGTGACGGTTCCGGGTTCAGTCACTAGTACCCAGGGATTCACAACCGAAAAAATTGGTAAGTTTCACTGAACGTTGAACCAACGTGGAATTTGAAAGCTAATGGAACCGCTCTAGGATCGGACCCCCTCACAATTTGGGTCCAGATGTCCGGTTCCCCAGTGACCTTCACTTTGTCCACACCGGTTCCTTTCTAGAGTGAGACTTTTCAAGGTTAAGATTGAGGAGATGAGGAACGAGCAATGGCGAGCAAAACCTTGATGGAGCTTATTGCCCCTGGTATCACGTGGATGGGATTGTCAAAAGCGCTAGCTTATAACATGTCAAATATAACTCCATAATAATAATCCTACTTCGGAAAAACACAATGCCTCGTACAGTAACGTCACTTTCGCATTTACCCATATTAAAAGCTGAACAATTGCTTGCATTTCGAAATTGCCGGTTCCGTGTCACACATAGATTACAGCTTAAAGTGGCAAGTTGGCTAGTCGGCATTCAACGTGTGGAAGCCAAGCTTCTCAGACGGTCAGTTCATCCCGCAAGCCCGGCCCGGCAATCCTGGCCCTTGCATAATAACACGAAGATCCTCCCCGCGATTATGGCTTGGACAACCCAACAACACATCGCTCTGTTCCTGCCAGTCGACGACGCGGACGCGGTAGGTTGGGGTTGGTAGGCTGGTGGCCCATGCCCATCTAGCATCTAGGGCCCTCAGCTCTCTGCTCCATCTCTGCACGTCATTCTTTCAAACGACTATCGAAAATTTCTGCACATTGCAGATGCCTTTTCCGATACCGCGGCCGGTGGTCTGATGCTACGCTCCGGAGCCTTCACCCCGCGTTTTCGTGCTCAGCCCTGTGACCTTTGAGAGCTGACGAATCTTCGAAGGCTCTGCTGCTGTGCCTCTTCGAGGCTCCTGAGGCACTGGGACAACGAACATCGGCACTTTTAAGTGGTGTTACATCCTGCCGCGCAGTCAACCTAGATGTCTTAGATGGTGGAAGTGGTGGAAGTCTTTAGCGCCTAGCCTTCTGCCCTGCATTGCCTCCAAGCCTCCGTGCCTGTGCTGGCAAAGGTCTGTTCCTGTGCGTACCTTCCTTCAAACGATTGGAGACTCCGACTTCTGGGCGTACTTGGTACATGCAGAGCTTTCACCAAATCGTCAAAAAGCTTGCTTGCGGCCAGCTCTTTACGTAAGAGCGTATTTCGAAAATCTCTACGACATCTTCGTATCCTGCAGTCGTCGCCAACGGCATGCTGTCAATCATCTGATTTCCATTCACAAGCTGGAAGGCCTAGTGAATCTATTTCGAGGTACATCTTGGGCAATACAAAGCACTAGACCAGCGGTTCCGGCAGCTCGCCTTCGCATATTGATTACTCGCCTGCTTCACCTCAACTTCCTTACAAACCCAGACCGGGTCTCTTCAAGTCTGCATCCCCACGCGCCTGAGCATTTCTCCCACGTCCTCCGCTCCCGCACGTGTTCCAATGTCTCCATTTTGGATTTCAAGGCCTAGTGACACGGCAGACAAGGCCAATGTCCAAGTTAACTCCTCAGAAACACGATCGTTTCTTTCTCGTCGCTCGAAACGATTTTGGATACTGCTCTGCGTGGGCACTGTTCTCCTGATCCTAGCAATTGGACTTGGGGTCGGTCTCGGCGTTGGCCTTACGGAAGGCTCGGGAGGTGAATCACCGCCAAGCACACCTTTACCGCCGAACAACAATACCAATGCTACATCCGGTACATTCTGGCGACCCCCGGCGGGCACTTCTTGGCAGATTGTTCTTCAGAATCCACCCACGGATACCTCACTCAATGTCTCCGTCTACGATATTGACTTATTCGACAACAACGCCTCCGCGATCTCCACTTTACATAGTCAGAATCGCAAAGTCATATGTTACTTCTCGGCGGGAAGTTATGAGCCTAACCGGCCAGACTCCGGCCAGTTTGTGAAGAGTGACTACGGGAAGGAACTGGACGGCTGGCCTGGAGAACATTGGCTCGATACAAATTCCACCAATGTTCGGAAGATCATGACTTCTCGGCTTGCCCTTGCTGCCAGCAAAGGATGTGACGGTGTTGACCCTGACAACGTGGATGGCTATGACAACGACAGTGGGTTCGACCTCACGCCCTCAACCGCTTTGGAATACCTCACCTTCTTAGCCATTGGGGCCCACGGCTACAACATGTCCATTGGACTCAAGAACGCAGGTGCAATCGTGAACGCCACTGTGGATTTCCTTCAATGGGAAGTCAATGAACAGTGCGAACAGTACCAGGAGTGTGACCTCTTCCAGCCATTTATTGCGGCGGGCAAGCCTGTCTTTCACATCGAGTACCCTAAAGGGGCGCCCAGTATCTCATCAAATACGAAGGATAGTACCTGTGGTAATCCTTCGGCGCAAGGGTTCTCTACTATCATCAAGGAAATGGGTCTGAATGACTGGGTAGAGACTTGTTGAGAACGAATATAGACGTTTACGAATATTAATTGCGTCGTTATCTTTCATCCTCCGTCCCATGTCTTACCCATGATTGTTCTTAGAATCTTGTCTCGTTGTTCTTGGGAATCGGTTCTTTTTTTTTTTTTTTTTTTTTTGG
>Ga0247778_1000772_pt1 | contig 26130 bp, 36 predicted proteins | sample UWRJL049202B5_FD_179939 | JGI IMG/M metagenome (GOLD analysis project Ga0247778, IMG submission 179939) | Plant litter microbial communities from Arlington Agricultural Research Station in Wisconsin, United States - UWRJ-L049-202B-5 | ecosystem: Environmental > Terrestrial > Plant litter >...
ACATACGGAGTCTGTTTGAAGTATAATACGACGATTTTCAAGTTTACAGTGTTGAATTATTCGCAATCCGAACCTTCACAATATTTGACAGCGTGTTAGTGACGCAATATTTTATCAAACGAAAGTTGGAGTAGTCTAGATCTTAATTTAATCTCATCTATTCTATTTCTCCAAACTCTCCTTCCCGCCCTCAAACTCCCCAACATCATACTCTGCCGGATACCTATCCAGCACATCCCTCAACTCCTTCATCTGGTCTCTAATTTCGGGCGTCATCTCCTCATACACATCCTCAAACATGGCTCTCAGCGGCGGCTTCAATTCTTTCTCCGCCTCACCAAACGCCTTCAACACATCTTTACGTATCCTACTCCTAGCCTCTGCTTCTTTCTCATCATTCCATAATCCCTTATTCTCTAAATATTTTCTTAAGCGTGTAATAGGATTATCCCTTCTCTTCCAATCCTCAACCTCAACTCTTGCTCTATAAGCAAAAGAATCATCACTCGTGCTATGGTGAGATATCCGATAACTCATAGCCTCAATCAGCACCGGCTTCCCTCCATCCCTCAACGCCAACGCCCTAGCTCTCAGCGTCGCTTCCCTCACAGCCCAAATATCATTCCCATCCACTCTAATAGTATCAATACCATACCCAGTCCCGCGACTCGCAATTCCGTCACCACGGTATTGCTCTAATGTCGGCGTGGAGATCGCGTACCCGTTGTTCCGGCATATGAAGATTACGGGACACGAACGGGTGGCTGCTATGTTGAGCGCTGCGTGGAAATCGCCTTCTGAGGCGGCGCCTTCGCCGAAGTAGCAGGCTACAACTCGAGGGGGTAGTTCGGGGTTTTGGAGACGTTGGACTTTGAGGGCGTAGGCTGCACCGGCTGCTTGGGGGATTTGCGTTGCGAGTGGGGACGAAATTGTATGCTATAAATGTATCTGGTAAGTTTGTGTATGGAATAGATAGGGAGAGAGCCTTACTATATTCAATTCCTTACTCCCATAATGCACAGGCATATTCCTCCCCCTCCCACTATCCTTCCTATTCGCAAAAAGCTGGCTCATGAAATCCTCCAGCTTATATCCCCTCTGCACAAACACCCCGGCTTCCCTATACTGACTAAACACCACATCTTCTTTCTCCAGCGCGCTTGCTGAGCCTACACACGTCCCTTCTTCGCCCTGGCTTGTCATGTAGAAGCTCAATCGGCCCTGCCGCTGCGCGTCGAACATTATGATGTCCATGATGGATACTGAGAGCATGTTTTCGTACATGGAGAGCGCGAGGGAATCGGGTGCGGGGGAGATCGAGGAGTCGATTATGTGCCCATCGGGGGAGGTACAGCGGTAGGTGGGGATGGCGGGGTAGGTGGAGGGATGCTCGAATGTTAGGGCGGATGTGAATTTGCTGTTTATGGCGCCGGGGAAGGTTACTCTGTTTTAATCTGTTAGAATTGGTTCTTGGGAAGAAGGATTGGACTTGCCCTGCTGCTCCTGGCCTTTGGGAGAGGGAGGAGGACCATCTTTGGGAGAAGCGGGGGTTTGGTTTTGGGAGGCCGCGGGCCAGGTGGACGAGTGGTATTTTCATGATGGTTTTGATGGTTTTATGGAATTCGTGTATGAATTTTCATGTCGGATTCTTGAAAGCGTCTATGAATTGGCTTGCACGAAGTCAGCGAGGGGTTGCATTTCTATTGACACTGAGCTGCTATGCCGCTGCTAACCGTCTGCTAGATTGTGGAGTCCCCGCATCATCCACAAACTTTACTCATACCCTGTAGATTTTCAAAAGTATTAATTATAGAATGGTATACTACGTTTCGGTATACTACGTTTACCTCTCTATGCTATGTTGCTTCTGCTCGGTTTAATGATTTGTTGAGTGTCCACTGCTGGTCGAGCCACACTGCATCGCGCTTTTTTCAAAGACAGCAGATACTCGCGTTTCGACAAACGAAAATCATCCATGTGTTTGCTCAGACCATACCAATCACAATTAGCCAAGTTCCTGCGAGAGCTGGAAATCCTTTCCAGTACCAGTATGGTTCCAGAATATTGGCTCAGAGCTACCTAGGTTAGAAAGATGAAATTTTGGATTTCAACTCACTCTCAGTACTGCAATACAGTAATTCGTATATCATCCAGAGCCGGAAGCTCGATGCTTGAAAGGAGACATCTCATTCGATGTACTATGTATTCGAATTCTTGTAAGGGTATCGATCGCACTTGTTCCATTCTTGACAGTGACAGTATTGGCACATAAAAACCAGGGTATCATAAAGCGTCATGTCGTGTCCCAAAACTCCGGCCCAATGCATATGTACGCTCCCGAGCGCGTTCCCATGATACAACATGCAAAAAGACCCTATAAACAAACACCGCCCAAACGTATAAACAGTTCCTGTTTTCCATAGACTCCCACCCACCAAAAATTGAGGGCGCCGTCTATCCATGGCCCCACTCCCTGCGCCACGATTTAAATTAGTGTACAAAAAACTTACAACTCATATTTCCTCGACTTTCGACGTCTTGTCTGCCTCTCCAAGGGTTTATTTTCGACCCCTGAACGCCTCATACATAGTGCGTCTTGTCATGGACTTTTGCGACCTCAGATTCTTTTCTGAGCTGTCGACATCGAGGATCAAGAGATTCCCAGCGGTGGCCATAATTGCTGCAGTGTCTTCCCAGTTATGTACGTGCGTCACCAACATGGGTTTGCTCTTAAACTGTGCTGGGACCCAGGAGACCGGTGTCATGATTTCTGCGGCGTTTCAGCTGCTGCTGCTGCTTCGAGAGCGCCTTTGAAAGCATGAAAGTAGGTAGCACCAGACTGCTTTGCATTTTTTTTACTGTCATATGCACTCGATGCATGTGGACTTAGCATTGTGCCAATCCCATTACTTAATAGTGCTTCCAGTCTTTGCTTCTCATGAGGGGTGTTGAAATTATCGATGGCGGCTTGGAAAGTTTTGCAGACTTGATTTGATGTACTGTCGAAATTATCTGTAACAACGATTAGCACAATCGGAGAAACACATAGCAACTTTTCAATACCGTCAGATCCTTCCTCGACATCCTCAGTAGGTGTCCTTGGGGGTTCCCTTCCAAAAACCACATCCGCCAGTCCATAACTGTCAGGCACGACAGAAAACCTTCTATCAACAATTCTTGTTTTTGTCTTGTCGCTGAATGAAAGGTTTAACATGCCATCGGAGTCCTTCTGGAGCTTGAACTTGTCATGGAGCCTGTCATAGGCGACCTGTCTGATATAGTTCCCCTCGGTCTCGATATCACAACAGCCCCCCAAACCCAACTGTTCACCTCCTCTGTCAGGGACAAACCAAACAATAATGCTTCCCTCGCTCGAAGACGGGATCTGTGGATAAGAATACATATCAGTTCATAGCACCAGTGTGTGTGAGACGATTATGCATACCCAGTCAAGCTCCCCAGAGTCAGAGTGATAGCCAGAATCAGAGCTTGTGGTACCATGAGATTTGGTTTCTAGATCAATTGTCGGAGATTGGTCATCAACAACGCATTCATTGCCTTCTCGAATCCTTCGACGGAACTCTTTGAATGAATTCATCCATTCGTCATCGTCTCGTTCTGCCGTATTAACACCCGCTCCTCGAAGATACATCTTCAATCTTTTCAGCGGGCAATCGTCCGGCAATTTCTGATCATAGGCGGCCTTGAGAAGTTTTGCGTTTGCGTGGTCTTCTCTGATTATGTGACGGAAGTTCTCGAACATGCGCATCCAGTCCGTCGGTTTGCGCTCCTCTACGTCGATTTCCCCAGTTCCCAGTAACCAGACCTCCAAATCTTCCCATGTTGCAATTTCATCGGCGTATTCATCGCTAGCTGCTTTCAAGAGTAGTACGTTGGACTTATTTAATGCCGCGGCCATAGTCAAGGATTTGTGGCGCGCGTCATTTCCGGAAGGAGGTCGCAGATCGTGCTGGCATGGAAGCCGGGTTCTCCTTCTTTGTGCTCAAAGGTGGGGTACTCGATCCTGTGCTTTGCTGAAGTATCTAGGAATGCCACGCGATGCTGTCTTTCGAGGTATCTTTGCGATATGTATTGCGATGTGTAAACTATTGGGGTGATGGATGAAGAGGAAGCGGGTGAGATGATGCTGCAGTGCCCCTCTACAGTACTGTAACAAAACGCCGAAAAATAAGCAATCGCGGGGGTGGCCCCCCCCCGCCCAATTTCCTCTCGCTCGCTGGAGTCCTATAAGATACATACAATAGTATGTCAATTTGTCAGGCGGTCGTCATGACTTGCGCGCTTACTTGCCAGGCGAATTGATTCTTTTTCTTCTCTTCTAAATAATTGAAGAGCATAAAGTACCGGCTCAGCAGCTACTCGTTGCTCTTTGCAGCGCAAGTCAGGGCGTGTCGCTATACTATTACAGTGAGCAAGGGCTATTGGGCTTTTCCAGGCCCATCTAGCCACCCATTGACGACTCATTCAAAGAGAGTCTCTCGGTTCCTGGTCTATAACATTAGATGGTTATGGGTCCGTGCCCAATGAACTCCATGCTCACTGCTTCGTCATCTATGCATAAAGTTTGCATGCACTGCATCCTTCCCTTGTTAAACAGGTATTCGGTGTCGAAGTTACACAGACTCCACTCAAATCATCGGTCACTTGGGTTTTATAGGTTGATAATTAAGCCATTCCTGCACAGAGAAGTGTCCTCTGGGCGCGTGCCCAATCTTTGTGTGGACCGTACATAATATCTGGGAGTCCTTTGAACGGGCTTCAATTCCATAACTCGAAACCCCTATTGCTTATCATATTATGGTATCGCCATGTCGACGACCAAAACTTATTTGCTCGTTCCTCATCACGACTTTTCCGCAGAAGGCCCTTTAGTGCTGGGCAGTATCATTGCAGATCCTTCAGACCCAGGCGAAATCCTCCACGACGAGGACACAGTCGAGATAACATCATCCGGAAACCGCTCTACTCATAAGTACGACTGGGATCAGATATTCGATCTCACGGATCGTGGACAAATTGGTGTATGGGCACGTTTCGTGAATAGTTGGCTTGGCGGTAATTTGGGCGGTAGCGTCGACACGAAAGCATTCAAGCATTACAGAATTGAGCACCTGGAAACAGTCGACTTCTCTCCAAGTCAGGACTACGTTGAAAATTCTATCAGGAAATCTAGCGTCAAGGCATACCTCGAAGGGAGTCGTTACACTTTACCTGTGTACATGGTCACTGGACTCAAGTTGGCACGAGGGCCGGGCTCTCAGGTTATAAGCAGGAAATATGCCGTAAGAGAAGGACACGCAAATGTTGGAATTAGTGGGTTTACGATGCCAGGAGGCGCGGTGACTTTTGATGCAGGAGACATGTCGATTCATCAGGTGCGAAACGAGGAGAATTCCTTCAGAGGTTCAGATTTTGTCGTTGCGTATCGTCTGAGCAAGATCACTGTTCGAAAAGACCTTGAGCAGATAGTGGTTGCCAAGAATGAGAAATACACGGCAGGAGCGATGCTAGGAGCCGAGACTAATGAGAGAGTCTATCCTGACTTGGATCCTTCTTTGAATGTCACAATAGAAGGGGAGGGCGCGGTTGAGTGTGAACTTCCGACGGATGAGATAGTCACGGCCGTTGATGAGAGAGGGATTGAGAGCTGTCAGTGTTTCATTGTCCCTGCGGTAATATGAAAATTCGGTTGTTTCCGGAAGATTTATATTATCATATACCAAAATCGCTGTGCAGTCAACTTCTACTCCTACTCTAATGGTCCAAGAAATAGCTCATGAGATGCATGATTTTTTCGTCTGATTTATCCTCAAACATAGCCCATGGGCGGAGATAGTCAAGCTCGGATCTCTTTCCGTCCACCATAAGCCCCTTCATCACTTTCTGCATTCCCTGACGAGCCTTCAACAGTTTGACTTCGGGAAGGCCTATCATATACGCGAAGTCGATGATACACGCCGCAACACCAGCTGCTATTGGTGTCGCAAATGAGGTTCCGGTCATTCTTCGTTTCGATGAGCCGGTCGTATTGAGGCGTTCTGATTGGGGAATTGGAACACTCTTAGGCCATGAAGAGTTGACTGCTATGCCAAGGGCAGCGAAATCATAGGATGAGGTCTTCAGTGTCGTTGGATTCCCAGTGAACGCCGTTCCCATGCCGTCAGTCGCATAGACACAAATCACTTCATCCTTCCGTGCTGGATATGTAACGCAATTATTACCTCCGCCATTCGACGCTGCTGAGAAGATTATGATGTTTTGGCAGACTGCTTTCAAGATTGCCTCCTGGATCGAATTATCTTCCTTCTCCAGGCCTAAAGACAAGTTGATAATATCTGCCTCTAGATTAATCGCCCATCTGATCGCCTGCGGTGATGTTAGCTGCGGATAGGATGTAATGCGAACGACAGGTCTCACGTCTGCGATGCAATGTGTGTACGGAATTTCCATTTCTTGTGCGATTCTTGCGACATGTACTTCCGAATTCGGAGCCACATCAAGAATCAATGAAGTGACATGCGTTCCGTGGCCGGCACTGTCTTCAATGCTGGAATCACCAGTCACAAAGCTTCTGTAAGTCTTTGCTATGCGACCCGCGCTTATCGCACCCTTGATGAAGGGGTGTTTGGTATCAATGCCAGTGTCAAGTACTGCAATCTTCACTTTTTGTCGGTCTCCCTCTTCAATACGACTATGCACGGATTTTTTGAGACGACATATCCATTCATCAGCTGTCTTGGCACTATATCAATGAGTGAGCATCAAGATCACGATCAGCAACTGGGGAAGGTTACTCTTCTTCTTTGGATTCAGTTGGAAAAGCGTCAAAAGCACCGACTTGGCGAAGTACGGGACTCACAGGCGACTGAAAAGGTATGCTCAGCGGCTCAGGGGGTAAGGATGGGGCAAATTTTGCAGTCAATATGGGCGTAGCCATGAGAGATTGACGAACACCGCCTGGAAGCAAGGAGCTCTTAAGAAAAACCGTGAACGACTCATTGCTTTTGCTGGACACGACTTTACAATTTTCAAATTGAGATTTCCGGTACCCTTTGTCACCTTTCTCGGACCATTGGAGCTCAACTGTTCCAAGGAAAGTGACAGTACACCCATTCCAATGACCGTATCCTTTGGAGTTTTCCGAGTTATACTGAGGCTTTAATCCCAGACGCGTGACAATATCCAGGGATATCCAGCTTTCGTCCAGGTCATGGACAAACGTCGCATCGATTTCAGCCCAATCCCTATCTTTCGCCGAAAGTGTCCCAATTGTCTTGTGGACGTCCTCTGACGTCGCTATGTGATAAGGCTAGAGATGTCAGATGATGAATTTGAAGTGAGTATCTCATCACACCATAGACTTACTTCATTGGTGTCACAGAATGTTCTAGTCCAAGGGGAAGCTTTGTTCGTACTAGATTCTTGACTCGAACCATTCTCAAGTGTTCTAGCCAGAGAGTGTTGGATAATATCGTTGCCTGACCCAGAACCTCCGTTACCGTTCACGCGCCTACCCTCTTGTTCTTGCGGCATTTTCTGCGGAGATATCCTTCAATTTGGAAATTGAGACAAAATGATCCGCTATTAAAGCATGTGGCAAAAATGTGAAGAGAGTCCGTCATGGCTCAAAATAATCATTGTCCGATTCCGTACCGCGCAAGGCAGACTCAAACAGGGACAGAGCCTTAGAATTGCATCACAACTTAGAATAGCATCGGTAAGCAGACCAGGCACTGGCTAGTCACCATCCATCACGGTATCAAAGCAATTACAGCGCCACGTTGCCCTGTGAAATCGGTCGTAGTATCCTACGGAGCGAAGACCTAAGCCTCTCGGGCTTGCAGAGGCATATTGCTAGGCTTTCTCCGCGCCGGCTAGCGGGCGAGAGTCGTCTTGATTTATTGGCTCCTGGGTATGCTGCATCAGGGCCCAAGATGCTCGCCCAACCTGCCGCGGTCCACACCAGAAAGATGTGGACACATCACTATGAGAGAAGTTAGGACTGAGACGAAAATCATGGGGATCCTTCAGAAAAAGTAAACCAGCTCCGTGTTATGGTTCTCTTTTCAAGACCGCACACTTAACTTGCCATGATCACATAGATCTGATCACCCCATAGCCTTGTCTCTTGAGAATGATGTGACATAACATGCTTCAGATGCTGAGCAACCGTAGAGGTGGTGGGGCGATTGAAAATGACACGCTCTGAGAAAGGTATCTAGATTAGAACACGCCAGGAGGGTCCAACTGAAGAGCCTGGTATCAAACTCACGATCAAACTTCATCTCAACGCACATATCCCAAAGTCAATGAACCTTGAACAGAATTCGCCCAGATTTAGACTTTCTTTTGTTACGGAAGACGGGAAAAGTCAGGGAGGCTGGGCCGCTGGATAACGTTGCACCATGAACCGAGATCAGTGTAGTAGAACTACAGTACCGAGACATAGGCGATGCTAAATCCAGTTACCAACCAGTAATTCCTTCGCCATATTATTATTTCCAATAGCATTAGGGAATTACCATCAACTCAACGCCTCAATCAAGCTTTTGGGGACCGGTTCGGAAAGTACCTCGCAACGCTCAGAAAAACGATCTATCCTCATACATGATATTGTCTAGTGTCAACTGAAGTGCCTCTAAGCAAGAGTAACGCCCACCTCTATCTTGTATACGAAATCTTCGAGAGAATACATCTTTTAAGCAGTCCTGCGATGTGTCTTACTAGGGTTGGCTGCGGTAAGCTGGGAGGCAGCGTCGTAAGGCAAATGGTCATTGACTCATTGAAGGCCGCGGACAGCCAATTCCTATTTTTCTTCTGTCTCCAGACTCTAAGTAGAACTCATATGAAGGGCCTGCAGGTGCTCCTCCTTGCTGAGGCGCATTTTAGGTGTCCATTCCGATGCGAGGCTTTCAGTTCCAATCCTAGTATATCCTCATTCTTTCAAAAATTGCTTGCAATATTGATCGCTTTCTCAATTGCAATTTGCTAGAAATTTTCTTTCTCTTTAATGCCTTATGTTCCCCAAAGCTCCTCTTACAAATAGGGATTCATTTGCGAGCTAATTACCGTGCAATGAGCTTGTAAGTTTTGTATCCCCAAACATCTATCCAATCTCTGAAACTTTTGGCCTTTCCATGGAGTTCATACACAACAATCCGATTGTTCCCCTCTAGTTTTGCCTGCTTCAATGCTGGTTGATCTTCAGCCGTTCCCGTATTCCCTCCGCTCACGTTCTTCAGAATGCGGATTTCCAATGGGCTTTCATTATCGGAGACTCGAGCAATTATTCGTAACACTGCCCAATATATTGAAGCAGCACCCAGGACGCTGAAGAGTATGACTGGCCAGTACCACCTGGACGGTGAGCCGGGAGCACGGGCGCTTTCCACCATTATCAGCACATTCAAGCCTATAAACAAGATAGCAGCGGAGTATCCGAGCCATTTGTTTGTCAAGATGACAGGCGTCCAGGTTTTCGGATTCCCCGCTGTCTGTCGCGATTCCGGCCCTTCATACGTACGACGAATGAAGAAGTAGGCAAAACCAAGGCAGGCTCCAACAAACGCCTGCCCGTAGATGAAAATACCAATAATAAAACCGTAGCCATCTGGTGTGTTTGGAGTAGTAATGACCCAAATTGCCCCGAATACCCAATGCAAAATTAGGGCTCCCATTGGCGTTTCGAATCGCGTATCTTCACCACCAAAGAACTTGGAGAAAGGGATCACGCACTGGCGTGCGATCTGCTGCTTGACCTTTGAAGATGTATAGACCACCGCTACCAGGTTTCCGAAAGCAGAAAGCGCAATGCATATTTTCATCCCTTGGCTGTGGCCGCCAAACACCTACATCCTGGGTCAGCAGAATCTTCGTGTAGAAGGAGCAAAGAAAGCCATACCAGCGGCACAAAATGAGTCACAATTCCCAAGTCCTGACCGACCAGCTCCGGAAAGGGGCACGCAAGAGCGATAGCCATGGTGACGAGGGTATAAAGTATTGTCACTAGGCCAACAGCCATGAAAGCTCCCCATTTAAGGTCGGATCGCGCGATCCTCAATTCCCCGCCAACCTAGACGCGTTAATTTCCACCCGCGTTTCAGGAGGGGTTCCTTCCCACATACATAATTTGCATTCTCCCAGCCTTGGTAGCTGTACACGATATATATCAGAGCAGCAAGCGCATCTCTCTTCGCCACCGGTTGATCGTTCCAGTCATTCGGCCGATTCGTCGAGTTGTGGTATGAAATGCCGCCCGCAATGATAAGCACCACAACGAGGAGTATCTTGTACACCGCGAACACCAAGTTCAAAAGGAGCCCAGAATTTCGAGAGAAATAATGAAGCAAACAGACGACGCTAAGGACGAGAATCGCAATGAGCGTAATTAACCTTCTGTCAAGGTCCTCCGTATTTTCAACTGCGGGGTTGGCCGCAAGCAGCACATGCTTTGAAAATTGGAGTGAATTCCCACCAGTGTTCGGGATCAAAATGAAGAATGCCGCGAACAAGACCGTGGCATATAAATCCGGTCGTCTAAGGACCTCGTCCAACTAGCTCTGGAATTAGTACATGCCGCAAGACCGGTCTGCAGTGTTCCAGCTTACATATATCAACTCTCCGCCGTTGAAAGGGAATGCGACCCCGAATTCAACATAAATCAAAATGCTTAAAACAGGTGAGCTTTTGGCCTCGACCAAGGGATCTCCAACCATATGGTTACCTCAAGAATGACCAAATTCCTCCACATAGCCACATTACTATGCTAACTTTTTTGTTTCCAGTAAGACTCAGTACCAAGCCAGGAGTTGTGAAGATGCCTGTTCCGATCATCTTGTTGATGATCAGCGCAGCGACGTCGAACATATTGAGATCTCTTCTCTCCAAGCGAGTTCCTTGGGTCCTGATGCTGGCGCCATCGTCTACTTCTTCATCATCCAGCGATCTTGTAGAGCCACCGAGGGCGTCGCCAACTTCGTCATCGCGGTATGAATCTTCTTGGATAGAATTCCTACTACCTTGGCTGGTCAAGGCGCTTCTTCGGTGGTCTGGTTCAACATCGGGGAGTTCTATCGTTGGCCCAGCATTAGTACTGCGATGTCGACGGCGACTGCTGTTGTGCCGGGTAGCGTGTGGGGATAGTGAGTTATTGGATTCTCCCAAAACGTTCAGCCTAGGTGTCAAGTGTGGACTTTGCGATGATCGTGGAGACTGAGGCTCGCTGGTGTTTCCAGCTGTAGTGAGATGATTCGAAGAAGCCATCTCCGCTGCTAGGTGCAGAAGTTGAGAGATTGGGAAGATGGGAACCCGTCCCACAGATGCAAATGGGTAAGCACTCAAGTAGAGGCGACGCTCTGCTCGTCGGGTTGACACCCATCAACAGTCATACGGACCCGGCGGCAAACTTGTTCATTTTGTTCAGATTTCACTCTGCCTCGACGCCTTGTTTTATTTTTCTCCCAATCCGGCCTAGAGATGTCTTTGCCTCTCAGGCCAGCTGAATCTGCCTACTTATTTTTATGCCAATTTAACCAACCAACTTTCCTCTTACGGCTCAATTACGCAGCTGGTGTGACCCAGAATCGAAACTGGGCTGAGATTGTGCATCTGCATTCGGAATTTTCGTCTGATTTAACCAAAACGAGCAGCCCCTACCCAATAGGAGCGTGTTCCTCCACACCATCACGACCCAAGGCTGGCTCGCCGTAATTTCATTTTGCGCAGCGTCACATAATGCGGTGACCTTTGAATCTGGAGGCTCTGCCGCCGAACCCTGCTCGATATATCCGGGTTCGTGGTTTGCCCCATGCTCGTGGCATGGTGCACGTGGCGCTCGTATATTCTCGGCCATCTATAACCTGCTGGCATTTTCCGCCACTGGCAAGTGTCAATCAACAAACCGATTCGCCTTTGGCAACAAGACAAGCTTCATTCGATGGCGACGTCAGGGCCGTCTCGACTGCCTCAATGCCATCATCAGTTGATCACGACAACTTCTGATCGGATTAGAGAGATTGCACAACCGGATGAGCCCATATCACTACACCAGAACGCCTATCCTTCTCGAGAGCCAGTATCCTTACATCAGCAATTCTTTCCAACGCCATCTTTGAAGACAATTTTTACGCCTGATCTTGTAAAGCAAATTTTGGTTCACGGGGCACAGTGCCCAGAATGTGAAACCCATTTGAAAAAGCGGCCGGAAGTAAAACCTAACGCAAAAGATGTCGAGCGTATTCTAAAGACTGATGCTTCATTAAATCTATTCGCCTTGCTCGTGTTTCTCGGGTATCCGCTTCTCATCGGTTGTTTCTTGAGCACGTATGCTGAAGGCGCGATACCTTCCCCTCGATTTTTCACTCGATATGACTTGTCAGATCGACCGTTCAGGCATCTCCCAGTCAAACAGATGCAGTTTCTCACAGCTGAATTCGAGGACGCCAAATGGCGATTTTCAGTGCCCGATTTTGACCAGGAAGGGACTTTCCAAAATCACCCCGAGAGAACTCTCATGCCGTACCTCAGCCAAGACAGAATCAACGAAGGTGCCTATGGAGTAGTGTATAAAGTTACCATACACCCCGGTTATTGTTCTGATAAGTTTCTCGAGGTAAGCCGCAAATCTCTACCGGAAAGTCAATTGCTCATGTATTCTAGTCTGTTAAGAGGGGACCTCGTGGCTCATCTCGGACGACGGACATAACATTCGCGCGTAAAGAGTTCAAAAATAGGGAAGTGGTCGATTTCTTGAAGGAGAGAACAGCTCTGGAACTCATTGACAAGCTCAACCATCCTCATCTTATCCACATCAAACAGACTTACCAACTTGGTGACAAGTTCAATATTCTTTTCCCTTATGCCAAAGCAAATCTGCAGGACTACCTTCGCAAAGAGCAAGCACCGCGACATCGGCAAGTCTCGAAAAATCCAATGTGGGAGCAGGTTTTGGGAATTACGGAAGCACTGAGCAAGATAATCAATTTCCAAGACCCAGAGAACAATAGGGGTCTGAAAGGATATCATCTCGATTTGAAACCGCAAAATGTTCTTGTATTTATAGAGCGTGCCCCTGGACGACCGAGCAAGGAGGTCTTTAGGATTAGCGACTTCGGACAAAGCGAATTCATTGACGTCGGCAATTCCGGCACGACATCGACACTAATTGGTGCCAATGGTACTGATGCTTATGCGCCTCCTGAATACTACGGAATTGGTGCAAGTCCAATGTACGATGTCTGGTCCTTGGGTATCATCGTCCTGGAAATTCTGGCCTTTGCTATTAGAGGAATCGCTGGGTTGACCCATGAGTCGACCGGTCTCGACAAGGTGAGGCAAACCAAAGGTTCAGGATACTACAATTCTAGATTCTACTCTGGCCGGGGCCGAGAAGCGCGGGTAAAAGAAGAAATCTTAACCTGGCTGGAGGGGCTTGTGGAAGACCGAGTTCTTCCGGACGTCGAGCGGGAACAATTCGTCCGACCTCTTGTCAAACTTATCTTAGAGATGCTCAAGCCTGACTATAAAAGCCGCAAGACTATCGATGAAGTTCTATCAGGCATGCAGGTGATCTTCAAAGCAGGTATTTCAGACCCGTCTGAGGAAACTGCATTGGCTCTGAAGAAGAAAGATGAAAGCATCTTGGTCGACTTGAAGTAGGTCCCCAAACTCTACAACATCATACTTGGCTTAGCTCACGACTCTTGAGATCTGTGCGACTCTTCCCAGAGGGCCTGGAAAGTTATTCTGCGCAGAGTAATTTCTTCGTTTTTGAGGACAAGGCGGCTAGTCTTCGCATAGTTGCTAAAGATCATATCCTCAACGCACGCCGTAAGCAACACTTCCATAAAGCCATCACATGGAACTAAGATTTAAATTCATCAGACCAGAGGCAAGAGTTGAGGGTCATTCCCTTGTTCCAGTACATACACGAAGTGAAGCTCGATTATTTTCCGTTCGCTTTCGAGTCTGCTGTAGACGCAGGCGCTAAAAATAGTCTGAGTGATGTGGCAATAGTTGTGGATAATGAGAGATGTAAGCATCGATGATTCCGTGTCATTTGTTTGAATCTCTGCTGATAGTATATCGCAGTTTCTCGACATGTTCAGGCGGCGTTAATCAATCACGAAGTGTCAAGAAGGTAGGCACCTATCTCAATAGTGCTAAATCACCTTTATAGTAGCTGACTGTATAGTAGATTTAAAGTGACCGGACTTACTATTAAGACGAATGTCCCACTGATGGAAAAGGCGAAAACAAAGATCTCAAAACTTATAGCAAAACCGTCAAGTTTATTTTCCAAATCAAGCACTGCAAATCCTGATCCAGCAGCGGATGTCGAAGAAGAAGCATTTTGGATAGAGCTTTGGGTAGAAAAACAAATGGGGACCTTTGATTTGGCAAGTAAATCCATGGCGACGCGGATGGCAATATTAATTTATCCCCTAGGAGGCATCCAACACGGCATCATCCGAGCTCAGCGACCAGCCTCGACTGAACCGGGAAGCCACACCTGAGAAGTCGATACCATTAGGTCGAGTGGTAATTTACTGCAGAGATCGTATCGTGATCATACCTTGTAAGAACAGCGTATGACAAGAAGCTTCATCCAGACTGACTGAGAGCAGTTGCAAGGGAATCAAGAATAACAAATCGACCAGAAGGCGACACTTCGTTCAGCATATCTTTCCAGCCCATGGATGTGAAGCAGGTAGAATCATTTAAAGTGTCATACTTGAAGTGTCACGAAAGAAATAATACACCAGGCATTCCAATGTGTTATCAGACTCTTTCCAGAGTGGAAGAGAAGAACGCGTTTTTGTGCAAGTCACTGGAAGTTAAATTTGCCAGGCATACAGGTATTCGCACCCATCAGACTAGAATTTGAAGAGAGGTTTTCTAATGTGATAGCACCAGATGCATCGAAATTTCACTTTCTATTCAGAAGACAAAAATCAAGATGGCAAGCTTTGGTTCGTGGCGATTCTACCAAAATTCCCAGTCTGCTCACTCCCGATACTTGAACAAAGTCCAAACTCCAAGAGCCAGCAAATGCCAAAGGCCATGCACAGAAAACATAAGCACAGCATCTCTTCCCTGGTTCGACACCCTTCTAGGGCATCGTTTTCACATTCAGACTTGCGATTCTGTCATGAACTCGATTCCGCCACTCCCAAACCAGCCACGAACCAAGGGTTACGAGCAGCAAGATGATCGTCAAAACGCCAAAGATCCACATCTCCCTAGCCACCGAAATCGTTATATGGCCTTCAGTTGACCTAATATTGACGTATTGAGTCCCCAGCAATGTCTGTTCCAAAGTCAATTGGTGTCATGCAAGGAAGAAATCAGTATTACTCACAGCGACAAATGAAGCCGGGAGGTAGACCAGAGTCAGGATCGTGATTGTTTTCAGAGTTCTAGCATCTTGGGTCGACTTTTTGGCGATTTCGATATTTACTTTCGCATCTTCTCGTGCAAGACCCGTGAGTTCCGCTGTTGTGCGACTGCTGTTTTGTAATGCTTGCGAAGCTAATGTATCTAGCATACTCCGTACCTATGCACTGTCAATATTAATCTGTTGCATTCTAGCTCGATAGAAACTTACGAGAGTCGATATTCTATCGATCCGTCTGAGCAAGCTTTCGACCCTCAATTTCGAGACTTTTGTCTTGGTAGCAAGCGACGAGATGCCACCTTGACGTGGTTCTTGAGGAGAGGCTTTCGAGTGAAGAGGTGTGAAGGGTTTCAAAATCTCGGGATATACACTAAGATTGAGGTCTAGCATATGAGAGACTCGGAGGACTGTGTCTTGGAGCTTTTGGATCTGCTGAGAGTCGTAAAATTGAACGTCATATCCCTTGGTCCCTGCCATTGTCTCTTTGGCCTGGACGTTCGACAACAATGCTTTCTTGCTCTGATGAAGAGAAAATTAGTATCACAGTAGATTTGAAGGCTAAGCAGGGGTTGCGAGACATACGAGGTTTTCACACTGGCCCTCTAGGGAGTCAATGTACTTGTTCCATTGCTCGGTCGCTGAATGTAGAATGGCATGATGGATGTCTGTCGGTGTAACATCGCCGTTTGACCTCTCTAGACGATTCCTGAGAGCGTCGCTAGGATTGAGGATGACGAATGTGTTCTGATTGGCCTTTGATTGAGATTCGTGGTGGACACCAATTTGTCGCAACGACCATGGGTCATGGCAGTCTGGTCGCCCGTGCTCTGCTGCATGCTTCACGCAGTAAGAGAGTCCTATTTGCAAAGATATGTCAGTAATTCAGTAGCATCCAGATCAGTTTCTAAACAAACCTGAAGATTTCAAAGTATCATCCCAAATCCCTTCGTTGAATCCACCCCCAGACTCATGATCAGCGTTTTCTTTGTAGCCAAAAAGCTTCATCACAGTCCAAAATCCGGGTGAGATGTCGAAAGTGGACATCAATAATTGGAATGCTCTTTTGCTGATTTCCAACTCTCCCCAAGAGGTGCTCTGAGGAATCAGTCTGATGAAATCAGCAACGATCCTATGCTAGATTGGAAAATAGAAGGCTTTACATTATTCTCATCGTTCCTTCATCTTTTTGCTCCTCACACAAACTCTCGACCTCGTCCAAATTTGTAAGTATTTGGGATGTTGTAACTAAATGGCTGTCAAAGCCACTCCTTCCCCAGCGGAAATAATTGACTCACTTCCATTTTTTATCTCAATGATTGTGATTTCGATCTCATCGTCGTCAACAAATAATTTCTCTTGCTCACAATCGAAGTCCTCGCGCAAGGCTTCGGTATCTGCGGGGTAAAACACTCCACGAGCACTGCTGGGCCACGAAAGATTACCAGCCAGCGATACAACTAACTCTTTTTCTGACATGAGTATAGATAAATTCAATAACTTGATAGCTTAATTAGACAGATTGTCTGGGCTTTCTAGAGATTAAAGGATGGCAATTTCACAAAGCGGCATGGAATGAAGCCTCGAGTCTCAGGTGTGAGGCTGAGGGTTGCTGAGCTGAAAATAAATGCGCCAAGGCTGATTTGGAGGCGTATTGGCTCACCGATCGCAAGGCTCACATCTTTGCATGCTGGTGAGGCATTTCACAATAAATGATTGTATTTCCCGCCCTGTCCTTCGTTGCTGGCTCCCCTTTTCTCCACCCAGCCTTCCAGCTCCAGCCCCCCGGTTCCCGCCTCCTCAACTTCCTACCGATTCCATCGTACCTTCCGACTGCAACAACCCTATTTCTTATCCTTCTTCTCCTTGGTCTTCCTTCTTTCATCAGCCTCCTTCTTGATCTGCTTCTCAGTCTTTCTCGCGAGCTTCCTGATCTCGTCCTACACTATGTTTTAGTTTGTGATTCTACGAGACAACTTCACGAATGTTCCTGCGGAACGAACCTCTCTCAACACTTTCGGGGCGATGTAAATATGGTAGGACAGTTTCGACTTTGCTCGATTAGTACGAGACTTTCAAAGGTGTTTGAAAAGGAGAACTGACGATGACCGTCGCACCCCCGTTATTTTCCCACTTCTCTTGTAGGAAGTCATGAAGAATGTGTGCTCTGATATAGCGGTCTTTGACTGCACTGACGACATGAGTGGATGGCAGACCATGGTCTTCGGGATAAACGCCTTGAAGATCGAAGTCTTCAGATGAGGAGCCCATGTTGAAGTGTGGTGAAGAGTGCAGATGTTCTCTGCCAGGCGAAAAATATTTCCATTTGTATTTTGGGATATGAGTCCTACTTATGACTCCTTCTGATATTCGGAGGCTCTAAAGAAGTGAGGCTGTCGCCGAGCCCAAAGTCACACACCCATTTGCCTTGTTGCTTTAGGCCGGAAGCTACGATAAGCTGCAGCAGTGTGTTGTGACATTACCTGTTCTCACACCTGTACTTGCAGAAACCCGCAGGCAACTGTAATTTCTTTTTCTTTTGCATGTGATTGAGTTCTGGACAGTCACGCCCAAATTCATATAGGATATATCTTAAATTTGCCATATACTTCAGAAAACCTACGATAGCCAGCCCCCCTTTTTTGATGCGCGAAACTAAGTCCTCAAGCGGGAAAGTGCCCGTAGCTTCCCGCCGCTACAAGGTGGATCTCTGGAGATCTTTATCCCTGCAGATGCCATCATCAAAACTCCTTTCAGCCAAAACACATCTCTTTGTCTATACGGAATCCGCATACTTTCTAAATTCAGCTCGATCTCGAAGACTGGAGGAGGGAGATGGTACCCTGGGCGCTGGTTACGCCCGCAAGTCGCGGAATTGGCTTTCATCTCACGAGACACCTCCTCTGCAATACCGCACTTCCCGTTGTAGCTACCGCGAGGAAAGATATCGATAATGTGAAGAAGTCAATTCTAGATGACTTGAAAGATGTAGATGAAAGCAGGTTGAAGATATTGAAGTTGGATGTTACAGGTATTTCCCCATAATTTTCTCCTAACTCATTCACAATCGAATTTTGAAACTAACGAGAAAAGATGAATCCACAATATCAAACGCCGCAGAAGAAGCCAAGAACCTCTTTCCTACAGAAAAGAACCATCTCCATCTCGGTTTCTGCATACCAGGAATTCTCTATCCAGAAAAATCACCTGCTCAACTTGAACACGGGCACCTCACTCACACTTTCGCCGTCAACACTATTGGTCCCCTGTTGATATTCAAGCACTTCTCCCCATTCCTGCCCAAAAAATCGACGAATATATCCCTATCATCATCATTAATCACCCTTCCTAAGCATGCAGTTTGGCTCAACATGTCAGCCCGTGTAGGCTCCACCTCAGACAACAAACTCGGTGGCTGGTATTCCTACCGAGCCAGCAAAGCAGCTGTGAATTCAGCCACTAAGGGAGAGGACATTTTTGTCCAGCAGAGAAGTGGGGATAGTGCAATGGTGATAAGCTATCATCCAGGAACGGTGAAGACCGGGCTGAGTAAAGAGTTTTGGGGCAATGTGAAGGAAGAGAAGCTGTTCAGTCCCGAGTTTGCGATTGAGAAGATGGTGGGTGTTGTGGGAAGTGTTGGACTTGAGGGTCGGGGGCGATGTTGGGATTGGAAGGGTGAGGAAGTTTTACCTTGATTTTGAAGGAAACCTTGTACCAGTCTTCTACAAAAAAGAGTCGAAGATTTCACGAGCCTTTCGAAAAGGAAAATAATAATAATGACAAAGCAACATCTTTCGCCCCGTTGCTGAGATTTGATTGGGAACTGACTGCAAGAAGCAGAATATCAAGTCAAGGAGCTCAACACTAAGCAGCGATAGGCTGTCAAAGACCAGAGTGAGTCCTTAACCGCTGGTTGTAATGCACATTTACCACGCTTATTCAACATCTTTTAAATTTCGGTTCTAAGACATATCTAAAATAATTCACCGCGAATGAGAATTATTTTGCGCCCGTTTTCATTTCAGTAAACCCGATATATCCGAGCTCACCCAAGCTCAACCTCGTAACCCCTCATGTATCCGCGACCAACTCACAAGATGAACTAACAGTCTCCTAGTCTTTCCTGTTGCCTTTCATACCAACAAATATGGCCTCCCAAATCCGCCAAAACGCGATATCAGCATACCACCATCTTCTATCCCGTGCCAACCACCTGACCACAACAACAATCCTCACCACCATCTCCCTAGCATCCATCCTCGCCTTCGGTCCCTCCGCCTATCGTGACTACAAAACATACATGGGCTACGGTCCCAGCGGCCTACCCTACAATGTCTTCGGCTGGCTCCTCGCAACCGTAGTCCTGCGTCCCTTGACATCCGAAGTATTTAGCACAGCCCTCTATTCCCGCGCCATAGAACAAGATGCACGGAGCTGGCTTCCCGAAAGCGTTTTGAAGAAGCGTAAAGGGGAGAGACCGGCGGTGGGACCGCATGCTGCGCCGCAGAGACAGTTGGATCAGATTCCAGGGAAGGAGGTGCAGAAGGTTTGTTTTTGCTTTTCTAGGTTATGATTAAAGGGAGAGGGAGCTAATCTATGGTGGGATAAAGAAACTTGTTGTTGCGTTTGAGGAGTTTACGAAGAGGAATTTGGAGATTGTGAAACTTTCGCCATCTTTGTTTGAAAAGCATACCGATGCGCTGTTCCTTGCTGATAGTATTCCGGCTTCGCCAATTGAGTCTTTGAGGGAGATTTCGCATATTCATGGGACTAGTGATCATTCTGTTCATGTCACTTTGTCCCCTGTAGATAGTGAGTTCTATCTTTCACGTGCAAGTTCAAAGGTTTTGCTGATCTGGCATGTAGGTAAGAAGGTCATTGATGCTGGCTGGGGTCAGCGACATCCGCTTGACGGCTCAAAGGCTTTCAAGAAAATGACAGGGATGTGGTTGCCGAATCAGTACATGTATATCTATGCGCCGAGAAATGATGCAGAAATTGAGACGGTGATGGGGATTGTAAAAGCGTCGGTTGCGTACATGACTAGGTCAGAGGAAGTGAGATGAATGGTCTTGCTCTTTGAAAATACAACCCCAGTCTTTTTTTACGTTCTAAATTTACATTAAATGCAGAACAACTTCCCTGTTAGAAGAGAGTGGATCTCGAAGTAATGATACATAAATTACGAGTGTCTCGGCAATCCTTGAAGTAGACTTCGGAGGGGATGTTCACGGAGCATAAAAACTTGTGATATTTGTCTACCATCAGCAGCCTATTCTGTGACAGCGCGTGATCATTTCCACACAGTACATATCATATCGTCGCTCGTGTTCACTTTGAGCGTTTACTTCTTATTGCAAGAAAAAAAGACGCCGATTCAATCTTGTGATACTGTTCGCTAGAGATAACCCCCCCGAAAAATGATCAAATTTAATGCCCGCGTCCATCCAGGGAACCCTTCAAATAGATAGAACCTGATGTTCATTGTCCATTGTGGGGGAAATATATGAAATACTGCTCGAGAGACTTACACGTACCGGTACTGTAGATATTTGGTAGTCGTTCAAGTCACTAGGTGGCCATGGGTCAACTTCGGCTGTAGGCCTGAGAGGTATATGTAATGAAATAAGCAAAAGCACAAACAGCAATGAGGTAAATCTCCTCTTGAGCTTCTTCCCCTGACGGCATCATGTATTCTGCCCTCCGCATGTCCCCAGGTTATAAGTAACCCCTCGAGCCTCTGGAGCTTCTTCGCTTGACGGCATCATGTGTTCTGACCTCCGCATGTCCCCAGGTTATAAGAACCTCCCGAGCTTTCTCCTCATTGCTCTTTTTTTTTTGGCTGTGGTGCTCTTCCCGCCTACTTGGAAAACATGCTCTGGCGATACCTCAATGCTGCCGGGAGGGCTTGTGATTGGTTTGTTTGGAGGTGTTGTTGAGTGAATGGTTTCTCGTCTCGCTTGAGGGGCTGGAATTGAAGTGGCGAGAAGCGAGCATGGAATATAAAATATAGAAAAATTAAATCTGGAAAGATCTCTTGCTCGTGGTGATTTTTGGTGCAGATGGTGTTATGACCGTGTCATTTTTCTTAATTTCAAAGACGAAAAAGGGGGGATGTGACTTAACACTATCTTGACGAAGTTGACTGAACATCGATGATGGAACCCATAAGTTACAAGAAAGCATCACTAACAACTGCGAGAGCAAGAGCTAGGCAGAGTGGCAGAATATAATACAAAAGTGAAAGTTCAGAATTTTGTTGCACATCGCAAATGGATCAACATCAACAACACCGTCATGGCCGCGGATCATCAGTTCACTCGGACACTCATCCACTAAATGATCCTTACAACCCACATAATTATCCTATCAAGGCAGGGATTTGGTGATGATCTTGTATTCCATTCCTCATATAACGCTTACTTTTCTCCGGGAGCTAAAATAACTACAAGGGATGAAGAAGATGCCTTCTCCCCAAAAAAGCCAGCCAGCCATAGGTATATTAAACATGCTCGCAACCAATCAATTAAAGAGCCACATCTTGGAAACTCGACTGTCCAGGCGTATCCGTGCCACTACTGCCCTCCTCAGTCGGTTCTTTCTTTTTCTCTTCCTCAGATGCTGGCTCGGCGGGACGCAGCGCTACTTTATGCTGATCACGGTCTTCAACGCGGACCTTTTGCTCTTCTTGGATGGTCGATTTGTTCTCTTCTTCGTCTTCATCTTCGCTGCTTTCTTCTTCGTCCTCCTTCTTAGGTGTGTCCTTTGCTGGAGGTGTGGGAGGTACAGCCTGGCTTCCATTCGCACCATTGGCTTGAGTGTCAGGGTTCGGACTCTGCAGCGGTGATTCCTTTGCCTGTTCTGCCGGTTGCGTAGTCTGCTGCACTTCAGGCATCTGGCGTTGACGTGGATCAGCATCAAGATAGTACTGCCTAACACCCACAATCCTGCCACCTCGCTCGCAGCCTTCCACCCATTCCGGTCTCACAACTGGGATGTTCATCTCCACAGCTTTCTCCCATGCAATGCCTCTTCCCTCCGTAGTAACGAAATGCGTAGTGTCGATGCGGACAGTATCAGCCATCTTAGCCCCTATCCTGTCAATGGCCTTCGTGAGACTCTCACGCAGCTGCGCAGGTAAGATACCAGGTGTGACAGTGATACCGCTCAGATCCGTCATCTTGTGGGTCTTGACAGTGACCTTATCACTACTATATGTACCCGCACTCGTTCTTAGAACAAGGTGAAAGATGTATTCCGTGTCGACAGCCAATCCACTAATCTTTGTAGTCCGCATGCTGGTAGGGCGCGGAATGTTGCCTGCTTTCTGACCATTGCGGAAGAGGGAGAGGGAGATGCAGTCGGCAGTGGCGAGTTCGATAGGATCCCATTCGAGGACGACGGAAGTCTGAGTGGCATTTTTGCAGCGGAGGACTGGAGGAAGCGGTTCTGAGTCGCCAAAGGAGGTGTAGATTGCATCTTGGAGGGCGAGGAAGGCAGATTGGGATTTCTGCTCTGAGTTAAAGTTTCGCGAGACGGTAATGTCGACGATGCTGCCGGAGGAGATGTTTGGTGGGAGGAGTATAGAGGGGAATTCGATCTGGATGCTGTTAGTTTGTTGACTATGGATTACGGGCTAGGTAGTTCCAGGGAGGCATACAAGTCTCTTGTCTTGGGTCAGCAAGACAGCAACGCCTGCATCGACCTTGCCGACTGTTAATGAGATCAGCATTATGCTCGAGGATGTTGTGTATGTTCTAGACTGGCACTGAGATACGTTGCGACAAGTTGAGGCCGCGACGTGAAAGCTTGGACCTGTCTGGCTCTGATTGGCTGAACGAGACGAGGCTGGGAAACTAAATTTAAAGGCAAGGCTTCATCAGGGACTCTACTGTACAGCATCACAAAGTTCCATAATTTTATTATTTCTTGCTAGACGGGCAATTAAACATCTCTGAACTCAAGTCGGTCTGATCACTCAATATCTCGAGGCCTGCCCGCTTGCCCGATTCAGGATGTTTTCTAGGTAGGTATTGTTTTTATTGGAACAGGTCTGTTAAGCTCCTGCTTTTTGATCTATTCCCCCCCGGGATTTTTGGACCTCTCTATGTCCCTGATGGTTCCGATTCCTCGGGAATTCCGCTAGCTTGCCTTTGGATCTTTGATCAAATCTAGTCTCTCGTTTACCCCCGTCTGAGCGGGGCTTCCAAGGAGCAGATCTATTGTCCTGCGATTTGGATTCCACCTTGATTATCTTCTCTATCGCAGTGTCGGTCTGCTTTACGATATCCGCGTATGGTAACTTCAACGCTAGAGGCCCTGGTAAGAACTGCGCAGTTCCATATATCTCCTTCTGAGTCCCATCCAAGCTGGTCCCATCAGGTTTGAACCCCTTTTTTTGCAACGATTCCACAACGGCACACCGGACCCTTTTGGCCATCCAACTCCTTGTAAGCTTTTTGGCTACTGCGAGTTCCTTCCTCGCAGCCACGCAGGACCACCAGAAAGGCTCCTTCCTTTCGCTCCACTTGCTTAGTGCCCATTCGTATTTCAGTGGGGAGGTTTGTGAATTGCTGCTGTAGCGGCCACTGGTTAAGCTGTAGGCATGTCTGTGGTGGAATCTGACCACGAAGGCTGTTGCGTCTTTAGGAGTAATGTCCCTAAGCCTACTATAGTAGTCGATGTCGGGTTGAAATGGCTGAAAAGCTTTTCTGGCGGAAAGCTTCAAGTGCATGTTGAAGGTAATGACTGGAGACTGGATGTCTTTGGCGGCCGTCGAGGCGAATTTAGGTTTGTTTAATTCATGGTCTCGTAAAATGGGTTGGGTTGGGGCTACGACTCGAGTATCGTAGGATTGTTGCTGTGCGGAGTAGAATGGCAAAGATTGAGTCCTCAAACGATCTGGTGGCTCGCGCTCGAACAATGTTCTGGACTGGCTGGACTGGCTGTACTCGCTTGGCCTTAGCGCGTCGTGACGCACCAAATAGCCCCACTAAAACAGAGGGGCACAATAAAGAAGTCCATCTCGCAGCCAGCAATCCACATCCACATCCCACCCCAAATCCACAAGAAACCCAACAGAACTACACAAGAGACACCCAAGAGAAACCGCCAATATGCCCAAGAATAAGGGAAAGGTAAGGGATTTCCTCCATCAAAACAACACGATGCGCTATTCGCAACCGCCACAGCCTCCTCTGATCCCAAGCTGACCACAATACACAGGGAGGCAAGAATCGTCGTCGTGGAAAGAACGAAAACGACAACGAGAAGCGTGAACTCACCTTCAAGGAAGAAGGCCAAGGTACGTCCGATGACACATTCCTTCCCTCATCATATTCTTGTCCTCTCTCTTTTTAAACCCCGCTAACCCCACCAACCCACCAGAATACGCACAAGTCGTAAAGATGCTCGGAAACGGGCGCCTGGAAGCGCTCTGCTTCGACGGCTCACGACGCCTAGCACACATCCGCGGCAAACTGCGCAAAAAGGTCTGGATCAACCAGGGCGACATTATCCTTCTGTCCCTGCGCGACTATCAAGACGAAAAGGGCGACGTGATTCTCAAGTACAGCGCAGACGAGGCGCGAAGTCTGAAGGCCTACGGCGAGTTGCCTGAGAGCGCTAAGATCAACGAGACGGATACGTATGGACAGGAGGGCGATGGAGATTGCAACTTTGAGTTCGATGAGGATCGTAGTGAGAGCGATGATGATGATGGCAAGGGTGGCAAGGAGATTGATGTGGATGATATTTAGAGGGATGTGAATGGAGATGGTGGTGGAAAAGGAAAGGAAGACTGTCTTCTCTCTCAATCCCGTGGACTGTGCGTGTCAGGATCGAGACTGCGTCCCGGGAACCTCGACAGCGTTTTCTTACAGGTTGACTGTGACCGAAAATTCGACTTGACTGGCGGTGGGTGTGGGATGGGAGAGACGTTCCATGCTTATCGACTAGGCTCTTTACCTTCTTGGTGCTCTGCTTTATTGTTGGGCATGCCTTGGATTCGACTTGCTCGGGTTCGGGTTACTTCATAGAATAGGAAATACGCATTGCTTGTATTTTGACACTCCATGTTTGCTCGAGTAATTTGTTCACATTTTTATGACATTGAAGAACTTAATCCATTGGCTCTTAAACTCCCCGTAGACGTGAAGTCATGCAATTCTAATCCATAAGCCAAGAATTGCCTAACAATCTCAACGCCTTCAGACACCCAAAATGATTGCTATATAATTTTAATGCCCATCTGCCAACCATCATCACCAATCGTCATCATCCGCTTCATCATCTGAGTTTGAATTAGTACTAGTATAATAGAAAAAGCTTGGATCAACTTACCACTTGCACTAACTTTCTGCTTCCGTTTATTCAAAGCAGCCGCCAGAGCATCAGCCAAACCTCCACCTCCACCACCCGCAGCGGCGCCCGCTGGAGGTAATCCACTGCCTGCAGGTCCAGTATCTGTACCACCCGGAACCATAGCACCACTCCTGTCTCGCACTTGATCTTTTGGAACCTTCTTCAAAGCCCCAATACCACCAGCTTTCTGAATACCAGCCAATAGATCAGATCGATCGCCTGATACCGGTGGTAGTGGAACCCCTGAGTGATAACCTGAGTCCCGGTTTTCGTTTTGGTTTGGCGGTGGTGGGGGAGGAGCGGGGGGTCCATTGCTGGATGGCATTGGGGGAGGTGGCGGAGGAGGAGCTGCGGGG
>Ga0247778_1000773_pt1 | contig 25860 bp, 19 predicted proteins | sample UWRJL049202B5_FD_179939 | JGI IMG/M metagenome (GOLD analysis project Ga0247778, IMG submission 179939) | Plant litter microbial communities from Arlington Agricultural Research Station in Wisconsin, United States - UWRJ-L049-202B-5 | ecosystem: Environmental > Terrestrial > Plant litter >...
TAAGAACAGGATATCATTATTTCAAAGGCAGTTACGATGGTACATACAATCTGTTCACAGGCATTTCAAATGACGAAATGTTCTTAATAAGATCCGAGTGCAATGCTAGAATTGGAAATATCAGCAGCGCTATGTCAGACTTAAATTATTTGCTTAACCTGAGGTGGAGTAGCGGAACTTTCGTAACGATGAATCCGACTGACAGCCATCAGGCCTTGGACCTCATATTATCTGAAAGAAGGAAAGAATTGGTCTTTAGAGGTACCAGATGGACCGATCTGAGGCGGCTTAACAAGGAAAACTATGATATTTCTATCTCTCGAACCCTTAATGGACAAACCTATGAATTGCCAGCCAATAGTTTGAAATATACATTTTTAGTACCTCCTACTGTGTTAGACTTCAATCAAGGGATGCCGCAAAACCCTCGCTGATGGTTGAGTTAAGGTAGTTTTATTAAGATAGATCGAATTCTGTAGGAGTACCCCTGAGGGATGACTGGTCGGGGATAAAGCTATTAAAGTTTAGCTTCGCTCATTGAATATTTAAAATATGGAATAGCAACAACCAGTAAGATGGCTGAAATATGTGATGCCCTTTTTCGCCCACGTTCCCTGCCAGCCGGATCAAAGAGTTGCTGCCTCAGAACTGGAAGGCCGGTACCACTGAACCATAACCATAGTTTCAAATATTTATTGACCCGAACTAAAAAGCATGCTAGGCAACCGATCTGCAAGCTTAACATTCATGAAAAGCCATATTTACCCAAAAAAATTGTTCGCCTTAGACTGATACCTGTAGTTCGTAGTATCATAAACTTGAATATTCTGATGTAAAGTGGTCCTTTGCCGATTTTATGATTCACTCCATAGCAATGCGTCTCAATAAAATAACAAACGCTATGATAACAAGATAGCCACAAAATGAAAATATGCTTTATAGAAAAATTGAAAAATGAATGTTTGGGAATATACCAGTACCTCCTCGAGTCATTATTTATAACTCGGCTCGCTATACGTTCAGACCTGTCAGTTCACTTACCTTATGATTGGTTAATACGAACCAGGTGCTTTCTCGTACACATCGTTATGGCATAAAGCTGCTCAAAGGTTTGGCACGATCAAATGTTTATTTAAAGTTCCAAAATATATTTAAAAAACATATAAACTTTACTTTCAATGAAGAATATCGTAATTTACCTTGTTCTAGTGACTTTAAGCATTACTGGTGTTTCTAAGGGTCAAACTTTGCCGATAACTCCATTGAAAATTGGTGATAAGGTTCCTGATATTTTCTTTGATCAAATAATTGGATATACTAGGGGCAACTCTCATATATCAGAACTATACAAAAATAGGCTCCTAATCCTCGACTTTTGGTTTACCGGATGTTCTGTTTGCATTATTCAATTTCCATATTTAACAGAATTGCAAAAAATATTTAAGAAGAACGTTTTAATATTACCGGTTGGTTTTGACGCCTTTCGAACAGGCAGTATCATTGATTTTATTGAAAAAAGAAAAGGTACGGGTCGCGCATTATCACTGCCGACAGTTGTAATAAAAAAGGGCGATAGTTTACTAAATAGGTTGTTTCCTTTTTCAGGATTACCAGTTGAGGTATGGATTGATTCTAACGGCGTGTTGAGAGCGATTACAGACCACACATGTGTAAACGAAAAAAATATTAAAGGAATGCTAAATGATTCTACCTTTAGGCTTCCTACAGCTTCCTACAAAAGAATTCTGTCCAATAATGATGGCTTTAGGCTTTCAAGCGCTGCTGAGGAAACCGATTTGTTAGCGGGCTCAATAATAACTAAATCCATTGACACACTAGGATCAACTATACCTTTTGAGACAGAATTTGGTAGTTATCGAAAGAGATTATTAAACATTAACTATACGATGGTTGATCTTTATAAGTGTGCTTATTGGCGGAAGGAGGAAGAGTTGGACAAGAGGATCTTGATTGAAGGAGATACTATTAATTTCTTTCACGATTGGTCATATGCCAACAAGATTTCTGATTGGAAATACAAAGAATTCAAAGAAAGGAATACTTTCTGTTACGAACAAATATTTTCATCGAATATTAGTTTCTTAGCAGCAGAGAATAAAATGATATCAGATCTTGATAGTTTCTTTTCTATTGATAGCTATATTGAGAAAAGAAAAATGCCCTGTCTAAAACTGGTTCGGATTTCGTCTTCACGTAGATTTAACATCTTTGAAGAAGGCAGATCTCAATATTCAGAAGACCAGTTGGAGGTTACTTTGCGTGATGAAAAGGTGTCCGCGCTAATAACTCACTTAAACTACTTAATTCCTAATATTTTAGTAATAGATGATACCAGATTTAATGGGAATATATTTATTCATGTTAGCCTATCCAAAGATTATACTCTCAAAGAAATAAGGAAATCACTAAAAATCTATGATTTAGATTTGATTGAAAGTGTATGTGATACAAATGTTTTGGTTCTTAAGCGGAAATAATTCCGTTTTCATCACTTTTCATCTTCAATAGCTTTTTAACCGACAATCCTGTCGCCAATATGAAATAGTTAGTTTGTATGACTATACTTCGCCCTTCTGGTGCGGTTGACGGCTTTTAAACGCCACCATTTAATTTGTATACCGGAAACCCAATTGCACATAAATGTTCTGTAATTTTATCACACATCCAACCAGTTAAAACCATTGGTTGCCCACTAGTTAAGTTGGAAAGCATAGAGTAGCTGCGTTAAGGATAGTAACGACAACCTCATTCAACACTTGGAAGTAGTATGGGACAGTGGACCGTGAAACCTTTATTGTCATGGTGTATGAAAAGATAAATACAATTGAAAATGTGATGCATGCAATCCATTACAAGAATCCATTCATGATTTGTTGCAGTGTTTAAGAAAGGGGTCGAATTATAATAATTCGACCCCTTTCATTATCAATTTGATCTTACAGCAGAACCGTTTTGATTGGTGGAATAATCTGCTTGAGCAATCAACGTGCCACCATTGGGCGCCGTAGATGGCTTGTACACACCTGCATCTAACTTATAGCCAGGAAATCCAACTGCGCACAAATGAGTAGCCACTGCGTCGCATGAAAAAGAAGACGGAACTGTAGTTGAGGGCGCACCACTGCTAAAAGAAGGAAAATCCAATGTGGCCGAGTTATACGCTGTTGTTCCTACAGTATTGTTTACATGAAAATAATAGGGACCAGTAAATTTTACATTTTTAGTTGGTTTCGTGAAGGCAAAGCTTGTTACTATTAAAATAGTAACAGCAGCAATTCCTGAAATGAACTTTTTCATAACTGATAAATTATAGGTAATGTTAATGATTGCTTACTATTTTATACAGGTGTTCAGCATCTCCTGATTTCTGCAGAAATGTTTTTTAATAATTTGTTTATTGATTCGGCGTTAAAATGCGATTATTAAGATTAATTATTGTCTCATTATTGTATTTCCTGAGTAATTATTACCCGTCATTCTTCTTGTTTTCTCTAGTAGCAGTGCCGATAATGATATAATAGTAAATACGATATTGAAATATAAATGTGCTTTCCAACTCATTTGTTTAATCACTCCCCCGCAACTGCACGGCAAGTGTTGATCATATGAAAGCATAAATATTATATAACAGGTGAACGTTGTCATAAGAATAAATGACCCGTATAGTCCCCAAACCCTAGTCTTTCTAAATAACAATAATCCCGAAACAAGCAATTCCCCTATTGGTAGAGACCATACGAGGGTTGATGCAAATTTACCCGTATAATATGATGTACTTAGTGTATATCTGAAATGATCATAGTCTGCGAGCTTGCTTATGGCCGTATATGTAAAAAGTATGAATAATAGTGAACTTGATGCGTTGGTAAATATTGTTTTCATATTCGATATTTGTTTTAAGTGGTTTTATCTTTGCTTATAGTTTTCATGGATTCCATGACCGCAGAATTGAGTACGGCGCGTTTAGATTGTTTAACATTTAATTTGGACCGACCTAATGAATTGTTATGAAATAAAATAAGGGCCGGAAAGTGCACCCAGCTAACGATTTTTCATAATGCAGAGCAGATAGCTAAATACACCCAAACGGTAATTGAATTTCTAGAATCAGTGGCGCCATATACCTATACACAGAGTGTAAGTATCTCATTATTATTAATTTTGAGAGGCTGACATACTTTATCGTTTATAATAAAACTTCATTAGTGTCTCGTTAAATTAATATACAGCTCTTTGAAAGTCTTGATAAGTTTGCGTTTGAGGCGATTTCAGCTCGGTGCCGATTTAAAATCGGCAAAATCATAACTTACTGAAAATCAGTGATTTTATAGAACAGTAGCAAATATGTCTTCGCACAAAACACTCATTCATTCCACGGCGAATTTTTGATGGTATAGTAGGGCGGCATAACATATCAGGCATTTTACCTGCTGGAATCAATTAATGTGCATGATGGATGTATGGTCAATTAAGTAATAGAGAGAACCTTCGCGATCTAGTACTTACAGTCAATGCACACTCTCAGAAGGCATATCACCTGGGTTTTGGGAAAAGCGTTTCTAAAACAAACCTGGCAAGAGCGAATGAAAATAGAGATTGGCGAATATATCAGGAGTTTGCTTACCATCTTGTCGCAGAGGCAAGAAAGATATGCATGGCTCATGATACCACTCAGTTTTCATTTTCGAATTCCGATTATGGTTTCGATTCCACTACCATTGATTTGTGCCTGGCCGTATTTTGGTGGGCAACTTTCCGGAGAGCGAAAGCGGCTATAAAAATTCATACCCAGTACGATGTTAGGACTTCCATTCCAGTGTTCATACATATTACCGCAGGATCTGTTCATGACACATACGCAATGGATGAACTATCCTATGAACCAGGCAGTTTTTACATATTTGACAGGCGTTACATTGATTTTGAAAGGCTTTTTGTTATTCATGAATCCAAATCCTATTTTGACATCAGGGCGAAAAATAATTTACAGTTTAAAGGACAGTACTCCGCCACTGTTGACAAATCGACTGGCGTATAGTGTGACCATACCGGTGAACTTAAGGGCTTTTACTCCTTCAAGCAATACCCCGAGAAAATCATGCGGATCAAATTTTATGATGCAGAACAAAACAGAACATTCATTTTTTTAACCAATAACTTAAACCTAAATCCGGAAGAGATCGCCGACCTTTATAAGCATCGATGGAAAATAGAACTGTTCTTCAAATAGATCAAGCAGCACCTTAAAATAAAATCTTTTTGGGGAACCACGGAAAATGCAGTCAAAACACAGGTGTATATAGCTGTTATCACTTACACGCTTGTTGCAATTATTAAGCAGCAGTTAAAAACAGAATATTCAACCTATGAAGTCTTGCAAATTTTAGGCAGTTCCTTATTAGATAAAAAGCCTGTAAATCAGTTACTTCAAAAACAAAACGATCAAGATGTCAAAGAACTTTTATATAATTAATTGAAAATCTGGTAGTTTAAACGGGACACTAATGATAAAACTTGTTAACTCATTCTCGAATTTGTATTCAGATACGATGAGATTTCGAAATGAAACGATGGGGGCCCATGTTCATCCGGTTGCCTTTATAATTGATCGTCCGGGAAATACCTCCGATCTCTCCCGATCTTTCAAGTATAACGGGTTTAATATCCGTTCGTTTCAATAATTCATAAGCCGCAGTGAGGCCGGCAGGACCGGCGCCAATTATGATCGCTGTCTTTTTCATGAAACCCTGATTAGAAAATAAGTAGATGTCTAGTTAAATGTTTTACTGTTTCCAGTTAATTGATAGACTATTGACCGGTGCAGCGCAGCCCGCCACAAAGCTTTGCCTATACACACTCAGGGACAGGGCTACGCCTTCCGGTTTATATATGAGATTACTAATAACCCGGAGCCTTGGGTATCGTTAAAATAGATGAGTTGAATTGTTTGAACTGTATGCAAGATACACTAGGGTGATACTATAATCAAGGCTAACAATAACAGGATCGGGGGAAATTTCTTATCCATTCACCCGGATGCTCTCCGTGTGAACGCCCACATTCATGGGTATAAGTTTAAAGGACAATAAGTAGCGGTATCTGGTTGGGGTTATGCCGTGTTGCCGCTTAAACTGCGCAATAAAATGACTGGAAGAACTAAATCCGTTTTTTTCGGCGATTTTTTTTACGGCTAGCTTGAAATCTGAAAGATCCTCTGTAGCGTGATCTACCATTATTTTTAACTGATAATTATGCACGGTCAGGCCGCTAATGGCCTTCATCATTTTCTGCAAGAGCTTTTTGTCCATATTGACTTCTATGGAGAGATGATCCGTAGAAATGCTGTTTGTATAATGATTGCTGATATATAGCATGGCGCGATTCACCCGCTCAATATCATATGGAGTATAGGCGCCGTGTATAGGCATAAGAATAGGTATTAGTTTTATAAATTCGTCTTTGCAACTAGCCTCGAGTCGAACCAAAATAACTTACGACATCAGGAATATCAATCGGGTTTAGGAATCCTGATGGAATAGAAAAAACGGGGTAAATTGGAGTTCTGTCTGTAGCCTGCACATCGGTCACTACGTGCTTTAGTAAATTTGATGCAATTTAACCGAAAATAAAATCGCCGATTCTTGAGAATACAATATTTATTCCAATTTTAATTGAAAAAGTTGAGTCTTCTATATTAGAAAATACTTACACTAATTTTCGTGTTTTTGGGTTACCGCAGCAATCCTACAGGGAAGAAATGTAAATGATAAGCGTCTCGATGGAAGGTTTTTGACTTTGCTAACACTGCAGAGAGATTATTGGTTGACAGGAGGTGGGTGATGCAAGATATCCCGGACGGTCTCGCCGGGTAACCCAAGACGAACGGGGATGCCGATAGCATACTTCTCGCAGGCGTCCTTCGCGGCTGTTTCGATTTGCTCCGGGGATCAGTATTTTCGTGCCGTCCCACCGGGCGCCGTCTTCAATCGTGGTGTCTCCAGAATAGCCCAAAACCTTGGTTCGAAGTTCTACCGATAGACTGTCGCGGCCATCGTGTTCTGCCAGTTGCCGAAGTTCCGCGCCGGACAATCAATTTGGCGAGTTATGGTTTGGGCTACCTGCTGATCAAATTGCCGGGAAAATTTCGCAAGTGACGAAAAAGACCCGCTGTCCCTGGGATAGTGGATCACCGGAAAACCGGGCCTCGCATTAAGTTGGTTGAATTGCAAGAGGCCCGTCAGGTGATCCCGGTCGGCGTGCGAGATAAAGACCTGGTTGATTTTACAGAAAAATAACATTAAATTTGTTGACCAAACTATTGATATGCGGTATGGGGAACTTTCTGATGAGGAACTGATGGCCTTGGTTAAGGCGGACGATCATGCTGCATTCAATGCCATCTACGACCGCTACTGGAAATTTTTGATGCAGGCGGCCTACCAGGTCTGCCGGCAACGGGCGGACAGCCTGGATGTCTGTCAGACTGTTTTCATTTGGTTTTGGGAGAACCGCGCCACTGTGCGGGTATCGGCCTCGCTCAAAGGCTATCTTTACAATGCCGTTAAGTACAAACTGGCTAACCTGATCAGGAACGGAAAAGTGCGGGAGAACCTCTTCGATAAGCTGAAGACCATCAACAAACAAACCTACAAAAGCAACGAACTCGAACTCAAACAACTGGAAAGCTTCATCCGTCAGTTGATCGATGACCTGCCGCCGCGTTGTCGTGCGGTATTCCTGCTCAGCCGCGACGAACAGCTCAGCCACAAAGAGATTGCCGAGCGACTGGACATTTCAGAAAAGACCGTTGAAGACCATATCACCCGCGCGCTCACGAAGCTGCGGGGCCCGCTCGGGCGTCTGGCTACGATCTTTCTATCCTTTTAATAAACGATCTAGTTGATTTACAGTTACTTAATAATTTATTGACTTTTTTTTATCAAAAGACCGGGGGTAAAGGCTTTTGAAGTGCTTTACTATTAGATGGATAAGAAAAGACTCTTCTATTTAATAGACCAGGTAAACAAAGGCCGCGCCACCATTGAAGAACTGGCGGAATATGATGCCTATCTGAATGGGCTTACTGCCCCCACCCAGGAATGGGATAGTGAGGCCCTTGGCGTGGAAGACCTGACGCGGGAAGAATTGCGTGACATGCTGAACCGGCAGATCGTGTCCCGTCCCGTGCGGCGCATCAGGCTATGGCCGCGCATAGCTGCTGCCGCATCGATCCTACTGGTATGTTCGGCCGGCGGTTATTTTTTACTACATCAAAAACAGGCTGTGCCTGTCCTGCACCCCATCGTCCAAAATGATATTACACCTGGTGGAAATAAGGCTGTCTTAACGCTGACCGGGGGTCAAAAGATCGTACTGGACAGCCTGCAGAACGGTCAGGTAGCCCGGCAGGGTCACATGCTGATCACCAAGACTGCGGCAGGCCGGTTAAGTTACCACGCGGAGAATGGTGAGGCTATCGATCCGCAAACACTATACAATACGATCACAACCCCGGTGAGCGGACAGCACGAGATCACTCTGGCCGACGGCACCGAGGTCATGCTGGATGCCCGATCATCTATCACCTTCCCGGTTGCCTTTAACGGTAAAACACGCCAGGTCAGCATTACCGGCCAGGCCTGGTTCAAGGTAAGGCATAATGCAGACCAACCTTTTGAAGTAGCGGCCAAAGGGCAGGTCATCCGCGATATCGGCACTGAATTCAATGTGAACGCCTATGCCGATGAACCCACGATAAAAACGACACTCATCGAAGGCAGTGTGGCTGTCAATGACAGGCTCATGAAGCCCGGCGAACAAGCCACGGGCATCGGCAGGGCGATTGCCATCAGGCAGGTGGATATCGAACCTGTCATTGCGTGGCGGAAGGGCAACTTCCTGTTCCGCAACCAGGACCTGAAAGTAACGTTGCGTCAACTGGCGCGCTGGTATGACCTGGAAATCGTCTATGATGACTTGCCCGAAAATTTACGTCTTGGCGGTTACCTGCCGCGTTCGACCAACCTATCGGTCGTCTTAAACGCAATAGAGCAGACGGGCGAGATCAAATTCAGGCTGGATGGGCACCGTTTGCATGTTTACCGCTAACATCCCGACAACCAATGATAATCAGCAATAATAGTTGTGCAATTCACCAGTATTCAACCAAAACTAACAAAGGCAATGAACTTTTATACTTATTACAGTAGTGCGACCTACCGGCAGCTGTTTAAAAAATGGCTATTGACGATGAAACTTACCGCGTTCATGCTCATAGCATCTTTTCTCTCGCTAAGTGCGCCTTCATTCGCACAAAAAATTACCGTCCAACTAAGAAACGCTCCCCTGCAAACCGTTATTAATTCAATCCAGTCTCAATCTGGCTACGGATTTGTGTACAATGAAAAACTCCTGGAAAACGCCGGTCATATCTCCATCAACGTCAGGAATGTCAATATTGACGAGGCTCTCCACCAGGCAATGAAAGGTCAAAATCTTGTTTATCTGATCAATGATAAAGTGGTTACGATTAAGGCCAGGACGCCTATCCATACCGACACGACCCAAACCATTTTTGACCCGGTAAGCATTACCGGAACCGTAAAAGATGACAAGGGGCAACCTCTGCCGGGGGTTACCATCATGGAGAAAGGGAAAGGCAATTTCGTCGTATCCGGTAGTGGCGGCGATTTCACAATGGCGGTTACAAATCAAGCGGCGATTCTCGTCTTCTCTTATGTCGGTTATGAGCGGCAGGAAATAAAAATAGCGTCCAGGACGGTTATTAGTGTTACACTTTCTCCCGCTAACAATCAGTTGCGTGATGTCGTTGTATCGGGTTATACTGTTCAAAACAGAGCGGAATTTACCGGTTCGTCGGCGAACATTGACGGCAGGGTCATCGAAAACAGGCCGGTGCCCAGTTTTGACCAAACTTTAGCAGGTCAGGCGGCAGGGGTTAAGGTTACTTCCAACGGGGGCTCCCTGAATGGTGCGCCGGTATTACGTATCAGGGGAACCAATTCAATCAACTTAAGCTCCTACCCGCTGATTGTCATTGACGGGATCACCTCGTTTAACGGGAACGTGGGTTTCTCCGCTGCTGTAGAAAACAATCCGCTCTCCAGTATAAACGCCGATGATATCGAGTCCATCGAAGTTTTAAAAGATGCATCGGCAACAGCTATTTACGGCTCACGCGCGGCCAACGGCGTCGTGGTAATTACTACCAAAAAAGGCAAATTGGGTAAGGCAAGCGTAACATATGACGGCTATCTCGGCATTACTACAAGACCCAAGCTGCCCAAATTATTAGGCGCCGTGGATTATGTAAGGATCAAAGACGAAGCGCAGGTAAATTCGGGACTTGCGCCAACCTTTTTTTTGGGGAAAAATGCAGACAGCTCGATTCAGGAGACAAAGTGGTATGATTATATGTATCACACCGGTCATTCGCAATACCATAACCTCAGCTTTTCGGGGGCTTCTGAATCCACCAGCTACTTTGTATCCCTTAATTACAGCAAGCAGACTGGTTTTTTGGTAAACAATACTTTTGCCCGAAAATCGGCCAGGGTAAACCTTGATCACCGACTGATAAAAGGTTTGCATATCGGTACAAATTTTACCTATAGCAACGCTGTCAACAATAATCAGACCAGCGGTGTAAACAATTCGTTTGGCAGAAATAATCTGACACGCCTGTCAATGGTGCTTCCGCCCAACCTACTGGCGTTTAATCCGGATGGGTCTTACAATATCAGCGGAAACAGCATAGGGCTGGGACCCAATACCAGGCTCGTCGGCTATTTTAACCCTTTACCGGAAATTGAGCATGATAAGAATTCTTCCGAGAGCAACAATTTTTTGGGATTGGTTTATGCTGAATGGGAGCTTTTCAGGGGACTTAAAGTAAAGTCCAATTATAGCATCAACAGTCTTAACGTGGCCAATGCCAGTTTCAATAATCCATTCCAGGGCAACGGTTATGGCAGCAATGGCTCCGCCTCCAGCGACTACAACACCAACTACCGTACTGACCTTACCAATACCATCAATTATACAAAGACCATCGCCAAAGATCACCACTTCAATGCGCTGGCTGGCTATGAGGAGATCCATACGGTGCTAAACGGGTCTTCCGTCACGTTATCGGATGTCACCGATAATTATTTCCAGACTTTTGCCGGTGGTTTTACAACAATCAGCGACGCGAGCGGCAGCCATACTGAAAATGGCTACCGTTCTTATTTCAGCAACTTTTTTTATGATTATAGGAAAAGGTACCTGTTTAGTGCGAGCTTCAGAAGGGATGGATTTTCCGGCCTTGCCATCGGCAATAAATTCGGGAACTTCGGCGGCGGGTCTATCGGCTGGAACCTTTCCGAAGAAAATTTCTACATGAAGTCAGCCCTGGCGGGGACGGTATCTGCTGTTAAGCTGCGTGCCAGCTACGGCCAGGTTGGCAACGTGAACATTGGAGATTATGCCGCCTCATCTCTTTATAGCCCTGGTACCTATGGCGGGGTGGCCACGCTGGCGCTCTCGCAAACAGGCAATCCGGATCTGAGATGGGAGACCAGCAAAAAGACGGATATAGGCATCAACATCGGTTTATGGCAAAACAAGATCACTCTTGATGCGGATTACTACAATAATGTCATCGACGGCCTGATCTTAGCAGCACCCCAATCCCCTTCAAAAGGCATTCCGGGCAATTCTATCAATGCTAATGTTGGTTCGATGTACAACCGTGGTTTTGAGTTCGATATCAGGGCCCACATCATTGACGGCGGCGCATTGCGTTGGACTGCAGGCTTCAACATCAGTACGTTGAAGAACCGTGTTACGGCCCTTGCCAACAACACCGACATTTGGACCGCCAGTTTGGAAACCTCCAATATTACCCGTGTAGGTTATTCCGTTGGTTCTGTTTATGTAGTTAAAACAAGCGGGGTAAATCCGGCCAACGGATTAAGGACTTATGTCAACAAAAAAGGGGAAACAGTACAATATAACCCGGTTGCGGGTGCATGGTCGCACCCCGATGGAACTATAGCTCCCGCCATGGATGCGTACGGCGATGGCGTTGTGATGGGTGCTACGCTGCCGGCCTGGTATGGCGGATTTAACAACACTTTCAGGTACAAAGGGTTCGATCTGTATGTCAATATCGTGTTCTCAGGCGGCAACAAGATCTATAACGGCACGAAAGCTACTTTGCTAAATAATAACTTTTTCAACAATCAGGTAGATATATTGCGCCGGTGGACAAAACCTGGTCAGGTCACCGACATCCCCGCGTTACATTACAATGATCAGCAATCCAGTGGTTCTGTACTGCCCAATTCATTCAATGTAGAGAGTGGTGCATATGTTAAGCTGGGTACAGCTGCCTTTGGCTACACCATTCCGGCGAGGCTGTATAAAAATGGCGGGATTTCGTCCATCAGGGCATATTGTTCGGCCAGCAACATTATACTTCATACCAGGTATACCGGGTCCGATCCCGAAATTTCGTCCAATGGCGATTCCAATACCGCCGCCGGCCGCGATAAGAACTCTGTCCCTGCCGGCCGATCATTCACTTTTGGTATTAATGTAGGATTTTAAATGATAACACGATGAAAACTATCAAAACATATAGAACGGTACTATTGGCCGCGGTATTGGGCAACTTATTGATAACTGGCGCCTCATGCAAAAAAGGTCTGTTGTCGCCGGCTAATCAATCAAGCATCTCCGATGCCAGCGCATTTGATAATGCCACCCGCATTACTGCACAGGTCAATGGCCTGTACGCATCTTTAAAAAGTGTTTTCTTTTATGGCGCCAGCGTGACCATCTACAATGAATTGAGGGGGGATGAATTTATTATGAACAAGCCGAACGTGACCACCGGCCAGCAAAGCTGGTTACAGGCTGTCAATCCCAGTACAACCGAAGTGATCAATCTGTGGAGCGGCGGTTATGCTACTATCAACGCGGCGAACAGTTTTTTAACCGGCTTGGCGCTCAATCAAAGCAAAATTACCACCGCAGAATATGCCAACTTTACCGGCGAAGCAAAGTTTATACGCGCCCTTTGCTATTTTGCGCTGGTGCAAACCTATGCTCAGCCCTATACGCTTAATGGCGGGGCGAGCATGGGGCTGCCGTTACGTTTGATCCCGGAAAATTCCAACGCCAACAACCAACTGGCCAGAAGCCCTGTTGCGGATATTTATGATCAGATATCAGCAGACCTGAATGCCGCCGAAACTGGCTTGCCGGCAAACTATGCCACGACCGTCCTGAATACGACCAGGGCCACAAAAAATGCGGCCATTGCCCTTAAGGCAAGAGTTAACCTTACCAAAGGTGACTATACCGGCGTGATCTCCGAATCCGGCAAAATCGTATCCGCCACTGCTCCCTTCCAGGCTCCGGCCGGCGGTGTTAACAATAGGCTGGAAGATGATATCGAGACGGTCTTCCTTGGCAGCTACGCCGGGTCTGAATCCGTATTTTCATTGCCTTTCACGACTACCGAGCCCGGCCAACTGGCCAATTTTTTCAATATTTCTCCCGGGAACGGATCTTATTACCTCAATGCTTCCGGCACTATTTCCGATCCGGTGTATAGTTCAGCAACGTCCACAGATGCTCGTAAAAACTTTGTATTTGTCAATAGCGGCCAGCAATGGCTGAGTAAATTCAAGGTACCCAGCAGTTTTTCCGATTGGGTGCCGGTCATTCGTTATGCTGAAGTATTGTTGAATTACGCCGAGGCTTTGGCGCGCTCCGGTAATGCCGATAGCTTAATCAAATCAACTGCATTACTTGCTGCTGTGAGGAACCGGTCCGATGCCAGCTATCTGTTCCCGACGGCAAGTGTCAGCACCCAGTCAGCCCTGATCGCTACCATATTACAGGAAAGAAAAATAGAGTTATTGGGTGAAGGCCTTCGCGTGCCGGATCTGCTGCGCCTGGGTTTAGCTCTACCGGCTAAATCAGGCCCCCAGGGGAATTCGCCGGCAATAGCAGCAACTGATCCACGGTATATATGGCCGATATCCAGCGCTGAAACGGCCATCAATCTGTCAATTGTACAAAATCCTCAATAATTAAATGAAGCTCAGTAAAAATGTAAATGTTTGCGTTGGTGCGGTCCTGTTAAGCGCAGCCATGTGTTATCATGCACAGGCGCAAGGTGTCGATACCGCGGACAGCATCAAAAAACAGCTGGACAGTTTATTGGCATCCGCAGACCCATCTGATCGGCAACTGCTGAACGAGCGGCTACAATCGTTAGCGGCCAGCAACCGGGAGATCGATATGTCTATAGCAGGAAGTTATTACTTCCGGGAAAAAAATATAAAGGCATCCGACTCCGTTTTTGCCGCGCAGATTAAAAAATTCCCGAAAGGGATGGAGGCCAGAATTAAAGCGCAGCAGGCTATTTCCGGTATAAAAAGTTTGCCCGACATGGAAAAAGCTTATGAAGGGTTTATTAAAAGCTTTCCACCGGACAGCTATCCCAAATTGCCCCTGGGTGAAGACAGGCTGACTTATGATCGATTGCGCAGCAGTATTGCCTGTGGATATGCGAAAGAAAAAAATGTGGTGAAGGCAAATTACTATGCCGGTTTACTGGAAGCTGATTTTTGGAAGGGTAAGTCTTATGGTGACTTGTCCGGTGCGTTTTATACCAGCGGTGATTTGGCTAACGCGGCCTTGTACCAGAAAAAGGCTGTGGAAAGCACTATGCCTTATGCTGATGGTAAAATGGGGAATAGCGCTGCTGCCAATTTTTCCGCTAAGGGTTATGCTGAGGCGTGCAGGACTTATGCCCGGATTTTGTACGAGGAAAAAAATTACAATGAAGGGTTGAAATATATTGAGATGGCTGTTAAAGCGGCAAGGGCGCCAATGCCGGAGTTTAACTTCGTTTATGCGGAAATACTTGCGGCTCTTCATCGTAACCGGGAAGCTTATGACAGGATTGAGGCGGCCGTAAGATCTGGCGAGGCTACCGAAGAAATGTCGGACCTGTTTAAAGATCTGTATGTAAAAATTAAAGGTAGCGATGCCGGTTTGGACGCTTACCGGACGGATATCCGAAAAGGCGTCATGGATAACCTGCGGAAAAGATTGACTAAAAATATGGTGAGTGAACCGGCCCCTGATTTTACATTGACAGATTTACAGGGAAACCGGGTAAATCTCGCCGATCTGAAAGGGAAGGTGGTTATTCTCGATTTTTGGGCGACCTGGTGCGGGCCGTGTAAAGCTTCGTTCCCGGCAATGCAAATGGCGGTTGACAGATATAAAAATGATCCGGATATCAGATTTTTATTTATCCATACCTGGGAAAGGACGACTTCGGCGACAGCGGATGCCCAAGCCTATATTTCCGGGATGAAATACAGTTTCGAGGTGTTGATGGATACCAAGGACCCGGAAACCAAGGCCAATAAAGTAGTAGACAGTTACAATGTGACCGGTATCCCGGCAAAATTTGTAATCGACGATAAGGGTAATATCCGGTTTAAGCTAAGGGGATTTAACGGTAGCAAAGAAGCGGCTGTCGATGAAATTGCCATGATGATAGATATGGCAAGGGCAAAAAGATAGCAGAGATTAGCTGCGCTGATCTCTGCCATGGGTATCGGACCGGATGATCATTAACCGGCTGAAGCCGTCAATGAATTCTTGCCGTGCACCCGTCTGTACAATATCTCCACAATGATGGGAAAGATCAGCAGCGTCAATATAGTCGAGCTGATCAAGCCTCCAATTACGACCCTGGCGAGTGGTTTTTGGGTTTCACTGCCGATACCCGTTGAGATGGCCGCGGGCAGCAGGCCTATTGCTGCCATCAATGCCGTCATCACTACGGGTCGTATCCTTGACTGAACGCCCTGGAAGATAGCGGCGGACAATGAGATCTTATGATGGAGATTTTGTTTGAAGACCGAAATGAGGATCACGCCGTTTTGAATACAGATGCCAAATAAGGCAATAAACCCTATGCCGGCCGAGATGCTGAAGTCGGTGTTGGTGACATGCAGCGCAAGGATGCCGCCTATCAGTGCAAATGGTACATTTATCAACACTAACCCGGCATCCAGGGCATTGCCAAAGCTTATGAAGAGCAGGATGAAGATGAGTATCAGCACCACCGGCACTACCTGTGCCAGCTTCGCCTGCGCCCTCACCTGGTTTTCGAATTCACCGGCCCATTCGATATTGAATCCCTTGCCCAGTTTTATCCGGCGGTTTACTTTTTCCTGTGCCTCGGCAATCGTGCTGCCCATATCCCTGTTCCGGATGGTGAATTTTACGGCTATGAAGCGGGTATTCTTATCCCTGTAGACAAAGGCGGGCCCTGTAATGGTCCTGATCTCGGCGATCTCTTTCAACGGGATCTTCGAGCCATGCAGGGTAGGGAGGCGAAGGTTGCCGATGGCTTCTTCATTATTCCGATATTGTTCGGGATAGCGGATGCGTATGCTGAATTTCCTTTCCTGCTGGTAAAAAGTGGATGCGCTCTTGCCTCCGATGGCCATTTCAATAACGGAGTTGGCGTCAGCGGTGGTAATGCCATACTTACCCATTTTTTGTTCATCCAGCACGATGCTTAATTCGGGCTGTCCCAGGTTGCGCATGACGCCAAGGTCTTCTACGCCTTTTACGGTTTGGAGGATCCCGTAGATGCTGTCGGCCAGTTTGTCCAGTTTTTCCAGGTCGTTGCCGAAGATCTTAACGGCCAGGTCGGCATTTATCCCTGCTACCGCCTCGTGAACATTATCGATAATGGGCTGGGAATAATTATAGACTACGCCCGGGTACTGCCGGAGTTTTTTATCCATTTCATCCACCAGATCTTCCGTGCTTATTTTTCTCTTCCACTCTTTTTTGGGTTTGAGATTAACCTGGCACTGGACATAATAAAAACCGGACGGGTCTGTGCCATCATTGCTGCGGCCTGTCTGTGACAGCACGCCGTTGACTTCGTCGAAGCCGTTCAATATTTTCCTGAATTGACTTACAAAACCTACTGTTTGCGTGAGGGAGCTGCTCATGGGTAATTTGGCCTCTACCCATAAAGCGCCCTCATTTAGTTCGGGCAGGAATTCGCTGCCTAAGTATTTGAAGGAAAATAATACCAGCCCCATGATTGAAAAAGCAAGCAGCAATGCTGTCTTTTTATGGGTCATGGTCGTTCTCAAACCTCTTATGACAATGCGGTTAAAGAAATTGACGATGGGATTATTTCTCTCCCTGGCATCCTTTCTGAGCAAGATGCTGGTCAGGACCGGGACTAAAGTAAGGGTAAACAGCAGGGCTCCCAGGAGAGCGAAGCTGAGGGTCCAGGCGAGGGGTGAGAACATTTTGCCTTCCACCTTTTCAAAGGCAAAGATCGGGATCAGGCAGGTTATGATAATGACCTTTGCGAAAAAGATAGCCTTGGCGAGGCTAAAACCTGTTTTCCGGATGATGCTCAATTTTGCCATTTTGTTATATCTCTCCATTCCCACCTCATGGGCTTTATGGGCCAGCACTACAAAGAGGCCTTCCACCATTACGACGGCGCCATCTATGATGATACCAAAGTCGATCGCGCCCATCGATAGCAGGTTAGCGGTCATGCCTTTTAGCTTTAGGCAGATAAAGGCAAAGAGCAAGGAGAGGGGGATGATGATGGAGACGATCACGGTCGTGCGCCAGTCGAACATAAAGATGAACACGATCAGGGTTACCAGCAGGATGCCTTCGATGAGGTTATGGCTGATGGTCTCTGTACAAAAATCCATCAGGTTGTCGCGGTCATAGAAGGTTACCATTCTGATGTCGGCGGGCAAGATTTTTTCGTTTAGTTCTTCGACCTTTGCTTTTACCCTTTTCAGGACTTCCCTGGGGTTCTCGCCCTTCCTCATCACCACGATGCCTTCCACCACATCATCATTTTCGTCGAGTCCGGCCTGTCCTACACGGGGAACGTGACTGGGCGACACCGTAGCCAGGTTTTTTACCAGGATGGGGGTGCCGTTGATATTGTCCACGATGATATTTTCTATGTCCTTGATGTTATCCAGCAGACCTATGCCTCTTACCACATAGGCCTGTCCGTTCTTTTCGATGACATCGCCTCCTACATTGATGTTGCTCCTGGACACGGCCGTATATACTTCCAGCGGGGTAATATCGTATTTAGCGAGCATGATGGGATCGACTGTAATTTCATAGGTACGGTCGGCGCCTCCGAATGCCACCAGGTCGGCCACTCCGGGAATGCTGCGGAGCTGGCGGTCGATCACCCAGGTCTGTTCTGTCAGCAGATCAATCGAACTCTTGTTCTTTCCCTGTACGGTATAACGGAATATCTCGCCGGTGGGGCCATAAGGAGGCTGGACCTCGGGTTCTACGTTTTCGGGCAGACTAATGTTCTGCAGGAGATTGTTCACCTGCTGTCTTGCGAAGAAGTCTTCCACGTCGTCGTCGAAAATTATCTTGGTGACAGACAGGCCAAACATGGAGATAGACCGGAGGGTGGATTTTTTCTGCACGGAATTCATGGCAACCTCGATGGGGACGGTCACGAACCGTTCCACTTCCTCCGCGCTGCGGCCATTCCATTGGGTTACGATAATGATCTGTGTATTGGTGACGTCGGGGAATGCTTCCAAGGGGGTTTTGACAAAGCTCCAGATACCGCAGACAATGATCAGCAGTGTCATGAAAAATATAAAGAACCTGTTCTTCAGCGAAAAGGTAACTATCCCGGAAATAAACTTGTTCATAAGTTGGGCTTAAATAAGGATGAATGGATTAATTGTTCATTGCGTCGAAGATCAATAGCTGGTATTTGGCGATGATCTTTTCGCCTTCCGTTATTCCGCTCCTGATATAAGTAGTGTTACCGACCGTCTCGTATACTTCTATCTCCCGGGTTTCGATATTGCATTTATCCTTGTATACCATGACATAGTTCTTATTCTTATCGAAAATGATGGCTTCCGACGGGATGGCGGGTAAAATATTTTTTTTGTCGTTATAGAGTATGTTTATCTGCGCGAACATTTCCGGTTTTAGAAGATTGTCCTTATTGAGGATCTTTATCCGGACCTTCATAACCCGGCTTTGCGGATCGAGGATCGAAAAGATCCTGTCGACCTTGCCTGTAAATGTCTTATCCTTGTAAGCGATCACATTTATTTCTGCGTCGTATCCAACCTTGATCTTTGCAATATCGGTTTCGAATACGTCGGCCATGACCCACACTTCATCCAGGTTGGCGATAATAAAAAAGGGCTGGGTAGCATCTGCCCTGTAATGCATCTGATCGGTCACATTTTTTTCCACGACGTAACCTGAAACCGGGGCTGTGATCGTTTGTGTGGCGTTGCCTTTGGAGCCGTAGATGGCGTTGGTCTGTTCCATACGATTCAGGTCGGCTTTTGCCTTTTCCAGATCTGTCTCGGCCGTCACCAGCTCTTTTTCCGTTATTAAGTTGGACTTGAACATTTCCCTTGCGGAGGTGAGGTTCTTTTCGGCGATGCGTACGCTGGACCGGGCATTGGTTAGCTGGCCCTGATAATCGGCTATTTCACCGCTCCTGATAACGGCCAGTGTCTGTCCTTTCCTGACATAATCGCCCAATTGCACTTTCATTTCTTCCACGACGCCTCCAACCACGGGAAAGACCTTTACCCATTTATCTTCATTGGCTTCTATTTTTCCGGACAGCGTAATGGCGTTATTTACGGCCATGAGCTTTACCGAGTCGATCACTACTTTTTTCGCCAGGGTATCCGTAAGGCAATAAGCCGTTTTGCCTACCGGGTCAGCCATTTTTTCTTTACAGGAGGAAATTGCGAGCAGGATGCCTATAATGATGAATGAGTATAAGTTTATTCGGTTCATGGTCGTTTTTTGGGAGTGTTAGTTGAAGAAGATGGTTTTTCCGATAGAAAATTGAAGGGCCTCGATGGCCTGCATCCTTTCGTTTTCCAGTTGATTGAACTGGAGGATATTGTTCTTATACGATTCGTAGAAGTCGGTGAATTCGATGAGGCTGATATTCTTTTTCTGGAAATTGTCTGTAATACCCTGTAGTAACTTTTCATACTGATCCTTAAACCCGGTGTCGACGGAGCGTAGCATATTATCACTGGTGAGCGCCTTGGCATAGGCCCGTCGCACGTCATTTTCGACGATGCTCATTTGTTGCTTATAGAGCGTCTCATTCTGATCGATCGCGATCCTGGCGGCCTTTATATTACCCTGGTTACGATGGAAGAAGGGTAGGTCCATTGCCACCTGCAAAAATGTGGCGTTGTCTACAAAGCTTCCTCTTTTATCGAATTGGGCCCCCAATGTAATGTCCGGTGTGGCCAGGGCCTTTTGGAGGGCATAGTTCTGTTTGCTGTACAGCAGACTGTTGGTGGCCACTTGCAGGTCATGCCTGTTGGCGTAGGCGGTGTCGATCAATTCAGGGATATTCAGTTTCTTCAGCACCGCGGACAGGGTGTCGTTTCCGTCTGTAAATACGGGGATAAAGGTCGCCGTATTATTTTGAAGCAATAGCCGTAATTCGGCCTGCATATCGTTTAGCTGGTTGAGCAGGATGGCCTGCTCGCCTTTGAGTGAATACAACAGGGACTTGATACGCAGGGCGTCTTTGAGCGTGACCAGTCCTTTTCCCCGGAGATCTTCGTAGGCTGTATTCAGCTTCTCCAGGGTGTTCAATTGGGTTTGATAGGCGTTTACGGAATTCAGGGTATAGTGGGTACTGAAGAAGTTGCTCCTTAGGGAAAACCGTAATGTTCGGAGCAGGTCGAAGAACCTATGCTCACTGAGCTGGGTATTGGTGACTGCCAGGTTGATCTCTTTATTGCGTTTGCCGGCCAGGCGGATCAGTTGCTGTACCTGGATGATATATTCTCCTGTCCGATTGCTGACATCGAATGGTTTTTTCTCCTGGGGGTTATAGATATTGCCTGTCAGGGAGAGATTTGGATTGTTGTATAGGGAGGCCTGGATAACACTGGCCTTTGCAATGTCTATATTATATTTCTCCGCCAGCAGCAAAAGGTTCTTGTCCAGAAATTGTTGTTCGGCTTCCTGCATGGTGATACGTATGGTGTCCTGTGCGTGCAACTGGACACTGATAAATAGCACGATCATTGCCGAAAAGCCATTTAGCGTAATGGTTCTTCGTTTCATTTCGACCCGAATAATTGTAATATGATTGATTTAATCGCAGTAAAACCGTTGGGAACGGCTAAGATAGGTTGCGAACTTCCGGCGGGGGCGTCAGTATGTCGATGGAGATGGGCTGTATTGTATCGGATCTGTATTCTGCAAAATGGATGGCATTGCTTTGCGGGGTATTTTCTACCCGGACGATCGAGACAGGCTGGAATAAGAAATAATTAGGCACTTTGGCGATATGGAATGCCTGGCCGCTATCGTCATCTTCATCATCTGGGGTGGTGTCGTAACCAAGTGCAACACCGACATATTCCACCACGCTATTAATATCATCCAGCCTGGTGCCTCCGGCGTCAAATGCATCTACTTCCGGCAGCTGCGGCAGGAACATAGATGTGTTCATGTGAGACAATAAGACCAGGAATGCCAGGACTTTTTTCATATCCGGGTCAAATATACACAAATATGCCGGGAAGTCATTTGAGGATCATGGCTTTTACATATCCTTGGGCGACTGTATCTTATATCCCTGCCGGAAGGGTTTTGTCCGGAAGGCATTTGTGTGTGTGGCAAAATTGAATCTACTGCAAGGTGATTTTTCTGATCACCGGATTTCCATCTGCCACGTAGATATTGCCATTGGCATCGACGGTCAGGCCCGTAGGATATGCGAAAAGGGCAGTCTTTGCGGGCCCGTCGGTAAGACCGGCGTCACCTGTACCGGCAATCGTAGTCACCACACCTTGGGGTGTGATCATCCGGATCTTGTTGTTATACATATCTGCGACATATAAATTTCCTTTTTTGTCGAAGGTCAGGCCTGAGGGATAGGAAAAAGAAGCCGCAGTGCCTGTCCCGTCGGCGGAACCCTCAAGTCCGCTGCCGGCGAAGGTCGTGACGACGCCTGCCGGTGTGATCTTCCTGATCTTGTTATTGCTTTCGTCGGATACAAAAAGATTGCCGGAGCCATCTATCGCCACATCAAGAGGGCCATTGAAGGTGGCGCTGGTTCCTGTAGCATCCTGGGATCCTTGCCCGCCGCTGCCGGCAAATGTAGTCGTTACGCCAGCCGCTGTCACCTTACGTATCTTGTTGTTGTTCACATCTGCTACATAGAAATTTCCTGAGGCGTCCATTGCGAATCCGTAGGAGTTGTCGAAATGGGCTGCGGTTCCCGTGCCGTTCGCACTTCCCTTGGACCCGCCTCCGGCGATTGTCGTTACCGTCGTACCGGAGATCATCCGTATCGAAGCGCCAATCAGTCCGCTGCCGGCGTCCAGCACATAGATCGTATTGCCGGTGGCGATAACATCTGCAGGACTGGCAAAAGCAGCGGTGGTAAGGCTGCCGTCTGCATCATTCGTTACGAGTCCGCTGCCTGCAAACGTGGTGACCACTCCTTTGTCGGAGGTGATCTTTCTGATGTAGTCGGTGCTCATGTCTCCCACATAGAGGTTGCCATTGCCGTCGTTGGCGATATCGTTCACGACGCCGAAACCGGCGTTGACGCCGGTCCCATCGATGGAACTACTGGCGCCGCCTGCCAGCGTGCTGACGATATATTGAAAATCATAAGTGAAGACGGGTCCTTTGGTCGAGGTTCCTTTTACGTTTACGACGACATCTCCTGTACCAGCCTGCGGCGGCACTGTGACGACCAGTATCGTATCCGAAGCGCTGATGATTACTGCTTTCTGCCCGTTGAAATAGACGGTATCGAGTGTCATGGTGGCGTTAAAGCCTTTTCCGCTGATCGTTACCTGCGTACCTAACGGACCTTCCGCAGGGCTAATGCCTTTGATGACAGGGGCCTGATCCGGAACAGCAGGGCTGTCGCTGTTCTTTTTACAAGCCACAAATAAGAGGGTGGCGGCAAGCAGGGAAATATAAGAAATGTTAACAATTTTCATGTCAGGGATATTGATTTTTAGCTACAACGCCAAACCGAAGGAAATATTCGAATATTTACCGGATTTTTGACCGAATTAGCGGAATATTCAATACGCGGCGGAAAGACCGCCAGGGGCAGACGTAATCCACAGTTGCAGGTTACCCGGCTTTTGCGGGCATCAGCAACCATAAAGGCTATTGTAAAGGGGAATAAGCCCTTTCCTTTGCACAAAAAACAAGGTTAATAACAGGAGCTTCGTTAATTTAGTTCCTAATTATAACTTTGACTTCGCATTCCCCATATAATAATGATGAGAAGGTGCTGCTGCTGCGGGTGTCGGACTCCGATGAGCGGGCATTTGGCCAGTTGGTGACTCTTTATTGGAGCAGCGTGTATGAGCATGCACTCACCTACCTGAAGTCGCCTATGTTAGCGGAAGAAACCGCCCTTGACGTGTTTGAAAAGATCTGGCATAAACGGGAAAAATTGCCGGAAGTAGATAGCTTTAAAGACTGGCTGTTTATCGTCGGCCGCAACCAATTCATTTCCCGTTTGAGAAAAAAACTGGCGGAACCGCCTAAACCCGGTAGTCCTGAATGGTGGGTGGAGGAGGTGCATGTACCCGGCGCTTCGATGGAATTGAAGGAACTGAGCCGCATCATCGAAGCCGGCATCAATAGCCTTAAACCTCACCAAAAGGAGATATTCCGTCTCAGCCGTGAACAGGGACTTACCCACGAAGAAATTGCAGAACGATTGGGCTTGTCTAAACATACCGTAAAAGGGCACCTTGTTAATATCCTCAATCATCTCCGTCAATACCTGAAAAAAAATGCTGATATCTCTTTCAGTATTACCGCGTTGGTACTACTTCTCTACCGCCCGAAATAATTATTTTATTATTTTTTTCGATTTTACACGATCCCTTCTTCCAAAACCTGCGTCTTTAAAATAGGAGCTTCTCAAAATGGACCAAATTCGATTTAAATATCTATTCGATCAATATATTCTTGGGGAGATCAGCCCGGAGGGCCGTGAAGAATTGGCGAGACTAGCCGGCGAGGAGGCGTACGAAGCCTTGCTGGACTCGATCCTGCTGGAATCTTTGCGGGCTCAACCCCCCGGGGGCCGGCAACCTGATGAAGCGGTCAAACGGCAGTTGGCTGAACGACTGCCCGATCGGGATTTCTGGCCGGTGGAAAAACAACCCCGTCGCCTATTTCCACGCTGGGTGGCTGCTGCGGCTGTACTCGCTGTTGTTGTCGGGGCAAGCCTGCTGGTGATCAACCGGTCGGTTACAAAGTCTGGTCTTTCGGAGCATGCGGCTGTGATTGCGCCCGCGGGCAACAAGGCTGTACTCACGCTGGAAAACGGGGACCAGATCGTCCTGGAGCAAACGGCGAACGGCGCCATCGCGCAACAGGGATCGATACGGATCGTCAAGTCGGGCAACGGTCGTTTGGTCTATGAGAACCAACACGCAAGTCCCGTGGATCCTGCGGCCGCCGTTGCCATGAATAAGCTGTCGACGCCGCGTGGTGGCCAGATCCAGCTGGTCCTGCCCGATGGCACGGCTGTATGGCTAAACTCAGCGTCCGTGCTCAAATATCCCGCTGTATTCCAGGGTGCAGAAAGGGTAGTTGAGTTAACCGGCGAGGCTTATTTCGAAGTGGCTGCGAATGCGCACCAGCCCTTCAAAGTAAAGCTGAACGGGGTAATGGTCGATGTGTTGGGCACCAACTTCAACATCCATGCCTATTCCGACGAACCGGTCATAACGACCACGTTGGTGGAAGGTCGGGTGAGGGTGACGGATCAGCTTGCGGGTAAAGAAAAAGAGCGGATATTGAATCCCGGGGAACAGGCTGCAGCGTCGGCTGACGCGTTGCTGACTCAGCGTGCAGATCTCGAACAGGTGCTGTCGTGGAAGAACGGGTTGTTCATTTTTGAGGATCGGAAACTTCCGGATATCCTGCGCGAAATGTCTCGCTGGTATGATATCGACATTGAATTCCGGGCACCGATAACGGGTGAACGATATGGCGGTATCATCAACCGGAACAGTACGTTGCCGAAGGTGCTGGAGTTTCTGCAACAAAATGGCATCCGCCATTTCAAACTGGAAGGTCGTAAACTGATTGTGCTGCCTTAGTCTATGTTTTATTCACGTAAAATCTTACACGGTCCAATGAGCTGACAAAGAACTATTTTTTTATTACCAGGAATTTCATTTAATACCAACACTAACATTATGCATCTTGTCATCTGTCGCCGCTGGGCGATCCGGGTGCTCTTTGCTGCTGTTTCGAAAATTAAGGCTATGAGATCAACTGCTCTACTACTTATGTTCGCCTCTATGTTTATCGCTACGAGGGCAACATCGCAAAAAATTACCATCAGTTTCAACAAGGTTCCACTGACCGAAGCGATCCGGAAGATCGGTGCACAAACCGGTGTCAGCATTATTTACAATGTAGAGCAGCTCAGGAATACGGCGCCGGTGACGGCGAACCTGAAAGATGCTTCTGTTACCGAAGCCTTGTCTGCTGTCCTCAAACAACAACCCTTCAGCTTTGAACTCAAGAATGGCGCGGTTATCTTAAAGCGGAAAGGGGGTCCGGCAGACGCCGATGTGAGCGCTGTGACGCCGCCGGACCTGGTCGATGGGATGGGGACGGTCCTCGACAAGAACAATAATCCTATCCAGGGCGCCACTCTCACTATCAAGGGCACCAAACGATCGTTTATGA
>Ga0247778_1000775_pt1 | contig 25703 bp, 39 predicted proteins | sample UWRJL049202B5_FD_179939 | JGI IMG/M metagenome (GOLD analysis project Ga0247778, IMG submission 179939) | Plant litter microbial communities from Arlington Agricultural Research Station in Wisconsin, United States - UWRJ-L049-202B-5 | ecosystem: Environmental > Terrestrial > Plant litter >...
GTCCTGAACCTTTGCTAACCCTATCTTTTCACAGGCCTTCTCCACAGAGCTTGGACGGAATCCGCCCATTTACCTGCCTACGATGAATTCGACTCGCATTCAAGCATCGGAAGGGAACCACGATGATTACACGGCGAGATACGACTGGAGCGTGAGTTTCCGCCTTCGTCGCTCGTCGCATATGTTTCTCGAAGACTGCTGTCTCCAAGTGGACACCACGTCATCTCTCCTCGGTTGGGTTGGGTTGCAGAGCCAAGGACCTGCCTCTGTGATGGCGATCCTGGTGATCCCATGGAAATTGATCCCCCATCAGCAGGTCCCCCTCGGCGTGACTTAAATGGCACGATAGATAACGAATCCTATGACCTGGGGGTAGATGATGGGGAATATGAGGAGTATCTTCAAATACTGTACGAGCGATATGCTGGCCCACGTGCAAGTTTGACAGAGCCAGCAACCGTGCCAGCCCAACCGACAGAGGTCTTTGACCGTAGTGGGAACGTTGTTGCAACACCGACTTTGAAGACCATCGTCCGGAATGCAATCACGGTGGATATAGCGGAACCAACAGGTATTGTCTAACTCGTGGGGAGTCTAGGCTACGGGTAAATATATCGGCCGTTGATCTCAGTTTTATAGTTGCTCTTGCTTTTCTTTGTTAGCATATTTTTATGGCTGGTGTTGCTGTTGCTGTTGCTGTTGCTGTTCTTTTCGGCTGGAACGTTCGTGGTTTCATGGCACTGGTTCATTATATGATGAATGGAAGTAAAGAGCTGTAAAGGCGAGAGTCGATGTGACTGTCTTGTGTCTGTGGGAATTTCAAGTGGAGTACCAATTTTTGCGTTGTCGCAGTGTTCAAGCTGCATTCACCTCGTTTAAAAAGATCTCTCGTATACTACACGCCATATTCACTTTACATATTGCCGTGACTATTTCTCAAGACAAACAAGGCTCTATATCCGTATGTACATTCGTGTCTTATATTTTATTTACATCATTCACCTCCATGCTTCACCACTGGAGCGCTGTCTTTATGGCCTTAGTCAAAACTGCTGCTTCCGCTGCGTGTGTGGCTGCATTCGGATGATAATCGCACCCAACATCTGATCCCTGAGTCGGCCAGTCCACGAGCTGGATTTTCGTGCTGTTAAGCTGCGTGATAACAGTCTTGAGAGCATTGGTCTGCGTAGTTTTTTGTTCACCACTCAGCATTGGAGAATTCATCAATAAGTACCAAGCATTAGGATAATGTTTCTGAATACTCTGGACGAACTCGACCATGGAATTGGAGTATACGGTAGCGTTGAGAGGGGTACGCGGCGGGTTTGCAGTGTAGCTGAAATCGTTGGTCCCAAGATTGATTACTATAGCGCTCGGGTTCCATGAGCTCGGGAATGTGTAGCTATTGTCGGCATCATTGGCACCGTAGCGGGAGTACAGCTCCGGCATCAGAGGTGAAGTATCCGTTACACCACTCCAATAGTTTCGCGTCAAGCCCTTCCCACTCCACGCCACGACGCTGTAATCGGCTCCCAGCGCATCCGCGGCGAGCGCTGCATACGTCTTGGGATTATCCTCTAACGCTGCTGTATTTGTACATGGAAGAACCCCATCGAGGCCGTACCCAACACTAATAGAGTCGCCAATGATCTCGATCTGACGCTTTGGTTGAACAGCATCCGCAAGAAGGGCGCCATCTGCCACGATTTTGCCAAGATAGATGGAGCCCATGTTTGCCTCAGAGCGTTTCCGTAAGACAGCTGTGTGATTTCCTGGTGCTACCGAAGGCGTCTTAACGGACGTTCCTGTGACCTGGGAGATGACGGTCCAGTTTCCGCCATCAATGCTTAGGTCGACGCTGTTATCTCCCCAGTATGTGACGCCGATGCTAGCCGAGGTGCCTGAGAAGGAGAAAGAGACCCCGGTGCTTGGCCAGGTGAGCTCAGAGGTTGATGGATTGACTCGACCAAGGAGTCGTGCGGCTTGCGCATAACTAATGATAGCCAAAACAGAAAGTATAGAAGCTGAGTAAATCATCTTGATTGTTATGTTAATGAATAAGAAGTCAAGTTGTCTACAGATTTGTTAAAACAAAGAGGGAGTGAGTTCGTCTTATTATCAAATTTAAAGGACAGCCAGGGACGGATGCAGGGTTTCCGCAATAAAAGATAGGCATATTATGGACTGTTGGAGTAATATCCGTATTGCCGGGCCGACAACTATAGTGCTCAGGTACGGGGAAATCGTGATTAATATATTTAGGGTTCGCTTGGGCGGGAATTGTCTTGTGGTGGTAGGTGGATAAACAAAAAGCCGGAATGGATTCCGAGCCTATCGAAAAGACCTGCATATACACTTATGATCCCCGCACGGAAACAGATTTTCAAAAAGTAAAGAGGAGGCGTGAATTCGTGTTGTTATCTTGAGTCATGGTGTCTCTAAATAAGAGTTTTGGTGATTCCTATGTACAAAGACTATTAGCAATGGTTTGGGGTATCCCACTTTCTAAAAGGTGGCCTTCTTACGCTAGTCGTCCCATTTAGAAATAAAGATTCAAAGCTCAAATAGATGCAGTCTTTCCTTTGATACCAATGGGTTCTGCTGCTGACCGCATCAACGAGTACTGTCTCATAATCACTGTAAGACGGCTTCAGTTTTACAGCTACAGCTAAATAGCTACAGCTGTCGACAATCAACTGGTCCAGATAGCTCATATAAAACCTCCCAAATGTCATCAATTACTGTAGAAACAAGCCTCCATTACGCTTTCTCTCCAGGAAGAACAAAAGGCAAGATAACACAGGGATTTGGCAGATTTGGAGGACATGTTTCGTCCCCTCTATTCAAATGCTTATCCTCTGGTCCAGTAGGTCCACCAACATACCTATATTGACCAAAAATGTCATACTGACCCGGATAAGAATCTTTATACTGTTGATCGCCCCACTTCCCCACGTAATTCAACCAGTTGATAGGTGTTGTGGTATCGTAAGCGGCAAATACCGGCGTCGTACCACTTGGAAAGCTAACACTGGCATAGTATGCATTTAATGTTGGATCCCATAAGTGTCCTTGATCGGTCTTATCAACTAGAGCGACGCCAAAAGGAAGATCGACTCCAGGAATGGTGTGATCATGTGTTCCGCTTGTAGCGTAATTGGCGTGCGATCCGTTGGCGCTGTAGACAATAGGGCGGAGGCCTCCGTTATATTTGGGGATGGCGGAAAATTGAAAGGCTTCACCAGATCCGTGCTGAGAATACCACATTGTTTGCGGTACACCGTTCGAGAAACGGGTCATGGTGTGCTCCCAGTCTCCGACATGGTCCCCAAAATTCAGACCAACCACTTTGCCGCCCCAATTGTAACTTCACAATCTGTCAGTTCTGAAAACGAGTGGTAGGCATCATACTACTTACGCGTAGAAGTACATGTAATATGCATCTACAGTCCCATTCCCATAGTCGCAGACAATTATAGAACAGCTCACTGCATTGTTGGTTTTGCCAGTCGAATCAGGAACGACACCCTTTAGCCATTGGGGTTGAGGATTAGAGGTGGTACTTTCGATGGACGTCAAATAGATATTACTGCCATTGAGAGCGTTCAAGGCATCGAGATTATCGAGTGTGAGAGGACTTGGGGCTCCGGAAACCACTTCATAATTAATCTTCGGTTGTGTATTTCCAACTTGTGCGCCTATATCCGATGGAAAATAGTTTTCTGTAGAATGTAGATATACAACAGGTGCTAATATAAGTGTTAGTAAAGGTTTCTAAGGAGTCCTTCGTGACCAAAGGTGCTCGAATGATTCTGGGAAGCCTTACCATATGTGTTGACAAATGAAGGTAGGGATTCTTGACGGCGGTCGTTTCCAAATGGGACGCAATACGTCTGAACAGCAAGAATCGCGACGGCCAAGTACACTGTAGAAAGCGCCATTGTTCCTTGAAGTTTTTGAGAGGCTGTACCTTGATACTTCTACTGTCGCGCTCTATGTGCAAAGAGAGGCGAAATCCATCCAATATATGTTCTTGGCATGCATCGTGGGGTAATGCTCCTGTGCATGTGCGGCAGCTCCGCGCACACGGTCGGTCCGAAGCAGGTCATTAATCCCACCAAGTTACCTAGATCCTATCATAGGGCACCTTTTCAGCCCGTGTTCTGAGCTGAATGTGGTTGCATGTTTAACCGAGTGGCCATGGATCGGCGGCGTTCAGGGGCTGCCAGATTTGTCGACACCCCCTGAATCCTGCCCGCTTCGGTTCATATCCGAGCTGCCACTTAGGATCAAATTGCTTGGCCCTAGATTTTAATTGGAAGGTGCGAGCATCCTATTGTGATTAGGACTCAGACTCGAACAATTCTTGCTGATGGAGCTTTCGGCACTTCAGCTTTCTTTTGGCGTAGCCGGCGCTAAAATACACAGCCCAATCATCCTTCTAGATGACTGCCCCCAAATTCCGAGTCCGCCTCAAAATTCGCCGCTCTCAGAATAGAGACTACCGGCAGTGGTAATATGGAAGATGATTGGCTTGCTCTATACGTTTGGCCACATACTAAAATATGACATATTTCCACGCTATCAAAACTTCGAATTTAACAAATGAGAAACTTCAATAATCCCACGATGCATACCGCCGGTGTAGCAGCTACACCAGATTGTGAAGTATGTGGTTAATCGTTTATCGCGAGCGCTAGCACTTAAATCATCCACGGAATAATTTCAAAACATGGAGAAATGACAAAGTGGCAGCTCTTATAGGACGATTTTAGAAGCTTAATTGTAAAGTCGTAGTCTGTATGACAGGGAACATAGTGGAATGCTCTGGGGTGGGCTCTTGATTCCAAGTTCCAACCTTGAAGACGACGAAGAGTCGCGTACCTCTTTGAAAGGAAACTCCAAGTATGTTGTCATGGCGAGTTTAGTTGTGTGACAGAAATTTATTGACCGTAAAAAGGTTGAGGCTTTTCTTGAAGAGCGAAATCGGGTCACATGTTGCGTAGCTGTACAGTGTTGAAACTCAGCACACTTGACGTTCGTGTCGTTTGACTATGACATTGGCATTGTATGCAAATGGTACACCCATTCATCGATCCCAAGCATGATGGCCGAATCTGTGTTGGAGAAAGTATCGACGATCCTGCGGAGTCTCCCTCGAACATTCTCAGCATCCTCACCACTCCAATTCCCTAAACCAAGATCGAATACTCTCTCCCTCTGCCTTTCCGCATCCAGTAGCTTTTACACTATCAACCAATTCCAACGCAGCCTCTCCCACCTCTCCATCCTCTTCCAAACACAACAAAAGCCTCTCAAACTTCCCCTTACCCATATTCATCCCATCCCCGATCCCATACTTACACCTCCCAACAATAAATTCCCAGTACGTAACCACCTCATCCTCTATACTAACTCCCAAATGCTCACCCCATTCCTCCATCCCCATTTCCCAAATCCACCCTTTATTCGTAACCGGCAACGAAGCCAATAAAGGTACTAATTCGGTATACCCATCTCTCTCACTACAATAATAACTTCTTAGAAACACAGAAGTGAGAATCGTGCGTCGAATACTTTCTTTCAAGATCCATTCTTGGAAGGTAGTTGTGGCTGGAGGTAGTTCGAAGTAAGCTGTTTGAAGAGCGATGGTCCATTTGTTTAATAGTGGGAAGGAGGTTTCTGCGTGGAACTTTTGTTGTGCGGTTGAGTGGGAGGAGAAAAGGCGGATGAGTTGATAGATTATGAGTGCTTGGACGGAATGGAGGATTGAGAGAGGTGAGTAGAAGGTTTTAGGCGAGTTCGCGATAAGTGTTCTGAGGTGGGAGTCTAGGATACTGAAAGTGGAGGGCGAGGATAGGATTGCCAGGGCGCTGACTGAGAGAGCGGATTGGAGGGACGAAGGGATTGGTGGTGTTAGAGTGGAGTGATGGATGAAAAAGGTACGGCTTTGGAGGGTGAGGGAGGAGATATTGGCGTGCAGGTAGGTGGCCATGTAGGATTTGTGGAGAGCTGACGGGACGAAGCGTGAGGGAATAGAGAAGGAGGTGTTCAGGGGTACAGCGATATTGAATGGTACTTCGTGGGTAGAGAACGGTAGAGAGGTGACGAGGTCTTTGGCTGGAGAAATGAAATTTACTGATTCGTGGGAAGAGGATAGTGGACCAGAAGCTTCAGCTTTCTCGTTGTTCCTCCCCTTCACCTATTGTCCATCAGTAAGAGCTATGATATGAAGACTCGTCTGAAGTGTGTTTGCCACGCACATATTCACACTTCAAATTTCTCTTGACGCACATCCCACAGCGGGGCAGTATCAAATCACATCTTCGCTTCGAGCCCACGCAAGCTTGACACGCCTTCCTCCTTCTCAGACTATGGTGTACAATTGTTTTCATCATCGCGACTTATTTTCTTCATATTACTGCGGAATTCCGCTTCGAAATGAGAGAGTTGTTGAGATCAAGGACGATGTAGGGTATTTGATGTCTCGCCGAGAAAGTTTAGGTGGGGCGTCGATCTGCTGTGCCGCTGGAATTCCGCAAAACGGTGGAATTGGTAAGCATCAGCATCAAGAAGCAAGATCCAACATTCAGTATTATGACCACTTTCTGACCTAGAAATGAAAGGCGAGTCGTCCGAATTCCGAATTCGTGGGAACAAACTACCCGATATGTCCGTGTATCTATGTATATATATCCTCAGTCAGTCCTCTTCTCTTGAATTGCTATCAGCAGCTCCCTCTTCATCAATACATTCACATTGACTCTAATTCCAATCATCAATACGTGAAAATGCCAATCACAGAACTCATTGCCCCAGGCTTCAAACAAGATGAAGCCACCCGCGAAGCCTACTCGTCCACTGTCTTGCCATGTCTCGTCAAGATTGTCACCGGGGCGCCTGGAAATCTCTCAAACCATGCCGGGAACATATTAATCTCTAATAGCACAGATGTCTCTCTTGCTTTCAGACCTGTGTTGGGCCTAGGTATGTTTGGTCCATTCTTTCTTTCCCGAGAAAGCGGTAGTGACATTCAATTCGTATAGGATGGAACTCAGTCGCGGACTTCCAAGCATTCGTTTCTAGTCAAGCTTTCCTAGACTTCAGACCTTTGGGCTTGCCATTGTCTGCGGAGACTACCCCGGTCCCGCCTCAGTTATATGATACTGATATTGAGCCGAAGTCCGTATATGGATCTGCTTTGACCGAAGTGTTTAGAATTAAGATTGGGGAAGATGAAGAGAAGAAAGCGAATGTTAAAGAGGCTTGGGAAAACTTTGTGAAGAGTATCGGAGCGGTAAAGACTTTGAGTGGAGTAAGTGTTAATGTGCCGGAGAAGACTTTCGTGGGTATGATTGGATATGAGAGCGAAGAGGTACGTGAATTGATGACTTGTGGTCATAAATCGAGCTAATCATTGGTAGGCAAGGAAGAACACATATTCGATCGTTGAGCTGGAAGTTTTCAAATGCAAAGTGGGAGTGTTAGATTCGTTCGTGGCGGCCTTCAATACACTATGAATGGACAAAAGTCGGGGTAGTGTTAGATTTGAATCTCCTCTCAAATTCGTAAATGGTCAGAATAGGAAAACGGGCAATATTTAATCAAATGCAATTATGCAACTCTAAGTTTTCAGCACCTCTATCACTTCCGACTTAGTGAGGATATTGCACGGTAAACTGACTGGAAGATTCTGATTTCACTAAACTAGAGCATGAGTACAAAATATTTCACTCGAAAATATAGAACGAGGAAAAATTGCCTTTTGTACATCTTGGGCAATTTGCGCATCCTGTGAAGTAAATCCTTCGTGAAAAAATTCCAACCTTTTATACATAATTCTTCCGAAATAGGCTCAATTCCAGCAAAAAATTAACAGAGATAATCAACTATGTCATGGTTGGATCACTTTCCAAAAGGAGAATGTGAAACATAAAGAAAAGACTTCGAGCACTTGTTCCAACGACAATACTCGAAGGCAGTGCAAGGACGTGGCAATCTGAAGTCTATGACTTTCAAGATGGAGAAGTTTCTTTCTCTTAAGAAGTGCTGGACCAATGTGATAATGAAGTGTTCCTCATCCAATAAATTGTCGCAACCAATCTCTCTCTGATGCATTTCTGCATCTTCCAGATTCGCCCATACCGAAAAGCGAGAATTTTTAGACAGGAGCATTTCGTTATTCTCTTCATCAACATCTTCCGGACGCTCAATGGTAATAAGTGAATAGATTAGGAACTGGCCAATTCTGTCGTAAAAATTCAAGCCCTGAGTGGAACGCTGCAGAATTAGACCTTCCATACTGTCAAGACGACGTGAGATGGGGGTTTCGTCGTCCGAAGTTAGTATATGTAAAAGAAACGCTTCATGAGATGATCGATCTGCCATCTCGGCAGATGTATGGTCTTTTACGAGAAAACAGTTTGATGGCTGGGGCATTGCCGCACTTTGATGAGGCTAAACAAGCTTCTTACATTGCTCACATGGTGGATGTCCCAACTCCAATGGCATATTCATCGGCTGCATGCTATAGGATTGAGTAGAATCTTCAGAGTGCGAGTTGGAGTTAGAAACTAGGCCCGAGAATGAAACTCAAAGCGTTCATTTGAATTGAGTTTAGAGTCTGAAATATCAAGATTCTATGAATCGCTGCGCCCGTCCTTGCTCGTCCTACTGTATATCTTATCTGAAATTCTGAACATGTTACGGCCATTACAGTTCTCTCACGAGTCACTTGAAACCTGTTTTTAAATACCAGATTCCTGGCTTCGACACCCAATTTAAAGAAAGCCATGCCCATAAACAAATTCCCATAGGGATTGATTTTTAATCCGGTCTTATCTCCACCAATGCATATTTGATACATCCGAGGCTAGTAGCTACCAGCTAGGTCTTAGATGATGTCTTCAGCCAGTTTTCAAAATCTTGAATCTCCGGGTACAGCCCACGGCATTTCTCAACATCAACACCGTGTCCAGCTGTCCCTAACCATTCGAAATTTTGTCTCAAATCACTTATCGCCCACTTCAGTCCAGCTCCTACGAGTCCCCAAGTCTGTGGTATCCTACTACCACGAAGCCGAAGGTAGATCCTATCCGCTTCTTCAAAACTCAATTCATCTCCAGCCATACCCACCTCCTTTCCTTTCCACTTCTCAGCGTCTAACAGTGTCTGCGCCGCAAACCAGCCCACGTCTTTCAGGCCTACCAACTGCAACTTTTTGCCAGGCGGAAGCCCAGCCCACAACGTACAGACAGCTTTACCAGCGAAGTCGTCATTGATGTTGTCCATATAGAAAACGCGCTGAAGAATTACCCAAGACATGTGCGTGTTCACAGTTTGCTCTTTCAAATACGCCTCTAACTTCGCCATGGCATCGAAATACCTGACTCCGGTGACGTGTCCTTCTGGTGCACCCTTTCGATCAACGGATCCGAGTACAAAGTGTTTCACTCCATGTGCAATTGACGTGTCTATCGTCTCACGCCCCTTTGCTCCTTCTTGGCCGGTCACCGGAATATAGAAGAGGGCATCGATCGGACCAGTGCGAGCGAACAAGGAATGAGGCCCCTCCGCTTTGAAAAAGGTGACGAGTGAACTCGAGGGGAGGCTTTTAGTAGCTGCTTCGACATCACCGGCGGCGACAAATATTTGAGCGACTTGAGGCAGTTCGACAAGAGCGGAGATGACTGCGGCACATGGCCACGTGTCGGAGCTGATGAGGATGTTGAGCGACATTCTGTGATGAGGCTTGGCCGGAAATTTCGAAGACTGGAAGGTTTGTTGTTACTCAGATCCTTGAATGTCTTCTTGGCTACATCAAAAAGGAGAGACGTCAAATTTGAGAGTGTATGTTGGCGCATCAGATTTCGGTTATTTATTCAATTCGCGGCTTGCATAAAAACAGTTAGGGCGATTCGAATTTCACAGGAATCTACAAACCGTCGTAGATCAGACAACTAGCGATACTAGAACTAAAGCTAATTTCTTCTCAAATTCTGGTGTGTTTCGCAGAGTGCAGGGAAACCCACAGAAAGTCTTTCAACTTTAGTGGGTTGGCACACTGAAGCTCGCTCAAGTGCGGCCCCTGAATTTCCCCACCGATCGCTAAACATATCTTGTAAGGAGGGTGAGGAACCCGGGGACCTGCTGCTTGAGCAACACACATTTTACTTCACAATTTCATTTCGATTTTGAAATAGTCTATGTATTGTTATGTCTAATTCCGCGCCGATAGCGGATGACGAAATGAACCGAGAAGAATAGGAAATTAGCCACCCTTCCTATAGTACTTCAAACATTGACCCTCGAGCCACCTGGCAAATTTGACACTGGGCCCATCTATCCATCTCTCGACTTGTGCTGCCAGTGCGAAAACTGGAATCGTGAACAAAAAATACCAAACCACACAAACAAGCCAGTACACAACGGTATGCCCGTGCGGTTCTAACCCAGCAATGCGCAGCATTACTCCCTGTAGGCCCAACCCAAAAAGTGTGAGACTGAACTCATGTATGAGGTACAGTGAGAAGGCGATCTTGCCAAGATACTGGCAGAAGTAGGTTTCGAAAAGGGCTTTGAGACGAGGAAGCTGTGAGATAGAGAGAAGGAGCAATACCCCAGAAATTGACCACGGTAATCGAGCATGATCTTCCATCGCCAAGCTTTGCGGTGTAAGTGAGTACACGGTCTCAAAACCCGGCATTGGCAGTTTGCCGAGCATGAGGGTCGGGAAACCAGCAACGTAGAACGAGAGCGCGAAGACTGCCGCCCAAACTTTTCCATATTTGGGCGTAGGGTTGTCTCCCTGGCCGAGATTGAAATCCGCAATGAGCATGCCCGAGGAAAAGCAAAACAGGTTCCAGCATCCTAACCACATCCAGAAGATAGATAATACAGCGACGAAACCCATCCTCATCCCATTGTTCGGAATCCACACCAAGAGGAAGAGCAAAAAGTAACACATGAATGAACCATAATATTCCACCGGAATGGTCCACACTACAGCATCATATTTGTCATGGGCAATCCCTCCTCTAATCGCTGCCGTAAAATTGTAGAAGGGATTGACGAAACTATTAGTTTCGGTGATCCAATCCAAAAATTGAGCAAACAAAGTTGATTCCGCAACAAAGATGAAACTTAGAGGAGGGACAAAGCCAAAGCGTGTTGCCAGCATCTCGCAGAATGTGGTGAATATCGGTGGCAAATATAACCTGAATCCTCGACGGAACATACTGGAGGAGACTGCGGGGTATACTTGTTGTGTGGACCCTTTTCGTATCCGGCGGAGGGACTTTTGTGTGAGAACGTAGCCGGAAAGGACGAAGAAGACGCAGACCGCTGCTCCCCCGGAGACGAAGAACGTTCGTACAAAAGGGAATTGGAGGACGTTGAAGCTGAGGTTTCCATTTTCGTCACGCCCCCAGGCTGGGACAAGGGATGCCCAGATAGCCATCGAATGAAAAATAAAAACCTCCAGAGCGGCGATGCCTCGAACCCCATCTAGCCATGCCGTTGGACCCAATTTTAGAGAACCATGAGGAGGGTAATAGAGCACCTTCTGCACCACTGACAACACCATGAGCCATGCGCGAACTAGGCGTGAAGTATTGGGGGTAGGTTTGGACAGGAGGCCATCATCATGAGCTTGGTCCAGAGCTTCAAGATCAATGGCTTCTTCGTATTCCGCATTTTGATCCATAGTTGTTGAACGACCATTGGCGAACGACATAATGCAGTGTTTCAACCTCGAAGATTCAGCACCATGGCCCTGGTATTGACCCCTCGCTCCCTGCTCCAGTCGTACCTCGGCTGAAACTGGGTTCAGAAACCGCAAGTGATCTCGATCCCGTCAAGATCCCAAGAGTAATTCGAGATATCAAAAGCTGCAATTAAGAAATATGAAGCTGTGTAATCTCTAGAGAATGTTGTGTGTGGGTGGCGATCCGCTTTTACATGTGGATGCCGCGGCCAGGCCCGTTTCGACGCCGTCGTTTCAAGGTCGTTTCGCCCCGCACCGCGGCTTAAAATCAACCACTTAACCCAATGGTGAAAAGAGTCAAAACAAAATTTTGATATTCAAGCAGGGAGCGTTTGAAGACTGCTTAATTTTCTTGGACAGAGAGCAAAGTCTTGACATCAATACATGTTTTCCAAATCCGACGATTCAATTACATCTTACTGTAAACATGCGCGCCGAGCCATCAACGGGAATCTTCAAAAACGCGAGAAAGCGTTTCAAGAGAATAATGTTTGCAAAACTCCAGGATAAGCAATGACAAAACGTTTTGAACCCCATCAGTACAGCCGCCCTAGCAAGTCAAATATTGCAGGCGTTTCGGGTCGCCCCACGTGACTGACCTCGACGATAGAATTCGGGGCATCCTCATCTCCACTAGGAGCTCTGAGAGAAAGTTTTCTTCACATTCAGAACAATAACAATCAAGAAGCATAAAGTTGATAGACGCCCATTCTTCCCTGGACTTTCAAAGAACGCAGGTAGCTAGCCGAATGAGGACTAGCGTCCTCGGCGCGCTATAAATTTCCAACGTTCCTGTACACAAACTCAACAGTAGGGCCTATTTCTGGAATTCCTTTGCTTGAATACCATCGCGCCAGACACTCCTAATGTTGAGAGTAGCATCGATGTCGTCCAACGGATTGCCTTGAATGAGGACGAGATCAGCTTTCAGTCCTGGTTCAATCTGTCCGCGGTCCTTCCAACCAAAAAGCTTAGCAGTCAGTGCTGTTCCAGCGTGGAGAGCCTCTTTGGGCGAGAAGCCGCACTCCTTGACAAGCAGATACATCTCGTGGTGGAAAGAAAGCCCCCAAGCTGTGCCCAAGCCCGGTCCAGCAGAATCAGAGCCCCTTGGAAGTGTCAGCGTGGTTCGTATTTTGACCGATTTTAAGTTGCTTATCACTCACACGATTATTGGAATCCCCTCGGCTTTCAGTCTCCGCACTGTCTCATATGCAGTCTTCACTGTTGCTCCTTCCTTAGAAAACCCCAAGCACCGGCAAAGATTCGCATGTCCCTTCTCGGTCAGCTTTCCCTTCACCCGCTCATCATTTGCAAACCGCTCTGCCACGGGAAGACCTTCTTTCGTCAAGCTCCCCAATACCACTAGTGTGGGGTTACACCATGCACCTGCCTTTTTGTAACCGTCCACGATCTCTTGATTGACGGGCTCATCGATGAAAGTGTGAGCCAGCCCGTTGATCCCCAGAGATAGCATTTCTAGCGTGTCGGCCCGCGAGAAACAGTGCACTACAGCAACGTGCCCTGCTGCGTGGGTTGCGGCGATGACTGCCTTTTGAATTTCAAGGGATGGCTTGGGTAAGGCATGCTCTATCTTTAGAGCTGTACCTGACTCATGCATCAGCTTGGTATAATCTGCACCGCCAGCGGAAGAAAGGTTGTGGGCAACGTATTTTTCAGCGTCAGATGGGGTGGTGAGTTTGGGCCAAGTTGCAACCTCAGCGGCTGTCTCTTTGCTCTTGTCATGCGCTATCACCACAGGCATCGGCCACCCGCCGTCGATTGTGGCAGCCACACCAGCGGCTTTATAGTCGGCAGTACTGTCCTTCTTTTCGGCAGCGAGGCGCTTTAAGTTGTGCACATTTATCGTTTCATTATGCATGTCCATGACAGTGGTGACGCCGAACTTGAGAGATTGATACAGTGCCAGCTCCTGGCCCTTGTCAGCGTGGATATGAGCATCGATGAAGCCTGGGACGACGGTGTGCCCAGGCTTAGAGATGACGGGGATATCCGCCTCAGCCGGTGCCTGGCTAGCAGAGACAGCAGAGATGAGCCCATCTCTTATGACAACGTGGCCCAATTCGATGGTGATGGTGCCAGTGAAGATGCGCACATCAGAGAGAATGAAAGTGGCTAGTGCCATTGCCAGAATGAGATTCTATGGTCGAGAAATTTGTATCTAGATGGATGGATTCTAGTCTTGCAGATGGACACTGATGTATCCCACTGCGAACTTGCTTAAGAATCGTTGAACTGGGACTTTCGGGACTTTTATATCTATTTTCCTAGCTTCCATTGAAGCATGAGAAGCGTCAGTTGACACACTGTGTCCTGATTTGGAGGAGGCAGGAACAGCCCCAAATCCCAGCACCCCATTATAATTTGTGGATGGTCGAACTATTTCCAGTTCAAATTTTCAATATCTGCGGCTAGATCGTCGCCCTGTATGATGCAGTCCGCCTATCCCGACACCTGCTACATTGCGAGTTTTGATGCAAAGCACAGTCTAAAAGCTGCTGGTCTAAACCACATATCCAATCTTCTCAATCACTACTGGTGCTCTCGAAGACATTTGAGATGCCTCAACTGGTCTACTGCAAAGAGACCCGCTATCTGCATAAAATCCCGACAGTGTCCGCCAAGTCCGACAAAAAAGTCCGACAACGCCGCCCGATGGCACCTTGCGATTGGTACTGCTAAAGTGGGTACTCAAACTGAAAAGCCAATTATTTGGTCGGTTCTCCTTATCTTACAAATTCACTCTCGTTTTCGCAGGTGCGGGGTTCATAAACTTTCGTCGCGTTTTGAGAATCATTTGAAAAGTGTTTTTTTGTTGATCACCTGCAACTTTATTCTTGTGGTTGGGATATTCAAAACATCCAACCTCGAACGATGGGACGAAAAGACTGTCCACGATGATGGTCCAGGGCAGTCGCCACCGTGCAGGTCAAGCAAGCCAAGCATGCATGACTTGTAAGACTCGGAAAAAGAAGTGCAATAAGTCGTTGCCGTCGTGCGGATATTGCGTCCGGTTGGTCATCCCAGCGAGGTCGCCTTCAAGCATCTATTCCGACTGAACTCACAGGAAAAACCTGAAATGTGTCTTTGCTCGAGTCCGCAATCATGGCCCATCCGTAGTCGGGAATCCCCGCAACGCTCTCGATCGCGAAGCACGGCCTCGTTTGCATGGAGTCTCAAGTCTAGTCTTATCCACAAAGTCGGACCTCACAAGGGGGGAGACAGACCAGTTCAGTCTCCCTTTTCAATACTAAGTCTATTCAAAAGTCGCGTCTCATTGTCCAATTGTCTCTCCTGATTGATAATTGTTGAGATTACATGGCTAACAGCCAGGAGCTAGAGGTAGAGACAATCAGGTGTTTCTCGAAGTCCAGCGTATCATTCGCTCAACGGGACAGTTTATACCCGACATCAGCGTCCGCTACTTCCAAATCTCTCACCGACACCTGCCTACCATCTCTCGAATACGCTTCAATAACCACATAACCTTCGGAGCAGCTCCAGCAGCCGACTTTTCTGTCTTGCTGCTGACTCTCTGCCTGATCACATATGCTCCTGCCTTTGGATACCAATCTGAACATGGAGCCACAACAACCGTTGAAAAGCAAACCATCTACCTCACCGTGAGGTCTCTCCTTGCCGAGATTCAAGTGTCTCATTCCCCTTCCGTCACGCTAGTCCAAGCTGGTCTTTTGTTGGCTCTGTATGAGTACACAAATGGGCGGCCGGACGATGCTTTTGTAACCTTCGCGGGGACGGCGAGAATAGCCTACGCTACGGGTATGCACCATCAAAGCCAAATATTATGCGCAGATGCAGACGTCCTTCTACGTGCTGAGGAAGCAGCCAATACCTGGTGGGGAGTTGTCATTCTTGAGCGGTACACCTCTCTCCGTGTTCTCAGTGACATTCCATGCAATATAAGCTAATATTTTGCCGTAAGGGTATTTTTCAGTGAAATTACAGTCTCAGACCAGCCCCTAATCACCATCTTCCCTGGCGCAAATGCCCGACTGCCAATCGAACCACAACTCCTCGACCAGCTGGATATCTCAAAGCCAGAATCTCTAACCAACATCCCCCTCTCCCGTCTAACTTCCCCAAACCTCGGAGGATTCAGCCGAACAGCTCAAGCAACTTCTCTTTTGGACCAAGTCCTCAAAGCTTTCAACACTCTCGATCTAGATTCCAAACTCCTCCAGCTCGAAAGACTAGATACCGAGATCCAGTCCTTTCTCTCATTACTCTTGCCGAAGTGCCAGGACCAACCGGTATTTTGTATGGCAATACACATCACCATTAAGTAAGTTATCCAGTCTCTCTCGAAGCCCTCTCCCGAGCACACTTCTAACCCGCTGAAAAACAGGACGCTCTTCACACTACACACACACATCCTCACCCACCCCCCATCACAAAGCCCCATCACAAACTCCAAACCCTTCAGCGAAAAACACAACAAATCACGCGAGACGCTCAACACAATCACCAAAATGGTAATTGATATCGCGGAATCTCTTTGTGTTTCAGAGAGGATGCTTGATGGTATGCCGCCGATGTATCCGTATATTGCGAGGGCTGCATTGAGGTATATTGAGAGTGAGGCTGGGATGGAAGATGGTGGGTGGTTGGAGAGGGGAGGGGAGGTATTGAGGGGGTCGCTGGGGAGATATTTTGGGCGGTGGGGGGTGAGTGGGGATTTTGGGGGGAGGGGTTGAGGTTGGAAGGGGGTGGGGATTGCTTTATGGATTTGAAGAGTTGAAGATTCCTCGTGAGTGGGGAAGAACACGAAAGGAAATTTTTTGACAATATTGGATATCGCGGGGCATAGAGCCCTCTTGTGCGGGGAAAATGAGGCGTCGAGATGGTGTCTGCTTGGGAATCACTCATGATCCGACTGACTACATTTCGTTGGTGTACACCTCCGACGAATTCTGAGCGTTTATCAGGATCAAAGGCTCAAATCACGACGCGAAATTTTCTCCTACCAGCTAGGTCTTTGGTGAGGCGTTGGCCGGAAACATCTACTGTTGAGTGAGCTGCATCATCAGAGAGCTGAAATAGCCCAAAAAAAGAAATTCAACGAAAGCAAGAAAATAGTAGACAATTAGAACGCTTCATTTTCAACATTACAATCTCTATCTCCGTGCCCATCCCCCAAGTTAAACCTTAAAACGCCAATTATTTCACCCATATATGTACCCTCTCACTCTCCTATTCCCCCTCAGCCCCCACAAAATCCTCCCTTCTTATACCCCCCCTATCGCACATCCCCCTAAATATACCTCCTCTCTTATACAACTCCCACGGCTCATCCAACTCCGCGATCTGCCCCTGATCCATAACACATATGCGATCATAGCCAATAATCGTCTTCAAACGATGCGCTATACACAACAACGTCTTCCCCTTAAACCCACTCGCAATCGTACGTTGGATCTTCTCATCCGTTTCCATATCGACAGAAGATGTCGCTTCATCGCAGACGATGATTTGGGAACCGCGGACGAGCGCACGTGCTAGAGCCATGAGTTGGCGCTGTCCGAGGGAGAAATTCAGACCTTCGTCTTCTACGATACCATCGAGATGTATGCGGCCCGGACTCTTATCATCCAAACTTGCGTCTTCGGAAATCAGATCTGATTGTCGCAATGCGCTCCAGAGTTCGAGATCAGTGTGTTCGCTAAAGGGATCGAGGTTAGAGCGGATCGTGCCTTTGAATAGTGTTGGGTCTTGAGGGATGATGGCTAGGCGTGACCGTAAATCGTGGAGGCCGATCTTGGAGATGTCGAGACCGTCGATGGTGATTGAACCAGCGGAGAGCTCGACGAGGCGGAAGAGTGTGGACATTATACTTGACTTGCCGGCTCCTGTGCGGCCCACGACGCCGATTCGTTCACCTCCTTTTACATGCATTGTGAGACCGGAAAGCACTAGTGGGAGGTTGGGGCGGTAGCGCATTTGCACGTCGTTGAAGATAATCTCACCGGATTCGGGCCACGATTTCCGGACCTCGATGGTGTGAAGTGGCGCTTCTTCTTCGAGTTGAGTGCCGTAGTAGTGGATGCGCTCGGTGGCGTTCATGCCGTTTTCTACTTCGGCTAATTGGCGGACTGTGAATTGAATCATTTGGACGATGGAGAGGATGTAAGATAGGACTAAGCCGGCGATGGAGGGGGAGACGGCGAAGCGGGATGTGACGACTAGTATTCCCGTCACGAAGACTAGCATGTTGCCGATGATGTCAAGTCTTGTTGATAACCAACGTTGGTTGGCGAAGGTGAGGAAGTATGCGCTGTTCATCTCATCGATGGAGTCGCGGATGTTTCGGATGAATTGGTCTTTCAGTCCATATGCACGAATGCATGCGGTTCCTGATAGGCCTTCGCTGAACTTCGCGAAGACGTGGGAACGGAGGACGGACTCGAATCGTTTCATTTCTCGAGCTGATGCACGGTAGTACCCAGCGGAGAAGACAAAGAGTATGAATAGTGGTCCAAGAGCAATGGCAAAATAATGGAAATATGCAATGATCAGTGCGAACACAGACAAAATCATTGCCAGGGTGAGGAAATACATCCTCATTGCATCTGTCAAGTTGTTGTCCATAACGTCGACGTCTCGGGAGAAACGATTCGTGATTCTTCCAAGCGGTGTAGTATCGAAGAAAGACATCGGTGCCCGGAGTGTACGAGTAATGGCCCGACTCAGCATTTTCTTACTCGCGCTGGTGCCGAAGATGGTGAGTGAGATGGAAAAGGCAAAAATTAAAATTGCCTGAACAACACCCAACGCTGCGTATACCCCAATATATATACCCCTCGAGTACTTCCATTCTAATACTTATTAGCTTCCGGATAAAAGTTGGGGAAGGAAGGAAAACATACTATCTTCTGTCCACCAGGAAAGCCAGAGACTCGTGGCAATATTTGCACCTTGTGACATGACAAGCAATAGGAAGACGAGAACGCCGTTCAAAGGGCTGCCAGAAGCTCGCAGATAGTCCATATAAACAGACCACGGAACGCTCTTAACCGCTCTTTCTTCTGCCTGCATTAAACCCGGGCCCTTGCGCTTCTTCTTTTGCGTCTTCTTCTCAGACTCGACCTCATCGTCGTTCACGTGGTCCTCCTTCTCATGCTTCTCCTCAACAGCAGTAGTCTCCATTAGTAGTTGAAATCCAGGGTGGTTGTTCATGAGGTTGTCGAAAGTGTCAATTGCCTGGATTCGGCCATCTTCCATCCAAATTATTCGATCGCAGCGGTTGAGGACCCAGAGCTGATGTGTTGCGAGGATCCGAGCTTTATCTTTCATGAGGCCCATGATGGCGTTATCGAAAATGTGTCGGCCGACATGCGCATCGACTGCGGATAGAGGGTCGTCCATAAGAATCAGGTCTGCGTCAAAATAAATCGCCCTTGCAATGTTCAGTCGTTGTTTTTGACCACCTGAGACATTGATTCCGCGCTCCCCGATCTCGGTATTGTCTCCTTGAGGAAGCATCTCCAAATCGGGCTGCAAGGCGCATGCATCAATAACATGTTTGTACCTACAAAACGGTTAGTAAACAGATATCCAAGCTTCAGGGAAAATTGGCATAAACCTACCACTCCTTATCCATTTCCTTTCCAAAGATAATATTATCCCTCACAGTCGCATTTTGAATCCAAGCATATTGCGGACAGAAAGCTCTGGTCGCGCCCATGTTCAGTTCACCCTTGGTCTTTCGCATATCACCCGCGAGCGCGGCAAGCAGAGACGACTTTCCACTTCCCACACCACCAATAACAGCGACAAGCTCGTTTCTACCAACTGAAAAGTTCATATTTTGTAATTTGAACGGCTCTCTATCCCCGATAAGAGTGCTTCCATCGTCAGGCGTAACGTCGCCAGATGAACTAGGTTCCATGGACTTCCGTCCGGCAGCGACTTTCTTGGCAGCTTCTTTCTTAGCAGCTTTCTCGACCTTGATTTCGTCCTTTGTCGCCTTTTTTCCTGACATTGGCAAAGCATCCGGGTCCTGTGTTGCAGTTCGTTCCCAGGTAAAGTCAGCTTTGATCATATCTACAGCGTTTTTAGCGTCTTCATCGACCTTTGCATCGTCTTCTTGCTCCTCGCTCATAAGGTACTCCTGAATACGGTAGAGAGACGACCAGGCATCGGTGACTTGTCCGATGACTAGGGGAAGAAGATTGAGTGGTAGTCGAAGCGAGTTGAACAACGCCAGTGATGAGAAAACATGGGCCGGGTTCAGGTTATGGCTGCTAAGTGAATAGGTGACGAATGCTAACATCGATGCGAAGATAGGCAGGGACAGCGACACGGCGTTAATGGCGTTCCTGATCGCGAGGAGAACTTGAATAGAGGAAATCTCTCGATCTCGAATATCGCCTAGTCGTTTGAGGAAAGCGCTTTCCCAGCCAAAGAACTTGACGAATCTAACAGCCTGTAGAATTTCCTGTGTGAGACTGACTCTCTGATCAGTCACCTTGTTGATCCCCTTACGTCTGGCGAACAGACTTTTCACGGCCTGAGTCAGGACTGGTAGACCGATGACGAGCAACGCGAAGCCAGCTAAAGCGCTGTATGTCAAATTGACAAGCAAGAGTATCAACGTAATGATACATGCAATTGGAGCAGTCCAAATCATGTGAAACAGTCCAGAAGCTTGATCCACACGGTATGTATCGACGGACATCAAGTTTACCACTCTTCCATTTGCCCAGCCAGTGCCATCACCGGCAACTCCCTTTCCGGCATCTGCTGTCGTGACTTTTGCTCCGGATTTGTTGAGTTCGTACCATTTTTTGGCCTTCCTCTTTTCCTCAGCTATATCGTCTTTTACTTTCTTCTCCTCCCCATCTTGAATCGATTTCCCTCCAGCCTTGGCGCGTCCGGAAATGCTCATAGCCTTTTCAAAAATGACGGAAATGAGCACAGCTCTTGATTGTCCTCCCACCATCATCCCACGGTAGATGAAATGATTTGTCCCCAAACTCTGAATCATCTGCATGAATGTAATTCCAATCACAAGACCAATTCCATTCGCAATATGTGGGGCCGTTGTCCCCTTGTGTTTTGCTGACCAGGCGTCGTTCGCGAATTGGATGAGGTATCGAAGAGTATATGGCGAAACGACTTGGAACATATTGGCGAAAAATTGACATGTTCCTCCAATCCAGAACTCCTTCTGGAATGTCTCGTGTAATGCCCATAATAGCGGATATTTATCTCCTCTCGCTACCCTCTTCTTGAACGATGCTTGTAATTTCAAAGTCATGACCTCGGCGCTTCGATTGGGATTGATCGTCCAGATATCATTTTGCTCAAGCGGCCGTTTGTAGCCAACCTATGGATGTCAGCGGGTATACAGAAGGTGGGGTGGCGCGGGGCTCTTACGCTCATGATAGGTGCTATCCATTGGAAGTACACCAGACTGAGGAACGGGGCATTGTATTCTCTGGAGGCTCCTCTGGCCTCTGGGACTGGAGGTACGCCGCCCCATTTCAGAGGGTTGAGGTTCTTGTACCAGCGCTTCTTTTTAGGTGGCGCATCTACATTGGAGTCGGTCCTCGTCACCGCAGATGCTGTAGTGGCATAACTTTTTGATCTGTCAATGGCAGGCCTTTTCTCACTGTCGTCCAAGTCCTTTTCTGATGAGCCATGGCTCGACGAGGGTCGATGGGCCGAGATCTCTATGAAATCCTTTTCCTCATTGTCGACATCGAGCGGTTCGTCGTTTGCCGTAGAAAGAACAGCTCCAGCTGGGTCCCTGGGTGTCAGATCCTTCTCAAGACCAGTATCCGCCATAGTTGTCTTTGTGGCGGCGGGCTGCAGAATGATCCATGGAGTCGATCAACAAAAGGCGGGGAGGTGGAGGGGAGGCTCTGAGTATTTAAACAAGTGAATAATAAAAGAGAAGCCACTCGAGCACCAGAGGGCCAAGACAGAAGCCACCTGCCAGTGGAGTCATCGTCCTTCTCCATACTGGACGGCATGGGTACAGTAGTGTTGCTTTGGTGCATTTTTTCTCAACACTCGAGCAGGGATAAATGTCTGGATTCCTTTATCGCAAGAAAGCCGGCGGCGCTAGTCAAACCCGGCGGCGGGGAACAAGGACATCGGGAGATAGAAGCCGCCGACTCTATTCGTATTTCGTACAGCTCAGGCCGCATTATTAATAATAATTGAAATAATGGATCCATATATGATTGGTAACATGCTGTCCAGGATAATAATTCCTATTGGATTATTTGAGAAAAACTTCAACTGCTGCAAGTCATGTTGCCCCACCACTCTAGACCTTTGCTCGGGCATTATTACCTCGCTTGCACCGGGGAGTTATCTCGACGGCCGTCACCGTAATAGGGAATACAAAAGTCCGACTCCTCCCGTCTGACGAAGCAGGACGGTTGCCTATGAACGACTTGACTCGATAAGGTCCATAATGCATATAATAAACTGCGGCTGCATCTTGTGAGCCGGAAACTTCTTATATCGATAGCGATAAGCTCCCCTCCAGATTGTTTCGTCCGAAGGTTATATTACCCAGCTATAAGGTTGCTGGATGCTTGATTTTCAGCTAAAGTTAATAACAACTGTCAGTACCCATCCCAAGATTCTTTTGACTTTCACAAAGACCGATTCGTGATCCAAGTTGTAAAAAGTTTCTTACTCGCAGAAAGGCAATTTTGCGGGCGACAAAGCTTGACGCCTCATTGCCAGCCACACGGATGGATTTAAACGGTTCCGGCACATGCTTAAGTCCAGCAAGTTCCGATGTCCGTGTCACGTGTCTGTATTCAGCTTGATACTTTGTTCCTTTTGTCATCACGAAAGTAGCGGTGTAAAAAGCCTTGGATTCGTTGTTTTATTTTATTTTCGCGGACGCGTCTCCATCTTATCTGACGCTAGTCATGGAATTACGTTTCGTGCAACGTAACGCTTGTAAGCAGGTGAGGGGTCATCACGGGACCTAGCCGGTGTCGAGGACTCTTTATCCAATCTACAGAGCGAGAGATTAGCTGTCATTCGCTCAACTTTGAACGTTCAGACGAACGGTTTCAAGAAAAGTCCGTTCAAGACAAAAATCTCACCGGAGGCGGGAATTAGACAACCCCGAATAGGAAGTCAGCAAGTGGACCCGGGCTTGATTGCAAATCCCCATTAGCTGGTTTTGTGAAAGGCATATACGCTGCGAGGTCGTGCATGAAGAAGTCCTCTTCCAGATCCAGGGTTCGGCACTGATCTATCTTCCTGAAAAGAGGCTCCGGGGGCTTTCCGCGGCCGAGGGCCATTGCCGTGAAGCCGAGAGCTTGTCATCTTGCGACGAGACTATGTGATTTTGGCAGATTTTGTACTTGGTGGTTCTCCGTCTATGCGCTATATGATTAGTTGTATTCTTGTTTGAATTCGTGTATCTAGCTTAAGGATGCTAGTTTTCGTCTGGTGGTTGCCCTCAATGGGACAAACCCAAATCAGATGCTTTGTTGTTTTTACAGAATTGTTGTAAAGACAGCCTTGCGGCGGACGGAAAAAGCCGCACTGATTTTTGATGTGGTAGGACGTGTGATCCTTCATGATCCACAATATTCAGTGCTGCTTGTTATGTCTAGCGCGAGATATCTCAAACAATTCGTAACTTTCGCTTGGAGTAAGGGGCCTCCCTTCCGTGTTCCAGTGAGCCACAAAAGTAAAACTAAGCAATGGAGATGATGAACTGTCTATCTCCCACAATTCATATTGTATCCTGCCATGCGATTTGTCTTCACCTTCCGTGCACCAACCTGAAACATAAATATCAAGATCTATCTTCCACGTGACCAGCCACGACCCCGTTAATCTCCCCCATCTTCGCAACCCCTGGCGGCTCCGCATCAAAATTTCCTCATAAAGAACATCTTATCTAATCCCTTCGGGCCATTTGCGCAAAACAAGCTAGATTACGCTTGGATCTCTCAGCCTCATTTTCCAGCATGCGATGCGTCTCCATCTTTTACCCCACAAATTTAAATTGTTAAAAGTTCAAACATGGCCGCCCACATTTTTCCCTCTCTAAACTTACGATGTCACCTCCTGATTGCAAACCCCTCAAAATAGCAATTCTGGTAAATACCGATGAACACCCTTACACGAATCTTTTCCATGCCACTTATCGATCTATCTTCAGCACCCTCTCTCCTGGATCTACACTCTCGTTCTTTCATCCCATTCTAGCGCCAAACACTTATCCCAATCCACTACATTACGATCTCCTGATTGTAGGTGGAGGAACGTATGTAGCTGATGAAAACGCGAAATGGGTACAAAATGAACTTGCGTTTTTGAGGAAAACGGTAGATGCATACCCCTGGTTGAAAATCGTGGGGATTTGTTTCGGACATCAGAAATTATGTGAGGCATTTGGGGGAAGCTTGGAGTTTAACAAATCCGGAATACCAGAAGTACCTCAACCCCAATTCTATTCACATTCTTGCATCGATTAACGAAAATTCGCAGTTGGGCGTCACAAATGTATCTCTCACGCCCGAAGGACGTGAATTCTTTGGAGATAGAGAAAGTTTGAGATTACATGAGCTGCATAAGAAAGAAGTTACTATCATGGCCCCTGGATTCTTAGCGCTGGCGGAGGATAATCAGTGTTGCTCGAATGAAAGCAATACCATTCTTACGTTTCAGGGACATCCGGAGATGAGTGAGAAGATGGCGAGGTTGCTGGCACAGGGGCCGAGTAGCTATACTGAAGAGTTAAGTGAGGAGGAGATTGAGGCTCTTGTTGCCAGAGCAGGGGAGGAGCATGATGGCTTGGTGGTCTGGAAGAGGGTCTTGGAGTGGGTTGGAGAATGATCAATAACCTCTTTCACTGTTTCTGTTTTTGAAGCGGAACTTTCCTATAAGTGTTTGTCTTGGCTTATTGGGATGACATTTCACATACTGTATTGATATTATTCTTCGTTTATTTAGCATCGGATACCACTTTGTTCAAAAGCCGAAGAAGCCTTCACAATGTGAACAAAGCTTCGGAAATATTTCCTCTCAACAATTGCAAACAGCCACAAAGGCATCTTGTAGACTCAGTCCTTTGTTCCCTCCAACCAAGATTATTCTCACCATTACACTAAAAATCAACAGATTGGCATCGAATTGGTGGGGAATATCCGGTCGAAATTGAGACCACGCGCGATGGCGGATGGAAAACGCGACCGAGAACACGATAATGATACTCTTCCACCCAGCTCAAAACGACAACAAATTGGGAACTTAAGACGAGTTACTCTAGAGGATGAAGAAGAGCCAATACCTGCGGAGATTGCCATAGCAACCCCTCCCGCAAGACCGATACCAAAACGGAGGGCGGAGCCCTTCGGGATACGAAGGGTAAGGGGAAATCAGAAGAAGCCGGCAGCCGACAGTACCGTAGGAAGGGGGGAAACCCCAGCACAACCGGCATCTGATATCCCAGCATCACCAACGGGAACTAATACTCCACAACCCACCCCAAACGACAGAAACTCACCACCCCCACCAACACCCACTCCACTCGCCCTCCCAAAAGCAACCGCAAAGCCGCTCCTAGCTTGGGAAATCCGGGGAAAGGAAACCCACATCAACCTCCAAGATCCACCAACCTCATACCCCTCACCAGGCCAGCGTTACGAATCCATCTCAACAAACCCCCCAGCATGGGGACCCGACCCCAACAAAAACCCAACATCAACTCTCAAAGGCACACCCTCCGAACACGCCGCCTGGCTAGCCAGCTCCTCCAAATGGCATCCCTCTCAACGTCTCGACACTAACTGGAAAGGCACCAAAATGCTCGGGTTCGGCGGGTTCGCGATGGTGGGACTATGGGAACGGGGAGGGACGATGAAGCCGAGGAGGATGGTGGTGAAACAGCAGGCGAAGAGCTTGGATAAGCTTG
>Ga0247778_1000776_pt1 | contig 25618 bp, 18 predicted proteins | sample UWRJL049202B5_FD_179939 | JGI IMG/M metagenome (GOLD analysis project Ga0247778, IMG submission 179939) | Plant litter microbial communities from Arlington Agricultural Research Station in Wisconsin, United States - UWRJ-L049-202B-5 | ecosystem: Environmental > Terrestrial > Plant litter >...
GCAAACAGACCGCGACGACGAGTGGCACAGCATCGACAGCACGATCAATCGAGCGCACCAGCACGCCGCCGGCGGAAAAGGGGGGCAGCCGAGCACGGCATCGGTCGTTCACGTGGCGGCCTTTCAATCAAGATTCACCTGGTTGTAGACCCTCTGGGTCTGCCGCTTGTGTTTGAGATCAGCGAGGTGGCAGCCGAGCCCAGAAGCTTCCGCTGGACAAGGAACTGTACCAGGCGCGCTCCGAGATCGAGTGTCCCTTCAGTCTGATCGAGCAGGCTCGCCGTTTCGCTACCCGCTACGACAAGACTCTCCGCAACTACGTTGCGGTGGTCGCGATCGGGTGTGCGCTGCTTTGGCTGCGTCTCTGACTTAATCCGCGCAGCTCTGGGCCAACTTGATCAGCATTGACACAATGCGAACAATCATAGCTTTCCCAGTCCTGTGTCCGCTCTCCTCGAGCAACTTGAGCCGACAGCAACGTCCAGCAGAGCGGCTGACTTCGTCGCCGAGCCGCGCGCCGTCAGATAGTACCGTCGCTTGTCTGGCTTCGAGTGCTTGCCCGCTCCCTCGGCGAGGTTCAGCACGAGCGATAGCGACGCCCTGGATAACTGATCCGAGAGGTGGCTTCGGCCGCGAGGCAACCCTTCGATGATCTCACTCGCGAGAACCAGAAAATCTAACGCGAGGTGGTAAACATCCAAACGCTCGTGAGCCAGATCCATCCCACCCTATCGGCCATCCGCCGCGCCCGTTGCCTCTTACGGGCACGGGCACGGGCACGGGCACGGGCACGGGCACGTTTACGGGTGCCTGAGCAATCAGGGACAGACGCTACGCCAAAAACTTGATCGAGCGCTCGACGACTGCCTCTCCGCCGCGCTCGCCTTGCTCGGCTTGTTTCAGCAGCCGCCAAATGTGGGGGCCCAGAAAATCGAGTTCGGTCGATTGATATTGTTCACCGCCGAAGCGGCGGATGTTGTCGGCTTGAGCGCGCAAGATGCGCGCGTCTTGGCCGAAGATGCGCAGGGCGAACGGCTCCAGCAGGCGCGCCACTGCGCGCGACGGGAAGCGCGTCTTGAATTGCACCACGGCCCACATCCGCGTCCGGAAATCGTTCTCGGGAGTGCACAACGAAGTGACGAGGAAGTGGACGTCCGCTCCGAGGCGGTACTCGACCTGCGCGATGGAGGGCAGGATGAAGCGATCCCAATGCTCGACCGTGCCGCCACCGGGCGAGAGCACGCGACCGGCGACCCCGGTGGGCCGCGGTTCGCCATCGTATTGCACCTCGACGCGATCCGCCGACCGCCGAACGGTCGCGCTGATCTCGTTTTGCTTGCCACCGCGGAACAAACCGCGATGCAGAAATGCGGTGTGCGGGACATCGAGCGCGTTCTCGATGGTCGCGTGCAGCGTGGCTTCGGTTTCGACTTCTCGTACGACACGCGCGTAGTCGCTGCCGGCCGACGGCAGTGAAAATGGCTCGGCTTCGGGCTTGGCATCGAGCTCTGGGTAGACCCAGACCAAGCCGTCTTGCTCGCGCACCGCGGCCGCGAGCGCGCGGCGCTCCTTGTTTTCCCCGCCGAGCAGCCCGGGAATATGCACGCAGCGCCCACCGTTTTCGAACTGCCAACCGTGGTACGCGCACTCGAGCCGCCCACCTGCAACTACACGGCCGAGCGATAGCGGCACGTTGCGGTGTGGACAGCGATCCAGGAGCGCCGCGGCTTTGCCGTCTTGCCCACGAAAAAGCACGAGTGGCACGCCCAGCACGCTCCGTGCGAGCGGCCCCGCCTGAAGCTCGGAGCTCTGACACGCGACGTACCAAAATCGCGCAAGCCGCGCGACCGACACGTGCCCCTTGGTCTCAGGCGGAAGCAATTTTTCGTGCAGCATCGAGTGACCGGATCATAGGCCGGAAAAGCCGAGGTTGCAGCACTCGGCTTAGCCCCGCATATTGTGAAGCAAACAGGAGGTTCTCGTGGTCGATAAGAAGACGGTCAGCTTCATGCGGTCCCTGTGCATGGGTCAAATCGAAGAGGACGTGATTCTGCCGTTCCCGACCATCCCCGAGGCCGAGAAGGAGACCTTGCAAGGCGTCGTCGCCTCACTCGATCAGCTGCTCCGGCCGCACGAGCAGGATTTTCGCCACTGGGATCGCGAGGGCGAATTTCCCGCGGAGTTCATCGAAGAGCTGAAGTCGGGCGGCCTGTTCAGCTTCGTCATCCCCGAGGAGCACGGCGGCCTTGCTTTCGGCAGCAGCGCCTATTCGCGCGCGCTGCAAGAGGTTGCCAAATACGACGCCTCGGTCGCGGTCACCGTCGGCGCACACAGCTCGATTGGCATGCGCGGCTTGCTCTTGTTCGGCAATGACGAACAGAAAGCGCGCTACATGCCGAAGCTCGCCACCGGCGAGATGATCGCGGCCTTCTGTTTGACCGAGCCGGGCGCAGGCTCGGACGCCGCGTCGATCAAAACCAGCGCCGTCAAAGACGGCGAAGACTGGATCCTGAACGGCAATAAATTGTGGATCACCAACGGCGGCATCGCCGATTTTTTCACGGTCTTCGCCAAGACCGGGGACAGCGGCGAACGCGGCAAGATCAGCGCTTTCCTGGTCACCCGCGACATGCCGGGCGTGAGCAACGGCCCACACGAAGACAAGATGGGCATCCGCGCCAGCTCTACCACCACGATGCACTTCGAGAACGTGCGCGTGCCGAAAGAGAATCTTTTGGGAGAAGCGGGCAAGGGCTTCAAGATCGCGATGACGATCTTGAACTCCGGGCGCACGGGCCTCGGCGGCGGCAGCGTCGGCGGGATGAAGAAGCTGATCGCGCTCAGCGCCAAGCAGGCCAAGGAGCGCGTGCAGTTCGGCAAGCCGATCGCCGAGTTCGGCCTGATCAAGCAAAAAGTCGGGCAAATGGTGGTCGACTGTTACGCGACCGAAGCCGTCGTCAGCATGGTCGCTGGCCTCAACGATGGCGGCTACGAAGACTACGCCGTGGAGGCAGCGATCAGCAAAGTGTTCGCCAGCGAGGCGCTCGGTCGTACCGCTGACGAAGCGCTGCAAATCGCCGGTGGCAACGGCTACATGTGCGAGTACCCGTACGAGCGCGTCGTGCGCGACAGCCGGATCAATCGCATTTTCGAGGGCACGAACGACATCTTGCGGCTCTTCATCGCGCTCAACGCCATGAACGACGCCGGGCAGAACTTGCGTGAGCTGTCCAAGTCGCTGGAGGGCGTGTTCACCGATCCGATCAAGGGCTTCGGTGTGGTCTCCGAATATACGCTGCGCCGCGTGTCGCTGGCCACGGGCTACAACCGCCAAGGCACGACCTTCACCAAGCTGGATCCGAGTCTCAAGGCCGCGGCGGCCGTTTTCGAGAGTGGCACCCGTGATCTGGCCAGCGCCTGCGATCGCATCTTACGCAAGCACGGTCGCTCGATCATCGACAAGCAGTTCGCGACTCGCCGCTTGGCCGACATCATGATCGATCTGTTCGTGCTGGCTTGTGTGATCAGCCGCGTCGATTCGAGCATCCGCGCTCGGGGCGCCGATGGCGCCAAAAAAGAACTGGAAATTGCGACTGTTTTCGCGCGCCAAGCGGAGCGCCGAATCAAGCTCAACGTGGACGAGATCGACAACAACGTGGACGAATCGATCAAATCCTTGGCCGACCACACCTTCGAGATCGAGAAATTCAGCTGGGATACGCTGTAATCGGTGGTGTTTGGCCGGCCAAAGCGGCTCCGCGCGGGAGCAGGCTGACAGCCGCCCCCTGAAAACGGTACACTTCGCGCCCCGGTGTGCCCTGCCGCCGGGATGAGCCGCGCCAGATGACCAGAGCCAAGCCGAAGCCCACGACGATCACCCGGGAGCCTGCCAAGAAGCAACGCACCGAAAACGCTGCGCCAGTCGAGGCTGCACCAACAAAACCGGGATCAGTGAAGACCGCCGCTGCGAAATCTGCGCCCGTCAGGAGCGTGCCGAGCAAGGCCGCCGTCCCGAAGACCGCAACCCGGGTCGAAGCCGCAGCGGGCAAAGCGGGCGCAAAGGCCGCACCGCCCAAGGCCCTCCCGAGCAAGAGTGCGCCTGCCAAGAGCGCGCCGAGCAAGACAGCTGCAAAGGCGTCCGCACCGAAACCTGGCGCCGCGCTCGAAACCGCGCCGACCCAAGCGGCACCGGCCGTCAAAGCCGCGCCAATCAAAGCGACACCGGCCGTCAAAGCCGCGCCAATCAAAGCGACACCGGCCGCCAAAGCAGCACCCGCGAAGGCGGCGCCTGCCGTCAAAGCCGCGCCGACCAAGACGGCAGCCGCCGTCAAAGTGGCGCCGAGCAAGGGGACTTCGGGCAAGGGCACGCCCGCAAAACCGAACTCGAACAAAGCCGCTCCCAACAAGGCAGCCGCGCTGCTCGATACGCCGGCCAAGATCCGTCCCATCGAGCAAGCGGTGGGCGTGAGCAGCGACGCGGTCGCGCGACGCACGGGCAAATCCTGGGCAGAGTGGTTCGCTTTGCTCGATGCGGCCGGCGCCGCCGAGCTCGACCACAAGGGGATTGTGGCTGTGCTCGCCCAACGCCACGGCGTGGGCCCTTGGTGGCAGCAGATGGTGACCGTGGCTTACGAACAAGCTCGAGGCAAGAACGGCAACACGGCCGCCGACGACGGCTTCCAGGTGGACGTCTCCAAGATCTTGGAGCTGCCCTTGGCCAAGCTATTTCGGTTTTGGGCCGAGCCCGCAGAGCGCAATAAGTGGCTCGCTGACGACCGATTTTCGATTCACAAGGCCACGGCCTCGAAATCGATCCGCGCCCGCTGGGGCCGCGGCGTCAGCCGCATCGACGTCGATTTTTGCGAGAAGGGCCCGTCCAAGTCCCAAGTCACGGTGCAACACAATCGCATCGAAACCTCCGACGCCGCCGAACAGATGAAAGCCTACTGGGCAAAAAAGATCTCCGCTCTCGAAGCCCTGACGCGTCCCTGACCCCGAGCGCAACCGGGGCTCGATTTGCCCGAGAGTGGGGCGCTCGCGATCCAGCAACGCAGCTCGCTATTCGTCGCTCATCCCGCGTGGACGGCTCCCAGAGTGATCCGCCAAAGCGCCAAGACGCCAGAAGGGAGCGCCGAGAGATTGTGTCCACGAGGCGCGCATCCGCCCGCGCGACCAGAGCGCCACGCGCGACCGCCGCAGGTCTTCGTGCACGAACTAGCCGTCCGCGCGACCAGAGCGCCACGCGCGACCCCCGCGGGTCTTCGTGCACGAACTAGCCGTCCGCGCGACCAGAGCGCCACGCGCGACCGCCGCGGACTTGGTCCGCGCGACCAGAGCGCCACGCGCGACCGCCGCGGGACTTGGTCCGCGCGACCGGAGCGCCACGCGCGACGCCCGCGGGACTTGGTCCGCGCGACCGGAGCGCCACGCGCGACGCCCGCGGGACTTCGTGCACGAACCAATGCCGATCGGTTGGAGTTCAAGGGATCGAAATCGTTTGGGAAAGCAGGCCGCTCTTCTGTTGGCGCCGAGAATCACTCACACTCACACTTAGCGTGGTGGGGGTGGCTCGCGAAAAAATCGAGTTTGAATTCGAACTCGATTTTCTAGCCGTGAAGGGTGCGCTCCGGCAAAATTGTGCGCAAAAGCTCTTAACTGAACCGCATTGAGGTGCACGAACTATCCGCCCGCGCGACCGGAGTGTTCTCTTCTCCTCTTCGGGCGTTTTGGCGAATCCCATCTCGGATCGATCCTCGCCGTTGCAAGGCAAAATCTGATTCGTCGTGATCGGGCAGGAACGCTGCGAGCTGCGAGCTGCGACGCTGGACAGCGAGCGCCCCCTCCTTCACGGAAGCGTTCAGCGCGCTGACGACATCGTTCAGCGCGCTGACGACATCACGCCTTCGATCAGATGATGGCGCGCGGCATCGATTTGCCAATGGAAGTAAGTGTGCGCGAGCTGGCTCGGGAAGAAGCCGTCGCTCTGGTGATCGAAGAGCTCCACTCTTGCGCCGGTTGGGGTGCTCGGATAGAGCTCGCGTAAGACGGCCGGGTCGTCCAAACGCGCAGGCGCGATGTACGGTTGTTGGAAGCTCGGGGCAAAGCTGCCCGACAATCGATCGTGAATGCTGAGCCAGGCGCGCCCGGCCAAGAGCGGCACGATGCGCTCGCGAAATGCGCGCTTCAGCCGCTCGAGGTCGGGATCCTCGACCAAAAAGCGTGTCTGTCCGAGCACGTTGCCGAAGATTAGGCACGCGCCGGGGTCCGCGCGCAGGAGCTCAGCAAGTCCTTCGCCGCCGCCGAGCAGGGGCGCGATCAGCTGATCGGAGCGCACGACGCGGGTGGACACGCCCAAGCGCCGTAAGCGTCGGCTGATCAAGTGGACCGCGATCGGATCCGGTTCGAGCACGGTAATCGCCGAAAAGCGGCTCAGGAATCCATCCGGGAAGGTGTAGCCAGCGCTCGGACCGACCCACACGGCGCGCGCAACGGGCGCCTCGAGCGCCGCGAGCCAGGTCGCGAGTGCAACGCGGAACGGCTGCCAATCACGGCCCGCCAGCAGCGCCCGAACGTGATAGCGCAGCCCACCGGCCGGGTTGAGCCACGCGAGCGGCATCTTAACGCAGAACGCTCATCAGCCGTTCGCGCAACATTTCGACCGTGAATGGTTTTTGCAGGAAGCCGGCCAGACCCTTGCCGGCAAAACGCATGACCGCGTCTTGCTCGTTGTAGCCGCTCATCAAGAGCACTGGGATCTGCTCGTCGAGCGCGCGGATCTCGCGAAAGGCATCGACGCCGTCCATCTGCGGCATGGTCAAGTCCATCAAGATGGCCACGATTTCGTCGCGACTCTCGCTGAAACGCGCCACGCCCTCCCGGCCATCGTTGGCCAAGATCACGTCGAAGCCGTGGCTGCCGAGGATGCGCGCGGCAACGCCGCGCACCACGTCTTCGTCATCGACCACGAGGACGGTGCCACGCCGTTGCAAGGCTCCTTGAGCGGCGGGCGCAGGCGCGACGCGCGCGTCCTTCTCGTCCATCGCTGGGAAAAGCAGCTTGATGGTCGTGCCGCGACCGAGCTCGCTGTAGACCTTGATTGCGCCCTTGTGGCCGCGCACGATGCCGAGCACCGCCGACAAACCGAGACCGCGACCGGTGAACTTGGTGGAGAAAAACGGATCGAAAATCTTGGCTTGCGTTTCCGGCCCCATCCCGCAACCGTTGTCGCTCACCTCGACGAACACGTAGTTGCCCTCGGCCAACTCGGGCGCCAAGAAGGTGTTGCGCAGATACTCACCTTCGGCGTGGAGTAACCCGCTGCTCACGCCGATCACGCCCGCGCGCTCGCCCAGAGCTTCGGCCGCGTTGACGACCAAGTTGATCAACACTTGGCGCATTTGCGTGGCGTCGGCATCGACCGGAGGCAAGGCGTCCGAAAGATCCAAGCGCAAGGTTGCGTTTTTGCCGACCGAGAGCTGGAGCAGGGGCGCGGTTTGGCGCGCTACCTCGCTCAAATCCAGCGGGCGCACCACGAAGCGACCCTTGCCCGAATAGGCCAGCAGCTGCCGGCACAAGTCGGCCGCGCGGATGGTCACGGCTTCGATCTGATCCACGTGTTCGCACAGGGCGCTGGACACGGGCAGCTCGAGCCGCATCAAGCTCACGTTGCCCAGAATTCCAGTCAGCAAGTTATTGAAGTCGTGCGCGATACCGCCCGCCAAGATGCCCAAGCTCTCCAGCTTTTGGGCGTCGAGCAGTTTGCTCTCGAGCAGCCCGCGGTGGCGTTCGGCGGCAACGCTATCGGTGATGTCCTTGGCGAAGCCAGCGAGGTATTGCTCACCCGCGGCCTGCCAGGGGACGAGCCGCGTTTTCCAAGTCCGTTTGCCGGTGGGGAACTCGAGCTCCTCTTGATACTCGCTGGGGGCTTGCAGCATGACGGATTCCGTCATGCGGGCGACGGCAAGCTCCGCACTTTCGAGAGCCAAGTGCGAATCCGCGCGCGTACCCAGCACCAGGGTTCGGGGGATCCCCGTTGCACATTCCCAGGCGTCGTTGACGCGTGAGAGTACGAAATGACCGTCAGCCTGGACGAGGATCAAGAAGCAGGGGTCGCTGGCGGCAGTAAAAAACGCCTCCCAAGCCTGCAAATCCGAATCCACCATCTGTGTCTTACAATGCCCGAAGCAGGCAACGAAACCAAGCTTCTCGCGGCGACAATGGCGTGTGAAATCCGCGAGCGAGAACCAGCGTGACTGCCTTCGATAAGCGGGCCCCGAGCAGAGCCGATCTCGAGCCAAGCCTTTCGGCTCGTTGGGTGTCGGATCGCTCGAGAGCCATGCTTTTCTCCCGCCCGGGGCTGTCGCAGATTTCGCTGATTTTTGCGGTGATCTCCAGCGGCTGCAGTACACCGCGCGCGACCGAGGGCGCTCTGTTCGGCACCGGAGTGTTTCATCCACCCCCCAAGCCAGGCGCGAGCATCAGCCAGACGCGGATGTGCGAATGCAAAGCCTGCGAGCCGAGCAATTGCTGCGACGGCCCAGACGAGGACTCGCCACCCGAGGTGTGCGGGTCGAGCTATGATTTCAGCCAAGGATCTTGCGGGATCCAGGTGCGGAGCTGTGCTGCCCGCTGCACGCGCGAAGTGTGGCGCGTGAACAGTGCCGAGGCGTGCGACACCAAACGGCCGCTCAGTTGCTGTCAGGCAGGGTAGTCGGCCTGCGCCTTTCGCTTTGACCCGCCTGCAGGACGATCAGCGAGGCCGGAAATTCAGCAAAGAGTCGCACCGATTCTGCACCACCGCGTTCGACGTCCAGCCCCCAAACAGGATCCAGTCCGAGCACCATCAAGTCCGCCTGCGCTGCGCATTCACGCAGCAGCGCGGGGCTCGCGCGACCCGCGCTGGTACGAAATTGCACGCGCGCCGGAGCCTTGGCGCGCAGTTTTTCGACTCGTGCCGATTGCTCGGCGCCGGACTGCGACGCCACGAACAGCACTTCCAAGGTCACCGCTTCGTCACTCAATAGCTGTGCCGCAAAACCGAGCACCAGAGTGTCTGTAACCACGCCCGGTACGAGCGCCAACACCCGTTTGTGTGCGCCGTCGTCGGGCGCCCTCGAGAACGAACGCGCGAAGCCGTGATCGACGAGTAACGCGACAGGTACCGGACTGTTCGCGAGCACCTGACCCACGGTTCCGCCGAACGGGTTTTGGCCCAACACCGGACGATGCAGGCCGAGCACGACGTAATCCGACCGTCTGCTGCGCGCTACCTCACAAATGTCTGCCGCCGGGTCGCTGGAATCGAAGGAGATGAACTCGAGCGCGACGCCAGCCGCGGTGGCCGTCTCGAGCGCGGGCAAGAGGCCGCTGGCTCGCAACTGGCCGGGCGATCTCGATGCTCGCGGCAAGTAGCCCGAGGTTCGATCTCGCGGCCGCTCGAGGTGCAACACCGCGCTGCCGGTGTCGCGCGCACCGCCCGCGCAGCTCACCGCCAAGAGCGCCATCGCCGGCCCCATGCGCGCATCGCCGACACAGAGCAACAAGTGGACCGGGGCAATTCGTGCCGAGGCGCCCGCCGAGCCGGCGCTTGCCTCGAACGAACGCGGCGCCACGAGCTGCAAGAGCGGCGTCGTCATGACCGTGGTGACCAGCGCCATGATCACCATCATCGTGAAAATTTTCGGGGAAATGACGCCCAAATCCAGGCCGATGTTGAGCACGATCAGCTCCATCAAGCCGCGCGTGTTCATCAGCACACCGAGCGCGGCCGAGTCCCGGCTGCTCATGCCCGTGAGCCGCGCCACACAGAAACTGCCCCCGAATTTGCCAATGCAGGCGACCGCGATCAAGCCAGCGCAGAGCAGCCAGTCAGCGGAACTCGACAGCAACCCGAGCTCGGTTCGTAGGCCGCTGAATGCGAAAAACAACGGCAGCAGCGCGACGACCACGAAGTCTTCCAAGCGCTCGGCCAGCGCGTGCGCGTAGTCGCCTTGGCGCGGCATGATCGCGCCGAACAGAAACGCGCCGAACAGCGCGTGGATGCCGATCACTTCGCTCGTCAGCGCCGAAACCAGGAGCATCACGAAGGTCAGCGCCACCACATTTTGGGTCAGGTTTTCGCGCGTGGTGATGCGCGCCGCCAAGCGCGCCAAGAGCGGGCGTACGAGCAGCAGCATGCCGCCCGCGAAGACCAGCGCGGCGAGCGTGGTGAGCAGCGCCGCGCCCGCCCCTTTGGCGTGAACCACGGACACCACGAGCGCGAGGAGACACCAGGCCGTCACGTCGTCGGCGGCCGCGCAGGCCAGCGCGATCGAGCCCAATTCGGTGCGGATCAGGTTGCGCTCGGCCAAAATCCGCGCGAGCACCGGAAACGCGGTGATGCTCATGGCGATGCCCATGAACAACACGAACGAGATGCGCGGCACCCCGGCCCCGGCTTGGGCGCCGAAAATCTGCAGCGCCACCAGCGCGCCCAAACCGAATGGCACGCAAATGCCAGCGGCACTGATCGCGAACGACGACTTACCCCGGCCGCGCAACAATTTCGGATCGAGCTCGAGGCCGATCAGGAACATGAAAAACACCAGGCCGAACTGGCTGAGCAGCGAGAGCCCCGGCAGAGAGGCCTTCGGAAACAGCTCTTGGAAAGCGCCCGGCGCGAAGCGCCCGAACAACGAGGGCCCGAGCAGAATCCCGGCCAGCACTTCGGCGATCACCGCGGGCTGACCGACGCGACGCGCAAGCCCGCCGACCAGCCGCGCCGCGACGATGATGACGGTGGCCTGCAGGATGAGTAACGGGAACGCAGCGAGCATGCGGCACGCTAGCCGAAGTCGAATGCGCGCTCGATGAAATCCGAGGAGCTAACGCGCGTGCCCGGTGTAGCCGGGATTCACGACGTGGATCGGGCTGCCGGCCAAAATCGCGCGAACATTGTCGACCGAAGTCGCGAGCAGCCGCTTTCGTGCGGGCAAACTCGTCCAGGCCACGTGCGGCGTAATGACGCAGTTGGGCGCGTGAAGCAGTGGATTTTCCGCGCTCGGCGGCTCCGTAGAGAGCACGTCGAGAGCGGCGCCCGCGAGCTGGCCTCTGGCCAGAGCGGTGCTCAATGCGGCTTCGTCGATCAGCCCGCCGCGTGCGGTGTTGATCAGCAAGCAAGTCGGCTTCAGCAACGAAAGGCGGGTGCTGGAGACGAGCTCGCGGGTCTCCGGCGTCAGCGGGCAATTGAGCGAAATCACGTCCGCGCGGCGAAACAATTCATCCAAGGGCAAGCGCGGCACGGGGTCCGCGTCCGCGGCCGGGGGCCGAGGCGAGCTCAGCAGCGCCGCGCACACGTCCATCCCCAACGCGCGCGCCGCGTGCGCTACGCGCCGCCCGATCGCGCCGTAGCCGACGACGCCGAGCAGTTTGCCCTCGAGCTCGAGCAGCGGGCTCTTCCAATAGCAATAGTCGATCGAACGCTGCCAATCCCCCGCGTGCACCGAGCTATCGTGTAACGCGACACGGTTACAAAGCTCGAGCAGCAGGGCGAGCGTGTGCTGCACCACGCTCGCGGTGCTGTACGCTGGCACGTTACACACGGGGATGCCGCGCTCGCTCGCCGTCTCGAGATCCACGGCGTTCACGCCGGTGGCGAGCACGCTGATGCCGCGCAGCCGCGGCAACTGCAACAGCGCTTCGCGTCCGAGCTGCGCCTTGTTCAGAAGCACGACGTCGGCATCGCGAGCCCGGGCGATCACCTCGTTCGCGGCCGAGCGTTCGTGAACCACCAGCTCGCCGAGTTCGGCCAGCGCTGACCAAGGATTGTCGCCTGGGTTCAGCGTGTGACCATCGAGCACGACGAGTTTTTTCATGTTCACCTAGCGACGCGCTTCACTGATCGCGGCGCGGCTCAAAAACTGCTGAAAAGCTTGGCGATTGGCCGTCGTCGGGGGTTTTTCGTAGCCGTACATTTTACCGACTCGGTTGGCGTACAGGCAGGACACCGCTTTGTCGAAGCTGCGCGCGCCCGGCGACAGATCGCCCGCCTTGGCGCTGTCGTCGGCGATTCGCCGAACCACGGTTTGCAGTTGCTCGCACCAGCCCACGGTCTCGGGCAGCGTGATGGGTGTCGCCCCGTCGCAGCACGATTTGCGAATGATGGCAGTCGCGGGCAGCTCATACCAGTCGAGGCCCGAGGCGCGGGCGCCTGCATCCGGGCGGCTGGCTTCAGGCGTAGTTCCGGCATCAGGGCCGCGAGCGGCAGTGGGGCGCACGAGCCGCTGCAGCTGGGTCGCGACATCCCGAAAATCGCCGTCATCGCAAATGAAGGCGAAATTTTGGTTGGGTTCGAATGCGCCGGCATCGAAATACGAAGCCACACACGAGTCACGCCGTTCCCCCGGGCTCAGCTTCGGGCGTCCTGGTGGTGCGGCCTTGGGCAGCGCAGCGGCCGGCGCCGGTTGTTCTTTCTGCGGCGGTGGGGCGGCGTCCGGCGCGACCGCCAAGTAGACGCCACCTCCACCGACGATCGCGGCAATGACCACGAGTGGCCAAACCGAACGCTTGCGTTCGAACGGATTGATCGAAATCCGCTTTTTGATCGAAGCGACGGTCGCTGCTGCGCGCGGCCACGCCGAGGCGCGCGCTGTCGGCTGCGAAACGACGCCTAGCGCTTCGAGGGCAGGCACGGCGGTGGGCGCCGCGGGCGGCCCAAGCGGCGCGGCGCCGGCCGCCTGAGGTGACGAAGCGGGGACCAGCGGCGGGGCGAGCGGAGCCAGCGCTGCTGTCGGCGCGGCCGCCGGCGGGTGCTTCGCTTGCGGTTCGCTGCCCTCGTCATCGGCCAACGTCGCGCCGTCGATCACGATGCCGTCTTCGCGATCCTTGCCGCCGGCCGCGCCAACGATCGCCGTCAAGCTGCGGGTGACTGGCCGCGGAGGGGTCTGGCGCTTGGCTGGCATCGCGCGCGGATCGCGCTCCCAGCCGTCGAGCGTGCCGATCAGTTCCGGCAGCTCGCTGACGCGCACTCGCTTTTCGTAAGCGAGACCGCGATCCAAAATCTCCTGCAAGGCCGGCTCGTCGATGCCAAATGCCGATAGCGGCTTCGGGCGGCCGGAGAGCATCTGCTTCAGCAATGCGTCGCGCGTGGGGGCGCTGTATGGTGCCTGGCGCGTCAGCGCGGCGTAGAGCGTGGCGTGCAGCGCCCAGACGTCGTCAGGAGAGGTTTCGCCGGAGCCCTTGAGCCGTTCGGGTGGACAATAGGGGCCCAGGGCCGGCGCGACCAACTGCGACAAAACGGGGGCGATGGCGCGACCCTCGGGCACCGCGATCACGCTTCGGGGAGAGACCGCGCCATGCACGGCGCCCGCCGAATGCAACGCTTGCAACGCATCCGCCAAACGCAAAATCCAAGCCACGGCTTTGGACGGATTCATGCCGCTGCGCGAAAGCTCGCTGTGCAGGGTCGTGCCGGGCACGAACTCCGCGACGGCCACGCCGAAGCCCGCGCGCAGCGGCTGACCGCTCGGAAGACTGCCGGCGTCGACGTCGCGTGCGATCTCGAGCACGGAGGTCAAATGCCGATGCTTCACCCCGCGCGCCGCGTCGAGCGTCGCGAGACGGCCTGCCTCGGCGACCGCGAGCACGACGCGCCGCCCACTGTCTTGCTCGACCCCCACCCAGCGCTCGAGCGTTTGGCTGTTTTTCAGCGGGCCGGCGAAGGAGTAGCGCCCGGCTACTGGAATTCGTGGATCTGCCATGTTGAATCAGGGGGACGGCACGATCTTACGGACATACCCAGCACTCGATTACCCGATGCTAGCACTTGTGCCTCACTGAACGCCATTTGCTGCGAGCGGCTTCACTTATTGAAACGTAACAAGCGGCCGGCTCGAACGTCGGTCGTTCTCCCACCCTCGGCAGCGATGGCCCCATTGACCAGCACCAGGTCGATCCCAGCCGGGTACTGCTTGGGATCGGCGAAGGTTGCCCGATCTGCGATCGTTTCCGGCTCGAACAGCAGCAAATCGGCAAAATGTCCGACTTCGATCCGACCGCGATCGCGCAGGCCGAAGCGCTCGCAGGGCAGGGTCGACATTTTCGCGATTGCGGCCTCGAGTGTGAACAGCCCCCGCTTCCGCCCGTACTCCGCAAGCACGCGTGGGAACGTCCCATACAGGCGTGGATGTGGGCGACCTCCGGGATTCGGCAGCCCATCCGAACCCACCATCACCCGCGGGTGACGCAGGTTGGTTTCGACATCTGCTTCGTCCATCGAGAAGCTGATCACGACCGTGCGCTCGGCGGCGGGCAGCTTCAAAATTTCCGTGACCACTTCGGCCAGCCCCCGGCTTTCGCTGGCCGCGATCTCGGTCAGGCGCCGGCCTTCGTACGCCGGGCAGCTGGGACAGGAGGCGATCTGAACGATTTCGGCCAATCCTAGATCGATCTTGTTCAGGTCGAAGTACTCGATCATGGGTCCACTGCCGGCAATGTACGGATAAACATCGAGGCTCACATCCGCGCCCGCCTCGTTGGCTGAATCGACGCGCGCGAGCGATTCTCGGACCTTGCCCCAATTGCGACGCCCCCCCGCTTTGTGATGCGAGATTTGTGCGCGGCAGCCCACGGTCGTGGCGACCCGGATTGTCTCTTCGACCGACTCCAGCAAGCGATCCCCTTCGCTCCGCATGTGCGTGGCGTAGACCGCGGCGAACTCGGCCAAGGGCCGGGCCAGTTCGATGATTTCCGAGGTCGTTGCGGCCCGTCCGGGTCGATAGATGAGGCCAGTCGAAAGACCCGCCGCGCCTTGCTCGAGCGCACGCTGCAAGTGCGCGCGCATGTGGGACAGTTCGTCGTTCGTGGGCGCACGTTCGACGTTGCCCATGACCTGCGAACGGATCGCGTTGTGGCCGATCAAAGTGACCGCGTTCAGCGCCGGCCGCGCGCCAACGAACGCCGCTCGATACTCGTCCAGATCGGCGAAACGCTGAGAAAAACCAGGAAAAAGACTGGCATTGCTGGGCGGTTCGGGCCCCCCCGCGGCGAGCGGCGCCAGGCTGAAGCCGCAGTTGCCAATCACCACGCTGGTCACCCCCTGCAGCAACTTGAAGGCGAGCTCGGGCGTGCTCAGCAGCGCGGCGTCGTCGTGGGCGTGGACGTCGACGAAGCCGGGTGCGAGTGCTTTACCGCGTGCATCAATCTCACGCTTGCCGCTCGGCCCTGCGCCGATCAACGCAATGCGCTCGCCCTCGACGTGCACGTCGGCAATGCGCGGCGGCTGGCCGCTGCCGTCGAACAGCAGGGCATCACGAATACTCAGGTCGAAGGTCATCGATTGCTACGGGTGGCTTCTAGTGCTTGTCCGCGTGTCCGACGTTAGCTCAGTTGCACGCTCCTGTCCGACGCTGTCAAACGGGCAAACGAACTTACAAGGGTCTACCTTGTGCCACCCAACTCTCGACGAGTTGAATGTCTTCGGCTGACAATGGTGGCAGTCCGAGCGGCATCCCGCGCACGGCGTCCCGCGGCAGTGAGCGAGCCTCGTCGTGACGAGCGAGCAACGCGGCCACCAGGCGCGGAGTGCCGTCAGCCAGGGGCTCGAACAGACTGCGTCGTTCGCCTTTGGCGTCCATATAGCCGGCAAGGATCGAGGCATGAGAAGAAAAGCTGACGCCGCGCGGGGCAAAGCCAAAGCCACCGGTGTTGCCTGGACCGCCATCACCACCGGCGGATTCCGCGTCGGCATGGCAGTGGTGACAGGTCCGAGAGAACACTCGGCGATTCGCTTCTTCGAAGGACACATGGCGCGTGAGCAACGGCAGCCGCACGAAGGGCGCGACCTGCGGTGGGGCGAGTGTAGCGCCGAGCAGGTAGGCGGCGATGTCGGCCGCCTCTTCGGGCGATAGGTCGAAGTTCGGCATGCGTGTGTCCGGCTTGATCGCTTTTGGATCGAGCAGCCAGCCGAGCAGTCGATCGCGCTGAAACCGCTCGCGAGTGAAGCGCAGATCCGGCGCAAGGGCCGCGGCGCGAGCCACGTCACTGCCCGCGGGCGCGGCTTCACTGGCGGCGAATGGCTGCACGCCACTGAAGACGTGACACGAAGTGCATCCCTTCTGCTCGATCAACTCGCGCCCGCGGACGAGGTTGCCGGGAGCGCTGGCAGGCGGCGCCGGTGCGACCCCGCTTTGCAGTAGATAGGCCGCGATATCGGCGGCCTGGGTCGCATCAATCGGCAGCCGTGGCATGCTGGGAGTGAGCCGCGGGCGTAAGTCACGCGGGTCGAGCAAATAGTCGACCAGCCAGCGCTGTTCCAAGCGCGCGCCGAGCGCGGTCAACGATGGCGCGTCGCGCGCGCTCGCCACGTGTGGACGAAAGCGCGCCAAGGCCGCGGCGCTGACCGGGAACTTTCCAGTCATGATTTGCTCGTGGCAAGAGAAACAGTTCTTGGCGAGTGGCGCCGTCCCCTGGCCGGTTCCCTCATGGCAGCGATTGCACTCGAAGCGCTGGACGAGCTCGCGACCGCGCGCGACGTCACCACGCGAGGTAGTGGGGAGCACGCCTGGACCTGGGACCGCTGCCGGCATCGCGCTCGGTGCCGGCTTCGGCTGCTCTCGTTGCGGCCTGCGCGGCGCGCACGCGCCCCACAGCGCGCACGCGACGCAAAGCAGCAATAGCCTGAACCAAGACCAGGTGCCCACCAGCATTCCTCTCAGCTCGCGCGGGGCGCGCTCGGCTCACAAACTTTGTGGCCCGAGGCCATGCTCTCGCAGCGCTTCAGGGCAAGCTTCTGGCCCGCCTCGTCTCCCTTTTGCTGGCGCAGCTCCGCGAGCGCCTTATAACCCTGCGGCGAGCCGATCAAATCGCGCGCCGCCAACGATTCCAGAATCGCGCGTGCTTCGTCTTGTCCACCCTCGACCTGGGACAATGCCTCGCCAAGCTCGGTCATCAGTCTCGGCTCGTCTTTCTGCCGCGTGAGCTCGCGGCGGAGGGTGTCGACGGACCACGCCAGATTCTTGCCCTGATCGAGCTTCGTCTTGCCCAACCAATGGCCCAGCACCTGCGCGGGCACCTCTCGCTCGAGCGCGAGTGTGCCTCCCTCACGCGCAATCGCCACAGCCAACACGTGCTCGGCGCGGGCCACCAGCGGATCGCCATTGGCCCGCACGGTCTCGATCTGCGGTATCATGCGCACAACGCTGCCGGCCGCCGCTACGTAGTTGCCCTTTGCCAGCGTCTTTTCCGCCTCCGCAACCCCGCGAATGCGTGGATCGATTTGCACTTCGGGGTACCAATCACCGCCGCAGGCGAGCGAGCTAGCCGAAGTCAGTAGACTAACAACGCTCATTGATACTGCCACCATCTGAATACGAGGCTTCGAGATCGTCATTTTTTTTCACAACTCCTTGTTCGAGATCACAGGTTCCTTCGGTCTGTCGCTCTGGCCACTTCCCGTGTGACACCGGAGCTGTCAGAAGGTTTGAACAGCAATCATCGAGCCAAGCGCAAATCGCCGAGAAAGTCCCGATTCTCGGGGATTTCCTGGGCAGCGCGTTGTGTCCAGCGAACCACGGGGCGTGTGCGGAGCGGCGCGCAGGCAGGCAGTCTCAAACAGCGCCCGCTGGTCGAGCGCCAGTTCTTGGCTGCGCTGTTATCGTCGTCAGTGCGAGCGATTTCCGATTAACGTGCGTGGCGATCCGCAACAAACCGAAATACCTGCCAGGGTACTGCGCAATTGCGCATTTGCACGACTGAACGATCGCGTCAGACTGCCACACAACGGTTTTGAGTGCGCTTATGAGTTGACAGGAGATCGCACACTGAATATTCAACCCCCACATGGCAAAGAACACAGTGAACGATCGTATCCGCAGTCGCGTTGAAGCATTCGCCGAAGAGCTCAGCGCCCTGATTCGCGACTCCGCGATGGAAACCGTACGTGACGCGCTCGGCGGAGGCGCCGCGCCGCGTCGCGCTGGTCGCGCTGGCCGCGCCGCCGCGTCCGCTGCGCCGGTGCGTGGTGGTGGCCGTCGCGAAAAGGGTCAAAAGCGTGATCCGGGCGAGATCGAGCGCCTCACTGGTCGCCTGCTCGACTACGTGAAAGGCAACGCCGGTCAGCGCATCGAGCAGATCGCCGCAGGCATGGGCACGGTCACCAAGGAGCTCAACCTGCCCGTGAAGAAGCTGATCGCTCAAAAAGCGCTGAAGACCAAAGGGCAAAAGCGCGCCACGCAGTACTTCGCTCGCTGAGCAGGCGGAAATATCGCGCCCACGCGGGGCGGTCGCTCGGAGTCGAGCAGGCCGCTCGCGTTTTCTCGTGAAGCGAAAGCACGGCGGCGCTAAAAGCGCCCGATCAAGCCGAAGCGGCCTAGCCCTGCCACCGGTTGCACGCTGACTTCAGCCGCTCCCGCGCGCGGGCTCGGGTAGACCAGCCAGGTAGTCAAGAGCGCCACTGCGCCGACGCCCGCAGTCACGAACCCGACCCGAGACAGCGTCGTAGCCTGCTCGTGATCCTGAAGCGCCGCCTCCAGATCCGTACACGCCCCCGCCAGCTCCCCGGTCGCCGTGCCGCAAGCTGCGGGATTTTCCGGCGCGGCGGAGTCGATGCGTGACTGTGCCGAGTCGATACGCTCGGTAGCGGAACCTCTGGCAACGGCGTAGCCAATCCCTAGGCCGAGCCCGGCCGCCGTCAACACTGACTCACCAATCAACAAGTACAGCTTGGCGGAGGACGAGCCGCCCTCGGTTGCTGGCGCCCGGCTGATTGAGCTCGCTTGCTGGAGCGGCTCGACAGTGGGGCTCGTATCACTCGGTCCGCCCGGCGGTGCGGCCACGGGCAACACGACTGGCAGCACGATCCGATCACCCTCCTTGAGGGTCAGCGCGCGTTCGAAAGCTCGTCGCCCCGTGGCTTGGACGCGCACCTCGTGAGGGCCCGGGTTGAGGGGCACTCCCAGAGCCAGCTCACTCGCCGGATAGGGCTGCTTGTCGATTGAACCCAGCGGGACCTGCACATCCGCCGGGATCTCCAGGGTCAAGCGCGGTAGCCGCTGCAAAAGTTCGGCCCGCGCGGGGCTGAGCAGCTTTTGCACGTCGGGGGCTTTGGCACCGCGACGCAAGAGCTCGAGCGCGCGATCATACTCTTGCGATGCTTCCAGTAAGCGTCCGAGCTCGGTCTCGCAACGCGCGAGATGAAAGCGCAGCCCCGGCGTATCCTTGACCGCGATGGCCTCACGCAGCTCGAGTGCGGCATCCGCCCAGCGCTGTTCCCCCTCCGCGGCGAGCGCGGCCTCGAAGGCCTGCTTGGCGGCGGAAATTTCGGCGGAGGTTGCGTCGGCCCGCGCCGAATGCGGCGAGAGCAGCGCGCCACACGCAATCAGGGAGGCCAGCGGACGTGTGCGGAATATCATGAGAAATCCAAGCGGAGCAGGAGCGCGCCCGAGCCGGATAGTCGGCTTTGTAATTTTGCGCTGTCAAGGAGTCGGACGGGGCTGGGTTCCGGTTGCGCAAGAATGGTGTAGCGCTGTCGATCTGCCCGAATTTTGCCCGCAGCGAGCCGGCGGCTTACAGGAAGGACGGACCCCGGGGTCGTTTCCGCCCCGGCAGCGCAAACTGTCGTGGATTCGCGCCAAATACGAGTTAGAACCGGTAGCCCCCGGGACCGCCTGCCCTGCCAATCCTGATGCCTGAGCTCAACCACCGTCGCCGCCTCGCGCTCCTCACCCTCACCGGCGCGCTTTGGGCGTTGCCCGTCAGCGCTCGGGAGAGCGGCGAGCCGCAACGTTTCCACGTGGTCTATGCGGGCCAGCGCCTGACGTCGATCGCCAAGCGCTACCACGTCAGTGTGGATGCGATCCGTACGGCCAATGGCTTGCCCAAGAACGCACGCCTCAAGCCGGGCGAGAAATTGACCATTCCCGGGCTCGATGATCCGGACGGCACGCGCGCGCGCACGCTCTACCCGCCGCAACGCCCGAGCGACAGCGTGGTACCGGCCTCCACCCGCAGCGATAAAGACGACAAAGACCAAGACAGCGATCGCGACAGCGATAGTGACGACGGGCCGCGCACGCACAAGGTGTACTCCGGCCAACGCCTGGAATCGATCGCCAAGCGCTACAAGATCACCGTCGAGGCGCTGTGCGCCGCCAACGGGATCAAGCGCAACGCAACGCTCCGCGCAGGTCAGGTGTTGGCCGTCCCGCGTCCTGGGGATTCGCTCTCGAGCATCGAAGCGGAAGTGAGCAGGCAGGGTAAGCTGCCACGTGTCGGCTTGCACAAAGGGTATCTGGAACTGTTCAACTATTCGGGACACTTCCACGGCTACGCGCTGGACAAGAAGGGCAAGGTCACGCCCACCGCGCAGACCGAAGTATCCAAGTTGTTCGGCGCCACCGGCACCCGCCCGGAGACGGATCCCAGGCTGATACGGCTGCTTGCAAAGGTGAGCGACAAGTTTGGCAATCGCCCGATTCGAATCGTGAGCGGCTACCGCACGCGCTCGTTCTTCCAAGATTCGAGGCACAAGTCGAGCCGCGCGGTCGACTTCAGCATCCCGGGCGTCGACAACGTCACGCTGCGTGATTACCTGCGCACGCTGAGTTCGGTCGGCGTGGGTTACTACCCGAATTCGTCGTTCGTGCACCTCGACGTGCGCGACGAAAGTACCTACTGGGTGGACTACGCAGGTCCCGGTGAAGCGCCGCGCAAAACCAACTCGCGCCACGATCACGACCAAGAAGCCGAGGGTGATCTGCAGGATCCCGAGGTGTCCGAGGGTGACCGCCCGAGCGAAGCGCCTGCTCCCACGCTCGCGGCACCGCCCGACGCCTTGGCCCCCGCTGGTTTGCCGGCCTCGCCCGGGGCGAGCCCCGTCGACGCCGCGCAGGGCGATCCTCAGAACGCGCCCAAATAGCGCGGAGGCAAGCCGACCTGGGTCTCGGCGCGAATCGGGGTTGGCGCACCGAAATTTCCGCCCGCGTCAACGGCGAACCGCAGGACGCTGCCGCCCGCGCGCTTGGCGTCCGTGGCGAAGCACACGCCACAGGATACCGCACAATACGCTCCGCCCAAGGTGAATGGTTCGCCCTCCGACTGCAGCAATTCTTCGACTTGTCCAGAAGCCGTGTCCAAGCGCCGCAGCGAATCTTCCGCCGCCAGCGCGCCGGAATCATCGAAGTGGCCCAGAGTGCTGAAAAGCAGCCCTTCTTGCGCCGCGTAAGCGACACCGAAGCCGAGTGGGGCGCTGCCCAGCTCCGTCGCTTCGAAGCGCCTGGTGAGCCGCGGGGTACGCGCGATATCGAGCAGCGCGAGACCCGAGCCCTCGAGCTTGGGCTGGCTGCTGCGCAGGTCATCCCCGGTACAAGCGACGGCTAGTTCTCTTTCGTCGGGCGACACCGCGAGCGTCGTGCAGCCGCGCAGGCCATCGAGCACGAGCGTCGAAAGCAATGAGTCGGTTGCGGGGTCGAGCTCGACCAAGCGAGACGCGGCCCCGCTCGAATAGTCGTTGGCATACGCGGCGAGCAACACGAAGATACGGCCCGAGACGTTCAGCAGCCGCGCGGGGTGCGCACTGAACTGCGACGGTTCACCCTCGAGCGCCTGTGAAAGATCGATCCGCCCCGTGATGGCCGGCACGCTCGGATCGACGATCAAAACGTCACCGCCCGCATCCCAGTCTTGGCGACCCGGGCTCGCATTGGTCTCGTAGCGCGTCACGTAAGCGCGCTCGGCAGTGAGCGGTAAATAATCCTGTGGATTGGAACGAAAGCCGGTTGCGACCGAGAGCTCGGCCGTGACGCGCGCCGTGGCCAAATCGACGAAGCGCAGGACGCCCGCCGGATAGCGATCGATCAGCACCACGGCCGAGCCATTTTGCAGGGCAGAGGGGGGCACTACGTCACCGCTGAGCCGAACGCCGAAGCCCGAACTTTCGGTGCTCGAGCTGAGCAACGACTCGGACAACACCTGGCCCTCGAAATCGAGCAGCGACACATTGCTCGATTGGTAGTCCGATTCCACGACCAAAAGGCCGCGACCGCACGGCCCGGGCGGCACGGAAACACCCTCCCCCTCGGGCGCGAGGCGAGGCGCACTGCACGCGACGAGCAGCGTGGCGAGCAGGGAACTAGACCAGCGAGTCACGGTCATGGGCAGCCCGCGTTGACGATCGCCACCGCATCGAGATCGAACAGCCCATTCATCCCAGTCAGGTCGACGCGATCGGTGATGCGCACGTAGCGAGCCTGCGCCACACCGAGATCGGCCAGATCGAACGCGTCGCCGCCGGCGACGGCGGGATCCGTCGGGTCGATCGTGTTCACATCGGGGTTGGCGAACACCGGGTGCCAGCCCGCACAACTGCCGTACGGAGCTTCGGTCGCCGTGCACGGAAATGACTCGAAATGCTCGCCATCTTCGCTGACTTCGACGCTCGCCAGTTCGGCAAACGGGTTGTCTTCGTCGCCGTCGATGTAAAATGCATTCTCGAACACGACGAAGTCCGGTCCGGCGCGATCGACGATCCAACTCGGTTCGAAGCCGAGCGTGATCGAACCGCCGTTACCGAGTGTGACGACGTCGAGCGAGCCGTGGATCGCTCCGGCCCCCTTGGGCGGTCCGAGCACGACATCCGGCAAGTTGGCCTGACCGAAGTTCGGGCCTGGCCCCGGCGTGAACGACAGAACCGAAGTCGCGAAGCGCGAAGAGCAGAGTTGCGTGCTGCCTTGCCCCGCGCTGTCGGTCCCCGGTGAACCGCACGCCGAACAAAGAAAACCAATCCAAAGAAGCGCGCCCAGAGCGCGCCCGCGTAACCTGACCAATGGTAGACTCCCGAGCGAGCTCGCGCTCCGTGGTGAACGGTGCCGAGGCGACTCACGTCGCTCCGGCTAGCCTACAGACAGGTCTTCCGACTTCCCTCTCATCCGCGTGCCACCTTCGCGAGCGTCGGGTTTCCGACCCTCACTGGTTGCATTGGCGCGCAGATACTCAGGTTACGGCGGCGGCTCCGTGCCGGATTTTCACCGGACTTCCCAAGGTGGATTCTCCACCTCCCCTCGCGGGGCTCAGCAGGCGGCCGAGGCGTAACCCGACGGGACCAGCCTGGCAAGTCGGCTGGCGCAAAGTCAGCGCCGAGTTGCCAAGGGAAGCAGCCCACTGCCACGTTCGAGGGCGCACAGCTGGCTGATCTGTGCTTTTGTGGCAGGCGCTTTGACCGCCAAGTTCTGGCTCTGTTTTTTTGCGGTAGCGCTCGCGGCAGGGGGCGTGTCTGGCTGCCATGCCCAACCAGCAGTCGTGGTCGCCCCGCCCGCCCCCCCTCCGGCGCCTCCGCCTCCCCCACCTCCTCCGCCTCCCCCGCCGTGCGTGGCACTGGCCGAGAACTGTACGGCGACCGAAGCAACGCTGCTCGGCATCGGTGATCACGGCAGCACGATGGTGCCGCCAGCAGGCTGGAAATTCGCCAAGCTCAGCGATCGCTCCGTAGCGGTCAGCGCGGAGGGCAAGTCAATCCTCGCGGCACTAGAAGTGCCGAGCAGCGACGAAGCCACGGTGCTCGCCGCTTTGGTCCAGTTGAGCGGCGCTTCCGCGATCGAAAAAGTGAAATTCGACGCGCTCAAGAAGCGCCTCAAAAAGCCGCAAATCAGCCTCGATGCCAATGGCGCGAGGGTGGATTTGTGGGAGGTCGGCAAAGCCACCGGCAACGGCAGCAATCCGGAGCTGCACGAGCAAGGCGCGGGCACGCTGCTCGTCTTCGTGGTGCACGTGGCAACTGAACGCGCCGTTGCCGGGCTCGGCTTCGTGGTCGTGCCGGAAGCCCAGACCGACGCCGAAAAGGTCATGACGGCCGTGCAGAGCGTGAAGGGCGCACCGTGAGCGCGCCTCAGCCGTTGATCAATGCCGGCGCGATCTTGGCGGGTCGCTGGCAGATTCAGGATTTCATCGGCGGAGGTGAGACCGGCGAGGTGTACGGCGTGCGCGACATGCACAGCACGGGCACCTACGCGCTCAAACTATTTTGGCCCAATGCCCTGGTTCAGTCCGAACTTTGGTCGGCTCTGCAGCAAACCGCGCGCACGGCTTCTGGCCTGGGCGTGGAGGGCGTGGCACGCACTCACGATTTCGGCATCGATGCCAACTCGGGTCGGCCATTTTACGTCGCCGAGCGCGTCGCTTGGTCGTCCCTTGCCGACCGCGTGCGGCTCCGGGGGCTGCTCACGCCCGCAGACATGGCCAGCGCGCTCGCCGTGCTGGCACGCGCACTCGATGCGGCCCACGGCATCGGGCTCGTGCACCGCGATCTGAAGCCAGAGAATGTCTTCGTTTCTCCGGAGAACGCGCACTGGGTTCGGATCAGTGATTTTGGCGTCGCCTTATTGCGCGCGGCGTCTCCTCCTCCCCCGGGTTGGGGCGGAACCGTGGGCTGGGTCGCCCCAGATGCCGCCGATCCGAACGCGCGCTCCACGCCCGCCATGGACATCTTTGCGCTGGGCCTGGTCACGTTCTTCGCACTCGCGGGCGGTGCGTTACACCGCGCGGCACGGGTCACGCCCATCGAACCTGGCGCGCTGTGGCAAGAGCTGACCGCGCCGCTCGACTCCGCATCGGTGCGCGCGCGAGAGCTAGGAGCTTCACTCGATCCCGCGTTCGACGCTTGGTTCCAGCGCGCGGTCGCGCCCAACCCGCAAGCGCGCTTCGCCTCCGTCGGCGAGATGGCCAGCTCTTTCGAGGCCATTGCGCGCAACCTGTTCGCACCGCAAAGTCAAAACGCGGTGGCCCTGGAAGGCGTGGCCGCTGCGATCGCGCAACCGCTCATCTTCCAACCGGAATCACTGCCGGCGGCGGCTGCCTCGCACTCGATCGCGCCCGCCGCCAGCGTGCCGACCGTGCAAAGCGCGCAATACCCGGCGACCGCCGACGACACGCCACCCGCCAAGCGGCGCAACGCGGCCCCCCTGTTCATCGGCGGCGCGGTGATCTGCTTCGGTCTCATCGCGCTGGGCGCCACGGCCCTCTATCGCCATCATCGAGCCGAAGCCGAGCCCATTGCATCCGCAATCGGGCCCGCATCCGCGCTCGTGCCTCCGTCCGCACTCGCGCCTGCATCCACGTCCGCGCCAGTACCCGCTCCCACCCCTTCCCCGGAGCCAGCTGCACCTGCCGCCAGCGCAGCGGCGCCCCACTCGACGCCGACGCCCTCAGCCGCGCCCTCGACGCCGCCCGCAACCAAAACGCCGATCGTCACGCCAGGCCCGAGTGCACCAAAACAGCTGGCCACCAAAGCCAGCGCGAGCGCGGCACCAGCAGCACCGCCGGTCACAGCCAAGCCCACGGCCGCCGTTGCCAGCGCAGCCGCCAAAGCCAAGCCGGGTACGCTCTCCGCACCGAAGAAAAAGTGCGGCACGGTCTTCTTGCCGTGCAAATAACGCCCCGGCGGGCGCGCTCGCTCGGACGCCACCGAACGAAGCAGCTTACTTCTTCGACCAGCGCTCGTGCAGCGGGGTGAACAAGAGCTCACCGAAAGCGAACAAGTGATCGCAGTGCGCGGCTTTGTCCTCGCCGGCGTAGCCGAGGAGGTGAAAGCCTTCGCGGTCGGCACGGGAGGTGCGCACCATGCCCGGGCGCGGGCCGGGGACTTCACTACGGT
>Ga0247778_1000777_pt1 | contig 25524 bp, 29 predicted proteins | sample UWRJL049202B5_FD_179939 | JGI IMG/M metagenome (GOLD analysis project Ga0247778, IMG submission 179939) | Plant litter microbial communities from Arlington Agricultural Research Station in Wisconsin, United States - UWRJ-L049-202B-5 | ecosystem: Environmental > Terrestrial > Plant litter >...
GACCAGGCCACCGAGATGCTAAAAAAGGCTCCTGGAGACGTTTACACGAAGCTCGAGAAGATTAATTCCGGACGCAATGCGACTCAAAGTGATCCGGCAAGTTTATTGGAACTTGCAGTGTCAAAGATGCGGGAAAATAAGGAGATTCCGCACGTGATTGAGACAACTATTAGATCCATTCTCCAATTCAAGGCAGTTGTAGCAGCCGCCGCGAATTTTGATCCCCACAAAGTTGCGCCAATTGTCTGGCGCGGCTTTTGCGTGGTATTAGAGGTAAGCTGCCGCCTCCCAGATCTCAATGGCCGCGGCTTAGGCGAAGTTTTTCTGTTAATAGGCATGCTTGGGTGAATCTACCCAGCTTCGGGAAGCACTTATAGACCTGGACTCCATAGCCTCGAAACTTAGCTACTGGGCGAACGTTGAAGCCCTGTTTCTAGGCACAATGAGGAATGCTATCTTGAACAAGTTCAAACCGTTAGAGTCCGACTTAGTGACGTTCTATATTGAGATCCTAAGACTAGAAGTTGAAATGGTCAATTGGGCTTCTGATGGAGGTATAGGTATGAATAACCCTTTTTCAATGCTGGACCTACGCTTGTCTCACAATAAATCAGCGCGAGTCTTCAAGACACCAGAAAGAGCCGTGATCTGGCGAGATCTGGTCAAGAAAGTATCCACCAATCATGAAGTCTGTAAAAGTACCTTTGACCGCTGCAAGATGGAGAGCGACCAGCACGCGAAAGTCAAAAAGTGGATATCGGAATACAGACCGGAACAAGCTCACGATGATGCTCTCCAGAGAACTGGGGTCGCTCGAAAGTATCGAACTTGCGGGCGATGGTTGCTAGACGATGCGAGATTCACAAGCTGGTCGTCGCCGGAGCTAACACCAAACTGCCAGATCCTCTGGCTTCGTGGCACAGGTAAGTATAATCTACAAATGTTACAGAAGATGCTGATTGTCAACAGCCGGTACCGGAAAGTCGACACTATTGTGAGTATTTCCAAAAACAGCACGGAGGAGAGTATATTCATTAGATTACAGAGCTCGACTTATCCAATGGCATCTGGACAGAGCTTCTTTATACCCCGCTCGCCGATTTGCATACTTTTATTGCTCCAGAGGTGCAGATATGAACTCTAAACACTCATACACGTCAGTGCTTCAAGCACTCCTCCGACAAGCAGCATACGATCCTGTAAAGGGTGAGATCTCTGGGCATGTGCTGGATGCTTATATAAATGCAGGGGGAGATTCAGGAGATTTGGAGCCCTTCTCCTTCACCAAATGCGAGACACTACTACACGGAATCTTAGAATCGGGAGTCAAGCTCAGAATAATGATCGACGCTCTGGATGAATGTGATGAGCCCAAAGAACTTCTGAAGGCCTTGCGAGATCCTTCTGGGGCTATGCCCGCCGGACTTGAGCTGCTCGTGTCTAGTCGGTACGAAGTCCACGTCGATGAAAAGTTTCCAAACGCTATTAGAATCGATCTTGGGAAATCGGTGTCAGAGACCGATATGATTACGTATATCACTACCGAGGTCAATGATAGGGAGGAGGACGAGAGAATCTTAAAGGGCAAACACCCAGATCTCGAGAGTAGGTTAATTGAAATTCTCTGCAGGAGAGCTGGCGGAATGTAGGACAAGTCTTTCAACTGCTACTAGCCTACTAGGAAACTGACATACATCCAGGTTCCGCTGGGTCCAACTACAACTCTCTTTCTTTTTGAAACCGAGGCCTCCCTTTCGCTTCCGGCAAACCATTGAAGCTCATCTCAACAAACTCGACATTAGCTCAGCCGCAATCGAAAAAGACTTGAACATCGCTTACGACGATATCTTCAAGCGCAACACTGGCGAGGGCACATTCGAGCGTGACCGTGCGAGCAAGATCTACAAGATACTGCTCTGCGGCATGCAACCATTTTCCATAGCCGCCGTTACAGAAGCTGTAAATTTCAACGAGGATAATAGTCCGGAATATGAAATCATCGATCAGGACTGCACCCGTCTACTTGTCCAGGATTTCATCGTTGAAACGGAAAGGGGAACACTGGAGTTTGCCCATGTATCAGTGAAAGACTACTTGCAAGGAGCGCATCAGTCAGAGTATAGCAACGCCGAATGCCACGCCCAGGTCGCTCTAACGTGTTTAAAGTATGTATCTTCTCGGGAAAGGACCGTTTATGAAGCAACGCTGCGGAGTAACGCATTTCTCCGGTATTCTCATGAGTTCTGGGGAGAGCATTGTGCTCAGTTGAGCAAAGAGGAGCGGCAAAGTCTCGGGGTGTCCAAAGAGTTACTTGATTGGATCATCGAGGGGTCAGGCTCGACGAGATTTCAAGATTGGCTTCGCGCGAACGAAGAATTCCCTCAGTACTCTGCAAGATTTTTTATTACAGATTCCCGTCATCCGGTTTTCATAGCCTGTTATTGGAATCTCGTCGAAGTACTGGAGATATTACTGTTAACAAACCCGACATATGACCTAAATCTACATTCAGATGATAGACAATACACGCCACTATCATTATCATCATCTAGAGGCCACATGGCCGTTGCCAAGCTACTGCTCAAGCAGGGGGCTGATGTGAACGCGGCTGATTCAAAAAGATGGACGCCCCTCCTTTGGGCCTCTTATGAAGGGCACATCGAGCTCGCCAAACTACTATTCGAGCAAGGGGCCGATGTGAACGCGGCTGATTCAGACGGATGGACGCCCCTCCTTTGGGCCTCTTATGAAGGGCACATCGAGCTCGCCAAACTGCTGCTCGAGCAGGGGGCCGATGTAAATACTACTGATTCGGACGGACGGACGCCCCTCCTTCAGGTCTCTTCAAATAGGCACGTCGAGCTCGCCAAGCTGCTACTCGAGCAAGGGGCCGATGTGAACGCGGCTGATTCAGACGGATGGACGCCCCTTTTCCGGGCTTCTATCAACGGGTATATCGAGCTCGCCAAATTGCTACTCGAGCAAGGGGCCGATGTGAACGCGGCTGATTCAGACGGATGGACGCCCCTCCTTTGGGCCTCTTCAAATGGGCATGTCGAGTTTGCTAAATTATTGCTCGAGCAGGGGGCTGATGTGAACGCGGCTGATTCGGACGGACGGACGCCCTTCCATTGGGCTTCAAAGAGCGGGCACGTCGAGCTCGCCAAGCTGCTACTCGAGCAAGGGGCCGATGTGAACGCGGCTGATTCAGACGGATGGACGCCCCTCTATTATGCTTCTAAATACGGGCACGTCGAGCTCGTCAAGCTGCTGGGGCCCAAGTAAGAACTAAAAAAGGCATTAAGGGGCAATAACTAACAGCGAAACAGATAAATGCTATTACGTTCGATTTTTCAAAACTATTACTTCCGAATAGTCAAGCCGATTTATATTCTTTTTATTTTTCCAACTTTAATAACGAGGGGCTTAAGGGGAGCTGATCTTTATATATCATAAACAATATAAAAATATCAATGAGCCCAGAATATTCCAGCAGCTTCCATCAATATTCTTTCTTTCTAGACTCTTTGCCACAGCGCACATTACTCAGAATTGGGTAAGATGGTCTAGTTACTCACAATCTTTTCTTCCGGTGAGGTGGAGGTGGAGGGACGAAGCGGATTTTTGGCAAGCGACTGTACTATACAAGAATGTGGGCCATTAGTTCTGAACGTGAGTCGAATAGAATAGGCAAGAATTACCTGCGATGCCAAGTACCGTAGCGGGCGGTACTTTGGAGTACATCTGAGCCAGGGTGCACAGCTACAAGTGTCCAGAAATAGAGCCCGCTTAAATTAATTACTAAAAACCTAGCGACACCCAATTCGCCTTCTAATTACTGTACAAGCAGAACCAAGTCTATCACTTTCACCAGCGGGCCTGCTATTAGAATCAGCGTTTGGGTAACAGATTCAGAGATTTTTGTAAGCGTGATGGAAGGAAGGAAGATGATTCTTTGTGACTAAGTCTGATATATAGCACTTTCTGGTCAAAAGGAAGTTGAGGTGATGAAGTATCGAGAAAGGAAGACTTCTTCAAGATTCCTAAGATTGGACTTGACTTGTACTGCATGCCGGCTGTGTGATAGAGGAGAGGGAAGTAAGGAAAGAAAACGCAATGCCTCTGATCCGGATGGTAAAAAACAATGGAAAGATCGCCCAGAGCAAATAATGTGATACTTGGCTTCGATTGAAATAGGTAATAATATAATCTCCTCCTGACAGCCTTTGCTAAGAAATATCAGAGGTCGGATATACCAATGTAATATATGCATATATAATACTGCCCTATAAACACCAATACCTACCCCTATATGCCATCCCGCCCCTAAAACGCCATTCCATATCCCAAACACCTTCCCAAGCAAAACAAATCACCCCTCTCCAATATCCTCCTCCGGTAAACTATCCTTCCTCTCCTTCTCCCTCTCCTTACCTCTCAATGATAAATCACCCCTCGAAACCTCCAACCCACTCCTCATATTCCCCTGCCCCTCCTGCTCAATCTCTCGCAGCTGCTCCTCCTGCCTCTCTCTCTCCTCTCTTTCTTGCTGTTCTTGTAACCCAACTACACCACCCAAAACGCCCAGTCCCTTCTCAAACCTCCTCATTAACCCCTCCTCTAATTCCCCCTCATCTTCTCCCCCAGCGCCTTCCTCCTCTTGGAAACCATCAACACCAACCCCCCGAACCCTAACCATCAACCCCCCTCCCGCCCCCCTCTCATCCCCACCATCCTGCAACGTAGGCGCATTCCCGACTTCCGCCCCCAAAACCTGCCATCTATCACTCAAACTCAGCACTTTCTCAATCCCATCCCCATTTTTATTAAAATCCAAAATCAACACCCTCTCTTCCACCCTCTCCTCCCCTTCCCCATCCCCTTCCCCCTCATCCCCATCACCATGCGCCTTCCCAGCCTCAACAAGACTCCCCGTCAAAAGGTGACTAGCATCATCATCCGCAAACAAATAATGCACCTTTCTAGGATGAACCGTCTTCGTTGTCGCGCCCGTCGAGCTCACATCATCAATCAGCACAAAGAACGGGTTGAAGTTTGGCGGGATGGGGAGTTCGGCTTCCGCTTCGCCTTGTGGTTCGAATGCTGAGGTTTGGGGGATATTCGTCGTACTGGGCGCTTGGGTGATGATGCTTGGACGAGAGCGCGAGTGGGGGAGGGGCGGAGGGGGCATTTGGTCTGTTGAGGATGAGGCGGGAGGAGGAGGGTCTTTGCCTGCGCTTGCGGAAGTGGGATCTGCCATCTTGGGAGGCGTTGCGTGTAAGCGTTGCGTATTGCTATCGAGTATGCTGGAGAGTGGAAGGATGCATTGTCGTATGCGCGTCGACGCCGTGAGGGAAGTGAAGTTGGGAGTGAGGCTTGTTGGGACGACGAGGGACGAGGCTGAGGTGATCTATGCGATGCGATAAGAGCTTATCGAAGAGAGGGCTCGATTGGGAGGGAATTGTGGATCTCTAGACCTGGGCACTGCCTATATTCTTTGCTTCACGAAAGATGCGAAAACAAGAGTTTGGTTAAAGTTTACTATGTACAAATTCATTTCCTATTTGCAAGAACGCATGTCTTATCCTGTTTTATGCCACTGAACGCCAGCATGCAGCTCCAAATTGAGGTCTCGTATCCAGTTGTCCCCTTCTATCCATAATCAATCGAATCTATTTGCACTATCTTATAAAATGTGGAACAATCCTCCTCCAGCACCCATCAGAACAAGAGTAATCATACCCACAAACACCCGAGACCAAGCGAATGGCTCAGGTCCTGTAGCTCCGCTCTTCTTCGAGCCAGCAGAGGATGTAGACGTGAATCCACTTGCCGCACTTAGGGCTGTGGCAGTGGGGTTGTATGCTGGGATAGTGCTTCCACCGCCTGCCGTTGGCGTGGCGTCGACTCTGGGGTTTCCAGATGCAGTTTGTGTAACTTGTGCCTCATTTGGTGCGGTCGAAGCAGAAGGGATTGGTGCTCCAGAACTGGCAAATGGTACCACATTGGATCCCGTGGCGTTGAAATCGGTTTGCGCAAGACCAATCCGGTTGTTGACCAAATCGTACACAACATATGCGGATCGCAAGAATGTGTCACCGAACAAGATTGGAAGATCTCCCGCGGGTTGAATTCCGAGCTGGCACGCTGGTTGCTTGTTGATTGTCGGGGTCTGGCCGTTGGTCAAAGTGAGTGGAAGTACGAGTTCGTTGACGGAGACTTTGATGACGGGTCCGCCTGAACCACCAAATCCGAAGTTAATGCTTCCGTTCTTGTTTCCAAGGGCACAGGGGACAACGGCTGCGCCGAGTGATGAGTAGTACTGTGCTCCTAATTCTTCATAGACCATAGCGGTGAGATCATCGGGAAGGAGAGTGATTGTTGTGCCGGAATCCAAGATTGCAGCCTGCGCGTAGTCGGATGGAGTGAGTGTGTCGGTTCCGGATGAACTGCTTGCTGAAAGAGATGTGAATGCAACAGTGAAGGAGACCACCTGCCTCGAGCGACGGCTGGGGTAAACGTCGATAGAGATGAGGTTTCCAGAGAATTTATCGGTATCGATACCGCCGAAGAGGACGGATCCAGTGTTTGATTCTGTAAAACATTAGCTTTGAAGTATTGCCCCGGAAAAAGTAAACCTACGCAGGTCGTTCAACCACAAACTATACGCAAGAGAGCTGATCAATCCCTCACTGAGCATCTTGTTCGGCAGATTGGCATACACCGTCCCATTCCCCGTCTCAACATTCGCCTCGGAGGAATTATACCCAATGCCCATAATGCCCTGGCCAATCTTTCCACTGCTCGCGAGACCCATCTCAAGACCTGTCACCTTGACGCCTCCAATACCAAATACATCCGTGAAGTAGTCTCCCGCAGCACCCGTCCCATCAACATATGAAATATTAAACTCGCCCTGTCCGACCACGCTGAAGGTACTCGAAGCGGAGGAACTGACTATTCCAGCATTAGCAATATCCCTTTCACGGGCAAAACACAATCTACTCACAAGTCCCACCATCACATCCACCACCCGACGCCTGCGGCTCACTGCAAATCTCCAAGCCCTTCGCAGGAACCCAAACATCCGAACTGCCCGTATCAATCTGCAAACTCAGCGCCTGCCCCGGCGTGCCCACCGTAATATTCGCCGCGTACAATCCCCCCTGCAAATCATTAACCAGCGCCTCCGTGACCGTTCCGGACGTTGCGCGACCCTCGAGACTTCTGCTACGCAGGTATTGTGATCGGGCTTGTAATTGTGCCGCTTGCACGGTCGGGTTTCGCGCGATGTTTAGCTGGATGGTGGCGGAGGCTGTTGTAGCGCTGACGCTGAGGCCGAGGAGGAGGGTGTTAAGGAGAGGCGCCATGGTTTGAGGGAAGGGAATATGCCCACTGCGAGGAGGAGTGGATGGGTATTTTGTTACAATGCAGAAGCAAGAAAAAAGGAAAATGGAATAAAAAAGAGAAGGAAGGAGGCGTTTGAGGAAGGGCAAGCGTGCTTGCGCTCCTTCGAGACTATGACGCTGGTGCAGTGGATCTGGATCTTATGCGCGGTCTAGAGATGCTGCGCAGTGCAGATGGATGTGGCAACCGAGATGGCGCTTTGGAATCTCAAACGCTTGCAATCGCTGCCTGGAGCCGACGATGCCGAAGAATTAGAATGGGTAAGATATGCTTATGTGAATCAAGCAAACAAAAGAAAGGAAAAAATATGTCTTTGAGATGAGAAGCAGCTGTCCTTTTCATACTGTATGCAGGCGTCGTCAACACGCAGCCACAAATTCCCCAAAAAAGCCTGTTACAGAAAGCGCCCTGCAGCGCCCCAATTTAGAAGCATTGAATGAGAAACCCAGCCCCCACGAGCCAGTTTACGAGTACCGCCTTCTGCTCTTGAAACATACTCTCTGTTGTACTACAGTAGAAACACGAGTAGTTTGTCACACGACTTCCCTCATCGGCGCATATTCCTTCCAGTTTGTATCCCCAGAAACGTTTTCTTGGATACTCCACTAGCCCCCGGATCACCATTCAGGTCCCGAACGCCACTGCATTTTATCTCTTGGCATCTCTAATCTTTTCGATCCCAAGCTTTTCATATATGCTTAACCCGTTTAACCCTCCAACGCGGGCTTCGTGACAAAAAGCTTGTCTTGCTCGTTTAGGTTAGTAAACTCAGATGTGTCTTGCCGCCAGCTGAAAGAGTGTGGCGAAGCATGGCTAGGCCCGTACGGAGTTTCAGGATTTGCAGCACTGACGCGTGGACCGTTGCGCATGTGCGGTTGCGAACCGCTGGGGCGATCAAAGCTTGTTTTTCTGTCTGGGAGGTCCACCAGGTCTTGTTAGAAGCTTGATTTAATGGCCCTGTCATTTGCTAGTATTTGATTTGCTTACGATGTGTTGGACGTTGGCTGGAGGGGAAGTTATTCTGCACGTGTTTGCTTCTTTTGGAGATTTCTTCGGCGAATTCCTTTCGCGTTCTTAGATTGTTACACGGCGAAAGTTCGCTTTCTTGTATTCTTGTACCGCTTGCCCGACGACGGTATGGAGGTTCCTCGAACTAAAGGCATTCCTCTCTCAAAATCCCCTTCCTCCATGGTCTTTCGGGGTTAAACTACAGAGTCAAAGCCGAGTAGCCAATGATGTGTCGTACGTCGGAGCAGTTCACGAGGACACTTGGCCTAGCAATGAAGCATATTTCCTTCTCTCGTCGGGTGTAATGTTTTTTACTTGGGCAGATTTGCCCTCACTTCTCATGTCCTTGCTTCATCGATCCAACTCTGTACGGATCTTTCTTTCCAAGGCTTCAAAATCCATGTTCTCCAACGCGTCGAGTTACCGTTCTGATCCTAGGTATATTGCGTTACTTGCGTGAATACTCGTACTAAAGAATCTGCTCCAACTCTTGCCTGTCCCTCCCAAGGGATTCGAGATATTCTATAATATCCCTCCTAATTGTTGGATTATGCCACGTTGTCATCATCACTGATGATTTCCTAGGCTCAAGCCAGTCCACCTTGCTCAATATCTCAATAGCCCTCCGACGCACTCGTTTCGTTTTTGCGTACAAAAGAATCGTGGGTATGGCTCTCTGCCGGGATGTGCCAATGAAAAATACAGTTACTGCTACGGGACAGATGTTCCCAGCATGTGCTACAGGAGTTCCTATAAAATTAACCACACGAGTAACTAGTTGAAGCCTGACGTCCCGAGCAAATCCACAAGTGACCCACAATGAGATTTCACCAAATGTGAGCGCCGGCTGGCTAGCTCGTGATTCCTCTGCATCCTGCCAGCGTGTGAGGAGGCGCGCTCGTTTGAAAACATCGGGTGAATCATCAACTCTCTCCTGGGCAAAGAGATTCGGGGGTACGCAATCAGTAATGTCGTAGTCATCAAAGGACTGGCTATCCTCATCCGTGCTCGTTTTGATCAAGTTCGTAAAGTTCTTGTCGCCCAGCGAGAGCGCGTCCGTGACATCCACTACTCTTCGATAAATCATCCGACAAGAGGGATTCGCACTGTGATCAAATCAGCATTTTCACGAGTTGTGCTATGACAAGAAGTTTACCACTCAACATCTGTACCAGATCCTGCCCGAGTAATCGTACTGCATCTAGGACAAATATTCGCTTCTGCTCGCGGAGTAAACAGAATCATGGTCATATTGATCTTCTGCCCCGGCCGAACAGTAGCAGTCAACTCCATCCTGACGTCCAAATCCCGCGCATTTGCTCCATCTTGAAATATATACTGGCCTCGCTTCACGAGCTCATACCCAGGCTGGTCCATGAACTTGTCGCAGAGCACAGCATGAAGGGACTTATTCCAAGGTCAGACACGATCCACCGCATTCAACAGGGGAACATTTACCTTCCAGGAGCTAATAGTCTCCAGTGGGACCCGTAGGGTGTATCCCAGCGAGTCCTCAAGAAGTAGAGCATTTTGCAGCCAAGGTGTCAGGTTCCGAGGAACAGTTTCGTACGAGACTAATGTCTCTTGAACCCTCACGAGCATGTTTTTCATATCAAACGCCATTTCTTTCATCGGTGTGCTTTTTCGGGCGTCAGCGACAAAATCCAGCTTCAGATACTGATAGACTCACACAGCAGCAACAACACCATGCATATCACTCGATACCTTTTCCAGCATCACCGTATGGTTTCCCAGTACCGCATTCTGTTTCTCAATACTCTCCCTCATCTCAACAATATGTCTATTCAAATCTGCCTTCGCCAGAGCCTCTAGTTCCGAAAGCGCATCCAGCTTTGTCGAAATCACATTCAGATCCTGTTCTGCAGCGGCACTGTTCCCACATTAGCAAAATCCTACAACAATAAGTAGAGCATCTCACCTCTGAGCCTGTATTAACACGAGCTGCAAAATCCCACTCGCTCTCCCCACTTTCTCCCTCAACTTCGCAACCGCATCGGCTTCGAAAATATGCCACTGTAGCATCCGTCCCATCTCCTTGAATCCCTTTTTACTCGCATCCCCACCACCAAGTCTCCGCCCATATCTCCTTACTATCTTCTCCAAAAACCCTTCGATGACCTCTTTACACTCGTTTATCACCGGTCTCACGAGGTTCAACGACGATTCGAGGTTTGGGCGCGTAGGGTAGAGGACGAGTAGCTATTTATCTCGCACATCAGTATCTTTTCGACCTTCCAAAGACGAAGATTGAAGGACGTACAGATTCCAGCCCCCCATAAAACCCACTAATCTCCAGCACCACATCCCTAAACTCCGCCGCCGACCCCTGGCTCGCGCTCAGAGCCTTACACAGTTTCCCCGCAAGTTGCGCGAGCGCGATGATATCGCCTATTGAGCCGATGGTTATGGGCATTGATATTGAGGCATTAATTGAGAAGTTTCTTGACGGGGGATGGGATGGGGAGAGAGGAGAGAAATAAAGAAGGGCTGGGAAGAGGTGAGGTGAGGCAGATTTGGGGACGAGGCTGAGTCTGAGGCTGAGTTGGTGATGCGGGGTGGGGTTGATTTTTGGACGTGGGGTAATGTCACTTTGAGACTTTTGGCATTTTTGACATCAGAAATAAATGTCAAATGTCAATCTGATGTCGATTCTGTATTCTTGCTCATTGCCTGCTATAGAATACGGAGGACCAAAATCTATGAGCGGGGTTAAGTTGGAATATATCTTACCTTCCCTTTACTAGATATTCTCCTTTCTAGATTGTTTTGAGGAGGAATTAAACAAATATATGTTTTTAATGACGTATGCCAGGTTTTAGTCTACGAACTGATATTCAAATCAATCTAGTGAGTGATAAATTATGAACTCTTTGCACCTTGTACACCGGTCTTGGATTTTACGTATATTGGGGGCGGAATCTGCCGCTTCCCCATACCCCACCATCAACCTCCTCTTCACATAATACTAATCCCCATAGTAAAAGAAACATCCAATTTTGATATTTTTATATACATCTCAAATGACAAAGTCACCATGTATCCATCTCCTCCCTTAGCCATCGCGCATACTTCCAATCCCGTCACTTCCGAGCATCCCGGCCAGCCTATTTCCAATCCAAAGCAGAAACTAAGCTACCAACAAAGCCCAGACATCGGCCGCGCAGCCTGCGCAAGCTGCCGCCGGCGCAAAATAAAATGTGATAAAATCTCGCCGTGTACGAATTGTGTGAGGGCATGTATATCGTGCGATGCAGCGGTGAGGAAACGTGCGCCGAGGAGGCCGAGGAGTACGCTAGCTGGATCTGGGGAGTTGAGGGAAAAGGTTTTGTTGAGGAGGTTGGATTGTCTTGAAGGTATGGAGGTCTTGAGGATGAATGAGGAATGTTGGGCTGATTGTGAGGTGCAGATTTGGTTAAGGAGCTTAAGGGTCAAGCAACGGTGGGGGAAAGGACGACGTTGTTGACGCCGGGGACTTCTCCTGTTGATGGTGGTAGAGCTGTTTCTATGGAAAGTGGCGCTCGGTCTGGAAAGTCTCAGGAGGCTTCCTCCTTCAACGATGCTGTCGGTCGAACTCATGATGAGACCACTGCTGGAGAGTCCACGGGATACAGAGACTCTTCTTTCTGGGGACGTATAACTGAAGAGGTAAGAACGATTTCGTCCACTGTTTTGCAAACCCCATTGACAGTATATCAAGGTAAATAATATACGCCACCTAGTGCTGGATGAACTCTCGGAGGACACAGGGAGCCCAGAATGGCCTCCTCTGACCAATACAGCATCTCTAGAAACCGACTCCCAGTGTGCTTTCATGTTTGGCTACAGATCCACAGACGTTGATCTCGCATCGCTGCATCCGCTACCATCACAGTTACTCTACTATCTACAGGTTTTCAAAGAGCGTGTAGATCCATTCATTAAAATCTTACACATGCCTACCATGGAAAAGCTTGTCAGAGAAGTACAAGCAAATCCCGATAACATCAGTAAAGGCGTAGAATCCTTAATGTTCTCTATGTATTTTGCAGTCGTTACCAGGTAATATACTCTTCCTCACTACCATAAGCCAACGTGAGATTTCTCGTACCAACTAACGAATTCTGCGCAGCATGTCTACCAGCGAAGTCAAGCAGAATCTCGCATTCGAGAAGAAGGCTCTGAGCGCCAAATACAAGTTCGGAATTGAGCAAGCCCTCGCGCGCGCCTCATTCCTCGAAAGTTCGGAGCTCATAGTTCTGCAAGCACTCGTCATATATCTAGGCTGCATCTGGTCTCAAGACGAAGGTCGAACCGGGTGCGTTCTCACGCGCCTGGCTATCGGAATAGCGGAATGGATGGGTTTACACCGCGACGGATCGAATTTCGGCTTGCCGCCTTTTGAGTGCGAGATGAGACGGAGATTGTGGTGGTTGCTTTGTGTTTTGGACTCGAGGAATGCGGAGAGGTATCGGACGCGGACGATTATTAGTGTTGATTCGTTTGATACGAAGGTGCCGCTGAATATAAATGATGAGGATATCGATGTTGATGCGGTTGTTGCACCTGTTCCGAGGAAGGGGTTCACGGATATGACGAGTGCGTTGTTGGCTACTGATATCTTTTCCGCTGTGAATCGGCTTCAGAAAAGGGGTTATGAGGGTGCGAATATTGAGGGTGAGTCAAGCTCTGCAGCAAGCTTCTTCTTCACTTGCTTTGGGCATTTCAAAAAGATATTCTACTATTAGACAGAAACCTCTCAGAGTCTTGGCCTAATCCACGGTTTCCGTTCTCTCGATCAATGCTGACTCTGATGTCTGTTAGGAAGCACCTCAGGAAGATTTAGCGACGAAGAATCCATCGTCCACTCATTCTCGCAAGAACTGGAGCAAAAATACATCCAACCCGCAACTAACTCCCAACTACCTCTAGCACAAATAGTAACACTTGCATGCCAGCGCATAATCGCCAAAATGACTCTGGTGCAAAACCTAGCTCTCAGACGCAAGGTCGGAAAAGTTAGCAAGGATTTGAATGACAAGATCTTTGTTACGACTATTAGGTGTATTGAGTTGCGATACGAATTGGAGAGTGATGGCTTGAAGCCGTGGCAATGGTTCTTTCGGGCCTTTCCTCAGTGTGATGCGGTTGCCTTCCTGCTTCGAGAATTGGGCGATCGTGAGGAGGATGAGAGTACAGCGCGTGCTTGGAATGTATTGGATCTCGTGAGTCAGCTTCTCAGAGTTCAGAGTCCTCTTCCTATCGATCTACAATTTTGGAAGAGAAATTTTGTAGATATGATTCATTTGAAGGAGAAAATGCTAACTCTATCTAAAACAGGTCTTCAACGATTGGGTAGATTCTCAGATCGATTGGCCCCAGTCCAAGCTTACAAGCGGCGTGATGAACCTCATTGCAAGAGCGCGCGCCAAACGAGGGTCTGATTTGATTGCTGGGCGGAGCAGAGAACATGCGGATGGACATGAGCCGTTAGACAATCTTAATGCGCACCAAGATATTGCAGAGAAGAGCGAAGGTTGCATCGCAGAAGAAGGAAATAGCAATGATCACTCGTATCTGCTTTTGTCGGACTTGCCACATGGAACGAATGGATACCCACAGGAATGGTTCCTGGAGCATCAGCAGCAACAGGAACTCACCGATTATCCCGCCTCATATCCGTGGCTAATGCAAGACCCTGCTCTAGATAATTTAGATCTGGTGATGAGTACTATCGATGACGAGATGGGGACCGCGAGGACAGAGACGTATGGTTTCGTTGGGGACACTTCGATTTTTGAATCGTCATACAGGATTTGAGAGATATATATATCGTTCACAAGCGTCTTGACGCGTCGCTTTCTACGCTGTATGAAGCAGTCACGTTATTCAAGGCATGCACTTGGATGACATACATGCTAAGCTGCCCTGCGCCATGTAACCCGCAACAAGAAGGATCAGGTCCCACGTAGCATGGCTTAAAAACTTCAGGAACGCATAAGTCTCCCCAGGTGTCTTGAAAAAGGATTCATATTTACCTTCAGAAATGACTAGGACGGCGTTCCTTCTGTCGTCTTGGACTGACCTTGCTGCGAACCGGAGAAGCTTCTGCAGCGAGGAAACGCCTGCCATAATTTCATAAAAGGGAACTCTCGGAAAAGCAAAGTGAAATAAATGTAAAACCAAAGGACACGGAAGGAGAAATCGCTCGAGGCAACACGTTCTTTGGATTGAATCAGGATATTAGGGACATAGCGAAAGAGGCATTGACAAGCATTGCTAAGGATGAGATTTTGGAAAAGTCAAGTCACTTGAAGACCGTGCCAAACCGGCAAGGTATCTAGCTGCTCGAGGCTTTTGAACAGACCCCTGTTCGCATGAATCCGGGAGTTTTGAAATCGGAAATATCAGTTGCTGGTAAAAGTCCTCGTGTGAACCTTGGCATGTCCACATACGAAAGCAGAGATCTAAATACCAGACGGGAACCTTAGGCAAGAAAGATCAACTCAGCAATTGCTTCTTCGAGTTAATCCCGAGAAGTGATGTGGTGTGACGCAAGATGTTTCGGAGCCGAATCGTAACTCCGAATGTGGTAGGTAACATTGTTGGCGATAAATGAAAGGTGCTTACTATTTCCCCTCTTCTCCAACTACATCTCGGAGAAGTTTCGCAGAAGAGAGGATTCAAAAGATCAACATGAGAATAATAGTGACTGGGGCTACCGGCTTTGTTGGCACGGAGGTGATCCGACAGGCTCTGAGAAACCCCGCTATCACGTCGGTCATCGCTCTCGCTCGTAAACCTGTCTCGCGTCCTGATAACTCGGGATCTGATGAGAACACGAAATTCGAATCAGTTATCCTCAAGGACTGGGTGACTCCTTATTCCGAGTCGATAAAGGAGCAGCTTAAAGGCGCTGATGCGTGTATTTGGTTTGAAGACCCTTCAACCCACCTTTGGTCTCATTCTCACGAGACCGACTAGGACTTTGGCAGTCACACCGACCAAATCCAGGTCCATGAACTTTGCACATGTGACCGAAATCTGCTGGGACTACACCATCAATGGCATCACAAGCATGGCCACTGTCGCCAACAAGCCGTTCCGTTTCGTCTACACATCGGGCATCACGATCGAGCGCGATCAAAACAAGCACCTGACGCTCTTACCCGAATACCGTCTTATGCGTGTATGTTACCTTCCAGATACTCGGTTCTGGCCTAACAGGTCGTAGGGTCGCGTCGAGAACCAAGTTTTAGATTTTGCGAGAAATCACCTTCAGGACGTCGAAGCCACCATCACCAAGCCCGGCGCTATCGACGGACCAGGACGGGAAGCTTCGAATGATGCGATGGTAAAGACTCTGTTTGATATGTATGGTCATTCTCCGAGGGTACATGTATCTGAGTTGGCGGCTGCCATGATTGATCAGTGTGTGAATGGGATCACCAAAGATCCATTGTGGAGCGATGATCTGGCGGAGATAGGTAAACGTGTACTTCGCAAAGAGGATTATTTGGCTTGAGAAAAGGTGCTGTGCTCGAAAATATATAAGGTTTTAACGTAACGTTTCTCGAAATTGGACTGATGAAGTTGTGAAGACTCGAAGAACAAAAAGCACAGAAAGGGGAAAGAGTGAAGGTATGAGCCTGGCACGTGAGCAAGCGGGGAAAGCGCGTTCGAAAACACGCGAACTTAGATGAATTCTGAACTTCATCGCCATTTTTGTTTACACAGAATTGTGGGGGCGGTTGCCGACCCTCGCCCAAAAACCCTTAATATATCAATAAAATATATAGATGAATTAGGGCCCCCCGAATTCGATCTCGAGCCCTCGCCAGCCCCTCGATCACACCCGCGAGGCCCCCTCTAAAAAAGAAAAGAGTTAGATGATCTAATCTGGGGGATAAACCTTATAATAGTTTTTCTTGCACCTCGGTAAAGCCGCTTACATATAAGGCTCCAAAAGTCCGGTCGCCTGACAAGAGACCTCTTCATAATAGTCTTTTTTGCACTTGCTCATATATGTAGGCCCACCACGCCCCTTTTTCTTTTATGACGCAAAAGTCAGCTGACTTCTGGCCCTCACAATAGATATTTTGGTGGATGGAACCCCCTTTTTGTGACCCCCGAACAAGTTTTTGGGAAATCAAGAAAATCAAGTGAGTACGGCCTGCCGTACCAAAATATACGTTTAGGTATTGCCAGAGTATTTGAAGTATCGGCAAAGGGTTGGGAGACACAAATTATCTCTATTATATAAGCTTGTCAGCCCAAAGAATCTCTCGTAATCCTATCTTGTCATTTTTCTCGTCCTTCACTATGCTTCTGCTTACAGAGTTGCATTCCACTTATGATTCTGTTATTCCCGAAATCATAGGCATTCAAGGTTAATTCGAATCCTTCGCTGGCTCCACCTGACCCATCTCGTTTTGACCCCTGAGTTAAGTCAATATTATTATGAGACACAAAAATTGCGTTTTGAGAGGCGAACTTTGCAGGCTTCAAAACGACACCAATTTAGATAAATTATTAAGTATCTGAGACGTCTTCAATTCCATGACCAATCCGAGAGATAAGCATATATGTAGAACAAAATTGAGAAATTCCAGCTCAACTGAAAATACAGAATTGAAAGATTAGACGATAGTAACAGTGCGAGGCTCCCAGATATCATGTAACTTCGATTCCTCGACCAAGTCGTCCTGAATCCAAAAAAGACCAACTCTCTCAAAACATTCTGGCTTTTTTTCTCTCAATATGAGGCCCACACCTTCGATGATGCTCAGGCACCAAAGCACCTGGCTTTGATTCTGTTCTCCCCCGTCAAGTGCAGCGGCCCCATCCTCATCTTCTAAAGCGTCCCATTGCGCGAACGCAAATGGAGTCGAACTTGGTTTCTTCAAAAGCTGCTCTGACCCTATCCGCGCCACTGTCACTCTTTTCAACGATCCCTTGATCTCAATGCACCCACCAGAGATCGCACCAAATGGCGATCTCTTAGAAAGCAATGAGATCTCGCATTGAATAATTTCTACCTTGGCACGCAAATTCCCCTCTGGCAGAGACTTGGACCAGGCGACATGGCTATCGATGGATGCCCAGGACCAGCTTGGTGCACGATACCGAGGTCGAATGAGAGGAGTTGTGGCGAAGTCTCGGAACCAGAGTAGGCCGGTGGGAAGAAGATCCTGTAGCCAGAGCCCCGCAACATAAGTGTAGCCTGTCTTTTCTGAGAGTTTGCTAACAAGGCCAGCGAGTGCTGGAAGCTTGTCTTGTGCGAAAGTGAGTTTCCGTCTCGAATACTCGCGGACGATGTCCCTCCACATTTTCATGGGTTTACTTAGAAGTTGAATAGGCAGATCTGAGAGATGAATGTTTGGATCAGATGATGTTGCCTTCTGAGCAAATTGCAACCTCAGCGCTTTTCCTATCTGGCCAGCTGTATCAAATGTTGTGTATGAACTGTTACATTCCCACGCCATACTTTTTGATGAGAAGTATAAGACTCGAGGAGAAAGGATTCTTTCTTGAAGAGTCCAGGCTCGTGTAGACAAGGGCGAGTCGAGAAGCATTGTAGTCGCAGTATCGTCACTCAAAAATTCAAGCCCCGTATGGCCACTGGAGCAGCTATCAGATAAAGGTTTTGGTTTGCTGAGAACTGGCTGGTAGTACAGCATTCTTGGTTCGATATTTGGACTGTATGCACCGCCACTGTCGGCAGAGATAGTCAGGCTGCTGTGGGAGTATATTTTCCCCATCTGTGAGGATTCGGTCATCCAATCCTCTCGAGAATCCTGTATAATGCAAAGAGAATCAATCCACAAATATTTAAACCCGAGCGCTCTGGTGAGTTGCACAGCAGCGGCGAACGTAGCTGGTAGAGAAGAGATCTGAATGCCAGATTTCATTGTTTTCAACGTCTGCTTCGTTGTTTTGAGAATCTCTCCTCCTCCCCAACAGTGACTAAGAGTAACGTATGGGCCAGCCCAGCCGAGAAGGGTTCGTTGTAGATGTATCGAGTCACTGTATGTGCCAACATCAAGGATTCTTGAAGGAACAAAATCCGACATGGGTTCACAACACCGTTCATGAGATGTCCGACATTCCGCTAACCAGAGCCTAGCTGCATCTATGAGTGAGAGAGAACCATTAGAGTTCGAAACCACAAGGTACTTCTCTTCATCGGTCTTTTCTCTCTTCTCTTGAAAGTTATCGATGAGATAAGAATGGATAATGTCTTGTGCAGTCGGTCTTTGCTTTGAATCGACACTCAACATGCTTCTGATAATCTTAAGCCAATTTTGCTGCGGGAATCCAAGGCTTTCATTGATGTAGGATAAATGCTTAATCCAAATCCAAATTTTCCGGCTGTCGCTACTGTAAGTTGCATTTCTGCTGCCGAATGTTCGAAATTCGACGAATGCCGGGAGCTTTTCCCGATGCATAACAGTAACCATTTCAAGGAAGACACAGCCCAGAGAAAATATATCACCAGCTCCAGGCATGAAACGTGATGCACCTGAGGAGGTGATCTCGGGCGCACAATACATGGGCGAGATAATGGAGGTGCTTTCGAATGTGTTCTTTGGCTGGGACTTTTCCGTAATGAGAGCGCCACCAAAATCAGCCAACATCACATGGCTTCCATAAATGAGGATATTATGTGGCTTGATGTCCATATGATAGCAGGAATTTCCGTGTATGTAAGAAACAGCTGATGTCAAGCACCCTAACCAGACGGAGAGTTTGGAAATTTCATGTAAAGTAGTTGCATTCTTGTCAAAAAGGAATTCGGACAGGTTTCGTTCCGCTACAGGAAACATGATGATTGCAAGATGACCGTCCCAGCCGTACGAAGCCAGAATGTTTATGATGTGCGGGTGCTTGAGACGCCGAAGAGCAGTCACCTCTCGCTGCGCCTGCGCTAGGGATGAAGCTGAACGGTTTGGACTAAATCGAATAGTCTTCCTCGCGAAATGGATTCTCGAAGCACGATGTTCAACCTCATCCACAGCACCAAAGTTCCCATAGCCCAGTTTTCTGATATATTTGAAAACGTTTGTGGGGCCTTGATCACGTTGATGTCTTGGGGAATAAGGATCTGATGGATAATTTGCAATTTTTCCGGGCAGCTTCTCAGATTCCCGTGAGTCGCCATTAACCTCCCCTAAATGGTCGCTTTTAAAAGAGGTGCTCTGTCGTTGCCTTTCATGATTTGAGCCTGTGTCTTCGTTTGAGGTATCCTTCCGGAAGTTTCCTGGACCCTCATGGTCTTTGTCGGCGCAGTTGTGGAAGTCGGCTTCGTATATATTATCGTGGTTGTCCTCATTACCGCCAGCATCGTCATTATTGTCATTATTGTCATCATCGTCATCATCACCGTCCTGGCCGAACGTGACACTATCTGAACGCCATGGATCCTTCCAGTCTGTGGTCATTCGCTTGCCTTCCAGGAAGTGCTGTCCAACGTGCTCACATCTAGCGTCCCACATCGTGAACATAGAACCGCAAAACCCGCACTGCCTTTTCCAGTTCGAGATAAGATCTTCGTACCAGTTATCGATGTTTGCATTCCAATCATGTTTTTCCTTTACATGAAGCATTAGCTTGTCCTTCCGTGGAAATGAATGTCCCTTTCTAACATTTCCAGCAACACAACCGGCATGATTATTTACCAGTTGATGCCCAGCTAGGTCAATATTGCCAGAGCAGATATGACAAGACGCAGTTGTGTTAGATCCTTGAATTAGGCATTCCCACCGTTTTTGTGGCCAGTGGGTCTCCTCATGCCTCTTCCAATCAGTGAAAGTAGTGAATTCGTGAAGGCAGTATTCGTCATCGGAGTCGATACGAGTGCATTCATAAGGCTTGGATACTATCTCATCTCCTTCGTTGAGTTTCCGCTTCTTTTTCGGTGTGTTTCTCCCCCCGAGTTTAGTGAGTTGTGACTGGTAAGCAGAATCGGTTGTCGACTTGTTCGTCGAATTTCGAGCGTCAATCGTCTCCAACCATCGTACGACATGATCTGTAGGTAGGCCAAGATTGACCGTTGCTGATATTAGATCGTTCAAGGTAGGAAGGATCTCGTGCTTTGCTTTGATACAAGACTCTAGCTGTGCTGCTGATATGCCAAGAACTTCGATTAAACCCTTTTTCCTCGATTGTGGTAAGGTGTCCTCAAATTTCAAAGCTACGCCCAGATACTCTTGCGCTTGTAGAAAAGTTTCGATATCTGGCACGTTCGATGAATCGGAGATTGGAGAAGCAACGGGAGGGCGACTGTTTTTAGGACGAGGAGTTTTTCGTTTAGCACGCCTCTTTGGCCCAACCTCTTGGGGTCTGCCCCCGCTGAGTCTCATATTCTGCTTGGTGAAAGTATTGGCAGCAAAGCATCCAAGATCCAACGGACGAGTTGCGAGATCTTGGTTTACATTTGAATCGCCAAATAACTGAGCTTCTCTAGTATACCTACTTGATGACAAATTTAAGGGTATTGAAGAGCTGCTATACGGGACTTGCATAGACGCGTATGATGACGGGTCAAAGGGCGAGCTGGAAAGGCAAGAGTAGGAGTATGATGGTGTCTGCCTTGATTCCACCGAACTAGGTGTTTCTGCTGTCAGAGATGTCCGGCTCGTATCTGCTAGATGAAAGTCATTCGATCTAACAGCATTGGCGGTGTACTGAGGGCCGAAATTTCTCTGATCGAAGACACTCTGATGGATTAAATTGGACCGACAGGAGTTGCAATGGCAGTCAAAGCCGCCTTCAGCAGCGAGGCAGAAGTTCGATAAATCGGCTAGATGAATTAGCTTCCTTTAGCTATCCCTTCAACACAATTAATGATAACGTACGTTCGTAGTGGGTCGGCTGGGAAGAGCCGCTGAAGTCAACTCCCTCCGCGGTAGGCTGTGACTGTTTCAAATGTCAGACTGGGCTATCACGGCAAAACACAGTTCTGCAACATGAGACATTGGAGGCATATAGTATGACTTACAACATAGTTGCTAGGCAGGCTGTGATGCAGAGAACGTCCAGATAAGTTAGGATCAAAGGGGCGTGCGGACGCAGAGTTAGGAGGCTGTGGATTCACTGGCATGCTATGATGGAATAAAGATAATGGCCGGGCGGGTTGCTGCATTTGATTTGTGGGATAAAAAGTATGATTGTTTGTGAACGTTGACTGGGTCGGAGAAGGAGTCTGCATAGCATCTAAGTCGGGAAAGCAGGGGGCTAGAGCCGGTGTGTGGGACTCATTGTGACCAGACGAGGCTGGATTCTGACGAAACATTAGGGAGAAACTTAATCCAGCACAGCTAGATGGGCAACAGCGTGGAGGCGTCTGACGCCGACGCGGCAATCGGGATGAGGAAGAACAAAGGGTCTGATATGGGGGACACGATTTAAAAATAGATGATAATCATCTTCTAACCCAGCGTTCAATCCATTTCGCAGACATTGAGGCTCTAGCCTTGCTCCACTGCCGATGGGGCGGGCAAGGGCGTGACGGGGGCAGAGAAGGGCAGTCAGGGCGGATAGAGTGGCAGTGAAATGATGGTGCAGCCGAAATCCAAGGGCGACGAATCACTTCTAGGAAACACCCGAACTGGCAGGTATGTTGTCTCTGAATCGCTCACCGAAGGGAGATGCCTTGTCCGAGATATCGAAGGTGGCCATGTTCTTCCGAAATATGCCGGAGCAGGTAACAGGAGAGAGCGACGAGCTTTGCCATCTATAAGAGAAGATAGAACCCCCCCACAGTGTCTCATAGCTTCGATAGCAGAATCACAAAGGCTACGAAGTCTTCGGTAGTAGCACGATACATCCGTAAGTGAACAGATAGAATGCCGGTGATTCTGCCTTGGGCATGTAGCCACCATCAGAGTGTGTCTGCGCCACTGCACAGTCGACCGCTCTGCTCAGGCTCGTGATGATTGATTGTTTTCCCCCCAAAGGCCTTGCCCTCACCGGAAAGTAGAGACAAATTGCGAGCTTAGAAAGAGCACGTCGTCGTGACTTCAGTAGTTCGTAATTGTTTAGAAGCGGTGTGCTTCAAATTAGGGCAGATTCGAGGGCGGAATAGGGCGGGGACAATTGCGGCCCTAGGCTTGCCCCGAAGGCTAAAAGCGTTCGCTGCCCAACCACCAGCCCAGACCAGTCAACTCACTTTTACCCCTGTCGGAACACCAAGACTTTGAGATTTTTTGAAGTTCGCAGAAAAGACAAAAAAATCCTGGAGCACTATTTTGAGGCCGTTGATCACGAATGCCAACTCAAAATCTTTGTAATGCGTCGTGGTGAAATTATGGTTTGAGTGGTGTGGGGCGGTTGACTACCTTCGTAGTCTGAAAAAACGCTGTAAAACACGGCTTGCTAACTGCAGCAATACCAGAAATGCTCTGCTTTGCCAGTATTGAATTAGTGAATCAGCTTATATTCTGCTTGTCCCGAAAACATGATTGTTGGATGGAGGGATAGGAATGCCATTAATACGAAGTATAATGGTCTTCTGAAGAGAGAACATAAGAGGAGAATAGCCTGAAGCAAGGATTAATACGTTAAAACCCCTAATTTTTGACGTTCTTCAATTTTTTTGTCACGGGATCCACCCGCTGTAGGTGAATAGGGGTTGTACTGTCGAGGGGTTGAAGCTTCCGAGTATGTAGATCACGTGTCTATATTATGTAAGACACGGCGATCTATGTAGCCGCTCCGACGCCCTTCCTAAACATGATCCAATTCATATATTTTTGCCCCATTTTTAGGTCTGTTTTGTCTTCCTTCCCACGATACTACCATTCTATCTATGCCTGGAACTAAACTTGTTTAGTGAGAAGGGTCTTTTGAGGCAGGGGGCTGGAGGGTCTGAGGGCAATCGGCTAAATGCTTATAGCGAGCAAAACAAACGTGACTAAGCCGAGAAGTTGAAGAGTCCGTGGAGCAAAACTTCTCTATTTACGCAACATTGAATCTCGGTCTTCCTATCGGGAGCCGAAAATTGATCCGACAGACTCGCCTTCCGCATGCTGCATTATTTTCGTCAATAATGATTATGCTCGCTGGTAGCGGCTTCCACACACTAGGCCTATCGCGGCCATGTCGGCTTCGGTGTAAGCGCTCTAAGCAACATCGGCCCTCGCTCAATACTTGTTATTCGCGCAATACAACAGTATGCAGAGATATGATGCAATGCAGCAATTCAAATAGCTGTATAAAAGCGAACGAAACTCCTCGAGTTCTAAGAATCACCAAAGCATAGCTTTCCAATCCCGGAGCTAAATCCTTGAACTCAACTCAATACCATCGAGCGCCAAATCGATTTCCAAATCATTAGACCTTTCAAAATGTTACAATTGTCAGAAGACCATAGTTTCCATTTCGAAGCCCTACGTTCCCTGGCAGTCACTCGATATTATGGCTCCGACATTGCTGAAACCCTGAAGATTCTCACCAACATCAGGCCAGGTAACTGCGAAGACTGGTACCGCGAATGGCACAACCTAGCTCTCCGGGTTCTCTCTTCCATCGACGAGAACAAGTCTTACTCGCCAGTTACCCTCAAAGATGTTTACTTTCGAGCAAGCCACTACTTCTACGTCGCCGATTTCTATACACATAGTAACTGGGAGGACCCACGGGGAATCGAGGCCTTCAAGTTATGGAGACAGTATTTCGATAAGGCGAATGACAATCTACCTATTCCTGGGCAGCACGTTAAGATCAACACTAGTCATGGCTTCACGGTTCCGGCCATCATCTATCGGGCTCCTCAAGCATCGGCTGTGAACCCTAGGCCTACGTTGATCTTGGGTGGTGGCTTTGACAGCTGTATGGAAGAGCTTCTCCATACCTTTGGCTTTCCCGCATTCGAGCGCGGGTACAATGTCATCATCTACGAGGGTCCCGGTCAGCCCACCCTTCTCCGAGAACAGAAAGTTGGCTTCATCCACGACTGGGAGAAGGCAGTGACCCCTATTGTCGACTACGTATTATCACGAAAGGATAGCGAGCTTTCATTCATCGACACCAAGAAAATCGGCTTGCTTGGCTGGAGTTTGGGCGGCTACCTAGCTGCTCGCGCAGCGGCCTTCGAACCGCGACTCGCGGCCGTGATATGCATTGACGGCGTATGGGACTTCTCACCTACCTTCTTCCGTTCGTTTCCCGGGACCGAGGAAGCGCTTCAGCAAGGGGACATCGAGACCTTCAACCGCATATTTGACACTTTGCCCGAAAACGCAAGCACGACGCGTCGTTGGATTCGCGATCACTTCAAGTATTCTTTCCAGTCCAAGACTGGGTATGAAGCTTATCAAGAAGCGGCGAAGATGACGCTTGAGGGTATTGTGAACAAGATCAAAATGCCGGCGTTCATTGGTGATCCTACGGCTGATCAGTTCTTTCCTGGGCAGCCGGCTCGTGTGGTGGAGGAGATTGGGCCGAATGCGAAGCTGGTGACGTTTGATGAGACGCAGGCTGCGGAGACCCATTGTTCTTGCGGGGCTAATACTTATCTGAATCAAGAGATTTTTGAGTGGTTTGCTAGAGTTGTGGGAGATAAATAGGTCTGGAGCGTGAGGGAATTCAAAAGACATGATCTGGTTAGAGTTGCAAACTTGTTTGCTCCAAATTTAGGCCTAGCTTCATGACAGCATGAATGATCCTTTATTTCACTTCCAGCAATGTCTATAACGATGCATCTAGGTGCAAATCTACAGCCAATCAGCCTTAATTTCAAACCTTTGACCGTACCTACAGCGTGTTACGATGCTGAAGTCCCCAAGATCAGAGAAGAATGAGTGATGACCCACTATCTACAATCTCGGGGGCTATTTATTAGCCATTTGAAAAGAGAATGGGGAAAAACATGTAAGGAGGAGATCTCCCGGTAGTAATTGATCTCCCCCAACAAGCTGGATCACCGTCCATTATCAGTCAGAAATCAAAGAGATCTCGCTCGGCAAAGCCGATAGATAACAACACAGCCTTTGACTAGCTATCGAACGTTCCTCGTCCCAAGTGAAATCGCACTCGAAATTATTACATACTGAAAATCCCTTGTCAGTTCCTTCAATCCACATCCCTAAGCCCAACAAGCCTTACCTCAAC
>Ga0247778_1000778_pt1 | contig 25463 bp, 16 predicted proteins | sample UWRJL049202B5_FD_179939 | JGI IMG/M metagenome (GOLD analysis project Ga0247778, IMG submission 179939) | Plant litter microbial communities from Arlington Agricultural Research Station in Wisconsin, United States - UWRJ-L049-202B-5 | ecosystem: Environmental > Terrestrial > Plant litter >...
TCTAATTATTTTTATAATTTTTAAATTATAAATTATATTTTAATTTCAAAAAACATAAAAATAAATAATATTTTATATAAGTTATTTATATTATAATATATATTATAATTATAAATTTGATATTAATAAAAATTATTTTTATATATATTTTAGAATCGATATAAAATATTATTATCAATAAAATAATAAAATTAAAAAAGTTTAATTAATATTATTATATATTATAAAAAATTTATTGACAATAAAATTATAAATAGAAACCGAATAAAAATATTAATTAATAAAATCTAAAAATATATATTTATAAAAAAATGAATAAAATAATAATAATAAATTATAAAATTATAAAAATAATTAGATTGGTTCAATAAAAATTGAATATTAATATATAATTATATTTAAATATAAATTAATAAAATATAAAAAAAATATAATTTATAAAATATTAATAAAATAATTCGATTTAAAAAAAGTTATAATTCTGAAAAATTATTATAAAATAATTAACAAAAAAAAATATTATAATATAATAATTTGAATTAGAGTATATTTTAATAAATAATAATTTATAACAAAAAAGTTTAATTAAAAACGATTTTTAATATTACTAATTAATAACAAAATATTTTATTTAATAGCAACTAGCAAAAAAAATTTTTAATAAATAATAAAATGTTTTCTTTAATAATAATTAATTAGAAAACAATTCAATAAATAATAAAATATTTCGATAAATACTAAACGATAAAATAAATTTTAATAAATAATAAACTATTTTATTTAATAATAATTAATTAAAAAATATTTTATTTAAAATATTTAATATTAAAATAAAATAAAATAATATTATAAAATATTAAATTTAATAAAAAATTAAATGAAATTATTATTAAATCATTATTATTACATGAATTATTAAAAACTTTTTTTTTTAATAAAATCTTTTTATTTATATATTTTTTTATTTTATTTATTTTATTTTCTTTATTTTTTTATATTAATTGAAAAATTTTATTTTTTATAAAATTAGTCTATTTTATAAATATAAAAAAAATTTATTTTAAAAAATTAACAAAACTAATAAAATAAAATAAAAAATTTATTATTAATAATAATTAAATAATAATAATATTTTCTTTTTTTTATTTAAAGAAACTTAGTTTTTTTATTTAAAATATAAATTCTTAGAAATTATAATTTAGAAAAATTAATATATTTATATTAAAAGAAAAAGTTTATTATAATTATTTAAAGTTTTATTTCTATCAATATTTAATATTATTTTATATTTTGTTATCAATATAAAAATTTATATATAAAAATAAATATTTAATTTTATAAAAAAATCCTAATATTAGAAAATTTTCGAATTAATTAAAAATTATTTATACTTAAAATAAATTTAAATATTCAAATTGTTATTAATATAATAATCAATCTGGGGTGAGGGCATTAAAATGCCCTCTGGGTGGTCCGGCCAGGCTATCTAATAGTGCATGGGCTATAATCTTAATCCTGAGCCGCAAATCTTAATTTGGCTGCATCTAAACATCTAAACATTTTAATATATCCAGATCACGACGTACAACGCGATACAAAAACTAGAAATTAACTAAATAAATTTTTTTCAATTAAAATTATCATAAATTACAAAATATTTAATTATTAGACAATAACATATTATAATACAACTGCAAAAAGTACATAGGAGGTGGGAAGTGGGACCCACTTAAATAATGGTTGCAGCTAATAGAATTTAATTTAGCTCAATTAATAATTGTTCCGGCCGGATTATCTACCAGCCTGGCCGGAGTTTGTAGAGGCGAATATAGAAATATTCACTAATATTGAATATTCGCCCTACACCCTGCAGATTGTATAATAATTAATAATAAAAATAAAAAGGGGGAATTATATTTAAATTTAAATAAATTAAATATGTATTTAAATTAATTTCAAATTATTAAATATAAAAAAAAATTAATTTTTTATTATTTTAATTTTATTTCAATTATTTTTTAAAAATATCGATATAATAAATCTTAATAATTGATTTATAATTATTTAATTAATTATTTTGCAAGAAAAAAAAATATTACAAAATGAGGAAAAATATTACTAATTTATAATTAAATTAATATTTTAAATATTAATATTAAAATAAATTATATAATATTAGGATTTTTAATTTTTCGATTATTAATAAATAATAAATATTTTTTTGTTTTTTTTTATTTGTGGATTAAAATTTTATAATTTCAATATAATTGAATATAATATAATTTTTATTTTTTATTTTATTCTTTTAAATTTTTTATTAAATTTATAATATTCGAAAATTTTTTATTTAATATAATTTTTCCTAATATAAATAATAAATCAAATATTATTATTATCTATAATAAAACTATTAATTACAATTATTTTATATATTTATTTCCGGCCAATAATAATTATTATTTAATAAAATATTCTCTGTTCTAAAAAAATAAAATTAATTAATAAATTATAATTCGATTTTTGTAATATTAAATATTTTTTTAATTTTTTTATTTTCTAGGTCGAAACTTTTTTATATTTCAATTATTATTATTTATTTAAATTTTTTTTTTTTAATTTAATATTATTTATAAAAAGATATCGATAAAATATTAAAAAAAATTAATCAAAAAAAAAAAATTTAAAAAATAATAATCAATTAAATTTAACGATTTAATAATAATAATATTATATTATAAAAAATATTAATACAAAATTAAATTATGTTTTTACTATTTTTATAATTTGATATTTTTATAATAATTAATAATATTCAAAAATAAATTATAATTGAAATTATTTTATTTGAAATATATTTTTTATATTTTATTTATTATATCAAATTTATTTGTAAATTAATTAAAGAATAATAATAAAAAATTTTATATTTAACAAATTAATATTCAAAAATTATATAATATATATATATTAAATCTAATTCTAAAATTCAATAAAAAAAATTTCCAAATTTTGTATAAAAATTCTAAATTTAGAAAAATAAAAATCCGAAAAAAAAATAATAAAAAATTTTCAAATTTTTAATTATTATAATATTTAAAAATTTTAATTGAAATAAATTTTTTTTTCGAATATATTATATTTTATTTTTATTATAATTTTAATTTTATTAATTATTTTATTTTGAGTTTTTAATTATCAAATTCAAATTAATATTAAAAATAATATTAAATATTTCTATCGAAAGATCCAAAAGTAGAAAATATAATAAAAATTAATTATACCTTTATTATTAATTTAGTTTTATCAAATATTTTATTTCAAATTATTAATAATAAATCTTAATTTAAAATAAAATTAAAATTAAAGTTTTGATTATAATATATATTTATTTGATATAAATATAAATATAAATATAAAATTTAGATATCCAACAAAATATTATAAAAAAAAAAATTATAAAAAATAAAATTATAAAATTATATATAAAATATAAAATTAAAATAATAATAATTTTATAATTATTATTATTATTAATAAAATCTAAAAAAAAAAAATTATAAAGGTTTCGAATATTTTTATAATTATATAAATAAATCAAAAAAAACAAATATTTAATTTTTAAATATATAAAAAATTAACAATATTTTAATTTTATTATTTATATCCAAAATATTTCTAGAAATTAAGTTTTTTAAATATTATTAATTATTATTTAATTATTGCAATTTTTTAGATTCAAAATAAATAATTTTATAAAATAAAATTGTATAATATTATTCCTAATATTATTATTCAACAATTTATAAATTTATAAAACAATAATAAACTAATAAAATATTTAATTATTATAATATTTTATATTAAAACAATTTATACAAAATCGGAAAATATATTTTAATACAAAAATATAAAACATATTTTTAAATAATTTTAATTCTATTTTAATTCTATTTTAATTTTTAATATAAATAACTAAAAAAATATTAATTTTGATTTAAAAATTATTTCGAAATAACAATAATTAAATTTTATATTTAATATATTAAGTAAATAAATAAATTAGATTTTGGTCGCAAAAATTGGAGTATTTAATATATTTATTTTGGTGACGCTAATAATAATCTAGTAACAATCTAGTGACGCCAGCGACGGATCCAAATTCTGGCGACGCCAGAATATTTTATCGATATATAAGAACACAAATAAGGTTAATAATAGTGGTATAGATATGAACAGTATTCTTGTGACCAAGTAAAGCAACGCCCGTTACGCTACTTTTATATCAACTGGCTCCAGCAATTCATGCAACAACACCAAGTCTAAGACCACCATGACTGCTGACCGCAGAGTCACCACCAAGTCTAACTCCGGAGCTACTTCTGCTCCAGCCCAAGCTCTTGCCCCCACCCGTCAGACCAAGAACAAAAATAAATATAATATTATAGTCCTATCTAATGTTAGATCTGCAGCTGTAACTGCAGAATTAACCAAGATAAAAACAAAATTGCAAATTATAAATATATAATTGGTAGGATTGGAATTATTTGAGGAATTAATAAAAAATTTAAAATTTAAAAATAAAAATATTATTATTGAGGAAAATAGTAATGAAAATAAGATTTTGTAAATAGGGAGAAAAAATATTAATATTATATTGGAGTTAGAATTGATTTATTAATTTATATAAATAAAAAAAGATTTAAAGTTTGAAATAATAATATAAAAGAAAGTTTTATTTGTGCCGTTTTTTACTTTTTGATTCTCTTAGAATAGTGACATCTTTTGGTTTGTAGAAAAAGTAGCTTCATGAAATAAGTAATGAGTAATGAATGTATCGTCTCTTTCTGGACCGTCCATAATGAATTCTTATTGTTGAGCGCCAATCCTCACCTCACTTTTCAGGTAAGCCAAGCCACCGCGCACACGACACCTCGCCGCTCTGCTCACCCTCGCTTCATCTCAACCTCACTTATCCTTCATCTTTGCAAGGCTAAAAGAACCAGTCGACTTCAAACAACAAATTGAACAGCCGAAATTCAGATTCTACGCTCTGAGATCCCAGGGTCCTTGAAGGCTAACAAATTCCGTCGCATGAGACTGAACCCTCCACCATTCGCCGAAGCTCGTCCATTTCGACCTGCCAAGGCCTTCTTTCTCGCAGCAAGAGACACAATATTGTCTTTGCCTCTCTTTCCAATGGAAATAACACTGACATCATTCTTTATCCTTCCCGCAGCTGGAAGCTGCAAGGATTTATGGTAGCTTACCAACGCGACCTTCACAGCCGTACGGGTATTTCGAGCAGCTAGATTTTGAAAGAGAAGCATGAAAGCGGCAGGCCATCTGAGAGATTCCGCTGAGCGAGGACCGAGGGTTTCGATGTCCACAATGATGAAGAGGCTGGGTAGACCGGTCAGCACGGATCCGAGAAGGTCAAACCAATATTTTTCTGACTGAGCGCATTGGAACCTAGAAACATTGATCGACACAGAATGCTCATTCATGAGAGCGGTATTCAATTGGAGCGATTGTAGAATTAATTGCTTGAGGACTTCAATGGGTCCAGAATTCGTCGGAGTCGCTGTCTGCGCGTTGAGCGTCCGAATCGCTGGTACTCCGTTGTCTTTGACTAGACTCACGATTTCCGTTGCCAAATTCTTCGTCGTATTTTTGGAGTTGATGCTTCCCTTGATCAGTATCAAAGAAGAAGATGTCGATGATGCCCAGGTCTGAAGCTGAGTAGTGGCTTTGGCAAGATCACTATCGTGAGCTCCATACGAGGAACGATGTCTACTCATCGACCGGCAATATTTAAGGCTCAACTCCGGGCTCAAGAGGCCTGTTGTCGCTATGAATGATAAAATTTGTGAATACTGTATATCATGTAATTGTCGATTCGTGTTGAGAAATTGAGAGGTGTATATACTATGATATTCCGCGAGTCGAGCTGTGCTACTGTCAGCGAAGAGCCGTGAAATTCGAGCCTAAAAGATTCTAGAAATCTCACATAAAATTCTCTGCTCCATCTCGGCAATAGTTGTTTGAGTATTTTGTTGTTTTTTGAGAATCTCATCGAAGCGATCTGGAACCTCCTTTTGGGCAATCCATGACCTGAAGGTTCTGTCAAGATCGTTGACGGTAGCCTGAGTAGATGCTTGAGTTCGATGCATATGTCTCTGCTCAGTATGCACTGACGCGGTAGCAACTTTATCAACTCGGTTAGAATATTCTGCAATCTCATCAACCAGGTCTTAAAATCGCAATGCTGCTGGTCGAGCAATCGCGGCGTATAAATGCTTCAGCTTCCCTTCTTTATACCATATTATGGCCCTGTGGCAGAATTTGATGATTCGAGCATGAAGCATGGCTACTGCATGTTTCATCATCTTTGAGGGGTATAAAATCGTGTGCAGCTCCACTCGGGGGAGCACATCTGCAATTGCTGAAAGAGCTTTCGACAGCAGTTCCTCCTGGTTAAGGACGCCCTAGTCCTAGGTTATTGTCCATTTCCCACGTAGAACATAGAAGTTGAGGGTATATCTTACGATAAATAGGAACTTCATCGCTCCCCACGCCAGCGATACATACTCAGGGTGATGTTGAGAAAGCGTGTCTAAGGGAACTCAGCTCATGCGGATCTGAGATAGCGAGAGGCTTGATTTGCATACCCATGATGATAGCATAATACATTATTCGAGAGGACAATTTAGAGAGCCAGATGCGAGCCTTGCTCTTCTTTGATGCTTCGTAACTCTGCTTCGCTTCAAGCACAGCCATATGAACATCTTCAATCTTTGTTTTGCTATCAATCCAAATTCTTTTGCATTCATCTTGAGTAAGATGCTGCTTAAAATAAGATACAGCGTCATTATACGCCTCGTTTACTGGCTCGAAGTAACTGCAGTATCAATATATTAGTTGATGTGCACGCGCAAGCGTCTGATGGGAACCAAGCATACCCTGCCGCATCACCTGACGAGTACCAACTCGTGATCAATATCTTTTCCTCGTCTGCTTTTGGAACCATGATGGCAAAGGCACGTTTTATGCAGCGAGAAAATGAAGTTGTCAGCACTCTGCAATCTACGACAGCCTCACTTCGTCGCCATCTATGGTATGATTGGCTTGCTTCCGTTATCAGCTCCACTATTCCATATTAGGCGGTCGGGCGAGTTCACTAGTGAATTGCTGCCTAGAGCACGTGGCGCCAGATAATCGTACCCGAAAAATCCAACAGTCCTCGTCGCTCGAAAAAGACAAGTTCCGTGAAAAGGCCTTCACACGGATTTCGACATTTAACAAGATCACAGCTCCATCAACCGATATTAGAGACGCTCCAAGTTCCCGAATTTCTAGACACTAGAGATGGCAGGAGTCGCCGCCGCACCGATTCTGAATGTGAGTCTGCTCTACGTATCTTGATGCGGCTCTAGATCAAGCAAATAAAATACGAATAACTTAATGTTTGGCAGGATGCTTTAGCGTATATGGACGCGATCAAACTTCAATACCTGGATCAGCCATATGTTTACAATCGCTTCATAGATATCATGATAGACTTCAAAGCTGTAAAGTAAGCCATATCGACTCTTTCAGGTACTGTTATACTTCCCTATAGGGATGGATTGAAAAAAAAAAAAATATTGAGATCACCTTGATTCTGACACTTCATAGAATTGACACACCCGGCGTCATTAAGCTAGTGACAGAGCTTTTCCGTGGGAATGATCGCTTACTCCAGGGTTTCAAAACCTTCCTTCCACCAAGCTACCTTGTTGAATCAGTTGGACAAAACGAAACCTCTATTAAACCCAAAGATCTCAAATCTAAAATCTAAATTTGTGAGAGGGGGTAAATTATATAATAATTATATAATTTGAATTCAAAAAGTTTAAAAACCCCTTAGAAAGATTTTAAAAAATCTATATATAATAATTAAATTAATATTATAAATCAAATTGGATTATTAATAATAATATTAATAATAACTTTGATTTATAATATTATAAATCAGTTTGTTATTTAATTATAAATCAATATTATAAATGATTAAAAACCAGAACCTTCTAGAATACGCCAGTACTTATTCGGTTTAAACCTTAATAAGCCTTATTACTAATAATAATTACTAATCCAACATAAAACTGCCGATAGACTGGATGGTTTGGTTACTAGTGATATATTCATGTCTTCCACAATTTCTCAGGACGAAACTAGCGGAAGATCGCAGAGACTTCTAAAGACTCTTGAATCATTTTTTCAAGTCTTGCAAGCTGTGAAACAACCAAGCTTAAGAAGTGAGATGGATGGACGACAGACAGAACTGGTAGGTACATCCGATACTTATACTTCGTAGTCTGGGCAATAAAGCCGCCAAGCCTTCTCGTGCATTCTACGCTAGCAGGGGGGCACATCCAATGAAATATAAGGTGTCCAACGCTGCTTTTGCTTCCTGAATCTTACTGCAATATTATAAAATCAATATTCAGAATACCAGTACCCAAATAATCTTCTAGAGCAGTAAAACTTTCTTGAGATGAAAAACTACGCGTTCAAATTCTTTTCTTTGATATTAATTTCATATATTCTTAAATCTACTTGCAGACTAGATATATTTATAATTAGGTCTATTATGCCATTCAGTATCGCCTTACCCTTCAGAAAAAGAAACACATTGGCCGGAGAATACTATTTAATACCCCTCAAAGGAAGAAATTAATTCAATAAATGACAGTTTCTAGGAAAAATCGTAAAACATTGTAAATAATTATCCCAAAAATATTTGGTTGGGATTGTGGGGAAACTGCAATAAGAACAATATTCAAGAAAGAAGGATATAAACGCCGGGTCTCCAAGAAAAAATACCCTCTATCAAAAAAGAATAGAAAAAAGAAATTGGAATAGGTATAAGAATATATTAATTGGACAAATAAGCAATAGAATGAGATTTTCTAAAATGATAAAACATAGGTATAACCTAGGAAATATATTTATATTTGGATTATTTGCAGAAAGAATGAAAAAAAATATCCAGATTATATACAACCATAATATTAAAAGAAAATTAAATAGATATTCTAGGGGTTTATAAATAGGAAATATAAAAAATATAAAAAACTATTCTGGGAAAAAAATTGGGAGACCATTAATGAGGGATTATATTGTAGGATTATTATATTTATAATAGATAAGATTTTATAATAATATCCAGAATTATATTTTTAATAAAATAATACCAAAAGATATGTTTCTATTTTTACAAAATCTATCATTCAAACTGCAAAATTAAGAATCATTGAATGGCCTTTTTGTTCTCTAGATCTCAATTTTATTGAGATTATCTAGGATAATATAAAAAATTATATCCAAAAATATTATTTTTAAATATATGTTAATTATAAAAAATTAAAACAAACAATACAAAAAATCTAGGAATCTATCATTTATAATAGAATTAAAGAGCTTATATATAATATGAGAGAGAGGTGCCAGGCAGTAATAAATGTAGATGGCTGGTACACAAAATATTAAAGCGGCATTGGATCAAGTAAACCCCTGTTTTTGGCTTTATTTCCCCGATGAGTAAAGTACTAGGAGTTCTCTGATGAGATTAGCCAAGAACCACGATGCCAGAAGAGCAAGTGGAACCGGAACTCGGACATCTTGTTGACACTCTCCGGGTCGCAACTCCGATGGGCACTTTTGTGGAACCAACCTCCTCGCAAAATCGTGAAAACGTAACAAAGCCCAGGAAATTGGCAACTGGAAGCTCACGATCAAGGAGTAATGATAAAGAAAATCAGTCATCTAGTAATCCAAATCTACTTTGGCAGTCTTCGTCAAATCTTGAAAATGTCGAAGAGTATGAAGACAAATTCTCTGATGAGAGTTGCAGTGGCGATCATGAAGCTGGCTTGTCTGAGGATGGCTCTGACAGGCCACATTACAATTTCCCATATGACTATAGCTCCGATTCAAATGAGGTAATCACATTGCTTTCATTTCATCACTTTAAATGCAATAATTAAGGAAAGAAACTGAATGGTATCTAACAGGAAACCGATATTTTCCCTAGGAGAGGTCTTCGAAAAAGCAGCCGATCTAATGATAGAAATTCCCGAAAAGTCGACAATAAATGGGATTACAGCTCTGGGCACTCTCGAATACTGGATCCGGATAGAAATAATGACGATTGTGAGACGCGAGAGTCTTCAATGCTCAAAGAAACTGAGAAAGAATTGAAACCTGAAATGTCATCCAAAAATTCTTTGAAAGAAGAGCTTACTACGCAACTGGCCTGGGCATCAGAAATGAGTGGTTACAAAAACACCTCCACGAAGGAGCTAGCCGAACGGCTAAAAGCACTAGCTGATGTTACCAAAAGATTGAAATTTGAGTATGATCTCCTTGAACAAACCAAACCAGATCGATCAATTCTTCATCTATATCGAGTATGGTGTCCAGAGACTGACACCAGCACCACTACAACAGATGCCCCTCTATATCCGGGAGACTCATTGGAAGGTCATCGTCATTTGCAAGGTTATCTGGTAGTGTCAGATCTGGAAGTATACCTGGAGAGACAAAAATCAGCTGCCTTTATTGTGTTTTGGGATTATGATTGTGGTTTCTCCCAAACAATAGGGGCAGCAGCTAGGAAAGCCCGTGATAGGATCGAGATGTCCACAGAAGATTCTCTACTGCAAAGAACAGTAAGAATACTATCTGACGATCTCAGCAATACCATGAACAACCTTACAGAAGATCATCCAGGTGCCAAGGAAATCTTCCCAGTATTCGACACGCTGACAGAACTTCCGGCTCCGTATCTTTTCTACTACCACAATAAAGCGTTCTTCCAGACCATAATGGCAACCTCACCAGATGACTCCGAACAATCTCTCTTCCTACAACATATTCATAATTCTATGGCAGAAGAGTACCAGAAGGTTGACGCTCTCTTCGATGAGGGCCTTATCACTGCAAAGTTCATCCATATTTGTTTGCTCCAAAGACCACGCTTGTCGCGCACCGGAATGGGGAAGCGAAAGTTTACCGTCAAAAAACACAGCTTTCCAGAAGTGATAGGTATGAGAACGACTACACAAAGATAACATGGAGCACAATAGGGGAGACTTGGGTGTACGATGGTATCTTTACAAAGCGAGAGAGTATTCTTGCTGTCAAGTATGTAGATCCAAAGCAGCCAACAATGAAGATTCAGAAGTTGAGTGTCTATCCAATCCGATTCGCTGAGGCGGGTATAGAGGATGCACTTAGAGATCGGGGAAATAAGTTTTGGAGTTGCAGAAAACCGAACTATGTCACATACACTGGAACGGACTATACACGGGAGCAGGTCTATGTAAGTGCCATTTGTTGTTATCTTGAAACAATGCTAATAATCCATACTTGGAGAGCGGGGTACGATTTATGATTGACATCATCGCATATCAAACAATGCACAAAAGTCGATCTGCAAATAAAGAGGTAGAAAACGGCTTAAGCTCTGAAGCAATGGAAAATGACCAGCTTCCTGATGGAGACTTTGCTTTGATACTTCCTTCGAATATCTATGGGTTTCATATTCAAGATAAGAAATGGGGTTCGCACTTTATTAGAGCAATCTTGTTTGTTATAGTGCTGACTAGATTCTAGTGAACCTCCATGTGGACCTCATTCAACCAGTCAGGTGGAACCAGGAGTCATTTGTGAGTCTTGTTATTGACAATGATACCAAAGAACTTATCATCGCCTTGATTACTAACAAGTTAGGGGCCGAGAGAGCCACAGATCTCATGGCTGGGAAGGGAAATGGACTCATAATCCTGCTCCATGGGCAAGTACTGGCCATTGTGAAAGTATTTATGATAACTGATTATAGATAGAGCGCCAGGAACAGGAAAGACCCTAACTGCGGAGAGGTAAGACTTTGAGGCTTTTTTCAAACGTAGCTTCTTCACTGACTGCGAAAATAGTGTCGCTGAGATCGCGAAAAAGCCGCTCTACCGTGTCACATGTGGAGATATTGGGACCAATCCTTCAGAAGTGGAAAAGGTACTTATCGCCTTATATCGACTCAATTCAGACAGTTTTGACTCATTCCAGTACCTTGAAACTATCCTTAACCTAGGAAAAATGTGGAAATGCGGTTTGTATCCAACAACAACTATCCTTTAGAACCAAACTCACCATATGCCAGTTGTCCTTCTGGACGAAGCAGACGTTTTTCTTGAGCAACGCACACTAACTGACCTCCAACGTAATGCACTTGTATCTGTATTTCTCCGTGTTCTCGAGTATTATGATGGTAAATTCTCACCTTCTTATCTAGAATGCCTTGCTAACACAAGCAGGAATCCTAATTCTAACATCAAACCGCGTTGGGACCTTCGATGAAGCGTTCAAATCCCGTATCCAACTCGCCCTCTACTACGAGAGCCTGACTCGACAACAAAGATCTACGACCTGGGGAAATTTTATCAGACGACTAAGCGCCACTGAGTCCGAATCCGTCAATACGGAGAACTTATTGAAGAATTTAGGAGAGCTTGCCAAATTGGAAATGAACGGGAGAGAGATTAGGAATGCTTTGACAACGGCGAGACAACTTGCTTTGTATCATAAAAAGCGAATGGATTATGGACATTTGAGACATGTTATTAAGGTTGCGGGGAAGTTCGAGAGGTATTTGCAGGAAGTAAAGGAGGTGGTTACGGATGATCAGATTGCGAGGGATGGTGGAGTGAGGTGATTGCCCAAAAACTTGTTTTGGGGTCAAAAAGGGGGTCCACCCCTCATACAAAGCCACTGTGGGAGTCGAAAATCACCTGACTTTTGCGTCATTGTGCAGTTACTAGGCAGGGCACAGGGGGGGTAAAAAAGGTTGTTGTGAGAGTTTTTATATCAGGTGATCTGAAATAGAAAAGGTCGTTGTAAGGGCTCTTTTGTCAGGTAGTCTGAGACTAGGCAGGAGGCAAAAAGGTCGCTGTGAGGGCTCTTTTGTCAGGTGATTTAGTGAACGCTTCAAGGCAAGGCTCTATTATAAGGTTTCAAAACACTATTATAAACCTAAAGCCCTTGAACTTGAGGGTGCGGTCGGCTCGGCCTCTCGATCTCACCCGCGGGCCCCCGATATATAAAACGTTTTTGGGCGAGGGTCGGCAACCGCCCCTACAATGGTATAACTATATTTCGGTCACCAGACCTGGCCATGTGTATTTGAGGTTAGTCTTTAAGTAGCTTAGCTCGGGTTGGTGAAATGAAGCTATTCAGAACCTCCATCCCTACCTAGCTGTTGCGAAGCAGTTGTTCAACCGGCAAGGGCTGCAGAGTTGAGGGACTCGACGTGGGGAAACTGAGGTGTCATAACGGGGCTCATGTTGCCTCGTGGACAAGGTATATTAACCCCCTTTGATCCTGGAGGGTGTCTGAAAGGCGTGGGGATCGGCCTGGAGCTTTCATTCTCCCAAAAATAGTAGGAAAATTCACCGAGGCTATTTGCTCGATATATATTGGGTTCTGAGTTTTATTTCAATTACCAATTATTGCAATAGAGAAAACAGAATTTCTTCGAAATGGCTAAAGTATCGTATACCGCTCTATTCGATTACCAATATCAATATCGAATAAAATTGATATTTAAGAATTAATATTCGCTAGACTATTAAATAAATACTATTTTAATCTCTTATCTCAAAAATATTATTATAAATAATCATAAACCAGCTGCGAATTAACCTAGTAACTAATTAATACTTACTCTTTCACTTGCACCGCTATTATTATTGTACTAGAACTTATAAGAAAAGAGGTACTCGGAGGTCGTGGGAATATGATCGACAAATATTTGTTTTTGATATTTGCGTTTTGGAGGTATTGATCTATCTTATGAGTTTTATGGGAGACTATTACCCTGTATAGTTGGCGATGATATACGGTTTTTGAATCCCTCGCCTCGTGGATTATCATTGGCTCTGGGGCGGCCAGCTTACCTTGGGATATTTTCCGTTGATTATGAGTGCGGCGATACATTGTGAAGTTATTGGGAGTTCTCTCCTGCGGGTCCGCAGGGACGGTAGGGCCAAGTTGTCTGCTAGAAATCCGGGTTCCAGGCCGTCGTATTCTGTGCTGAGATGTCGACATGGCGTCTACAAGAAGCGGGGAAGCATATCGGCGTCTACTTGGGCAATTCCTCGAAGGCCGCGGCTGTGCCGAGAGGTGAAGGTTCGCAATTCAGAAGGAGTGCCTTCTCTGCACATTCGAGCCGTAACAATTCGAGTCAGCGCAGGGAGCATGTCTTTGAAGATCTCAGGAGGCCGACTGCCGGAAGCATTGGGTTGTAGGGTGTTCCTGTACCATATTGGTATGAATCATGAGGGGAAGCGTAAGTACAACCCTGCTCGCTGTATCCTCAAGGCCCCGACGTGTCTTTTGTCAAGTAGAAGACAGCAAACTCCGCCATTTCCGCCGACATCGAGGATTCATGAAGTCGTGGGTGTGAATCGCCACGGTCAGTCGATCGTTCCACGTTCGCGATCGAATACTGCGTGTTACCAATACTCGATAACTTTGTGATGAACAGGCAAGATATGTCTATTGAACCAGTGGATTTACAGACATAAAACAGATTTTGAGACATAAAAGATGGCATAAGTACAAGAACAATAGGACGTATATTTAAATAATTTTAAATGCAAAAGAAAACACTGGCTAGGTGGCCAGGATCAATCATATACTTTTTATTGCCATCAACTAACTTGACGCTGCATCCAGTAGGCCATGAGGTGTTACCATCTTTGCGGAGACACTAGGTCTGTTCGAAGACGTTATTATTTGGTGAAAGAGTGGTACTATCGGCGATGATATCACGAACAAAAGGACCAGCCAAGTCCTCCTCTACCAAAGCAGCTGGGAGCTCCTTGACCTCCTCAAGTTTGACCTCAGGGATTGTCTCAATCTCAACCTTGTGAGACTCCTCAACCTCTACTGGCTCAATAGGTTGGAGATCGGCAACGGCATGGACTTGAGTAGCAATATTGGCTGACGAGGCTGGAGTAGTTTGCGATCAATCAACTTTGCTTGGCTGCAATCGTTCGCGAGCCTTGCCATATTCAAGGAAGTCGAGGGTGGCGCCTACGACAGGTACTTTCTTCCCCTCCTTACCCGCTCTGCTTGGAGCTAGAGTAGATTTAGTCACTGTTGCTTTCGATTTCTGTTTCAAATTAGCCGCAATGCGCGGGCTTCGTCGTGGCGTAGGGTTTCCTTCTCATTTTGTCTTGATCTTTTTGAGGGCGTGATATACCTTGGTGGGATTCGGAATTAAACTTTTATTAATTTTCCATCAGGTCGGTGGGAGACGACTGGTGTCTTTTCCTGTTCGGACTTCGAGGATGTCTGCTTCAATAGTTCGGGTTTTGGCAGTTTCACGCGCTTTGGTAAAACGCTCGAGTTGATGTCTCTATGTAAGATACGTATCTCACACTTCTAGCCCCCAACTCCACTATTGCGCTTCTTACGAACGCGTGGTGACCAATAAGTTTGGCTCCTGGGGTGTTTCCTACGCCGTGGAGTTGACAGTATCTCGATCCGGCGAATCCGAACTCTTGGTGACTTGAGGCGTAATCTTCTGTGTCGAAGAATTGACAAAATCATGACCCGTCGAGCTTCGGTGACTTGAGGCGTAGCATTCCGTGATGCGGGGTTGACGGGCTGCGATGAACTACTCATTTTGGTGAAGTCTAGTCCTTGTCGTCCTCACAACCCTCCTCGTGATCTTGAGTGTTGATGCATCGTTGGAATCTGGGCTTGCGAGGTTTCCGGGTTTAAATTCCTCGGTCACCTCTGCTGCGGAAGTGGTGTGGTGGGAACTTTTAAATGTCTCACACTAGTTCAATCATTTTTGGCTACGGTTCTGCTACGCAGCGTGGTTGATTTGGCGGATTCTGAAGCCTTGGGAGTGGATGCATCGTTGGGATCTGGGCTTGTGAGTAGTTTTCCAAGTTCCAGTTTCCTTGTCTCCTCGGCTTCTGAAGTAGCTTTGATAAACATTGGCACAATCGTCGTTCAAATCCTCAAGAGGGGTACTGTCATGGCGCTAGTCGACTCCCAATCTTCCTGTTGTAACCAGTTTTCCAGAAATCCAACTGGCCACAAGAGTGTTTTTGTGATATTCGCAATTCGCATCATGTTTTTTGAATGTTCGTCGAACGTCTAGGATTTTCTGCTCATCCTGCCAGAGTCAGTACGTTGAGAGCAAGTCTGCACCGAGAGTTTGAATAGAGCTTACCAATTGTAGCATCTTCGCCTGGAGTTGCTTATCCTCTTCCTCTTCTCCCCCACCTGCTCCATCCGCCAAAGCTTTTGCCAGGGGTCCGATGGGTTATTGCTTTAGCTTTGCAATCGTGCTGGAGATTGACTGCCGGGTCGCCGTGTATGCTCGGACCACGAAGCTCCTCTTTTCCGCCAGACTGGCTATAAGTTTGAGAAGAGAAGAAGGAGGACAGCACCAAGATTCTTGACGGCATGGCTCAAAAGCGGGCAAGGAAGGAGATCTTCCTCCTCCTGCTGCTTCTCCTCTTCTTCTTCCCCGTCTTCTTTTTTTACTTTCTCTTCCCCCTCTCCTTCTGAACTGTTATTTCGCTGCTTTGCTTAGTCTCTGGTCCGCTGCTACTTCTGCCAGCACTGGTGCCTCGAGCGGCAAGGGTCATCTGTCGACTTTGGACTCTCGATTCGTCGTTGCTGCGAGAAAATATCCGTTCGGGTGGCGCCATCGACAAGTGTTCTTTCCCTCTCTCTCTATGACCCAGCAGGAAGTTGGAAGGACGTGAGTTTCGCCAATTGCCCGGGGATTGGTTTTGTGACGTCGGAGATGAGTCGGAAGTCGAAGCGCAAAGCTGTCAAGACCCAGAAATCGTCAGATCAGAAAGAATCGGAATGTTTGAAAGAAGCTACGCGGCTCGCATAATCGCACGACACAGGAACCAGCATTGTCGCTCTTGCCCCGAACAATGCGACCTCAATCTACAGCCCAATCATGGCCACGACACGAGATTGAGTCGAATGAGGATTCCTGGCAATCTGCTGTGCGCATGCCACCGACTTGGCCTTATTGAAACTCGGTAAAGTCAGAAGACGCCAAATACTCGTGAGAACTTGTGCATAGTGTAGGACGAATCAAAGTATATTTTCCCGGAGTATCTGCCTGGCAATAACTACCAACCAGACCCAGCTCAAGCGACAGGACTCTGCGAAGATCACCTGGGTTAATTGGTGTCCCTTCGCTCGGAGAATTCATACCTGCGGAAAAATGCCGCAGGAAGGTTGCAGGTAGGGCTTGCAGCGCACCCTTTGGAGCATGGCCATTGATCTGCGATGACCGAGTAGACTGCGATGATATTGATTGGTTATTCATGCACTGTGGCTACCAGCCCAGTGGGTCGGGATCGTGCGAAACGCAACAGAAATTGTAGAGTTGCTGATACCGGATTGTTGGTGGTTGGTGGCGCACCGTAGACCTCTGATATCGCGTAGACGGATGAGACAAACAAGACCGATTAGACCGACGAGACCGAGTAGAGGGTTCTTCCAGTATCCTCACCATTGACACGCCTGGCAGAGCCGAACCGGAGCTTGGTATTTTGGGTCGATAGGGGAACCGACCGTAGTTTATGCAACAATTGAGCTCTGTCTTCTTTCAACTCGGTCTGCGCGTTTGATTTTGAGATATTAGGTGTTCTGGAAGGGAAGGTGCGTTCGCAGAGCCATCGCATAAAGAAATGCGGAAGGACCGTCGTGGGATTGGGATTCATGTATTGTGGGAAGGAGTAGGGTGCCCCGGCGCCTGCCTCACCTTCTGGTCGAAGTGTGGCAGTTGATGACAACGATGAAAGAGAACTTGCTTCTGGAGCTGCTGCGGTTGGACAGGGATGTGATTTTGCCTCTGATTCTAGTAAACTCGGATCTTGTTCCGCCTCTGGTTCTGCTGTCCCGTCCCCATGTTGCAAGGTGCCCTCGCCGCATCTAAATCCATCCAATCTGCCTTATGCCCATCCAGTCTCTTCCCCACCTTATGCGATGATCTGGCATGAGAAATGCTCTGTGGATCCGGTGAAAAGCCTTGGCCGCCGGCTCGGATTGTGTAGTGAACGCCTTGGCATGGCCGAGTTCTTGGGCTTAGCCTGCGGGATGCTTCGTAGATGCTTCGTCAGAGAGGCTTCTGCTTGTTCGTCGCTGTTGTTTTAGACCTCAGTGCTAATCCTCGCAAACAAGGAGGCTGATGTGTCATCCTTACGCTTCGGACTTGAAGACGCCGTAGAAACAGTAGATGATCTGCAACCTCGGACGTGAACCCTCCACCAAAGCCCTGCTCTCTCCGCCCTTATGTATGTGATAATCTCTCGCGAATGTTGTAGAGCTCCGTAGGTGGTAGATAGTAAATCCGCGAGCATCCAGTCGGCGGTGGACGAGACGCGTGAACGGCGATCGTACGTTTATCTTCGAAGGGCGTCGTGGCGGGGAGAGTCGCTAGATAGGTATTGATGCGAGGGGATTCGAGAGCGTCGCGGTAAAGGTATTCATTGAATCCAATCGTCGTTTTGGATCAATTGCTTCGGATTGTTCGCAGGAGTACTCAACAAGCAGATCCATCTTGCTCTCTTCTTCTGCGAGTCTAATGATCATTTCCTACGCACTGTTAGCACGAACTGGACGGGACGGGCATTACTCACATCAACAATCCGGCGAACAGCTTGTTGAAGGGTCGCATAACGTGGTCAGGCTGCTACATTCCATATCTCCGCCGGATCAACTTCTCGAATGGTTGATCTCGATACCGTAGGTCGCTGGAGCCGAGTTCCAGATCTCTCCGCGGGAAGGGTCTCAGCCGCCTTAGGCGGATATCGCAAGACACAATCGTCGAAGCTGGAGGCGGGGTCGTTTTGATGGAGAGAAGTGGCAACATCGACCACCGCAAATGCCTGTGCTGTGCTTTGCCAATCACGGCTTCGACTTGCTTGATGGCATCTTGGGTAGTGGGCGACAAAACTAGGAATAGGAATGCTGGATGGTAGCTAGATGTGATTGCCGCTGTGGGCAACGTTCTGCATGATGGCCTGTGCTGAGGGCTTCAATTGACGGCGTTTCGGACTGCGCGCCAAATCCTCCTCCCAGTTCTCTGAATGTCCTACGCCCAATGAAATATTTAGAAACGGACATGTGGATTGACGTGATCTGAATCTGTCATAACCTCTTTGACCGCTTCCGCCTCCACCCACAAATTGGTTACAGGCGCATCACGCAGGGCCGTAGCCCCCGGACATGAGCAGCGATGCCGAGTCTCGGCTTCGGGAATCCCACCACTTTGAACGACGACGCACAGGAACCAGCGTCATGTTGATCCCAGCCCGTAAGGATTCAAAGAGCAATTCAATGTCTTTTGGAGTTTAGAGCATTTCGTAATCCACAGCGCTACGCATCCGCAGCGGATCGTGCCATGATCGCCGCCCCGCAATTACCCCACATCGCCCCGCCTTTCGACGGCTGTCGTCTGGCGAGGCTGAATATTCGACTTTCAAGACCAAGCGGTCCATGTTGTTTCTGTGAATTGCATCTTGCATCCCCTTTATTCAATGCAACAAGTTCTCTCAGTTCTTTGCGTCGTCATCCTCGGAGCTGTCTGCACCTTCCTCATGTCCTTTTTTGATATTCTTGCCTTCTTCCACATTGTTCACGCCTCGCGAGTAAATGGCTCTTCCCATGAAGTCTTTGGATGCAACGCAGCTCCTACATACTCGGCGGCTGTATTGTTGTCCTTCATCCCTTCCTCGAACCTGAAGCGCGTCATTGCTCGCTACTCGCTGCACGCGACTCTGTCTCTACATCTCGTTACTGCCGTTGCTTTTCTTCCTGGGTGCTGCCCATTCTTGCAGCCGCTTCCTTCCCCTCGCTGGAGGACGAGCATTCCGATGAGTTTGTCGCAACGTCACTGCCGTCTTTTACTCTGCGAGTGTTGCAGGGTTGCAGGGTGACTGTACGTGCTGCTGCTTTTCCCGCTGGTTCTACGTCACCTCACGAGGTGACCAGTTCATCGATATCAAATCGCAATTGCTTCGGTTCTCGAAGCCTACAAATATTACGCCGCTCCCAACCTGCAACGTCTCGAGAGATCCCCCTATAGTGGTGCGAAAGGGATGCGCACCCACATCGAGTGCATCGCTGCCCTCATCATCTCACAGCCCCTTCTCTCCGCGAATGCGAATAGCCTCGTTGCTGCCCTTTTTAATATCGGATTGTCTTGCTTCCGCCGATTCGTGCGAGAATATCCTGTTGGGCTCCGCCGTCGTGTCCGGCTCGCAGGCGTTCTGAAAGTCAAAAAGTGTTGGGGCTGTAATTTTGCGGGCGTAGTGCTGTTGTTGCTGCCGTTTCGGTTTTCGATGTTATTCACAGCTCGCACGTGGGTGGGTGTTGAGCGCGCGTTCTGCTTTCGCGCTTTCCTCACGATGCCTTCACCATCACCGGATCCGTGTGATCCGTTTTCTCGATCTTCCAACACTCCAGAAGAGCAGGAGCATCTTCCCGTCTCACCATTCTGTCGTCTACTTTTCTCCCGATTTGCACGTACATCCATCGTTCTTTGGCTCTCGATACTAACTCTCCTCAGTTGTCATTCTCAACGCATCTTCGTCTGCTTTTCCTCTTCCTCGCAAGTCCATCGCTCGTTTTTCCCTTCCTGCTGACTTTCAACACGCGTCGTCATCACCCTTTCGCCCGTTCTCTTCTTCCGTTTCGCAAGTTCCCCACTATCATCCTTTCGATTCTCAATACCGACACTCACTAGGTATCATCGCGAAATTGCCCGTGTGTTGTCTTCCGCGTTGCAGTTACATCCATGATTGTCTTTCGGTCATCGGTACCGACTTCCACCGCTTGATATCACTCCACATCACATCGTCGCTTCGGTTCAGCCTTCCGCGTCGTAAGTACTTTTACCACTTCCTTCTCCTATGTGGTCCTCCTCCTTCCGTCCCTACGCTCTTGATTCTTGACGCCGACTTCCATCTTCCGATAAGCATTGTCACGTCGTCGTCGGGGTCCGGTCTTCCGTTCCGCAAGTACTTCCGACGTTTCATTCATCCATCTGCTCCTTCTTTCATCGGTATTCATCACTGACGTCCACCTTCCAGCAGATATCATCATCACGTCGTCGCCTGTTTTCTTTCTTCTACTGTGCACCCTCCACCTCCTTTCATCATTCGTCTTTTGATTTTCGATAGTGACTTCCTCCAGGTTTTCTCCCTACCACGTCGTCGGTCGCTTTTCGTCTTCGCTCCGCAAGCAGAACCATACTTCATCCATCCCTCTCTTCATCCTTCCACTACCCCTTCCTTCCATGGCTCACATCTCGGATTCCAGTACTGACTTCCATCAGTTGCTCGTGTTAGTCTGTCGTCGCTTACCTTCGGTCATCCGCTCTGCAAGTACGTACGTTGTTTCATCCATCAAACCATCCTTCTCTTCACCTACTATCTTTCAGGTTTCGCTTCTCGCTACTGACGTTCATCCCCGTCAAACGTATCGTCGCTCACCACTTGTCTTCTGCTCTGCAACTAGGCTCGTTACTTCCTCTTTCCATCATTCACCTCGATGATCAGTACTAACCTCCACAGGTTCCACAAGTTGCCACGTTCCACCACGTCGTCGTTCGCCATCTTCGCGCCGCAAGTCCATCCATGACCTCCTCCGTTACGCTTCCGAATACTGATTCTTACCAGTCTGCACGTACTGCCGCTTCTTTCCTTGTCATCCTTCATCCATTCTGCAAGCCCCATCCATCACTTCCTCTTCCATCATTCTGAATACTGACCTCTAACACTTCACCATTGCCACCACGTCGTCGCTTGCTTCTCTTCATCCACTCTGCAAGTCTCCCTTCCTTTTTCTCTTGACTCCTGATGCTCATTTCACCAAAGTTCCATTGTCACAGTATCGCTGCTCGCTTTTCCCCTTCCACCGTGCAAGTACATCCATGATTTCTTTCCTCCATCGTTCTGAACACTGACTCCTCCCAGTCCGCATGTGCCACCTTGTCGACATCTATCGTTCATTATCGGTGCTGCAAGCCGTATCCATCATGGCCCTTCATCATTCGAGTACTGACTTCTGCCGTCGCTATGTTGTTGTTTGACTTTGGTCTTCCGTTTTGCAAAGCTTTTCTGTTCTTTCCTCCTTCCTCCATTCCTCTCTTGATTCCTGATACCAACTTCTCCCAAATTCTATCATCTGATCACGACATTGCTGCTCGTTTTTCTCCTTCCACTCCGCAAGTACACTTACAGCTCCCTCTGTCTCTTGATACTGACTTACGGTAGCTCCACTCACCACCTCGTCGGCCACTTTGCCCTTGCATTGCCGATCTCATATTGTCCCCGCTTTTGTTTTCCTTCTCTGCAAGCTCATCCATCGTCCCTTCTTATTCTTCACACTAATGTCTACCAGTCACCCCGCACTCACTTGATCGCCTATTGTCTTGTGTCGCCATCCACCACTGTTGTTCCGCTCCACGGACATGTTCATCACATTCCATTGTTAGTGTCGCCTTCATCGCCATCGTGAGTGCTACCTTCATCAGTCATACTCATGGGGTGGGCGTCGACTTCACTTTCCCGTCGCACTTTAGGGTGGCATCGATGTACCCTGATCATCTCCTTCGCCGACATCTCATAGCAGCTTTGCATATTTCGTGATTGTGTCGCAAGAAGTCTTTCGCCCCCACCCATCTTGTTTCGCTCACACCTCATCTCCGTTGGTATGCTTTCCTCTGTTGCTCGCTGTTTTTGACTTTACTGACTTCCACTCGTCGTACCCCTACACTCCTCCCTCTTACATTGCCTCGTCAGGTCTATTGCCGTACCCATGTCATAGTCTCCTTCCGATTCCAAGGGTCGCCTCTTTGTTCTGACTCTTCTGGTTTGCGCTAACTATCCATGTTTGAAATTAGTCCATCGGGATATCGTGAGAACCATCGCCACCCGTCACGTCACCACCCATGGCCGGTGTTGGTGGATCTGTCTCTGCTCACTATAACGTCTCATTCCTTCTGTCTCTTCTCTGCTGTGCTATCTACTGTATTGATATGGTTTTGTGTGCTCATCATGTACTTCATCTCAGTGAGTCTCGTTCTCTGGCCCTTCCATCTTTACTGCTCCTGACATCCACAGTGACGCCTGATCACTCCGAGTCTGACAATTAACGGTTGTACTTCAACATCTCGCCTTACATCATCATCATCGATCCCCACCGTCTTCATCACACCGGTAAATTACCTCCTCCCTCTTTCTTGCTCTCCCCCCATTCCTTTCGACCTTCATTAAGCTACGACAGTTAACCCACTTTGGACTCATCTTGCCTTTAACACGGCAACCATCGATCCCATCACGTCGGCAAGTTTCACTCCCTCTTTCCCATCCGTCTTGGCTCTCGCTCACCCGCCACAGTTCCCTTTCTATGGTCTCATCATTGACTTCTTTACGGCGCCATCGATCTTATCCAAACACTGTCGATCTCATGACGGAAAAGATCGACCTCATCACCTCGGCAAGGCCCCCCTCCCGCTACCCATTCGTCGTACCCCTCACCTACCCGCGACAGTTATCCTTCTCTAGCCTCACCACCTCGGCGTTCTCTCCACCTGCTACGCATCAGGCTTTCACCTCACTTCTCTGCATTGGTTGTGCCACTTTGTTCTTCATCATGGATTTCATAACGGCGACGACTATCTCTCCCTCTTCCCATCTGTCTTGATCCTCACTTACCCGCGACAGGTGCCATTCTTTTTTCTGGTGGACTTCATCACAATAGCGTCGGCGTCATGACAGCATGCTCGACCTCATCACGCCGGCGGGTCTCTCCGTCTGCTACACATTCGTGCTGATCCTTATTTATTGAGATTAGTCAAACCTTCCATTGCTTTCATTATAGACTTCATGATGGCGGCAGGTATCTCTTCCTCTTTCCCTTCTGTCTAGACCCTCGCCTCTCGGCAGCAACTTCCCTTTTTTGATCTCATCATGGACCTCGTCGCAGCCGTCGACCACATCACGTTGTCAAGTTCTTCCATCTGCTTCCCATCCACCTAGGCCCTGACATACCAGCAACCATTGCCGTCTTTGGATTGCATCGGTGACTTTGACACGGCAACTATTGACCTCATCACGTCGGCAAGTCTCTACTTTTGCTGCTCGGTCTTCTTGATCCTCGCTTGTTTACGATAGTCATGGAGCCGTGTTTTCCATATCCTCCGCTTGGCGGTAAGCCTCTCTCACTTTTCTTCATTCGTCCTTGGTCCTGACGCTCACTTACCCGCGACCGTTGAAATCATCATCGACCTCGTCAATTCCGCAAGCATGCTCACCGGCTGCTCATTCGTCTTGGCCCTCGCTCGCCTACGTTAATCAAGCCGCCGTGCTTCTCATCATCAATGACCTCGACGCGGAAGCCGGTGACCTCATCGCTCGTGCGGGTCCCTCCCCCTGCTCTTCATCTTGGTCCCCACTTACACGCTAATCTTCATCTTGCAGCCGTGCTTTTCATCCTTAATTCCAGCGTTGCAGCCAGCCTCTCTCCATCTTCTCCATTTTTCTTTCCCCTTCACTGACCTGCAGTTGTCATGCTTCGGTGACATTCCATCCCAGCCCTAACTCTGTTAACTCTGTCATGGCACAGCTCACTTTCTTCTCATCCGTCTTGATTGTTGCTACCTTCCTCACAGTGATCTTTCATCTCTTTCCATTTTATTTCCATCTCAAATCTCAATAACTCTCCCTCTCTGAACATTCTTTCATCATGCCACGTATGCCTCATTCCATGATCTTTCACATTTCTGCACTGCAGAATACCACAACCCCAATTTGAATGTCTCAACGTTACGATTGCATACATGCAAGTTCATATCCAGGCCTCCCTCCATTCACAGACATTGGTACTGCGACTCATATTAGGTTTGATGACTTCATCTGACGCCGCTTCTTTCCCCGGGCTTTTCACCTCGTCCATTCACCTTTGCCATTCATCTCGACCTTTCATCTCGACGCCCGTGAGCATACTTGCGGTTCTGTCCCCTTTCTATCTAGACCACCTCCGACGTCGGATTCTATGCAAGGCTTGGTTGGACTCGGTTTCGATGTTACCAAGGTTCAGATGAGTCTTCTACTTCTCCTTTCTCCTTCATTCATGTTCGTCTTTGTATTTCTTTGGCGTTCTTGGAAGTGGGTTACCATTTCCTCCACCACATCCTTGCGACATTCATTACATCTCGTGTGACATTATACATCCATTCGGGTACCCCTGGACGGTCGTCGTCGACCCTCATCCCGCCTCTTCCCCCTCCCACTATCTCTTGGTCGTTCTCGTCTATTTTGATCCCATTTCTGCAAATTCTTCTCGATCCTTCTCACTTCCATTTTTTT
>Ga0247778_1000779_pt1 | contig 25366 bp, 24 predicted proteins | sample UWRJL049202B5_FD_179939 | JGI IMG/M metagenome (GOLD analysis project Ga0247778, IMG submission 179939) | Plant litter microbial communities from Arlington Agricultural Research Station in Wisconsin, United States - UWRJ-L049-202B-5 | ecosystem: Environmental > Terrestrial > Plant litter >...
GGGGGGGTGGAGGTGGGGGTGGGGGGATTGGGAGAGGTCTTGTGCTTCGCGGACTGGAGGGGAATTAGTTGGATACTGTAGTAGAGTGCTATGAGATAATAGGGGGATAATTGACGGAAAGAGGAGACTGAGTATTACGGAGGGTAGCTGGTGAGGGGAGCTTACGAATACGTTTTATAGTCGGCGATTTGGAGTTGAACTTTGGGGTCGCCATATGGGCGGATTGGCGGCGCGTTAAAATGAAGGTATTCCCAGATTTATATTGTTCATATGTAAGTCGTTATGATTTGGTGTTGTTGATGAACGGCAATGGAATGAAGATGCCAACTGCCAACTATGATGTTGACAGACAGCTGAAGCTCGACGATAAGAAGGCGATAAGCAACACGTGTTGACAAGGACCATCACGTGTGTTCTATTTCCGTCTTTGCTAGCGTCTCAGGATGAAGCCTTGGAGGAGAAAACACATCAGACTTGTTCAGAGCTACCGGGTATATTATTATACATTCCTATCTGAAATAACGCCAGAAAACCCCATTGACTAATCGACACCGTCATCCTGACCATCCCAGCCTCGTACATCATCCTTTTGTCTCGCGATAGTATTTCCCAGCAGCGTATTCGTTACAACGCCTACTCTCTGAGGCCATCCAGCAGCTGCTTTCCTATCTAGAGCTTTCCGCTCTGCTTCATCTTCCTCGTCGCTGCTAATATCAGCCTCGTCCAAGTCCTTTCGAGGCCGTAATGTCCGCATGGAGACGTCATTTGACCGTGTCTCTCCATCCGTATAATCGTCTGGATTCCTTCCAAGTATTCTGTCTGCTTTTGACATCGGCCGGGAAGAATATGAGCCAACGTAATGTCTCCCAGCTCCATCCTGCTTTTTGACCGGGAAAGTTGGAGTTTGAGGTTCTCCCCATCCGGCAGCTAGTTCTCGCTGTCGCTGCTCCTCTCTTTCCCTCGCTATCCGATCTCTTGCTTCCATCCACTTCGGACTTGGTTCCCAACTCCAACCATCTCCTGTGGTGGTAATAACTGGGACAAACCAGAGCGACTTCTTCGGCCCAAATAAGTGAAGCAGATTTCTCCTCCAGCCAAGATCAAAAGCACTAGGCAGCTTCTCCGAGTCCTGCTCATCAAGGTATTCCTCATATCGTTGTCGTGCACGTTGTCGTTCATAAGCATCATACTGCTGTCTCTGCCCATCATGCTGCATATCGCCACTCCCATTCATTTCATTCATCTGCTGTCCATACCCCTGCCTATCCAACTGCCCCGAAATATGCTGATGCTGCATACTCTTCCTCAACGGACTCAAATACCTCGTCTTCTCCAAGCACTCAATCGTCGTCTGCCCCCGACTAGCAAGCAAAATATGCCATCCCGTGAACCCCGCAAGCACCAACCCAATAATCCCACTAATCACCGCCAACATAACATAGTTAACCGGCATTAAACTCTCGGTATATTCCCCCTCATTCAAAATCTCCCTCCAAACCCAAGTAGCCGACACCCCGAAACACAGCAAGCAGAACAGCGTAGTATAAATCAGAAACAGCAAAAACGCCTTATAATTCCGCAATCCGACGCACGTCGCAAGCCACGGACAATGATGATCCATCTTCAGCACACACGTCCGACACGTCGAGCAATGATGCGCGCGATCCGGCTTTCGCGCATTGCATTTCTTGCAGAACCGTAATTCGCCATTTGATTTCACCGTGAAGTTCGTGGCTGCGGGGGGTGCTTGTGTGGGTAGTGAGGAATATCCGTTATGTGTGCCGGTCGTGGTGCCGGGGGAGGTGAAGACGGCGACTGTGTAGGACCAGTTGAGGAGGATGTAGATTGCGATTCCGAGGAAGGATGTGCCTTTTCCTATTCCTCCAATTAATATAGGGATACTAGGGGGGGGGGAGGGAGAAATACCAATCCAAACGCCCTTGGCACTTATAAATCCAATGGTGGCTTCAACCCATACGGCCCAGGTCGTGATACTGTATACGAAAACGAGCGGGAAGTACGTGGCTCCGAGACAGCAGTAACGCTCGCATTTTCGGGCCCAGCGGCGTGGCATTCTGGTTGGTGAGGGGGAGGTGGGCGGACTGGGTGGCGCGAGGGTAGTCATTATCTTTGGAAGGGAAGAATCATAAAAGGGGGGAGGAAGAGGAGGAGTGGAAAAGGGGCATGTCGTGAGATGTTTGAGGTGAGGTTGCTAATGGGGCTGTGGGCTTGGCTTGCGCTGATGATGATGCGGCGGAGTTTCGGACGACGGAGCGGAGAGGAGTTGATCCGAGTAGTAATTACAGTATTGTTGGCGGCGCGCAACTTCACTGTTTCTTTCTGTATTTATTTCTTCTGGTTCTGGATAGTCATTGGCTTTTCTTAAGCTGCTGCAGCTACAATTCCATCCGCATTGGCATCATTGGATACGCGATTCCTCCTGAGCGGATCAAATTGCCTTCTTTGCTGCGGGCTGGGAAATCACGTCTACGACCCAGGTTTTGACCCAAGGGGGAGCAGCCATAGATGGTCCCGAAGGCGAATAATTCAACGATTTCACATTCCTGGACTTAGATTCTCCCAGTTTTACGCCCTGAGAGTTCTAGTATAGAGCTTGGGAATTGCGTCTTTCATTCTCTCAAAAGGTCATCGGCTACGAAAATACACGTACCGAACTACCGCCTCTTTACCCCATTGGGTCGAACCTTCCCTTTAATACCATATAGCAGACTTCCTATCATCGTTCTGTTAATCTCCCATAGGCTTCAACCCTGATTGCAACAGCTTCACTACTTTCTTATGATTGTTCTCCTCCGCCAGTATCAGCGGCGAATACTTCACTCCATCCTTTTCGAAGGCGTCGGTTTTGGCACCGGTCATGAGCAGCTCCCGCACAACTTCTGTATGGCCCTCAGATGCAGCAAACAGAATCGGCGTACGACCAAAGTTGTCTTGAGAATTGACGTCGGCTTTGGTCTGGATCAAGGCTTTCACAGCCTCCAGATGCCCATTGCCCGCTGCCCATGTCAATGGTGTCTGGCCATAGCGAGATTTCGAGTCTATCTCGGCTTCTTTAAACAACAGCAGATTCAGGACAGCTGTATGCCCATTTGATGCCGCATAAGACAGCGGTGTTCGACCATTGTTATCTTCGGTATTTATCTTGGCATCCTTTTCCACTAGGTACTTTACTACTTTGTAGTGCCCTTCTTCCGCGGCAAAAGATAGTGGAGTCCGGCCTGTCTTGTCCTTCAGATCCACGCTGGCACCGTGGCGGAGCAGAATGCGCACGATTTCATCGTGCCCTTTTCTTGCCGCGACTGATAATGGGGTTCTACCGCCATCATCTCGAGGATCTACATCGGCGCCGCGTTCCAGCAGTATGCGCACCATCTCGCGTTGGCCGCGTTTCGCCGCCTGGTGTAGCACTGTCCGATTTTCTTTCCCCGTGGTATTTAGATCAGCCCCTTTGGTCAGCTGTCTTTCTACCTCTTCCAGCTCACCATGGCATACTGCAGCACGCAAAGCGCCATTATCTCCAGCGATCTTGTCCGCTCGTAGATCTAATGGCTTTTCATTTTTCTCCGCTTTTGGTAATTCCTCTTTCAGCTTTTTTTCGGGTGTCGGATCCTGGTACGAAGAAGGCTTCACAGCCAAAACATGAAGCATTCTTATGCTCCCAAAAAGTCTCTTCAGAATAACCGTGCTGCCCAGTGCTGCTAGCGGAAAACTGATAATCTGCTCTCGCGCGCTTTTCATTCCTCTCTTCTTTCCATGGCTCGTGCTTTCCGCTACCAGTTTCCATCCTTCGAGGCCACCGCTGCTATCTGCGAAAATTGTGACAATGTCAAAGGGAAAGTTGTAATATGGAAGGGGTATCGGGTCGTAGTCTTGCTCTACTCTTGTTGGAATTATCACAGGTACGAATCTGCAAACAAATGCTTACTGAGTGCTAGTTTCTCGTTCATGCTTGCAAAGGTAGCGCTGATGGGGTCAAATACAATGACTATAGGATCGTACAACCGTTGTTGGTGAGCAGCGACAGGGATCTCGAGACCACGCACCCATTTCGGATCGATAACTTTAGGCTTACGAGTCGATGAAGATTTGGGCTGCCTGAATCGAGCAACTTCTCCTAGGTAGTTTTTGTAGAGCTCCAGCCGCATCTGGAGGTCAGATATCTCCTTATCCTTGGCATCAGTTGTAGCCGTTGATGAGTCGACGTCTTCCACACCTGTGGGGTCGGCTCGTTGCTCAGGCTTCTCCGACGTCTTACTTTCCTGCCACGAGCTGCTCGGTACGGTTCTTGAGGACGTGGAGGCTACGACAGCCATCTTGTCTTTAAGATGTAGGCTATCGTATTCCGATGGTACCTTTATAGAAATCAGGGTGTTATGATGTTGAGAGTGCGGCTCAGGTTCTGAATACTCTTCATCTGCTGACGACTCACCCAGGTTCAAATTGGCTGACTCTGTTAAGCGAACTGGTCATAATTCGGAGGGGCAGGCTCCGGGACGTTACACTTGGGCTGTATGCATGCGCTGGCGGTGCATCAGGCTGCCAATTTCGGCCTATAATTGGGCACAGATTGCTTTCAACAATGCATTCCCGGAGTTATCGATCCAATACCAAACCTCAGAGCCGCACGCTCGGCAGAAGGCATGATATTGACCGCGCAAAATATCTCGTCTTAATACGAGGCTGTAGTCACAATGGAGCTTCCCACTAATTAGACAATCTCGCACACTTACCAAACCCAAGAAGTTGAGTAATGGATGGGGTCACGGACACCTGCACTGAGGCAAACGCCCTCGGCCTCGATGAAGTCCTGAAAAACAGGCGACAAACCCAACCTTGGCAGCAAGAAGCCATGATCTGTTTTGGTAGGTCTTTGTCAAATGAAGCTGGAGCATAAATCATTGCTGACAATCCATAGATGGAGGGGGTATCAGGGGGTACGCTAGCCTCAAAATTTTGGAAAGGCTCATGGCTATGATAGATGAGCACGAAGTGGCTATGGATAGAGAGCGTGACGGGGAGCTTCTGCTTCGGAGACAGCTCGGTTGCTCATACAATCCAGCGCACTACTTCGACTACTTGTATGGAACAAGCACTGGCGGGTAAAAAGCCAAGCATTTTTTAACTTGACGCATTTCTCACCTCAGCTTAGGCTCATATCGATCATGCTGGGCAGATTACGAATGTCTACTGGAGATGCTCTCGAAAAGTATAGACTAATCAGCAAAGAAGTTTTTCACAAAGACCTCCGACAATGGGGTTGGCAACTGAAACTACTCACTAAGTATCCGGCACACAAGATTGAAAGCGTAATTAGAAGTATAGTCCGCGAACGAACGCCCGAGAAATCTCGTGAGATCGAGAAGACAGTCTTCTCACAGATGCCTTCGCCCTCTGACTTGTGTAAAGTGTTGGTTTCTATAGACACACGTTAGAGGATACTACTAATATGTCCTCAGAGGTGTCGTAACGTACAAGAAATGGACCCTTCTCCGCAACGCCATCACAAATACGGACGTTGATACGGCACAGGGAGGGCAGGCACCTTTACTTTTTCGGACATACAAACCTCACATTGATCCAGATGCTCCTGCAAATTCACAATTTCAGCTTATGGGTCACCAGTTGCTAGGTGAAGCCGGCGATATCTCGATCGTACAAGCGTGCCGAGCTACATCTGCTGCACCTACCTATTTCCCTCGGGCGAAAATAGATATGCAAATTGATGGCGAAACCGTCACAAGGGAATTCATTGATGGGGGAACTGGGACCAACAATCCTACGCACCGGGCTTGGAAAGAAGTTGAATCGCAAATTCGACTAGGGGGACAACGACAATGCAGATGCCCACTCATCGTAAGCATTGGGACAGGCAAGCCTAAAACATCAAAGTTAACGTCGATGTTACCGTCGAAACTACTTCCGAGGATAATTAGACGTAGCATCACTGATACCGAGGCTACACATCGGTTGATGCAAGGGGAGGTTATAGATCCAGATCATCCAAATAGAGCCATCGATGCAGGTCATTATTTCCGATTCAACGTTAGAGGCCTGGAAGACGTCGGCCTTGATGATCTCGAGACGTGTGGCGAGGACACCATAGAAGTTATGGACAGCGTTATCAAGCATGCCTTTGACCCGGCTCTTGGAAACCAAGCAGAAAGGGCCGAGAAAACCACAATGCTCGACGACATGAAGAAACTAGCCAGAAAGCTAGTCAAAAATCGCAGGATGCGAGCAGCAGCCGTCGCTGATCAAGAGAAAGCATACTGGGAGCGCTTTTCAAAGTGCACTATGTACCGGTGCCCGAAGATTTCTGAGCCTCCGAAGTTTGATAGTCATGAGAGGTTTAAGAGACTTTTCAGCAATCGGGAGGAATTACGACTCCATTTGAAGAAGCACAAGGGTCTTTCGGATGGAGTTAAAAATGAGTGGGTTTTTCTTCCGCGTTTCGAACCGCATGGCCCGTGGTGAAGAAGGCTTTGCGTTGTTTTTGGAGGCCATGATTGAATCCGAGCTTATGTATTTTGTTGAACGTGAAATTGGTCTTTAATATTGCAACTAATTTCTAATCTTCTGTTTATCATACGCATTGATGTTGTTATGTGCTACTTCACGTTTCAGGCACCATTCAGTTGCCGTTGCTTGGAGCTGTTCCAATACATTCATAGTATCCTCGAGTTGAATACTTTTGCCAGTTCGACGAGCAACCCCTCCTGGATTCACTTTACCCCTTTGCATCTCATTTGAATTCCCCTGCTTCTTGGATAAAATCGCATTCATCATCTTTCATGTCAATTCACCAGTCTTTAAGAGCTTGTCCCTTGGAGTTTGAATATGGCAAGAGCCGCCCTCGCTTGCCCATTTTTGGCGGCGACGACCGACTTCGCTCCCAGTAAATATTTCCCCCACGACTTGTTCTCTCTTCCTCTTTCCAACAACAACAACGACGACGACGACGACATCGACATCAACAATAGCCAACGCCATCCTAGAGATATCGCCTTTGTGGCATACTCTCTGGGAGTATTTCTGCCTTTTCGACTTCTCTCTCGTCTTTGCTTGCCGGCTGCGCAATTCATTGTTGACCTGCCACGAGCAAGATCGACCCGATCATCTCCTTCTGCTTCCTTCTCTTTCCTGCTGCCAACATATATCTCGACAAGATCAATAGCGGCGCCTTTCTCACAACAGCACATCAGTTAAACTCTTTTCGTGGGTCCTTCCTTCACTGTCTTGTTCCCATTCAATCCGTCTTCACCTTCACCTTCGACCACATTCCGCAACTCACGACCATCAAGATGGCCCCTCAACCACGCGAACCTCCGATACTATGCAAGAAATGCAATCTGGAGTTTCCCAACTACGACGCCTTTCACCAACATAAGCGGGCCAGCTCCCAACATATCACCTGCCAGTTCTGTGGCAAGGATTTCCAAACTCGCAAGGCTTGCGCACGCCACCAACTTCAAGTCAGTTTGCCTCAATTCACTCCCTCAATACAGTCCTAACTCTTCCTAGAACCATGCCGCAACTCAAAATCTTTCGTGTGCCACTTGTGGCAAGACCTTTCCGCGGCTTGGTGGTTTGGTTGGTCATTTGGAGCAGGGGGGATGTGGTGATGTCGATGGCATGACCTTTAAAGCCAAGTATGAGGAGCGGAAGACGCATTATGATAATATGCGCAATGTTACTCAACTTCATGAGTTTGGGCCAACCTCTGGCAACTTTGCTAATGAGCCGGAGAACCAAGCTCGCGGGGCTTCCAGTCTGGGCAGCCACGAGGCTTCCTCTGCGAATGGCGGTCCGGTCAATCGTAATGCTACTACTAGTAAGATGCTCCCCAGAGAGGTTTCATGAAATGCTTACCATCTTCAAGCAGGTCCTTCTCGCAGCAGACTCATGAATCCAGCTACCCCAGCTGCTGCCACCGGTCCAGTTTTCAAGACCAGTGTGCCGATCCTGAACCCCATCTACCATCCGCCCCCAATCGACCTGTTGTCCGAAGAACCACTCCCCGTCGATCCAACAATGCTTCCGAGGGCTGACGAAGACCTCATCAGCTTCGATGTGACTGGTCGTGTATACGAGACGATTTATGCTCAGGAGATTCTCAAGGCACCGCTCACCATGAAGACCTCCGAGGTGAGGGCTATTGCCATTGATAAAGCCAAAGCATACATTGCCAAGAAAGAGGAGGATTTGAAGTCTGAAATGATGTCGGTCAAGAGTGCTGCGGCTAAGCAGGCGGAAAAGCCTACATCCACACGGATGAAGGTGGTTGCAGCTGTCAAGCCCGCCGAGTTTCCCCAACTTCCACTGGAACAATTCAAGAATGGCGGCTTGAACCAACCCAACATCATTGACGCTGCCGTAAAAGACCCTACAGCGGGCAACGCCTGGGGTGCGAAGAAGAACCTGTTCCCGAATGCTCCTCCTGCTGTGGCTCCTCCAACTGAACTCCTAGCCTCCATGACTATCGACAAGCCGGAAATCGAAGGAGGTACACGTTACGACCGATACGACCCCACTAATCCCATGTTCAACGCAAGCGAGTTCTGGGTTCAGGTTCTTGAAAAATACAAGTGCCCTATCCCCTTGTGCAAGTAAGTCAGCCCACCCTCTTACGACTGTGTCTGAATGCTCAGTCTATGTTAGCAAATCTTTCGAGAAATTGGGCGCTTTTCGGAATCACTTGAACTCTCAGGCGCACGTCAATGGTCGCTTCAAATGTCGCAACTGCTGCAGATACTTCAAAACAGCAGGCGCTCTCAGCCAACATTCTGAGTCGCCAGGTGGAGTCAGATGCGACGTCCGTGACACCGACCAATACAACCTTTCTGTTGACGAATTCGCTGCGAGTCATGTCACCATTGCTGGCAAACATGCTGACAACACCATCAAATATGCCGTTGTCAACAAGAACAGTGCCCCCTTCAAGGAGAGAAAGGCCGTTCAGGAGGCAGCTAGTAAGGCACACGAGGATGATTACAACTCTTACTGGAGTCGAAACAGGCCGCAGTGGTGAAGAAGTATGCTTCTCGTGCTTCTGTACTTCCTCTCAGTGTCTCTATCAGATGTGGACCGAGGTGGTGGCCGAAGGATAATTCCGCTAACTTCTGTCTATTGCTCGTCTTGATTTACGTCTCAGCGCGGGGTTTCGCGACTTTGTTTTCCTACATTTCTTTAGGGATGACTGGGCTTATTTTCGCGCATGGGCATGACTGCATTTTTCCTTTTCATGACATTGATTGTATCCGCGCTCTGCCGTGGTAGCTTTGCAGATGCGTTATTGCTGACATTAAACCTGCTGGTCTTTGCGGGTTATTTAGATAGCTTCCTTTCCGTAGTCAAGCAGCATTCAATCTCCTCTCCAAAGCAATTCACATTGAATCTGTACTCGTGACCTACCTACATGATTTAAGTATAGCTACGTAGCCAAACAACTGCCCATTCACATTCACCGCGTCCTCATACGATAACACACCACCCACATCTGACTCTACAAATACCTTATCCTCGAGTCTCGAGTCCCCGCCACAGCCTTACCTCACAAGCCTACTTTACGAATTCTGCCAACAAATTTGCGCCGTCCCCCGCCGAGCCAATAGCAAGCCTAGCTCCCTACACGAAAGAACGAAAACATGGAAGTCATACTCCGCTACCTGCCCCGCACATCCTCTATCTCTCCCCAACGGCCTCGGCCACAGCTGCGGAAACGCATCGAGGATACACCTCCTGCACCCCCCGCATCCTCGCCACCCCTCATATCCTACTTCTGCGCGCCTCCTTCCCCAACGACGGCAGAGTCACAGAGAACGCTCGCATCCTTTCTGAGAAAAGTTGACACACAGGAGTTGGTAAGGACGTTGACGGTATTACTCGCACTCCCAGCATCGGAGTCAGAGATGCAGGATGAGCGATTAAGGAATGCAGCGCGGTTTATACTGCGCTATCTCCTCGTTGATTCTAGAGGTGAAGGGGAGTTTGGTGATGCCGATTTACTGGAAGATATTCAGATTTTGATTGCTTGTTATGGGACAGAAAAGGGAAAGGCGAAAGAGAGGAAAAGAACAGATAGTACGGAGTCCTTTGATTTAGTAAGGGATGTGGAGGGCGTTATGAGGCCTATTATGAAGTTTCAGGAGAATCCGGAGGGGTGGGGGTTTATTATCAAGGGAGATGGGGGATGGGAAGAAGAAGGGGAAGAGGAGGAGGAGTGGGAAGATGTTATGGAGGGTGCGTATGCGTATCCGGGGTTGAGACGGTATTCTGGTTTGAGGGATCCGGAGACTTCGCCTTTTACGAGGAAGGCGCCTCCTGTTGGGAGTGTGGAGGATGAGTTTGAGAGAAGTCCGTTTGAGGCGATTTCAAGAGGGGCTCTGCAACTGACGGCCGAGGATGTGGATGTGGATGTGGATCCGGATGAGGAGTGTGGTGGACATTGGTATTTCCAATCCCCCTCTCCTGCTCCAGCGACAGAGCCGGAAACAAGCAGTGCTTCGGAAGACGATGAGATTCCGGAGATGGATGAAGATGATTTTCCAGATATCGAAGAAGAGCTTCTCGAGCTCAAGCTCCTTGAAGATGGGGATCTTGATGTCGAGGAAGCGCTCATAGACAGCCTGGAGGAAGACGATAGTCCAGAAATGGACGATGATTGGGATGGAGATGAGGAGGAAGGGGGACTCTTGGGTGAGGAGAGTAATAGGCCGCCGGGCCTGAAGATGTGTTGGGATGGGTGTGTTGCTAAGCCTAGTGTTGTGTTTGGGTGGGAGATGGAGGAGGATGAATTTTAAGGAGATCTAAAAGGGGTAATAGAAGGGGATTTAAAAGCTATTTAGGCGTTGAGCTTGGATGTAAATCTTGGATGGTAGGGCCATTTAAAAGTCGTGGTTTGGAAATAAAAATCAAACAGATACGGTTTTTTTATCTGACTTGGTACTATGTTGGGTATTTTTTGGTTACGATTTCCGACTAAGGGGAAGATTTTATCGCCTAGTATTTGCTCTCATATAAATTGATTTCTACAGTTGGTGTTGTGTGTAATACCTTTTTCTCTCTCTTTGACGTTTCAATTCTGGTAGTACCAGCCCATAAATTAATGTTTCGAACTTCAATTCCACACCTGACTTCAAGTGAATGCCCCACAAGCTACTTCCTTGCCTCAAATTCGAATTTAGAATATTCCACTCGGCATGGCGTATTCGAAATTAGTGTCGCTTTTTCCGTCCACTAGGAGAACCCCTCCCTTCGCATTCGCTTATCTCTAGTTCCCGTTCAGGGGCTTCGCTTATATTTACTACGCCGATTGCGGGTAGATCTATCCCTGTTGATATCCCCTGTAGATCGGTGGCTTGCTTTTTTCCCCTTTGGGTCGATTATTACACGGCGGCTTTCTTTGATTGCGGTACTGGTCCCGACATCTAGAGGGTCAGATTCTGTGGATCATTGGGACTGAATGCGGCGTAAGTACGCTAGCCGCTTTTCGTATTCAGAGATTCTGAACAGTCTATTGGCTGATGAGAATGCCATTCCACTACACGCATCTAGGGATGCGGGATGAAGATATCCCGCCATAGCAACATCCTGTTAGATATAAAGTCACAGCCAAGCCGCTGCTGACCTCAAAACCTTCCTTCTTGTCATGAAATATTCAAACTACTTTCCATTAGAGATCAATTATGGCAACACTCCGTCGGCTCATGTCAGGCGCTGGTATACCACTCGATACAGTACGCGCCACCAACGCAGAATTTGTCAAACGCCAACCATTAGTGGCTGTTTTTGTGGGCGGTACGTCGGGTATAGGAGAATACAGCGTTCTAGCACTCGCTCGAACCCACGGAACATCTGGAAAGGGACTGCGAGTTTACATCGTGGGTCGAAATGAGCGGGCAGCAGAGAGAACTTTCGAGGAATGCCGGCGGGTGTGTCCAAGCGGAAATTTCGAGTTCGTGAAAGCGAATGATTTGGCACTTATGAAGGATGTGGATGATGTGTGTGCTCGCCTCATAAAAGCTGAAGAAACAGCGAGTGGGAAAGCGAAGATAGATATCCTGGTTATGACCCAAGCTTATCTCGCCTTTGAGCCACGAAATGGCAAGTCTTGTTCTTTCCTACTTGAGAATTATTCTAACAGGAGAGAGTAGAAACAAAAGAAGGGCTAGATACCCTCCTCTCCCTCCTCTACTACTCCCGTATGCGCCTCATTATCCGCCTACTCCCCGCTCTCCTTGCTGCGCCCGCCTCCGCACACATCATCTCCGTCTTCGGTCCCGGTCGCGACAAAGCGTTGTTCACAGCCGATCTCTCCCTCCGTAATCCAAAACATTACAACTTCACAAACATGGGTTCCCACGCTGCTTACATGAAAACCTTTTTCTTTGAAGAATTAGCTAAGAAATACGAAGGAAAATTAGCGTTTATGCATTATTTCCCAAATTTAGTGATTACGGATGGGTTTGTCGATAAAAGACTACCAGCTTGGTTGAAAGTGGTGTTTTGGGTGTTGATGCCGCTTTTGAAATGGTACGGGGTACCGAGGGAGGAATGTGGGGAGAGGGTTTTGTTTTTGGCTTCGGGGAGGTATCCGGCTAGGGGTGGAAAGGTGGAGGGAGAGGTTGGGATTGGAATTGGGAGGAATGAGGCGGGTACTGCTATGGGGAGTGATGGGGTTGTTGGTGGGGGTGCATATAGAGTTGATTGGAATGGTGGGGTGGTGCCGTTGTGGCCCACGTATGAGGGGTTGAGGAGGGAGGGGTTTGAGAAGAAGGTTTGGGAGCATACGATGAAGGCGTTTGAGGTGATTGAGAGTGGAAATGTGTTTACTGAATAATCCTATCACCAAGACGAATACAAAATCAGGTTTAATAATCACTAGTTATTTCGATTCACGGGCTTCAATTTGGATACCATCATTTGCATTTCGATAGCTATAAAAAGCTTCAAAGGTGGAGAAACTCCTATGTAATAACAAAGATAGCATTTCAAGCTAAAGCATCAGCGCATTATCAAATCCAGGGACTTCTTTGAAAGTACTACGCAACATGTTTCAACGAGGACACCGTCAGAAACCCATCCCAACCAGCAGCGGAAGGAGACTGAGTTCCCGCCTTGACGCAACACTTCGCCAAGTACCCGTAGCACCATCTCTACAGGAAAATGGAACCAGAATGAACTCCCGCCTTGACTTAACAGGCAGTCGAGGACCTGAAACACCAGCACCACAAAACAGCGGAACAAGAATGAATTCTCGTCTCGATACTTCACTGCGCCAAGCGCCGACAGCAATACCTCCGCAAGAAAATGGAACCAGACTAAATCCTCGTCTTGATCTAACACTTCGTCAACCACCGCAAGCTACTCCCCAGCCTATTGCAGAAATCAGGATTGAAGCAATGAGGAGCGAAAGAGCGCGTCGTGAGGAGGCCATGGGAGGCGTTGGTTTCAACACCACATTCAGAACACAGCATGATGTACAAATGGCCGCTCGACAAGTCCGATACGATGAACTCTCAGTGCAAGACCGTTCCGAGCAGGAAGTTTGGGCCCAAAGCCAACTAAAGCAAATCGTCGGACGTTGCCCCCAGTCCTTTGGATGGATTAGAGAGACCGGGGGCTACCGATGTGGTGGAGGCGACCACCTCGTTACGGATGAGCTGCTAGCAGAAGGAAAGGGTCGCTATTACGAATCGGGAAGACGTGATATGGTTAGTGGCTTGAAACCCGATTTGAGGTTGCTAGATGGCTCGACTTGGCTTGGACCGTATCTGAGAGAAAGGGGTGGTGATAGGGGTCCGAATAGGCTGGATCAGCGATATGACCAGGGTCACGGGCGAGGTTGGGATAGGCCGTTGTTGAGAGGGAGACGAAGTGGGCGGTAAGGTGGACTTTAGGATAGTTTCTGAGCTCAGATGTCTGCTGAAGATAATTACGTTTTGTGGGAACTTTTGCCTGAATTTGGTGTGTATTGTGCAGGACTCAATTAGGATATTGACAAGGCTGGCAAAGGTAAGCATAGGGAACTGCTAGCTGGACGTCTCTATTCTGTTTGGGGTAAGCGCGTTCAAAAGTCGGCGCCAGAGCCTGCATAGAAGCTGCCCTGAGTGACTGGGATGGGGAGCACTCTGAGTAATATATGGAATGGAAATGAAAGTCTGCAAAATAAGATTCAGTGGCTCTTAGTTGAGTCATTGACTTGGACTCTCGGTGAACAATAAACGCTAAACTAAGATTGAATGTTCTACGCCGACAGGAACATTCAAAGTCCTAGTTAGTAAAAGCTCCTCTATTTGTGTGATTTATCGATGAGAATCACTCAGAACATTCGCAGAAAAGCCAAAAACTGACTCCTGGAACAGGAGACAAATCTTATATAAAAGCGGCCCTTCAACACACAAGAGTTCCAGAGTCTCCAATTGATTTAGATCCTCCACCAAGTTCATACACTTCCAACAACATCAACAGCAAACCAGCCATGACTTCAAGAAAGCCGTCCCAGAAGCCGAGTTCAACGGTTGCTAGCCGCGCCGATGCTAAATCCAGTTCATCCACACGTCCCTCATCCAACGAAAAACGCAGCTCTTCACATCGAAAAAAAAGTGGCACGAGGCTCAGAGATGATCTTGACGCCAAGCAAGGAAGAAGCAGCGCTCACAAAACCAATAGCGACGCTAAGTCGGGACGTGGCACCATGTTCAGATCCGACCTAGATGCGAAAATGGCGACAAGACAGCTCAAATACGAAACTCTTTCAGGTCGGGAACGCGAAGAACAAGAAGCATGGGCTCAGAAGCAACTAGAGGGAGCTAAGTGCAAAATGGGCTATCCTTTCATTAGAGAGACTGGAGGTTACCGGTGCTGTACCGTCACACCTGGTGATGGTTGGCATTTTGTGCCGGATGCGCTGGTGGCGGAAGGTAAGAACCGACAATATGTTCTAAAGCATATATGGGAAAGGGAGGTGCTTTCCAATCCCATTGTAGCACGCGGCGAAAATTATCAGGACTGGTCCGGCTTGCAGGAATTTTGGGCAAATTTGACGTTGGCAGATGGCACTCATTGGATGGGGCCATTTCCAGAGGACGTGTCAAATCCTAAAGAGGCTAAAAGAATGAGAAAAATGGGTCTGGAGGGGAAAATGTCTGAGTTTAAGGGTAAAATCGAGGATTACCCATGGAGGCCAAGCATCTACGAGCGCCGGAAAGAATGGGGCAAGAAAAGACAAGACTCGAACCCAAGCCCGAGCACCAGTTCCTACTAACTTGATCTATCCAGCGTTCCAGCCATCCCCGATCCTACAGATAGATTTGCCTCTGCTGGACTATATGGTGGTCGTCGAGCTCCATACGGAGGCGGCCCCCGATTTCGATGTTGGGACTAAAATATCTGTTGGCTAGCATAGGTATCAGGGCATGGAAGCAGGGGAGTCGGAGACAGTGTGACTCATCGGTTTGGACATTTAGGTCTCGGGGAATCATTACTTGAGCATCATTGTTAGAAATGGCATAAAATACCATTACTTTCTAGGACTGTCACAGTGCAAATGAAGGCGCAATTCATTCTAATTTCAAAATTTGGTTGGAACTTACTGTGAAAGTCGAATCAAAATTAATAAAATAGTGTATCATAAATGGCCTTAGACTGCTTCGAATCATCTATTAGGCATTTTGGTGGCTGTCAAATCTGTTATTTGTGTTGTGCCGTTTATCCATTGCCCTCTACAACATGAAATCCATAAATAAATCGTTCAAGAACAAGAGCAGAAGGAATGAGCTTGCTAGGTTATTCACAGCCCATTTGGGCAAGCTAATCTTTATCGGATGTTGTGATTGAAACCCAAGTATTATGAGATTTGAATCGACATGATTCACGGCGCTAGGATGCTGTAAAATATATTTAAGAAGTGAACTTCTCCCAAAATATGGGGGTTCTCCCACACAACACAATCGAACCATTTGAAGAACTCAAAGCTTCTTACCGAAAGGCCATCACCATGAGTCCAGAAAAGTCAACTCGCAAGACCGGTACCGTCCTGAATTCAAAGCTTGATAAGGATCCAAGCAGCTCAAGTCGTCACCAGAGCAGCCGTCCAAAGGACTCCAGCCAGTCCTTGGCACCTCCTTCAACTCGCCATAAGTCAACCCATCAACCAAGCAGCAGCCGCGACAAGCCTAGCGAGTCTTCGCGCCATACTACATCGGCAAGTCGCCCTTCTACAGGTACTCGCGCCACTCAAGTATCCCGAAGTGAACTTCCGACCCCATCCAGCAGCTCAAGCAGACGTGAAAGTACTCAACGCCGCGGAACTGTCATGCCCGCACTTGATGGCAAGAACAGCACACGCAAGGCAGGAACCGTGATGGGACCACTTGATGGCCCAAGCAGCACACGCAAGGTCGAAACCACTATGAGACAACTTGACGACGCAACGATGGCTACTCGACAACTCAACATCACTTCTATGTCTGCGGAAGATCGGGAAGTCCAAGAGGAATGGGCCCAGAATAAGATAAAGACGCTGGGTGTCTGCCCAATGAGCTTCCAATGGCGTAGGTCCGATGGGCCGCATACGGGACTGCTCACCGGTTTGACGATTGATTGCGGCTACAGATGTGAAGGCGGCTCACATTACATCAGTGATGAGGATCTTGCGAATGGAAAGACCTTCGCTGATGTAACAGATGAATTTCAGATCACGCCTGCTGTATGGGATGACGATTACTATGAGAAGACAACACAACAATTAAGAGCATTGCTTGGTCGCGGATCTGGTAATACCCCCCAGCCGCCATTTCCTGGACGAGCTCCGTATCCTGGACGAGCTCCGTATCCTGGACGGCCTTGGTAGGCGCTCAAGGACTGGCGAGCCCCCACTCATTGCCTCTGGCTCCTATCACAAGTAGATAATTACACAGCTCCACCATTTAGCCATGCCATATCATGATCATAGCCAATAGAATATCGTTGCTTTCGAGATCTTCTCCATATATTTTGTTCATGAATTAAATGCCGGAAAAAAAGAATTTTAGAATAGTAGAACCAAACGCAGTGACAGATTTTGCTATTATGCTCTGCGCACAAGGTATAATATCTTGCGGCGTCATCTGCGAAAGCGCATATGTAAATTTGAAGTCTTTCGGATTAGATCATTGAAAAGTAGTTAGAACGATAACCTTGGAGTGAATGGATGAAGTTTATCCGGATTATCGCGCCGTCCAGATAAGCGATGACGCTAATCCCAAAGCATGGTCCTAAGCGAACCGGCCATCTTCAACTTCAACCCCGCCAAAAAATATCCAAAAGATAGCATCGATGACTCGACGACAACACCACAACGAACATCACGACAGCTCCATATCGCACCAAATTATATCTTCAATACGTGACGGACATTACACCAGAATGATCCTCAAGCATGCCTCGCTCTCGAAAGCAAATGTTGGAGTGGGTGTTGGGCGAGTTGCGTCGCGGTGACGAGGCTGGTGAGTCGCCATGTTTTCTTTGATAGAAAAAACGAAAGGGACGGAATATTAGCGGGAGATCAGGAGGGCAGATATGTGATTTGAGAGCAGAAAAGGGGGGCCGATGCAGCTGGAATGCTGGGGGTTTGTCTTGCGGTTTTGCATTTTGAGTCATGCCGCGGGGAAGACATGCGCATTTGAGGGGCAGTCACGTGCTGATCTGTTTGATTTATTACTCGTGAATTCATGGCTGATGTATCCGTGATCATATAGGAATCTCAATCAAGGAGATATTTGAACGACTTGATGATTTTGCTTCTCCTTCTGAGACGAGCAGAAATTCAATATGGGAGACCTTGTGTTCACGGGACGACCTATTGTTCGGGGACGAGAAGGCAAACCTTGAGCTTAGAAAGTTGGGCTTGGACTCGATCTTGAATCTGGGACTGGGAGAGCGGAGGATTGCTTTGCGAAATGTGGAGGATGTTGATAGCAGTCACAAGGCAACAGCCTCGAAGGGGTTGCCGAAAGCGAAAAGCAAAGCCCCACCGCGTCGCACACGTAGACATGGCAAGGAAGAAGCGGAACCTGTTGCTGACGAACCGGATCAAGATATACCTATTGCCTCAATCGAGACTGCTCATCAATCAACCAACATTGCGAGCGTCGATTCCGCTTCAAAGCGTAGAGGTAGTGGCGGATCCGTCACATCGAAAGTCAAGGCGGGTGTTACTTCAGCGGTGAACGCTGTTCAGGGTGGATTCCGAAGTCTCAGAAGTCGAAGCAGAGCTCTTGAAAAGTCATCGGCAGCTTCACCTGACCACCAAGTCGGTCAGTCGCCAGCGCCTGAGCCTACCACCGAGGCGGCACATATCGCACGTCGTTCAACGAGAACTCGAAGCTTTACACCCAACTACTCGTTACACCGAAGCAGGAAGCCGTCATCAGCCCATGACGAGAGGGATCCAGTGAATGCAGGTGGAGGTGAAACTGTACCGCCAGCTGTGGCAGCCACAAGCGGTATCAATGGTCAAGATACCTCAGCCACAGAGGCTGTCGTCGAGACACAGGCAGATGCTTCTCTCCAAACCGATGAGGTGGGACAGAATGCGCTCGCATCAACAGACAATTTGGTGCCACAGGATCATGTTATCACTGACGAGCCAAACCTTGAGCCCAACACAGTTGCTAGTCTCGACGAGCCAAGGGTGGAAGAACACCACGAGGACATTGAGAACAGTAATCGTTTGATAGAGGTGGAACCAACCCAAGACATCCAAACCGGCAACTCCTTGCCTGAGAATGCTACCCTGGCTGAGGATCCATCGTCCGAGGAGATTGCCACCGGAGAAGCACAACCAATTCTCGACGCACCCTCAGAAACTCCTCAAACTCTAGAGAGACCCACGAACGAAGGCGACGATCTCGAGCGCAAATCATCACCACAAACACCGCGAAAGCGAGCAGCCCCGAAATTCTTTGATTCCCAAATAGAAAAACCACGACCTCAGAGGCGAGGACCGGGCCGCAAACCAAGGGTCCGCGAAGCCATTTACATATCACAAGAGGAAGAGCAACACCAGGCCAAACGCACAGAGGGGCTTCCTGGCATATACATCGATCGTTTTAAGTCCAAGAAGCGTGAGAGAGAAAGCACCAAACTTCGTCCTGATTCGTTTGTTCTTGTGTTCAAATCGAGCAAGCTGAGAGATCCCGAATGGCTGGAAAAGAACAAGGGAACTGGGATTGGAGCAATTGCTTCTGCTATTGCTGCAGCTATCATATCGAAAGAAGACAATACAAGACCCCTGACTGGCAACAGTGCAGATCCAGAACCGCAAAACTCTGAAGAGGGCGAAGAAAACGAATTGGGAGCAACAACTGCCCAAGACAGTCAAGAGAGTGGCCAAGTTACTCAACACCGTGACCAGTTAAATGGCCTAGAAGAAGGCGAGGTTGGTGTAGACATTCAGAGTTCGACCGCAACGGGAGTGGAAAAAATGAAGAGGGACGATGGCGAAGACGCATCTACAGCATCCCAACCTAATCCCAAGCGCAGGAAGAGCAACCCAGAAAATAATGGAAACCCCACGGTGACGAGTGAAGGGAATAACCAAGCGCAAATCGTTGTGCCAGATGTCCAGGTGCAACCTTTAGCAGAACAACCCTCTCCCCAAACGCCCCAGCCGCCGACAAAGCGAAAGTATACCAAGAAACGTCCCTCGGATGCAGTGACCGACCCTCAAGGACCTGCGACGAAGAAGCGGCGGAAGGAAGCGGCTAGTACTCAATTGGAATCTAGTTCAAATGGATCCTCTGTGCCAGTACAACAACACCCTGCTGGACCACAAATAACCACTCCGACCGGGCCTACGAACTTACAAGGGGTGCTGCAACCACCTTTTCAACCGACGTTTTATGCTCATGGGTCTACGGCGAGCTTTTCCAATGGACATACTTCTGCTTCCTCGGCCGTCTATCATGGGCCTGGCTCTCAGTTCCAAGCACAGGCCTCTGGAACGAGCCCCTACTTCAGCCCATATTACAACACGCCTAGGGTGCCATCCATGCTAAGCGCCGTGCCTCAGCACTTCCAAGAACAAGTATACAGGTCGCCGTACCAGAGCCCATATTCAAACCCGTCCTTACATCAAAGCCCGGTCTCGAATGAGCCCTCAAGGCACGGACTTCCGCTGGGTGCGGCCTCACAGATAGGCCAACCTTCGGCGGGTCATCCAGCCATTCCTGTGACTTCGCAGCAACAGGCTGCCCTGCCTCAGCAGACATACCGATCTCCATATGCTACGAACACTCTATCGACACCAGTTCAGCCTTCACAGCCTAATGTCAACCTGTTGGATAGTGCAAATGTTCCCTTTGCTCCCACGCCAGAGGCTGACACATCCGGATTACTTCTTTATTACCAGCAGCAAGCAGCGAGTACGAAAAGGAAGACTTCAGAATCGGAAACCACCTCGGAGTCAGTTGCTTATGATCCAAAGCAGACTGAAGCTGGGACTCCTACAGCGTCTCAACCGTTCTCGGTGGCCCCTCCTCCGACTATCAAGAAAGCACGTAATCGAACCGCTGGTCCAGTGGGCGAAAAGCATCAAACAAAAGCTCAAAAGGCGGCGGCCAAGAAAGCGAAGATCGAAGCTGACCTACTGGCTGCGGAAGCAGTTGATTTTCCCGAGGGCGTCATTCGACTGGCTGCTATCTATAAGGAATCACTGGGCAATCTCTTACTTTCTGCTGATAAGAGCTCCTTGGAATTCGTGGGTATCAACCAACATCCACCTGAACTTCCAATTCTCGTCTTGTCGATGACAAAAATGGACTTGAATCCCATTACATCCGTCCGAGGGTCGTATCCCATGCAACTTCGGCTCACATTCCGCGAAAAACGGTGGGGCAAAATTTTCTCGTTCCAGTTTTCGTCAACCAAGGAAGGCTTTGAATCTGCGAGTAGCATGAGAGCTAAGCTGATCGCCGCTCAAATCACTGCCCAAGTTACGAGCGCCCCCTTGGTCAGCAACGCAAATCCTGATGTCGGAGGAAGAGTGCCAGGCCAACCATTTGTGAAGCCATACAAGTGTGACAAATGTGAGGCTCGATTCTTGAATGACGTCGGTCTTAAATATCATGTCACAAAATCGCAGACGACGTGCAACCCAAACTGGGACCCTGCTATACATCAGGATCGTAGGCGTAAGAACGGCGCAACCCCTCGCAAACCGAAACCGACTCCAAGAAAGCCCGCACCCGAGACTTCCAGCTCTTCTAGTGAATCGAGCGAGAGTGAGGAGGATGACGGCCGGAATGATGTTGAAATGGCCGACGTCGAGGTGGACGATGCTGAAGGGGTCGATGTTGCGATGGAAAATTACGAAGCTGAGTTCCAAAATGATGAGGAAAGAGAGACCGCTTCTGGCGATAGCGACGATTCCATCTTCGAATGGGCAAAGACGGTTGCTACAAATGGTCCTGGTCCTCGCACAAACAGGCGTACATCGGTTCAGCCATCTACACCGACTAGATCCAAACGTGCACTCGAATATCAGGAGACAGAGTTCCTTCCTAGCGATAGCGACGATTCTATCTTTGAGTGGGCAAAGACGGTTGCTACAGACGGTCTTGACTCGAGGAAAAGCACTGGAGCTCAATCATCTACGCCAACTAGATCCAAACGTGGAAACGGATATCGTCGCCTACGTGGGGAAGCCGAGTTGCTGAAAGAGATCATCGAAGCACTGAAACAAGCTGGTCATCGAACTTCACATATGGTGGTCCCAACACCACGTGTTGCCCAGTCTCTTGCCCCACTTGGCGATCAGCATCGATTCAAAAGAATCATTCTTTCCCTGGTAGAGGATAATGGTGGCGCGTTTCCAGGCGATAAGAGCTTATGGTACGCTGTAGTTGCAGTATGGTTTAAGACCCCGTTCAAGTCTGGCACTCTCCCGGAGTTCAAATTTTGCACTCAAGCAGTTGACCAGCTGCTCGACGAAGACATGCTACAAACGGTTGAGTTCAATTTTTCGGTCGAAGGAAGACAGGCGCGTTCTAGTTGGAACACGTGGCGAAGAATCCTCGTTACTCCTAACACCGGATCTAAATCCTCGCAAGTCAAGAAGATCCAGAATCTTATCTTGGAGTCGTATCCTGATTACTATGTTCCATCTCAATTCGCACCTCCGGAGCCATGGCTGTCGAAATTAACAGCTCTTGTCGCCCTCCAAGGGAATCCAATCCGTCGAAGGCCTACTCGTGTCCGCGATGAAGACGAACAAGAAGACTCTGAGGAAAATGAGGAGCTTCGACCCCGCCTTAGGCGAAATTACAGCGATCTCCGTGTCGACGAAAGCTCAGAATCCAGCTCCGAGCCTGGCTCTGAACGAGATGTTGGATTCGATGATTATGCTGAAGAAGATGGTGAAGTGGGTCCTGATTTCGGCGACGATGAGGATGAGGACGACGACCTTTCTCGGCTTAGCAGACGGCGCAGTAGATCGATGACGACCAGCGAGCAGACAGAAGGCGACCATTCCCGGCGTACAATTCGACAGAAACCTTCTCAACTCGTATCTAGTTTAAGCCGACGTACAAGGCGCAGAGTTGAATCACCACCCTCTGCAGAATGGGCAACAGCTCCGACCTTTCTACCAGATCCAGAGACTGGAGCTTGGGCCCATGCTAAAATCAAACTTCCTTCTCAGCCGCCGAAAAGAGTCAGGATAGGACTGCCACAAGAGGAGAAAGATAGGCGCGCCCAGCTTGCGTACACGCGTCTTCACGCTTGGGATCTCATTCCCGCTGTGATACAAAACTCACGCACTGGCGCATGGGATCAAAAAGTCGCCAAAGTCCGCAGATACGATCGACGAACTCGCTTGCCGGAACCCATCACATTCCTACAAGATCAGAGTGGTGCATGGTCGCATAGAGCATTTGGTCATGGAGTCAACCCTATCTTCTCGAGACCCAGTCGTAGGGCTGATGGAAACCCCCACTTGACCGCCTACACAAGCAGGCTAGAGAGCGGATTTCGCCCTGTTGTTACTCCCAAAAACGGGATGTTGTTCCCAGCTGCACCTTCTAAGAAGCTTCTACGGCAACTAGCAGCGGCCTCTCCAGCGCCAGTTGGTAACTCGGAGGTCCAGGAGTCTATTGAGCCTAAAGACTCGTCGCGCAAGCGTAGGGCTGCGAAGAAACGAGTTTCGTTGGCAGAAGCGCCAGCCGGACCTAGGATCTCAAAGATCACAGGTCGCCCTGTTCAGAAGTATGTCCGAAGAGAACCGCACCAGCGAAGAGGTTCCACCAGACGAGGATCCACGCTGTCTATGGTTGAATCCGTGGATGACCATTCGGGTCTGACTCCCGAGCCTGAAAATGTTCGTCGATCTGGCAGGGCGGTTAGGAAGACTGTGCACTCTTTGGATGAGGTTGAACTTCTGAACTTCTATCCACCACCGGCAGCGGAGCCTGAGGTTCGGATGTCGCAAAACCCGGGTTTGAAGACGCTACCTACATCCTTCTGGTCGAATGATTCTTTGTTCAGTGGCATAGAAGTTCAAAACTTTGTGACAGAGTATAAGAATCTTCAGTTCCAGGATACAAAGTTTGTCTCTGACGGCTGTGATATGACTGAGGGGTCGTGGGTCTATAATGGCTCACAAACTGGCAGCCCTGATCAACTCGGTCACGATTTTAAGGTTCGGTGGTCAGACGACACGGCGTTTACAGTGGAAGATCTCCCATACAAGGAGTTAGATCTTGTGGGGCAAGAGACCCGACCTGTTGAAGCTTGTACCCCGCGACGAAAGAGACAGCGAAGAGATTCTGTACTTCCGGCTGAACAGACGACCGAACAAATATCATTCGACACATCTCGACCGCTGACGGCGCTTAGCGAAGATTTCCAGCATGTATTGGAAGACCCCAGAGAAGCTCCCTCGGTGTTTGGCGTTGAAGTTGTTGATAAACCCTTCCTGACCAGGACAAGGCGAGGCAAGAAGAGCAAGGCCGTCTCAAACGCTTTTGAGATTCGTCTTCTCGTTGCAGTGGTCGTTATTCGAACTTTGACAGGTGGCCTGGAAGCTTCAATTGACTGGATCATCATTTCAGGGTTGTTCCCGGATTATTCGATCACCTTCATTACGCTGCAGTGGCGACAGATACAAAAGAAATGCGTTGAGCAGACCGAGAAACTCGTCACTGATTTTCAAGAGGCATTCCTGGCAGCGTATCAAAAGGGCGAAGTGGCGCCAATTGACTTCGACAAGCTGATGGAGTATAATTGGGATAAATTGATTGACTGGGTTATCAACACCATCAAGCCATCACTCGGCTCAACATCCCTTACTCTCCCATCTTCACGTGAATCCCTCGAGACAAACTACGATATCCAAGAACAAGATTCCGACCCTGACAACTGGCGCGACGTCTACTTCGCCAGCTCGGGACCCTCAATCTACAAACGCATCGGCGCCGCAACCTCCATCCCCAACGCCTTCCCCCTCACTTCTCCCCACCACCAACCTTCCGTCAACGATTTCACAATCGCCAAATCCTGGGTGCGCGCCGTAGCGCTCACCCCCGAAGTAGACTGGACGCACTCGTCCGCCCTCGCCCGCGAAAAACTCACCTCCCTCGGCCTAGACCTCACCAAACGCGCTCTCTCCTCCCTCACCACCTCAAAAACAATCCACCACCGCGCCAAAGGCCGCGCGTCACCAGGGCGCTCCTACGAAGCTACTGATGCTTTCCTCGCACCTCTCCGGAAAGATATCAAAAACGACACGTATGTGCAGGCGAGGGAGTATAAGAAATATCTGGATGCTATGTTCGCGTCTGGACATGAGAGGGTGAGGGTTGATTATTTGGCTGATGAGGGGACGATCATGTGTATTACTTCTCTACAAGCTGGCAGGAGGATCAAGCTGGAGGGAATCGATGTCCCGATGAGTAAATTCGGTCTTTGCGGTGATGGACTCTACGAGATGCGACGCGTAGACCGCGAGAAATTCCGCTGGGAAATCGATATCGTCCCTACTCCCTCTTATACACATGACGCTTTCCTCCCTCAATTCGACATCACGCCTCCCGGTATAGGACCCCAGGGTGAAATTCCTGTCTGGCTTGGTATCGGAGGCACCGTTATCTGGGATTTGTGGCGCAAGATTCTTCCGGCTGTTGCACAGGTTGTGGCGCTCAGATCGGGCGTTACGCTGAAGGGACTGGCGAGGGAGTTTAGGCCTACGCTTGAGGAGTGGGAGTTGGGGGTACTCATGGAGTGGGGTGTTCAGAGGGGGATGTTTGAGAGGGTTAGTGAGAGGGTTGAGGGGTGGACGGTGGGGGAGTGGTGGTGGGTTTTTGTGGGG
>Ga0247778_1000780_pt1 | contig 25297 bp, 11 predicted proteins | sample UWRJL049202B5_FD_179939 | JGI IMG/M metagenome (GOLD analysis project Ga0247778, IMG submission 179939) | Plant litter microbial communities from Arlington Agricultural Research Station in Wisconsin, United States - UWRJ-L049-202B-5 | ecosystem: Environmental > Terrestrial > Plant litter >...
AACAGGGGTCTTTATGAGCCCGGCAGCACCCGATATGCTGACCTTGAAAATGCTATCAGGATCCAGGGCCGGTTTGAAAGATCCCCATTCGATCCTGCTGGCAGCCTCGCTGGCCCGTACCCTGTTCGGCAATACGGACCCCCTGAACCAGACCATACTGCTGAATAATAATTTAACGATGAAGGTCACCGGGGTCTATGAAGACCTGCCCCTGAACTCCCAGTTCACCGCTAATAAATTTATCATGCCATTCGATTGCTGGGTCTCAGAAAATGAATGGGTCACGAAGGCCCGGAACGACTGGAACAATCATTTCCTCCGGATCTATGCGGAGATCCTGCCCGGCAGCACCTTTGAACAGACCGGCGCCGTTATCAAAGACATCGAACGGCAGCATAGGAAGGAATTTACAAGAGGCTTCCATGAAGAACAGGAATTCCTCTACCCCATGAGCCAGTGGCATCTCTACCCCGTCAGCAGGGGCAAGGTGGACCCGTCGCCCGTCCGGATGGTAAGGCTGGTGGGCACGATCGGCATCATCGTCCTGCTGCTGGCCTGTATCAATTTCATGAACCTCAGCACCGCCCGGTCCGAACGAAGGGCCAAAGAGGTCGGAATCCGTAAAACCATCGGCTCCGCCCGCTGGCAGCTGATCAGCCAGTTTTTCAGCGAATCGCTGCTGGTAACCGGGATGGCCTTTGTGCTGGCGCTGATCTCAGTGGTATGCTCACTGTCATGGTTCAACGATCTGTCGGCAAAAAATATGACCATCCCCTGGGGGTATCCCGGGTTCTGGCTGATCAGCGGGGCCTTTATCCTCCTCACCGGCATACTTGCAGGCAGCTATCCCGCGTTCTACCTGTCCTCTTTCAGGCCGGTAAAAGTATTAAAGGGCGTCTTTCGTGCAGGCCGTTTCGCCGCCATGCCGCGAAAGATCCTCGTCGTCACCCAGTTCAGCGTATCGGTGATCCTGGCCATCTGTACGGTGATCGTATACCAGCAGATCCAGTTTGCCAAAGACCGGCCGACAGGATACGTACAGGAAGGCCTGCTGTCGATGGAAATGAAGTCGAATGATTTCTATGGAAAATACGAATTGCTGCGCCAGGAGTTGAAAAATACAGGCGCTGTAGCTGAAATGTCGGAATCCATGGGCGATGTTACCAATCTCTGGTCCAACAACAATGGCTTCACCTGGAAAGGCATGGACCCCAATATAAAACAGAACATCGGTACACTGGCCGTTACCACTGAACAGGGGGCAACCGTCGGGTGGCAGTTCCTGAAAGGAAGAGATTTTCTCGCGAACACGCCCACCGACTCTTCGGGTCTCGTGATGAACGAGACCGCCATGAAGTATATGGGACTGCCAAACCCCATCGGCGAGACGGTCGGCTGGAGATTCTGGAATACCGATACCACCATTTATTATACCGTGCTGGGCGTGATAAAGGATATGGTGATGGAATCGCCCTTTGAGCCGGTAAAACCAACCTTCTTCTTTATAAAGTCGCTGAATGGAGGCGTCAATACCATCAATATCAAAATTGCGCAACATACCTCTCCCGCCGCGGCCCTGCCAAAGATCCAGGAGGTCTTCCGGCGCCTGATCCCATCGGCCCCATTCGACTATAAATTCATAGACGAAGCCTATGGCCGGAAATTCGCCGCGGAAGAGCGTATCGGCAAACTGGCGGCCTTTTTCGGCAGCCTCGCCATTTTCATATCCTGCCTGGGCCTCTTTGGTCTCGCGTCCTTTGTCGCCGAACAGCGCACGAAGGAGATCGGTATAAGAAAGGTCCTGGGCGCCACGGTCTTCCACGTCTGGCAGCTCCTGTCAAAAGAGTTTGTTCAACTGGTGCTGCTGTCCTGTCTGCTGGCCATTCCTGCAGCCTGGTATTTCATGCACTCCTGGCTGCAAGGCTATACCTACCGCGCCCCTATCTCCTGGTGGGTATTCGCGGCCGCCGCCGTCGGCGCCCTCCTCATCACTGTATGTACCGTCAGCGCCCAGAGCATCCGGGCAGCCTTGAAGAACCCCGTAAAAAGCCTGAAAATGGAATAGATCATTCACTCTCCTTGCGGCCGGACTGAAGACCAGACTTGCCAAAGAGATAGAATAGTCCGATCTGAACAACGCTGTTCCTGATATGCCCGTCCTGGGTAGGTGCATTCTGCATACCGCTGGCCGAGGCATTGTTGATATCCGTCAGACCGAAATTGTAACGGATGTCCAGCCCCAGATCGATGGGTGATAGATAGCCTGTGCCCAGCGTCCACCCGATATCTGTGGATTTGAACTGATCTTTAACATTAAAATTGGCGGTATGGTCGGCGCCCACAATGGTCTCGCCGATCTTCGCGCCGACGAGTACCCCGATCTGCGGGCCCGTCTCGAAAAAAAATCCCAACGGTGAATTATATTTCAGCAGCAGCGGGATATTTACATAATCCAGCTGATACTTTTCCGAGGCGCTGACCAGATATCCATAGCTGGGCTTGGCAGTGGCGCCCTGTGAAGAAAATACAGCCTCGGGTTGGAAAGAGAATTTTTTATTCAGCGGTATCGAAACTATCAGGCCTGCATTCAGGTCATTCCTTGGGAAGTTGCGCACGGACTGTGGGCTGCCGCCGATAAAAACCGCCTGCTCCTTGCTTGTCATGAGTTCCGAAACATTCAGTCCTCCCCTGACACCCACCTGGATCTGCGCATGAAGGGTCATGCTAAGAGCATTGACCGCCAAAAATGATAAGCCTGATTTTCTAAATGTAGATAGCGTCATAATTTTTTAATATGTTAGTACTCTTCGAATATCCTAAGAAGCCCTAAAAATAATTCGAAGAGCATTAACATATTGTAAAGCCATTGTTAACGGCTCAGCATCGTTGCCGATCGTTGACCCCGCAGCCTGATCACCTGCAGCGTGGCGCCGATCAGAAATAAGAGGAAACAAACCCCGACGGCCATCTGGATATGGGGGTCATCGGGTCCGGAGGCTAGAGGAGAACTCACGGGCAGCCGGGTCGTAGTCTCCGTGATCGCCGGAATAAAATGGAAAAAAAAGGTCATGGAATAACTTACCGTCTCCACATAGGGGGAAGCCCGGCCGAACGCCCTCTTTTTTCCCGCCGCATAAGCAATTCCTAACACGAGCAATGTTATGATCCCCAGCACATGCGGCTTGCCAAATCCGCCATGCTGAAAAATACCAAACCCCGTCACACAGGTAAGGATCGTAGTAACGACATAGGTCTTTCCTACATTATTATTCAAAGATATCTCGCGATATCGAACCAGGGAGATCGCCCCAGATGCAACGGCAACCAGGGATATTGCCGTATGAATGATACCAAGTGTTGTAAGTGCAGCCATAATGATTGATTTAATAAGTTAATTGGAGAGGCGCAAAATATCCAAAAGGATGGGTAAGACACATGTCGAAACCGTCCATTTTATGGTACATTGTAGGTTTTCGGGCATTGATACTGAGGCAATTCGGCCCCCAAAGGCCACCTTTTCAAAAAAAGTCCCTTCCGGCAATAATATAATTGACCAGAACCCGTTTATAAGCCAGAAATTAAAAAAAAGTCAAATCCACCCTTATGAAGAAGAAAACCTTTTCTATCGCATTGTGCATAGTACTGGGATTAATACAGGTACAGGCAGAGAACGGCAAGTCCGGCCCAAGATCAACTCCCTCGGAAAAATCCGTCCCCGTTGTTCATAATATACTCTCCAATAAGTTACCAATTAAACTGCTGACGACTATAAAAAAGAATTACAGCAGCTACTGGATCACATCCCTGTATAAAGAAACGGCGAATGGCAAGATCTCTTACCATATCACCGTTGAAAACCCGGATCAGATCATCAAGCTCAGCGCCAGCCATCCTGCTGCCAACTGGACGATCCGGCATGTCGTTCCAAAAGATCAGGCGGCCTCATAGATCAAAGGGTCTTGTCCCAGTCAGCCTTGTTGGTCAGGAGTCTTTCCCTTATCAACCGGATGGGCGGCATGCCATTGTCTAACAGCAGGTCATGAAAATGCTGCAGGGAGAAATTAGCCCCCTCCTGCTTACGATAATCCTCGCGTAGCTTTAGTATTTCGAGCTTCCCGACGGTATAAAAAAGGTAACCGGGATCGAAAGTTCCCCGCAGCGCCTCTTGCCTGCAAGGTTTCTCCCCCTGGTACCAATTGTCCATCAGGAACTTTGTTGCCTCGTCCACGGACATATTCTGGCAATGGGTCTTAACGGATACGCATAAACGGCAGAGCCGCAGCAAGGCATCGCCCGATTGCGCGATCCTGTATTTTGCTGCCTTGATGGAATCGCCTGTATTGCCATATCCCTCGTCCACCATCATTTTTTCGCAGTAGTGGGCCCAGCCTTCCACGAATGCATAACTGCCATAGACCTTCTCCAACGGAGTAGCGGCCGACGCATTCAAATGGAGGAACTGGACGTAATGACCGGGATAGGCTTCATGAATGCTGACGATATCGGTGGTGTAAAAATTGAATTGCGCCAGCCAGTCTTCTTTCTGCGTGGCGGTCCATGCAGGATCGACCGGGGTAATATAATAATAGGCCTCCGTTGCTTTCTTTTCGAAAGGGCCGGGAATATCCATGGATGCCGTGCTGGTGGCCCTTGCAAATTCCGGCGTTTCCTTCAGGATCGCCCTGACCTCGGAAGGGATCGTGATGATCTTCTTATCTACCAGGAATTGCCGGATCGATTCCAGGTTCTTTCGCGCATCCGGGATCAGACTCTCCGCCGTGGGATGTTCCAATTGCGTCTGGTGGTATACATCCACCGGCTTCTTTGTCGGGTCGATGATCCTGGCCGCAGCATTGAATGCCTCCTGTTCCTTTTTAAGTTCCTTCAGACCGATTGCCAGGACCGAGTCGGGAGAGAGTGTGATATACTCCTGGTAGAACAGCATCTTTTTGTATTTCTCCGTTCCGATGGCATAGTGATTATGCGCCCGCGGCAGTTTCTCCTTCTTCAGATAGTCGACATAACCGTTGATCTGGTCGATGGCGATCTTGTTGGCCGCCTTGAATGCCTTCATCAGACTGTCGTTCTTTAATTCTTTCAGCGCTATCACCAGGTCTTTTTGAAGGAAATTGGCGGCCCCTTTGGCTACTTCGATCGCCGTTTCTATATAGGGTTTAGCCAGCGAATCCGCCAGGTTCGCCCTTGCCGCTGCAAATATGGCAGGCGATCCGTTCTCGATGCTGATGACGGATCGCAGCCGATCCTCCATGGGGGCGAAATTCCTTTTCACGTAGATACTCACATCCAGGGCGCCGGCATAGGTCATCGGATTGGTCGTGAAGACCGCCCGATCATCAAAATTGAAGATGGCATTCCGTATGCCCGCCTGTAGGATACGGTAATCATAAAAGACCGCAGGGCTTAGTGCGGCCGTATCCATCGCGCTGAGCTTGTCCCCGTATGCCCTTAGCCGTGTCAGTTCACTGTCCAGCGAGGCCTTGCCGTAATTGGTCAGTTTCCCGTCATATTGGTGAAAACCGAGCGCCACAGCCGCCTCGGGTCCAAAGGCCATTTCACCCGCCACAAATTCGTCGGCCGTCTTTTGAAAGAGGCTATCCCCGGCATTCCCGCCGGTTACGGGTGAATTGGAAGGATTGCCGCCACAGCCGAATAAGAACACAGCAGGGATTAAAACCCCAAAAAAATTTAATTTCATCAGGTAATTTAACTGAATTTCCACAATCTTTGACTGGACGACAACGTTTTTTCCTCTTATGCAACGTACAAAAAAGATCCTCATCCGGTTTATACTCCTGCCCGTCGCTATCCTTATCATCCTTGTGATCGCAGCAGTAGCCATTTTATATGCTCAACAGGACCGCCTGGTAAAACTCGCTGTAACGGAACTGAACCGGCAGTTTGCCGGCAAACTGGCAGTGGAAGGCAGCGAGATCACCATCTTCCAGAACTGGCCCTATGTATCGATCGGTCTGAAAAATGTGCAGTTCTATGCCACTAAGCTGCCATCGGACCATCCTCTCTATGAGGCGGAACGCATGTACGTAGGCTTTAGCCTGCCGGATATCCTGCAACAGAAATACCATGTAAAGGTCATCGCCCTGAAGAATGGTCACCTGGACCTGGTACAGGATCATGAAGGCCGGCTGAATATCATGGAAGCCAGCCGCATACACCCGGATACGACCACCTCAAAAGATACCGCGTCGACGACACTGGACCTTGCGGTTAAAAAAGTCGTCTTGAAAAACTTCCGCATCAGCTTCCTCGATGCACACAGCGGCCAGAGGATGATCTCGCAGATCGAAAGGATCCAGTCCTCCCTCCGGGTCGACAGCACCACATTATTGACCGATCTGAAAGGTGGCATGCTGCTCGACTATACACGCCCGGGAGACACCACCCTTTTCCGGCACAAACACCTGGATACGGAACTGCACCTAGCCTATGACAAGTCCACCGAAGTGTTCACCCTGGGCCTGGGGCGACTGAAACTGGAAGAGGCCCTTTTCAATATCAGCGGGACCGCAGACCTGCGGCATGATAATGCGGTCGACCTGACAATCACCGGGGACCGGCCGGATTTTAAACAATTGATCTCCTTCGCCCCTCCCGAAGTGGCAAAGGAACTGCAGCATTTCCGGTATGATGGGAGGCTAAGCTTTCAGGGAAAGATAAAAGGCAAATTGAACGGGGCCGCACAACCTCATATAGAGCTCTCCTTTTCCTGCGCCAATGCCTGGATCCACAATACAGCAGCCAATAAGAAACTGGACTCCCTCGCATTCAAAGGATACTATACCAATGGTGCGCAATGCAATGCGAAGACCTCCGAATTGAGGTTCATGGACATGACCGCCAGACCCGGCGGAGGCATCTTCAGAGGCAATTTCGTCCTGCGTGATTTCACCGATCCGAAAATAGGGATGCAGGTCAATTCCGAACTCGAACTGGCCTTTATCGGCGCCTTTCTCGGGATCAGGGACCTGCAGCGGATAACCGGACATATTAGCCTGAAAATGAATTTTAAGGAAATGGTGGATCTCAGTCTGCCGACAGAATCGATGGGTAAACTGACCCAGGGTATCCAGAGCGAACTGACCGTACGGAACCTTAGTTTCCGGATCCCCTCCTATCCCTATATAGTGGAACACCTCAACCTCCATGCCGCCATGAAGGAAGGCTATTTGCGACTGGACTCCCTTTCCGGTAATCTGGGAAACTCCGATTGGCGGATCGACGGGTCATTGAGCGATCTGCCGGCCCTTTTTCACCACCAGGAGAAACCGGTGGTCGTTACATTGAATGTCCATAGTAATAAACTGGTCATGAAAGAAATACTGGCCTTTGATTCGGCCAGGAGCCGAAAAGCGAAAGAAGAGATCTATGGCTTCAATATCGGTCTGTCCCTGGAAACCTCTGTCAATGAGATCATGCATCCCAAACCCCTTCCCAAAGGGAAGTTCAGGATTGCCAACCTCTATGCTGCATTCAAGCACTATCCCCATGCCTTTCATGATTTCGGGGCCGAGCTGACCATCGGCGATACCTCCCTGCTCCTGCGGAACTTCGCCGGAAAGATCGACAGCAGCGATATCCGGTTCAGCGGACGGGTGAATAATTACGCATTGTGGTTTGAGAAAGTCATGAAAGGCAGGACACAGGTAGCCTTTGACCTGAAATCCGGGCGACTGGCCATGAATGATCTGCTGGGGCGCAAAAGCCGCCAGTACGTTCCAAAAGATTATCAACATGAGATCGCCAGCAATCTATGGCTGCGTTCAAAAATAGACCTGCGTTACGATTCCGTGTTCCGCTTCGCCAATATAAAGATCGCCAACATTTCCGGCGAACTGAAAGACCATGCCTTCCGGCTGGACAGCGTCAGCGGCAACGTCAAGCTGGGCACCGACCATTTTATCAGGCTGGATACGCTGAAAGGTAAGATCGGTAACAGTGATTTCAACATCAGCATGCGCCTGTATACCGGCAAGGATTCGGCCCGGAGTCAAAAAGAGAATTACCTGCAGTTCTCTTCCCGTTTCCTGGACCTGGATCAACTCATGAATTACCGGCTGACCGCGGAAGAGGAGGCCCCCGCCCTATCGGAAATCCCTTCCTCAACTGCTGTGGCAAAGACCTCGGCCCACGCCGCGGCCTTCAATATTTTCCAGATCCCCTTCATCAATTTCAAGGCTGCAGCAAACATTGGCAAGATCAAATATCGCCGCCTGTGGATCAAAAATGCATTTACCAACATACGCATGCAGGCCAATCAACACCTCTACCTCGATACACTCGCTATGGATATTGCCGAAGGAAGGGTCGCCGCAAGGGCCCATTTCAACGGCAGTGACCCTCAAAAGATCTATCTCCGCAGCAGGATCCATGTAAATGATGTCAACATAGAAAAGATGATGCTCAAACTGGACTATTTCGGACAGGACTACGTGATCAATAAAAATATCAAGGGCCGTCTCAGCGGTGAGATCAGGAGCTATGTACAAGTGCATCCCGACCTGACGCCCCTGCTGGATCATTCCGAAGCACAGCTGGACATATCCATCATCAATGGCACCCTGGTGAATTTTGCGCCCATCAAGGCGATGTCATCCTATTTTAAAGACAAGAACCTCAGCATGGTGCGGTTCGATACTTTACAGAACCGGCTGACCTTTAAGGATGGAGCCCTCTCCATTCCTGCCATGAACATCAATTCTTCCCTGGGCTTCATGGAGATCTCCGGCACACAGGCCCTGGATACGCATATGGAATATTTTGTCCGCATTCCTTTGAAAATGGTGACCCAGGTCGGATTTCGCATGCTCTTCGGCAAGAAACAGGAAGAAGTGGATCCCGACCAGGTAGATGCCATAGAATACCGCGATAAGGAAAAAAGGATCCGTTTTATGAACCTCAGGATCTCCGGTACGCCAGATGCCTATAAGGTCGGACTGGGTAAAGCAAAAAAAACGCTCTCCACCCCGTAGGATGAAGAGCGCCCTGTCAACAATCACTGGGGATTTTACTTACTTCAATATGATCAGGTTCTGTATTTTGAAACTTCCATCGGAAGAGATCACCTTCAATACATAGACCCCGTTATTGAAATGTGGATTCAATTGCGCAGCCCCATATGCGGCGGGCACAACTTCCTGTGCGATAACCTTTCCACTCAGGTCATACCATTCGACCCTTACGCTGGTCTGGTTGACGTCGATCCCCCTGATATAGACCGTTCCCCGGGTCGGATTAGGATAGACTGTGATCAGGGACCTCTTATCAAAATTAACCGTAACGATATCCGAATATTTGTAGCTGCCATCCAGATCGGTCTGTTTCAACCGGTAGAAACTGGTGCCGGTGTAAGGATCCAGATCCTGCGTTGCATAATTCAACACAGTATTGCTGCTGCCATTGATCGCCTTTGTGCTCACCTTTTGCAGGGTTCCGAAATTAGCGCCATCCCTGCTCCGCTCCACCGTAAATTCCTTACTATTCGATTCCGTTGCCGTAGCCCAGGTCAGGTCAACCAGGTTGTTATTGGGTTTGGCATGGAAGAACAGCAGTTGGGTAGGCAATACATTCATGCCACCGATCATATTGCCGATGGTAAAGGTGGAGAACGAATTAAAGACCGTGGGCGTATTCGTAGAACTGACGCTACCCGTAAGATTGGATCCGTTAGGAGCAGGGCCGCCCGCGCCGCCGATATCGATCCAGGCGGTCATGGCCGTATAGGTGTTCTTACAAACGGTCAGCTTGCCACCGTCCAGCACAAGATCATTGCTGCCATAGAACAGGGTGATGGCCTGGTTACCCGACAGGTCGGTCTTGGGAACGTTGGTGCCGGCGGCATTCGTCCTGTCGATCGTCCAGTAATGGAAGTTGGAAACATGGTCGACAGTGGGCGGCAGGGTCCATCCCAGGGCCCTGGCGCTGGCATCGAAGACCTGAGCCGTATAGGTATACAAAGTACCGTTGGTATGGCTTACGACCAGTACCGCGGGACGACAATCCGGACTTGCGCCGATGGGAAAATTCATCGTAGTCGCGCCGGAAGAGGATTTCTGATAACGCATGGGGCCATTGACATAGGTCGTCGACAATGCATTCCCGGGGGCGGTCGTGGACCCGTTCAGCATAGTCAGGATATAGCTGGTCGAAGTATTCAGCAGACCCGAGGTTAGTGCCAGGTTCTTAGACACATTGATGGAAATATTATTCAGGGTTACACCGCCACCGGTATTGGCAACCACCAGCCGGGTAAAGACAGGAGGAGGTGTACTGCCCGACCCACCATTGATGGTCTGCAGGCTGGAACCCGTCAGGTTGGCCGTCCCGGTATTGCTGCCAAATACAATGGCAGCGGCCGAAGGAGAGGTCACCGTCAGGTTCGCGGCATAGTTACAGCTGGTATTGTAATTAGGCAGTATAGCGCCCGCTGCGTTCTGCACAAAGATCACATTGTTATTGTAGGCATCGGCCGTATTCGTCGCCATCATTAAATAACCCGTGCCGTTATTGGTAAAAGTACTGGATGCATTGAAGATATTATTTCCCGCACTCTGGTCGTTGGAAGTACCTGTCTTGGTACAAAAGACCGTCCCGTTAAAAGTACATCCGTTAAAGAGCAGCCCGGGGCTGGTAGACGTTACGGTCCCATCAAAGGAGGCATTCACGCCATATTGTATATAACTGCTGCCCGTGCTGGTGAGGGTCTGCGGCGTACCGGCGCCTGTCTGCCTGAAATTCCTGAAGATCAATCCACCGGTCGTGAAGCCGCCGGACCCTACACTGATGGCTCTTCCGGTGGCCAACGTTGCCGAACCCGATCCCGATCCAAAATAGACCCCGGCTCCGTTCACATTGTTGACGCTGATATTACCATTGAACTGCGTGTTGATCCCATTGTTGTTGGGATAGATCCACAAACCCGTGGCGCCGGGCTGGTTATTATACACAACATCGCCGTTAAACAAATTGCCCGTGCTGTTATAGGCAGTGTACATGTGCGAACCAGGACTAAGATTATTGAATGTAGCAGTGGATTGCCAGACATCGGGATTACCATTCCCCATCATGAAATATCCAGCGCCGGTATTGGTGATGGTGAAAGCCCCATTGAAAGTATTATTGCCGGGGGAAGCATCGGAGTTACTCCCATTCTTCGTCGAAACGACGGTGCCGCCGAAATTACAACCGCTAAATAATAGGGTCGGGCTGACCGTAGTGATATTTCCGCCAATAGCAGAAGAAGGACCAAAGGTCAGGTTGCCCGTTCCTGTCAACGTAAGGCTGCTGGGAGTCGTGCCCAGCTGCGTAAACTGGCGCAGCCATAGGAGACCGGCAGAAAAACCGGCGGACCCTATCGCAAGGCACTTACCCGCCGCCAGCGTAGCCGTAGCCGCCCCATTCCCGGTACAGAACTGAACGCCTTGTCCATTGGTGGAAGTCATCACGATACTGTCGCTGAAAATTGTGCCGGCCGAATACTGGCTCACCGAAATGCCCGTATTGGTAGCAGGTGAATTATTGAAAGTGGTCACGCCTCCAAAGACATTGTTAGGGCTATTGTAGGCTACATACATCTGGCTGCTGCCCAAATTGTTAAAGGTTGCGTTCGTATTGAACTGGTCGCGGTTGCCATTGGCGAACATCAGGTAACCCGATCCGGTATTGGTCATGTTGGCAACACCGTTAAAGATATTGTTCCCGGCACTGCCGTCATTGCTCGCCCCAATCTTGGTACAGGTAGCCGCGCCATTAAAGGTACAGCCATTGAACAGGAGACCGGGGCTGGTGGAGGTGACGTCCCCGCCCAGGGTGGAGAGAGGGCCATACTGCAGCGTGCCGGCCGTACTGGCCATGGTAAGATTGACCGGGGCATTTCCCAATTGGGTGAATTGTTTCAGGATAAGATAGCCCGACTTCAGGCCAATAGTACCAACCTTGATGGTCTTTCCCACGGCTACTGTGGCCGTAGCGGTATTGTTGCCTCCGCAGAACTGGATACCCTGCGCAGTGCCCGCCGTATTTACATAGATATCACCATTGAAAAGATTGCCCGGAGTGGCCCACGCCGGCAGCATACGCTCGGACCCATTGCTGGTAAACGTCACATCGCTATTCCAGGTATCCGGATTGCTATTCCCCAGAAGGAAAAAACTGCTGCCGCTATTGGTGATATTGGATACCCCGTTAAATGTATTGCCTCCTCCGCTATAATCCCCTGTGGTCCCGGTCTTGGTAATATTGGTAACCCCATCAAAATTACATCCATTCAAAAACACAGTGGGACTGGTGCCCGTCATATCGCCTCCAAAAGAAGAAGAGGGGCCATAGGTCAGGTTGGCCGTACCTGTCAGCAAAAGAGTCTGGGCCGTCGGTCCTACCTGTGTGAACTGCCGCAGCAGCAGTGTACCGGAAGAGAACCCGCCTGCCCCGATACTAATCGTCTTGCCTGCCGCCAGCGTAGCCGTAGCGGTGGCATTTCCGTTACAGAAAATAACCCCTTGCCCGTTGGTAGAGGTTACCACGATACTATCGTTGAATAAGGTACCGGCTCCATTCGGGCTGACATATATCTGTGTATTGGCAGTAGGAGTGTTATTAAACCTGGTGACACCTCCAAATATATTGTTGGCGGTATTGTAGGCAACATACATATTGCTGCTGCCAGTATTGTTAAAGGTTACATCTGTATTAAACTGGTCGCGGTTGGTGCCCCCGAAAAGAAGATAACCCGCACCCGCATTCGTCATGGTCGCAACTCCGTTAAATATATTATTACCGGTGCCCCAGTCATTGGTAGTGCCATACTTGGTGCAGTTGGCTGTTCCGTTGAATGTACAACCATTAAACAGCAAGGTGGCGCTGGTAGAGCTGAGATCCCCGCCGATGACCGAGCTGGGGCCAAAAGCCAGGGAGGCCGTACCGGTCAAAGGTAAATTGACCGGCGTATTTCCCAATTGCGTAAATCGCATGAACTGAAGATAGCCCACATTGAATCCGGCTGTACCGATAGAGATGGTCTTTCCGGCGGCCTGCGTCTCATTGGTATTGGAACTCCAGCCGAATGCGATTCCCTGCGACGAACCTATCTGAGTCAAAATGATATTCCCGTTAAACTGGTTGCCTGCCGGGTTATTCCCAAAAATGATCCGCTCGGTGGAATTATTATTAGCATATACATCACCATTATAAATATCCGGAGCGCCATTGGCCATCCCGAAATAACCTCCGCCCTGTTGGTTGATGGTCAATGTGGAACCGAATGTATTCCCGCCATTGGACCATTCCCCTGTCACCCCCGTCTTCGTAACATTGACGCTATCGCCATATACGGCGCCGTTCAGCAGGATACGTGGAGATACCGCCGTCAAGGTTCCGCCGATGGCGGAGAAAGGACCTACCTGTAAAAGGGTGGTCGCACCCGTTAAATTAAGGTTTATCGCTGCATTGCCCAACTGGGTAAATTGCCGGAGATATAAAGTACCGGATGAAAAGCCGCCGCCCCCGACCAGGATGGTGCTGCCGGCTGATAAAGTAGCAGTAGACGCCGAATTCGAACAAAATTGGATCCCTGTAGAGGAATTTGTGCTGGTAACCGTGATATCCCCGTTGAATATATTCCCGGCGGAAGACCATGCCATCCCGATATAAGATCCTCCGGTACTGTTAAGGATCAGCTTGGAATTGCAGGTGTCGGCATTCCCATTACCCATGATCAGTAATCCCGTGGTGGGGTTGTTGAGTGTGGTGCTATCCTGGAAGGTATTTCCACCGCTGCTGTAATCATTTCCCGCCCCTGTCTTGGTGCTATTCACCGTTCCGTTAAAAGTACAACCGTTAAAAAAGATGTCCGGTGTATTGGTCGTCAGTTTCCCACCGATCACCGATGCGCGGGAAAAACGCAGATAGGTATTGGTCCCTGAAAAACTCAGGTCCATCGGCTCATTCCCCAGTTGGGTAAACGTATACAGGTTCAGGTAACCGGCGCTGAAACCCGCCGCACCTACCATAACCGTTTTGCCGGCAGCCAGGGTCGGCGTACCGGTTCCCGATTGCCAGCCTAAATTGATCCCGCCGGTACCCGTCGAGGTGACCATGATGGTGTCATTGAACTGGTCATTGGAATTATAACCCAGCATAAAATAACCCGTATTGCTTTGCTGGTTGATGGTACAGGAAGCATTGAAAATATTCTGGTTCTGGTTATTGTGATTACTGTTACCGCCCGTCTTGGTAAAGACAGCAGGACCGTTATATACCGCCCCCTGCGCCCAGATATCCGGTGCCGTGGCGGTAAATGCGCCGCCGAAATTGCTGTTAGGACCCAGGTAAAGGCTGGCCGTACCCGTAGCCGCGAGGGCTATATCCGCAGTGCCCGCCTGGGTGAACTGCTTGAGATAAAGATAGCCCGCCGTCAGACCCGTTGTACCGGGCCTGATTGTTTTACCGGCCGCCAAAGTGACCGTGGCGGTATTATTCCCGCCGCAGAACTGGATCCCCTGGGCGCCGCCGGAGGTATTTACATAGATATCCCCGTTGAACTGGTTGCCGACACTGGACCAGCAGGGCAATAGACGTTCCGACCCATTGTCGGTAAATGTCACATCGCTGTTCCAGGTATCGGGGTTATTGCTGCCCAGCAGGAAATAGCTGGTACCGCTGTTGGTAAAACTGCTGACGCCGTTAAAGATATTGCCTCCAGTGCTCCAGTCCCCAGTCGATCCGTTCTTTGTAAAATTGGATGCGCCGATAAAATTACATCCGTTAAGGTAAAGGGTCGGGCTGACCGCCGTTACATCCCCCGCGAAGGAAGAAGAAGGTCCAAAGGTCAGGTTGCCGGCCCCCGTTAGGGTAATGTTCTGGGGAGTAGCGCCCAACTGGTTAAACTGTCTGAGGTATAAGGTCCCGGCTGTAAACCCGCCCACACCTACGGTGATGACCTTACCGGCAGCCAAAGTGGAACTGGCCACTACATTACCGCCAAAAACGACGCCCTGGCCGGCAGTTGAAGTCACCACAATACTGTCATTGAAAAGGGTCCCTGCAGAAATCTGACTCACATAGATCTGTGTGTTGGCCACAGGCGCATTGTTGAAAGTGGTAACCCCATTAAAAATATTGTTGCTGCTATTGTATGCAACATAGATCTGGGAGCTCCCCGTATTATTGAAAGTTGCCGCTGCATTGAAGACATCAGGACTGCCATTGGCCAGCAACAGATAACCCGAGCCGGGATTGTTGAAAGTGGCAGGGCCGTTAAAAACATTGCCTCCACCGCTGCCATCATTGTTGCTGCCGGTCTTGGTAATGGTCACCGCATTTTGGAAAGTAGTGTTCTTCAGGGTTACGGAGGCTGAGTTGATATTGACCTTACAGTTGATGGTCATCGGACCATTCCCGAAACTGGTTGAAGTAGCCCCGGAAACCTTCATGACGCCATTTTGCACCGTCCCCGATGTGAAGGTCGCCGTGGCGCCCGCGGCGGTCAGCGTAAATCCTCCAAGATCCAGCGTACCACTCGTAACTTTGATGTTGGCGATCGTCGCGTTCGCTCCCAACTGACAGGTATTGCTACCCGTTACGATCGTCACATTGTCTACCGGTCCGGGTGCACCGCTGGGCGTCCAATTGCCCGGTGTACTCCAGGAAGCAGACAGACTACCATTCCAGGTATACGATGTTTGGGAATTTGCAGTTTGCAGGAAAATAAATAACCCGATAAACAACATGATCTGTTTCGGGAGGCGCATGTTTGCAGGTATGGATCTTTTCATAGAAACTTTGAATTATATTAAATTCAAACATTGGATTTTGCAAGGACATTAAAGTCCCATTAAATTTTACAGAAATTTTGAATCCATTTCTGTTCCAATTTTCATATGAATTGATCCTCAATAAACTACAAAAATTAATTTTTGTAGTTTATTCCCAATTTTGGCATGTTTTTCCAAAAATGAGCCTAAATATAATACCCAACCCGTATTATTTCATCCAAACAACCACTTAGAACCGGGCCTGTATCCTGAGATAAAAACTTCTGGCACCCGAAGGAACGATCCCGGGGCCGGAATAGCTGTCCGCCCTGCGGGTGCAATACCCGTATTAACTTTCTTTTTAAAAATATGATCCTGATAGTGGTACTTATTAAATAATTTATTAAGTTTATAAAGTACAACCAAAACTACACAATCGGAATGATTGCCACCAGATCCATTCCTTTTACGACTCATTTACAATACCGGATCGTCCGGCACCTGTACTTTTCCCCCCTGTCCACCTGTAATGACCTGAGTGAATCCCTGGGAAAAAGCCTTCCCATCATTGCCCGTGCGCTAAATGAACTGATCGGGTCGGGACATGTGCAGGAAATGGGCTATGCCCCTTCCAACGGCGGCCGGCCACCCCTGGTCTATTCCCTGAAGCCGGAAAACATGTGTATCCTGGCCGTAGCCATGGACCAGTTATATACCCGGATCGTCGTGCTGGACCTTTCCAACCGTTATCTTTTCCCCGTCCAGCGGATCGAACTGAAATTACTGGACAATCAGGAGGCCCTGGATATCCTGACCCATGCTATCCAGGAAGTCATCGGCCGGCTGGGTAAGGACCGGAAAAAGATCATCGGCATCGGCATCGGTATGCCGGGATTTGTCAACACCCGGTCCGGCAATAATCTGACCTACCTGTCAACCCGGACAGATGAAAGTCTGCGGGATCACCTCGAACGCCACCTGGAAATCCCCGTCCATATCGAAAATGACGCCAGTGTCCTCGCCCTCGCTGAATTAAAGGAAGGCCTGGCCAAGGGACTGAAGGATGTCATGGTGATCGATATCGGCTGGGGTGTGGGACTGGGCATGATCGTCAAAGGCGAGCTATTCCGGGGCCATAACGGCTATGCCGGTGAACTGAGCCATATTCCCATTTCGGACAACAATATTCTCTGCGAATGCGGCAAACGCGGTTGCCTGGAAACGGAGGCCACCCTGCGCGTCGTCGCCAGAAAAGCTATCGAAGAAATCCGGGTAGGCAAGGTCTCCAGTCTGAAACTCCTGGAGAACCCCGAGGAGATGAGCGATTCGATCATGGCCGCCGCCAACCAGGGCGATCAATACGCCATTGAATTACTGACCGAGATGGGACTGAAGATCGGTAAAGCCATTGCCATTTTGATCCATATTGTCAACCCTGAGCTGATTATTTTAAGTGGCCGTGCAGCAGAAGTGGGAAAGATCCTGATAGCTCCCATCCAACAGGCTTTAAATCGATACTGTATCCCCCGGTTGTCCGAACATACCGATGTCAAGGTTTCCCGGCTGGGCCACGATGTCGCATTGATTGCAGCCGCAGCCCTGGTCATGGAAAAATTTGGAGAAAGTTTGCGCCCTACCCCTTGAATAGGGGAACCGTTCCCCGGGCATTATTGAATTGTCAGGTATTTAATCATTATAACTCAACACTACAGCTTATGAAAAGGAGACTTACACAACAGGTCCTTCGACCTTGTATCATTCTATTCGCACTTTTCATTACCTCAGCCGGTTGGGCCCAAAAAAAGGTCAGCGGCACCGTGACCAGCGCCACCGATCATCAGCCCGTCATTGCAGCGACGGTAACGGTAAAAGGAACAAAGGTGGTCGCCAGTACTTCGGCAACAGGTGAATTCTCGATCACCGTTCCCGCCGGAAAGTCCAGGCTAACCATTAGCTCTGTCGGCTTCGAAGCCACGGAAGTGGATGTCTCGGCAACCGACAAGGTTGAGATCAGCCTCACGGAAACATCCTCTCTTCTGAATGATGTGGTGGTCACCGGCTACACCACTCAAAAAAAGAAGGATGTGACCGGTTCGGTGACGGTGGTCAACGTCGGGAATTTGAACAAACAACCCAATAGCCAGATCGCCAATCAACTCCAGGGACAGGCGGCCGGGGTCACTGTGATCGGCTCGGGCCAGCCCGGAGAGACACCACAGATCCGGATCCGGGGTATCAACACCTTCGGAGACAACACCCCCCTATTCGTCATCGATGGGGTCCCCACCCTGGACATCAGCGATATCAATCCCAATGACGTCGCCTCCCTGCAGGTGCTCAAGGATGCCGGCGCCGCCTCCATCTACGGATCGCGCGCATCCAATGGGGTGGTCATCATCACTACTAAGAAAGGAAGGTCCGGCAAACCCGTGGTCACCTATGATGCCTATTATGGTTCGCAAAGACCAAAAGGAGGCAATGTCTATCATACCTTAAGCCCCCAGGAAATGGCGCAGCTGCGATTCAATGTCGACTCTGCTGAAGGCGACCCGCCCAGCAGTCTGAAGCCCGATCCTCTTTATGGCCCCGGCCCCGTTCCGGTACTACCCGACTATATCCTTCCCGAAGGAGCCCACGAAGGGGATCCTTCCGTCAATCCCGCCCTGTACTTCCTGAACCCCAATTATACCGATCCCAACGATCTTCAAACCTTCAATCATATCGTCCGGGCGAACAAGGCAGGCACCGACTGGTTCCATGAGTCCTTTAAAAATGCACCGATCACCAACCATAACCTCAATGTCAGCGGCGGCAATGACAAGGCAAAATATCTCATGTCCTTTAATTATTTCAACCAGCAGGGAAATCTCATCAATACCTATCTGAAAAGATATACCCTCCGCGCCAATACGACCTTCAATATTGCAAAAAACATCAGGGTAGGTGAGAACCTCGCCTACTCCATCACGCAAAATCCAAAGGTCACTCCCCTGCAGGCCTATGGCACGATCGCCTATACTTTCCGGGAACAGCCCATTATCCCGGTCTACGATATCAAGGGCAATTTCGCCGGCGGCTTTGGCTCGGGCGGTCTGGGGGATCAACCCAGTCCCGTAGCCACCCAAAAAAGAACGGCCAATGACCGGTCCATCAACAACAGGCTCTTCGGGAATATGTTTGCCGATATCGACCTCCTGAAAAACTTTACCCTCCACACCAGCTTTGGCGGTGAGAGCTATACCAGCAATTCCCACAACTTCACCTACCCTACTTATGAAAATAAAGAGAACACCACTGCCAATTCTTATACTGAAGGTTCTACCTATGGCAATATATGGACATGGACCAACACCCTGAGCTTCCACAAAAGCTTTAATGCCATCCATAATGTCCAGGTCCTCGTCGGGACAGAGTCCTATGAATCCAAAGGCCAGACCCTGGGAGGTACAACCTTCGGTTATCTGACCTTCGATCCCAACTACACCACCCTGGCCAGCGGCTCAGGCACCGTCACCAATTACAGCACCCGGTCCGCGGAAGGATTATGGTCACAATTTGGCCGGCTGGACTATGGGTTTAAGGACAAATACCTGCTGAGCGCCACCATACGAAGGGACGGATCCTCAAAGTTCAAAACCTACCAGTATGGAGTATTTCCTGCAGTGACAGCCGCCTGGCGTGTCACCCAAGAGAATTTCCTGCAGAACATCTCCTGGCTGACAGACCTGAAGGTCCGCGGCGGCTGGGGAATCATGGGCAACCAGATCAACCTGGGCCCGGATAACGCCTATTCAACCTTTACCTCGAACAGGAACTCTTCCTATTATGACATCGCAGGGACCAACAACTCCATACAGCAGGGTTTTCAGAACGGCCAGATCGGCAACCCCGATGCAAAATGGGAAAAAGATGCCAACACGAATATCGGGATCGATGCAACCCTCTTCAAGGGCGCTATCAATATCTCTGCCGATTACTATGTGAAGAATATCACCGACCTCTTATACAACCCCGAATTGCCCGGCACCTACGGAAGAGGGGTGGCTGCCTATCAGAATGTCGCCCATGCGAAGAACAACGGCGTGGATATTACCCTGAACGGCAATACGCAGATCACCAGGGATCTACGGTTCGATGCGACCCTGACCCTGACGACCTATAACAACAAGATCACCAGGGTCACCAATACGATCGACTACTTCTATTCAGGCGACGGAAGGAATTTCAACACAAAGTTTATCCGCAACCAGGTTGGCGGCCCGGTGGGCGCCTTCTATGGTTACAAAATAGCCGGATTCTGGAATGACGATGCAGACATCGCGGCTGCCGATGCCAAGGCGCAGCAAATAACGGGTGATCCTGCGACGGTCTACCAGACAGACGCAGCCCTGGGAAGATTCCGCTATGTAGATATCAACAACGACGGTCAGATCGATGACAAGGACAGGACCATCATCGGCAACCCCAATCCCAATTATACCTATGGCATCAACCTGGGACTGAACTATAAGAATTTTGATTTCAGTGTCTTCTTATACGGATCGCAAGGCAACCAGATCTGGAACATGGTAAAATGGTGGACCGATTTCTATCCTTCTTTCAGCGGTGCAAAGAGTCATACGGCCCTGTATGATTCATGGACACCCACGCATCACAATGCCAGGGCGCCAATACAGGAGAACGTAGGCAATTTCAGTACGAACAACATACCCAATTCCTATTACATAGAAAATGGATCCTATCTGCGGGCCAAAAATATTCTGCTGGGTTATACTTTCAACAAATCCATCGTCCAAAAGGCCGGTATGGAAAGTTGTAGGGTCTATGTACAGGTGGCCAATCTTTTCACAGCTACCAAGTACTCAGGTCTGGATCCCGAGATCAATGGCAGGAGCGGCGTTACCGAATTTGGTATCGATGAGGGGTCCTATCCCAGTACCCGTCAGTTCCTGGTCGGCCTTAATCTTAAATTTTAATTTTTTGAATAAAATTTGATAAAATGAAAACATTACATTTTATATCCTTTCTTCTGCTCCTGCTCCTCAGTACAGGCGCATTTTATTCATGTAAGAAGAACTTTCTAAACCGCACCCCGCAGGGATCGACGGACACCTCGGCGCTCAGCAGCAAGGATGGCGTCAATGTATTACTGATAGGCGCCTACGCGGCCCTGGCCGGTCAGGATTATGACGGCGAAGTGGGAAATATACAGAGCCTCGGCGGCGGCAATGCCTGGGCCTGTTCACCCAGCAACTGGCTCTGGGGCAGTGTGGCCGGCGGCGATGCACATAAAGGGAGTGACGGGACCGATCAACCGACCATGATACCAGTGGCTACTTTTTCCATCAACCCGTCCAATGACCTCATCAATGACAAATGGAAGGCGGTCTACGAAGGCATCACCCGCTGCAACAATGTACTGAGAGTCCTGCCGCATGTAACGAATATGAAAGGGCCGGATATTACGAACGCCAGAGCCCAGGCAAGATTCCTGCGGGGCCATTATTATTTCGAATTGAAAAAACTCTTCAACAACGTCCCCTGGATCGATGAAACGACCATCGATCTGAAACAAACCAATACTACGGATATCTGGCCAAAGATCGAGGCAGATTTTCAATTCGCCTATGACAGCCTTCCTGCTACGCAATCCGATATCGGCAGGGCCAACAAATGGGCCGCAGGCGCCTATCTTGGCAAGACCTATCTCTTCGAAAAGAAATATACCGAGGCAGAACCCGTCTTCACCGATGTCATCAACAATGGCAATACCACCGGCGGGATCGGCTACGACCTCAGCCCCGCCTTTGAAGATCTCCGCCGCCCCTCCTATGAGACTGCCAATCCAGAGGCTGTCTTTGTCGTGGAAATGGCTACCAATGTTGGCACCGGCGCCATTGCCAGCGGCAACCAGGGCGATATGCTGAATTTTCCCTATTCGGATCATACCCCCTTCTCCTGCTGCGGTTTCTTTGGTCCCAGCATCGATCTCGTCAACTCATACAGGACCGATGCCAATGGCCTGCCCTACCTGGATGATTATAACAGCCATGCAATCGCCAATGACCAGGATATCCCGAGCTCGCAACCTTTTACACCGGATAACGGCAACATAGATCCCCGGCTCGACTGGACCGTAGGCCGCAGGGGCATCCCGTACTTAGACTACGGCAATCATCCCGGCCAGGACTGGATCCGTGACCAGGCCTATGCCGGCCCCTTTGCACCGATAAAAAATGTATACTGGAATGCAGAGGCTGATGTGGATGGCGATAATGTCCAGTGGGCGCCCGGATCCTCCATCAATGTCTTCGTCATCCGCTTTGCAGACGTATTGCTGATGGCCGCAGAGGTCGAGGCGCAAAAAAATAACCTCGCCCTGGCACAGACCTATGTCAACCAGGTCCGTCACCGCATGATCGATCACCCGGAAAACTGGGTACACAAATACCTGGATGACAGCGACCCCGCCGCAGGCTTCGACCCCGGAACACTCGCCGCCAATTATAAAATCGGTGAATATCCCAACGGCGCCTTTGCCTCACAGGATTTTGCGTTGAAGGCCATCTATTTTGAAAGGAAACTGGAACTGGCCATGGAAGGATACCGGTATTTCGACCTGTCCCGCTGGGGCCTTGCAGCTACTACCCTCAACGCCTTTTTCCAGTTCGAAGGACAATATACCGACGATGTAAAAGGGGCGAAGTTCACCCCCAACAAAAATGAATATATGCCGATCCCGCAGGGCCAGATAGATCTGACCATGGTAGGTGGAAAGGCGACATTAACCCAGAACAACGGCTACAAATAAATGAGGAGGTCATGGATGGCAATCTATTTGCATAGCGCCATCCATGACCCAATCTCAAAAAGAGCAATTCTGGTCCGGCACCAGCGGGCTGGTCCTGACCGAACCTAACCGGGCGGCCTTTCCGGAGGAATTCCGTGAAACCAGTCGCCTGTATTATTATGCCCATTTATTCAGGAGCATAGAGATCAACAGCAGCTTCTACAAATTGCCCCTGCCGGCCACTTTTGCCAAATGGTCGGCCGAAGTCCCCGCAGATTTCCGGTTTACTGTAAAACTCTCCCGGGATATTACGCATGCCCGGGACCTGGCATTTCAGCCCGGACAGGTAGAAAAGTTTATGCAGGCCGCCGACCGGATCGGCGATAAAAAAGGTTGCCTCCTGATCCAGTTCCCTCCCGGCCTGACCCGGGATGGTCTGCCCCAGTTGCTGCTGCTGCTGGAAAACCTGCAGGAACACGACCCTCAACATTCCTGGAAAAGAGCCGTGGAATTCCGGCATCCCAGCTGGTATACCGCGACCGTCTATTCCCTTTTGGATCGATTCGGGGCCAGCCTGGTATTACAGGACATGCCGGGGTCAACCACCATCATGGAAGGGAGCGGCGCAACGGATCATGTTTACCTGCGCTATCACGGACCGGCCGGGGACTACAGGGGCGGCTATACAGCCAATTTCCTGGCCCATCAGGCTGAAAGGATCACAGGCTGGTTGACAGAAGGCAAGACTGTCTACGCCTATTTCAATAATACCATCGGGGAGGCCGTGGCCAATCTGCAAAGCCTGAATAAAATGGTGACCGGCTAAAATTCAGCCTGGTCTTGCTTGCAGTTCCAGGGATTATGGTCTAATTTAGCCCCATGAAAAATGCCAAACTCCTGCTGGGCGTATTTTCTTGCATCCTGACCTTCTCCGCCTGTAAGAAAAATGACAGCGTCAACGCCAATTCCGCCAATCTCCCCAAAACCTATACCGAGGATGTAACTTCCTCTTTTTATGGCAACTCCGTCACTACTTATAACCTCAGCTATGACGGAAATAACAGGCTCGTCAGCCTCGTATCGGCCTCCGCCCCGGGAAATAAATTCGTCTATAAGTATAATAACCCCAATAGCTACACGCTGGACCTCTACTACTCCAACGTCCTGTCCATCCATGAGATCTTCTTTATCAACAGCAGCTCGCTGGTGGACAGTACTTATCAATATGACGAAAACCAGGAGGGAACTACGGAAAAATATCTCTATAATTCAGCCGGCCAGCAGACCAAACTGAGCGAGTACGATTATACCCCAACCGGTGGCAGCGTTCTCAACAATGTACATACCTACGAATACGATGCCAATGGCAACCAGACAAAGGACATGGACTATTTCAGTACCCAGACTTTTACCTATTATACCGACCTGGAGAACAGCCTGTCCATCGGCCAAACCTATTTTCCAAAGGGGAAATACCTGATCAAGACCCTCACGCTGGACTCCGGAGGCAGCACAACAACGGTGAACTATACTTATACATTTGACGATAAGCACAGGCTCATCACCGACAAAGAAGTGTCCAGCGATGGGGACATCGTGATAAAGACCTACACCTATTAGGACAAGGCCCCGGCTATAAATTCCCCTTCTTCAATTCCTCCACCGCATGATGGGCAGCCCTTGCCGTCAGCGCCATGTAGAGGATCGAGGGGCTCTGGTTGGCCGTGCTGCTCATACAGGCTCCGTCCGTTACGAAGACATTGGGACATTGGTGGAACTGGTTCCATTTATTCAGCAGAGAAGTCCGGGGGTCCTTGCCCATCCGGCATCCGCCCATCTCATGGATATCCCTGCCGGGAGCCCAGTGATTGTCGTGCTGTTCTATCTGCCGCGCCCCACCTTTGTCCAGCATTTCGCTGCCCTGGGTGAGAAAGTCATGCAGGAGCTTTTCGTCATTGTCATCATAGCCAACTGACGTTACCAGCAGCGGGATGCCCCATTGATCTTTCTGATCCTTGCTGAGACGCACATGGTTGGATTCCTTGGGCACGGTCTCCCCCTGCATATACATATAGACCTTCCAGGGTCCTGGTTCACTCATGGCGTCTTTATAGGCAGCCCCAATCGGCGGGCCGGCGAACGGGATATCTCCCCGGTCCCGGTAACAGCCCATAAAGGCCATATAACCGCCGACAAAATCCATATCATTCTTTCCCAGGTTGCGAAAATTGGGCATCATGCATTCAGCGGTCCGCCGGCCATAATAATATTTATCCTGTAGGCCTTCGAGGCTGCCGCCCACAGAACCCCGATAGTTCTGAAAGGCGATATATTTTCCTAATAAGCCGTTGTCATTGCCAAAGCCATTGGGAAACCGGCGGGACTGGGAGTGTAGCAGGATCAGGTTGGTGTTGAGGGCGGAGGCATTCAGGAATATGACTTTGGAAAAGTAGTCTTTTTCTTCCCCGCTATTGGTATCGATGATCTTCACGCCGACGGCCTTACCTTTTTTTTCGTCATAGATGATCGAATGGACGACGGAGAAAGGCCGGATGGTGAGATTACCGGTGCGATCGGCCCAGGGCAGGGTCGAAGATACCGAACTAAAATATCCTCCAAAGGGACATCCCCGCATGCAGAGATCCCTGGCCTGGCATTTACCCCTCCCCTGCCGGAGATGGATCTCCCGGGCCTCTGTCAGCTGGGCCCAGCGTCCCTGGAT